>ENA-UOZQ01000321-UOZQ01000321.1-food-metagenome-genome-assembly--contig:-NODE-321-length-12728-cov-3.477787_pt1 | contig 12728 bp, 8 predicted proteins | sample MGYA00249876_ERZ772739 | MGnify/ENA primary metagenome ERZ772739 (study PRJEB29005, sample SAMN08379460) | food metagenome | isolation source: cheese spiked with Escherichia coli O103 | study: EMG produced... | reverse complement strand
GTAAGCTCACACCTTTGCTGGCGAAACACCTCATCATCCCGGAGGATTTCCCATTCCAGCCGGGCCTTTTCATGGCGCGGCACCTCGGCCACCACCTGAATACCGTCGCGAATACTGACCAGCGGTGAGACCTCTGGCTTTCTCATCCGGTCGATGTGCCGGGTGTACAGGGCAAGGCCTGCCCAGAACAGCGCGACAGATAACGCAACCAGATAAAATCCGCTTGCCCGGGATACAGGAGAAAATAAAACCATCTGAACCAGTGCCAGCGCGCAGCCGTATAAATAACAGAATAACTGCTGCTCAGGGCGCAGAATGAAATATCTGAACATATTGATTCCTTTTTAGATAAAAATAACATTCACAGCCGTCTTAATTTCATTATCGCCAGACCACTGTTTTCTCATACACCGCAATCACACCACGCCTGATTAATTCCTCTTTAACGCGACCATAAAGCGCCATGCCTTTTGTATTACCGGACAGGGATTTAATATAATACATCAGGGATGAAGTATTCGCCGGGCGGTTCCCTGCAGATTTTTTACTTAATGACTGGACTTTATCGGTCAGGTGCAGCACTTCATCGTTACTGATTACCATAGGTGCCGCCTTCGGTTTCTCTGCAGAGCAAGGCGATGATATACGGCAACATCGTCTCCCCGCCCTGCATAGCTCGGCAATGACGCCATCATAGCCTTTATCATTCGAGATAATATGAAATATCATCTCTTCCGGTGCAGTCGCGCTAAGTCTTCCCAGCTCAAACACCAGATGGAAGTCCACATTATTTTTTGACACATTCGCAACCTGGAATACGCTTACCGATATATCACCTGCATACGTTACAGCTGGAAAACGTATAAACTCCTGCTGAGGCCCGGTAAATAAAATAAGGCGTTCATAACGGGACAGACGGACACTTTCAAGTGTACCAATATTTTCATAATCTACGAGAGCAATAATTTTTTCAGTCATCGTCATCCAGAATCTGTCTGCACGGACAGTTATGATGCCGCAGCCTGTAATGCGGCAAATATAAAATGAATACCTGTTGCTATTTCAGGCATACCCTCAGCTAATTTTCGTTACATCTATTAGCTGAGGATTCCCAAGTATAATTATCAGGAATGGGTAAATATAATTAAAGGGTCTGACTCATCTTTCGTTCAGCCCGCAGCAGCTCCTTCATCATGCGCTCACTGGCGTACTGCGCTTCCTCTGCAGTGACGGTCGCGACGGCATTCCCCTGCAGATCATAGCGGGAGGCCCCCACCTTCATCCGGGACAGATACCCCGCAGACCGGGTCAGACTCTTCAGGCACTTAATCACCTGTTTATGCGACAGCGGCAGGTCGCGGTTCACAATGTCGGCGAACAGCTGTTCGCGCATACCCGTTGCCAGCAGACGGGGTGAGTTTCCGTCGAACAGCTGTGGCCAGAATGCCTTCAGGGTCATGATGGCCTGTTCCGGCGGCAGCAGGCGAAGATAATGCACCGGAGGTGGCGTCTTTACCGCTTTAACCGGCACCGGCGCAGCGTTGCGCGCGGCGGCTTCTGCCGCTTGTTTAACCTTCTCAAGTTTCTCTTTTTTTGCCTTCCAGGCCGGCGGGGACGAGACCACCACGACCTTCTTTCGGCGCACCACACCAGGAGCAGGGGTCGCCTCTGCGGAGGTCGTACTGTTCTCCGCCGGTTTTCGTTTCAGGCTCAGTACAGGGCGTTTTTCTTCACTCATAAGGGGCCATATCAATAAAAGCTACAGGTCTGAGGTATACGATACGCTAACGGTATCATCGTTTCACCTCGCAATGCAGTGGACACAACGATGATGTCCCCTTTGTCACGTTTACGGGCAATGTGCCCGCCCCCGGACCTGTGTCCGGTTTTTTTTTACATCGAGACGACAATACCGAGTACCGCCAGGTGCACGGCATAGAACATCACGAAGAACTGCCGCGGCCAGAAGCGTTTCACACGTTCTCCGGCAGATGAGCACACCATCAGCGTCAGCAGCGCAATCGCCAGCCCGGCCACTGATTCACTCACGTCATGCATATTCATCAGCAACACCATGAGGGCCCACAGCACCCCGTATCCCAGCCGTTCCGGTGCATGCTGTGCGCGACAAAGCAGCCAGCTGGCGGTGAGCATGCCCACTCCGGCCATGCCGTAGCTGCCGGTTGACAGGGGTATCCAGGTGACCAGCAGTCCAGCCGCCGGGAGGGTGTAATACCAGGACGGCTGGCTGACCCACCGCAGGACCTGGCCCGTAACGGCAAAGGCAAACAGAATATTCCCGGTATACCACGGGTATCCAATAAGCATAAACGACACCTGGGCGACCAGCGCCCAGCCCCACAGGCTGTTCAGTTGAGACTGGCGTATTTCCGCGTGCCGTGCCAGATTCATTCCCCATGCCAGACCGAACAGCGGAAAACAACCACGTCCCAGCAGGCGCATCACTTCATTGTTTCCGGCCAGCAGTAAGCCGGTGTGGTCAGTCACCATCAGTACCAGTGCGACCGTTTTAATCATATCCGTTTGTCCCGGTGTCCAGGTCAGCAGGCGCTGAAGCCAGCTGTCTGTCGCGCCTGGAAATGTGTATTGTGCTCTCATATTTTTTTCCTTTTAGCGCACCGGCAGACTGCCCGATTTTAATCGGGGAGGCTGCCGGTGCAGACAAGCCGCAGGCGCGTCAGTCGCCCCCGAGTGTTTTCTCGCGGTTAAGGTCACGAACCATGTCACGCTCCACAGCCTGCAGACGCTCACGCTGCAGACGTTCTGAGGCCACCTGCTGAATCGCCGCCTCCTGGCGCCGGAACTGAGGATCATCCGGTAGCGTCGTTTTCTCCGTACCCGGCCGGTCACGCTCCAGTCCGCGAATGACGTCCCCGATAACCTCTTTCACCCGGTCCGCCGGCTCGCCGGCTTTACGCGCCTCCCCGGCCACTTCCCGGGCAGTCTGTTCCGCCTGTTTTTCCATTTCCCGGCGCTGCTGTTCTTCAGCCGCCCGCTGTGCCAGTACCTCTGGCGGGAGGATAATGTCAGCCCCGGCCTGCGGTACCGGAGCCACCGGCGCAGGTTCAGCCCATACCCGCCCACCGGTCATGGCCCCGGGGTTCCAGGGGCGGTCATCACCGGCCAGCCGCACCACCACCCCCGTATCGGGATTGTCGCGGGCCATTCTGACGCCCTCCCCCATATTCCCGGCCAGCAGGCTTTCTCCGTTGCGGCTGTTCTGCAGCGCCACGAACCGGGCGTCTTCATTGCCCATAATTCGTCCCTCTCCGCCGATAGCCTCCAGCCGTCCGTCCCGATCGGTCAGCGGGCTGAGCCAGATACCGGCGGCTTTCCCGTTTTTATCAAATGCCGGCAGCGCCACATGCGGCTGAGGGTACTTTTTCCCCGGGGAAATGAATTTTCCCGGTGAATTTCCCTGTGCCAGACCGGACTGCTGCAGGGCTGCCCGGCCAGCGGCGGTTTCATCCAGTGGCCTTGCCCGCCCGAACAGCAGATCGGCGCTTTTCACCGCCCGGTCGTTACGGGGTTCCAGAATATCGTGCGCCGTCGCTTTCTCAGGTGAATGCTTGATGGCCTTTATCCAGCCCTCACGGCTGTCGGTGTAAACCTGCACATGCTGATTCATGCGGGATTATGCGTCATAGGCAGACTCAAAGCTGGCCATCTGTTCCCGACCACCGGCCACCCCTTCCAGCGCGATGGCATACGGTTCGCTGGCCCCCTGGGCGCCGTGGGCGGTGATGGCGTAGGCGAGGTCGATATGCTGCTGCGCCTGATCCGCCTTCGGGGTCAGCGTGCGGGTGGTTTTGCCATCAGACAGCGTGACACTGTCACCCGAAACAGACTGCACCTCCCAGATACTGTTGGCCACATAGCCGCGCTCCGGGTCACTTTTGCTGAAGCGCATTCGGTCCCCCTGAGACACGGTGATCTTTTCCTGGCGATAAAGCGTCACACCTTCAGCAGAGGCTTCACGGGGAGAGATATATCGCTCCTTTCCTTCACTGTCTGTCAGGGTGATCAGCTGATTATCCTTATCCACTTTGCTGATACGGTGGTATACGTTATCAACCAGCGCCACCGCCTCCTTGTGAGCCGTCCAGGTCGACAGTTTGCGCAGTTCACCGTCACGGATGTTGCTCGTGACCAGCACCGGCAGGGTGATTTCCTCTTTGCCGGTTTCCCCGTTCTCCCGCCGTGCGTCATGGATCAGACTGTTCAGCGCCCGCCGGTCCTTATTCAGATGGGTGATAATCAGCGTCTGCGACTGTGCCTCCGGGGTCCGTCCGGTATAGTCCTTCACCAGCGCCTCGTAGAGCGTCGCGGGCTGACCTGCCGGCAGGGTTTCCCCCTCGCTCAGCGCCTTTTGTATCGCCTTTTCCTGCGCCGGCGTGAATTCCACCACAGAACTGCCCGGCGCCCAGACGCCTTCTTTTCTCGGCACCTGCTCCGGCGTGACCTGCTCGATGGTGGTCAGGGCGCGGTGCACATCCCGCTCAATCAGGCTGTAGACCGCCGGTCGCAGCTCAGGCACCTGGCGCACAATCTCTTTCATGATGGCAACGTCGGCGGCGCTGCGCTGCTGCATGAGCCTGAACGGCTGGCCCGGCGCGATGGGCTGCAGCTGGTCGTTATCCCCACTGGACACCGCCCGTCCACCGCCGGCGACGATGAGGGAGTGGGCTTTTGCCATATCGGCCAGCCCCACCATTGAGCTCTCGTCGAGCAGGAACAGGGTGTTGCTGAAATCGGGTGTCTGGCCATTGCGCTGCAGCAGCTGCGTGTCGTGGAGGAACGACGCCGTCGTGCGCGCATCCACGCCAGCACTCTGCATTTCCCCGACCGCGCGATGCGTCGGCGCCAGACCGATGACGCGCGGACGGGTCTCTTCCGGCAGCAGACTGATGGCACTCATGACTGCCCGGAACTGGGTGGTTTTCCCCACCCCGGCATACCCCTGAACCACCGTGAACCGGTCCGTGCTTTCCAGAATCATCCGGGTCGCCGCCCGCTGTCCGGCGGTCAGGTCCGTCATCAGACTGGCCGGTACGCGATCCATCAGGGGGGCCACCGCGTCTTTACCTTCCAGCACGTGTGTCAGGATGCTTTTTTCGGCGTCCCAGGTCTGACGGGAAATCAGCAGGTCATTGCCGTGGCCGTGCGCCACCGGTACATTCAGCAACTGCCCCGACCTGATTTGTGCCTGAATGGTCGTGTCGATGTCCGCCATCGGAACCTTCCCGCCCCCGGTTTCCAGCGCTGTCGCCAGCAGCTGGGGCCGGGAGAAGGTCAGTTTCTCACTTTCAAGCAGCGGGATGGCCAGGTGAATGGCCTGTTCTGCCGGGGTACGCAGTCCGGCCTTCTGCTGCGCAATGGCCGCATCCAGGTCCGTCTCGCCGGATCGGGTCTTCAGCTGCTCTGAGACCACGCTGAAGGCGGTATGCCGCGACAGCTTCTCCGTCGTGCGAGCCGCATCCTGCGCCGAGTACAGACGGAGATGACTTCCGCTCTGCGCCAGCTGGTTGAGGGTGGCGTTATCCAGCTCACGCTGCGTCACCGACGCAAAGACCGTTGCCGTCTCGCTAACCGACCTGCCGGGACTTTCCACCCAGCCGTGGCCGATTTTAATCCCGTCAAACACGCCCGCGCCCACGGCCAGGGTCTGCGTGGTTTTCTGCCCCGGACGCTGTACCGTCAGTTGCCCGTCCTCCACTTTCATCACCGTGATGCTTTCCCCGCCCTTCAGGCGTGTGTCCGGTATCTTCCCGAGCACCGCCAGACGTTCCCCCTCGGCCACCGGCAGTGTCTCTGCCCGGAACAGCGTCCACTGGCTGTCGACCGCGGAAACCTTCAGATCCAGACGGACCCCGTCCCGGTCTTTCAGGGTCAGCATATTGCTGCTCGCGGTCACCCGGTCAATGACAAAGCGATCGTGCGTCCGGGTCTCCGGATCCCAGCGTTCCATCACCATCCCCTCCCGGTAATAATCCCGCACGCCCCGGCTTTTGCTGTCCAGCCACACCGGCGTCAGGGCTGTAATGGTCGTGTCTTTCTCACCCAGCACCCCCTCATGTCTGAGGGAGTCACGGATAAGGCCGTTGAGTACGCTCTGTTCACGCGTCCCGCTGATTTGGGCCACGCTTTCCTGCCCTTCACGCACGCTGACGGCAAACTCCTGTGCCAGCCGGCTGTAGCGTGCGCCTTTATCCGGTTCACTGATGATGTCGGCGGTGGTCTGATGGCCACCCTGCCAGCGATACGTATTCACGCCGCTGTCCTTCAGCACCGTCAGCGCGCTGCCGGTCCCGCTGCGCTTCCCGCTGTCGGAGAGCAGGACCTGCACGTTATGGCGCATCGCGCCATCGAGCAGGGAAATCGTTTCCTTCAGGCTCAGCTTCTCCGCCTGATCCACGATGAGTGTTCCGCCCGGAATAAACGCCGTTCCGTCCTGCAGGGCGGATTTACCGGTCACCGTCTCCCCGGCCAGACGCACATCCCCGGCGAGAAAATCACGTGAACGGTTATCGGCCGCCAGGATATGGACGTCGCGCCCCTGCTCCCGGGCCATCAGGGTTAACTCGGCCACCCGCTCCCGCTGGCCGGTTGCACCGCCCTGACCGGAAACGATACCCATGACCGGGCGATCCTGCGCCAGCACGCTGACGGCATCGCTGAAAGGGACCTGGCGCACCACAGACGCATCGGGCGTGACGGAGACATGATTCTGGCGCTGCACCTCCTGACTCAGGGCTTTGACGGCGAGTTCATCGAGAACGTGGATATTTGAGGTGAACAGGCCTTTCTCGCGATCGAGAGGGATAAGCTGCTCCCGTTCAATGGCGGCATCGATACCGGCTCTGGCCAGCTCAAACACACCGTCCTTCGCCTCCAGCTGGCCGACCGTGCGTGCCAGCAGGTCGGCATACGTGAACTGCACCTTGCGGTCGCTGAGACCGGCAATCGCTTTCGTCACCACATCCGTGATATCCGGACCGTCAGTGTTCACCGGCGCGGCAGGTGCACGTGCCAGCTCTGCGGCTCGCGCATCGGCGGCCTCACGGTACCCCCGGATGTCAAACCCGGTCTCCTTCAGCGTGTTCATCCACTCCACCATCTTCTCTGCCGGATCGATGGCTTCTTTCGACTTGCGGGTATCGAGCGCGGCCACATCCCGGGACTTCAGGGAGGCATCGGGTCCTGCAGCCTCCCGGAGCTCCTGACTGCGCGTGGAAAACGACTCAACCGGCACGCCCTCCATCTCCCACATGCCATTCTTACCCGCATCCACTGTCTTGTAACCCATAGACTCAACATCGGCCCTGAGAGAGTTCTGGTATATCTTTCCCAAAGCGATGCGGTTGGCCAGTATGTTTTCGGAAAACCCGGTTTTACCGACGGTATCGCTGGCCAGCGTCTGCCATTTATCGCCGTTCTGTGTCGTATTGATAACCACGCTGTGCGTGTGTATCTGTGGGTCCTGAGCGCGCGATGTATCGTGGTTAAAGCGGGCAATAATCAGATTCCCGGTCAGGACCGTTTCAGAAACGCCATCTCTCTTTACCCGTGTGGAGGCAAGGGACTCCACCTGGTTAAGAGCGACTGTCACCGCGCGATTATGAGCATCGATAAGACGCTTATCGCCGCCCAGCATAGCCAGCATCGATACACTTTTCGGTGCCGAGAAGGTCAGGTCGTAACCGGGCCGGTGCTTATTCACGCCATCCTGTATCCGGGTCAGGTCGCTGCCATCAGGTAGTTTTCCCTGCAGAAGCTCCGTGAAGACCTGCTTGTCTACCTTTCCTTCAAGACCAAGCGCTTCCGCGCCTTTACCCTGCCAGCGCTCGTCCATACTCCCGATAACGTAGTAATTATCCTTGTCCGTATAGTAATTACCGGCACTGCCAGCTGATTTAACCTGGCTGAAACTAAGCATCAGAAGTTCCCCCCAATCTCGACATCATCCTGCTCATCGTGGCGGTGGCTGTGGTTGATATTGACTTCCTCACGCCGCTGCATATCCCGCAGTGTCTGCTCATCAGCCCAGGCGTCATACGCCTGCATGTCCTCGATGACGCCGTCCTTGTTCATACCGGCCGGCAGCATGTCCTGCCCCTGCTCTGCGGACTGCTGCGCCAGCTCCTGTTCTGTCCCGCCTGCAGCTGCAGCAGGGGTACCGGCAGAGGATGCTGTTGCGGCAGCAGCGGCCGCTGCGGCTGCTTTTGGTTTGATCAACGGTACGGTCGTGACCCGCAGGACGGGAGGCTCAGCTGTCCTGGCGGAGGGTTCCGCTGCCGGCATCTTCGTTGTCGCCGGCGCTTTTACCGGTGCCGGAGATACTGTCACTTCTGCTGGCGCAGGCTGACTGACCGGCTCAGGCTGTTCACCGGCGTGACTGTTTGTATCAGCGGTCCCGGATGCCGGCGCATCCGGCGTGAAAAGTGCCCTGGCAAGACTGCCTTCAGCTTCCCGCGCTTCAAGCAACGCACTGAGCCGCGCATCCACCCGCGCATCGAGAGTGCGAGGAATAAATCCCTCGGCAATTTTCGGACGCGGCTTGTATTTGAGGGCCAGTTTCACGGCCGGATACGGCCCGGGCAGCGTGACATAGCAGGACAGGTCAGGCAGCGTCTGAATATCGGAGTAACTGACCAGCGTTTCCCGCTCTTTTTCTTTCCCGGTCGATACACCATCACGCACCGGGTCAGCACCGTAGGAGTACTGCTCACTGGCCTTGAGGATTTCCTTCTCGCCAATTTCACCGGCAGCAAACTCCGCAATCTCCTTACTCGGGGAGCGGAAGAAGGCCCGGGTGTTCATCACGTCAAAGAGCGTGGCGGCAGGCTTGACGCCATAGATGTCTTCCAGCTGGGCATAGGACTGAATACCAAACACATAACAACCACCAAATTTACGCGCCTCAGGGAGGATTTCGACCAGGTCCGGCAGCTTGTGCAGCGTGGGGAGCTCGTCGGCGAAAATCCACACGCGCCGGTTACGGTTCTCCCCCATCGCCAGCAGGCTGCGGATAGCAATTGACAGCCACATCGAGATAACCGGCTTCAGGGAAGCATGGGTGTCAGCGTTGGAGGAGATAAACAGCCAGCCATTGGGTCGGTCCTCACGGACACCGCGCATCCAGTCCCTGATAGTGAACGGCTCCCCGTTCTTCTCGATGCCCTGCAGGTAGCGAATAGCCTTGACGTAGTTGGTCAGCACGGCACGAATGGAGATGGCCGTTTTCTCAATTTTCTCTTCAACCAGGTTCGCTGCCGGCGTGTTCTGCAGATAGGCGCGCAGCTTGTCGATTTTAATGGACAGCATGGTATCAACCAGCTTCTCGTAGCTGCGATCCTTGTCTTCACGCATCAGGTACGCGCCTTCGGCAAAGATAGTGCGACCGGAGCCCTGCCAGAACGGGTCTTCTTTGGTGCCCATCGGGATAAGGGTGTTGGAGATGTTGTCGAAGTCCGGCAGCGTCAGGCACTCTTTCCACAAATCCCAGGCCGCGCAGCGCGAGTCCAGCGGGTTGAGGATTTTATCCAGTGACGGGTCGTAATAGCTTTTTACGAACTCACAGGAGCGATCGTAAATGATGGCCATATCGCCCCGGGCACGGACATAATTCAGTAGCCGGCGGATCACTTCTGATTTACCGGAACCCACGGTACCGTGGAGGCAGAAGTTCTGGATTTCGGAGTTTTTAAGAATAGGCAGATCGCCAATTTTAATATCGGAGGCCATACCATCACGCTTCATCTGGCGGGCCACTTCTTTGGGCTTATCGGAAAGCTGGCGCCCGCCGGTATTCTCATCCTCACTCTGCTGTTTCCCCTGGCGGCCCAGCACCCAGCTGGCGATGAAGAACGTCACGATACAGATAACAAGAGAAACCACGGCTGCAAAGACGAAACTGGTCCACAGCTGCTCTCCGCACCAGATAGTATATTTATCAGCCAGGATTTGTTCTGAGGTATATTCCAGCGACTGGCCGTAATACTGAATGGTGTATACCGGCTGGGAACGAATAATATCGCGCATCGGCCCCAGCGTCGTACACCACCAGTATACGCAGCCGTTCACAAAGGTTTGCCAGCTGAGCCGGTACATCAGCATCAGCCCGCACAGCACCCAGAATAAAATAAACAGCACGTAGAAAATAATATTGGCAATCTGACCAAACATGCGAAAGCGCATATTGGCGATCTGACCGCCCTGCGTCATATCTTTGGCATTGAAACTCATGGCACTAATCCGTCAGTAAAGTATTAGGGTCGGAAGGACAAATTAATCAGCGGAAATACACCGGCACAAAACAGGATTACAGTCATGCCCGGATCCATTGATGGCCAGGCCGGATACTGACTTCTATTAAGAGGTTATGCAGAAGGTATAGCCCTCTGAGCCAGGGCAGTGCCCGCCTTTAATATACGACTTCGCCACCTGCCGTCCGGCCTCATCGACCAGGGCATACAGTGTGGATGGCAATGTTTCAGTCGTGTACTGCAGGCAGACGCAGTAGCATTTCACCGGATGTTTAATCATATCCGGACGTTCAAACCAGCCGGTTGACGGGAAAATCCGTGTGCCGAAGAGCCTGTCAGAAGGAAACTGAGTCTGCACGGACCAGGCAAACACGTCGTCAGCGCTGTCGCGGCGATTGACGCCGGGGATATACAGATTTTCTGCTTCGCGGACAACACGGGAGGCAAGAGAGGACAAGGCGGAGTCATCCGTGCTGGCCGGGCCTTCCACACATATGGAAAGATGGAAGTATTCCGGTTTGCTCTGTACTTCTGGCTTTGCATCGGAAATAACTGACGCCGTGTTTCGCTTACGCTCCACGGAAGACGTCATTATTTTTCGGAAAAAGACACCTGCGATGAAAACAAGCAGAAGAATAACTAACGCGCTGCAGATATACATGATGTGGTCACTGAAGAGAGAACAGACCTCGCGATGTGACAGAGAATAAATGCCCCCCGCCGCCGGATGTGGGTAAATATCGCCAGGCATCAGTTCATGTGTATCAAGAGACCTGACAGGCACAGATATTGTCATAAATAACCTCTGTTCAAATAAAGACGAAAAGACTCCGCCGAAGGCGGCAACGCCTCACAGATGCACAAATAAATTGCGCAACTGTTCACCGTTTAGATGTGGAATTAACTGATTATTTGACGAATGAATTCTGACACGCCGGAAAGGTGATGCCAGTCTGGCCCGGAGTACCCGGGCCGTGGAATAGAACGCTTACAGGATATTAGCGATCGATTTTGCCAGCTGGTCTTCAAGAACAGGCTGGGCTTCAGGGAACTTGAGGTTAACTTTATTCGCGTTAGAGACGACGCGAGTCTGGTATTTATGCTGATTACCCGTTTCAGTACTTGTCTGCACTTTTGCGCCGGATGTTCCCTGACGTAATACGGCCACGTTATCAGTCTGAACCTGTGTTTTGGTTCTTTCCGCGATCTGAACATCGGTTATCATGGTGTAGTTCACATCTTCCACCATCGCGTCAGCCGCCATTCCGACCAGACCGGCTGCAAGCCCTACTCCCAGGGTTGCTCCCGCGGAACTGGAGTTGTAAGCGGTAATCCCCGCCCCAAGAGCGGCGCCAGTCACAGCGCCCTCATAACCCCGGCTTAACCAGCCCTGAGACTCACGAAGGTCCATTTTATCGGCCTTGAGCACATTCGCCTGGATCCAGTAGCCCGCCGTATCGGGGTTACTGACGACCTGATATCCCTTTGAAGTGACAGCGCTGGCAATTTTTGCCTGCAGGCCACTCATATCCTTATCGGAGGTATTTTTGATTTGCAGATAAACCGTCTTATTATTTGAAGGTTCCAGCCAGATTGTTTCGCTCATCTGGGTTTTTACTTCCAGATTTCTCTTTTTAATAGCGGTTCCCATTGCACTACATCCAGACAACACCAGAGCAGAGCTGACGACCATCACAGCCATGACTTTATTAAGCTTCATCCTGAATCCTTGTGACATAATCAATACGAGTGAATACACATTCTCTTATGATTTCGGAATGCGCATTCACTATATACGAATTTTAAGCGAGATGTGAAAACTAATTACAGCCTGAGAAATCAATAATAACAAAGGAAACTTTTAGGCTGTTAACAAACCACCATAATTGATAGGTTGCCTCTGGATCATCCCCCCCCCAACTTTTCTGCTCTGAAAGAGTTTATCGCAGATGAGAGTACCGAAAGTTGATATCGTCCAAAATCAATATTCATAACAAACCATACAAAAATCGTCGCAATAAGAATCATGAACGAAAAAGGAAATGGAGAGGCATAATACACTCTATTAAATAGTGCAAGCGCTAGAATTAAAGCCATATACACAAGTGCATAGACCATAACTTTTCTAGATATAAACCGATATACCTGCGAGCGCATTCTATAGGTTCTGGGAACAGATAAAAAAAGTGAACGCGCACTTGCCACACCAAGCAGAACAATAAGACTTATAACACCGGGGAACACCAACACCCAAAATATGAACTTAACAGACAAATACCCGCCCCCTACACTAATTAGGGCGCAAATCATATTCCAGGCGGCAACAATTACTCCAGGCCATAGACATGACCAAAAAGATGGTATCTCCATTTCACCTCGTGAAAACACATTTTTCAGCTCATCTACTTCTTCAATGAGGATTTTATTGGTCATCAACATTTT
>ENA-UOZQ01000320-UOZQ01000320.1-food-metagenome-genome-assembly--contig:-NODE-320-length-12733-cov-11.982489_pt1 | contig 12733 bp, 10 predicted proteins | sample MGYA00249876_ERZ772739 | MGnify/ENA primary metagenome ERZ772739 (study PRJEB29005, sample SAMN08379460) | food metagenome | isolation source: cheese spiked with Escherichia coli O103 | study: EMG produced... | reverse complement strand
GTGCGTATCTTCCCGACGGTGGAAGTGATCGCCAACCTGAAGATGCTCGACAGCTACGCGGGCTTAACCCTGCCGCTGATGGCCTCGGCGACCGCCACCTTCCTGTTCCGCCAGTTCTTTATGACCCTGCCGGACGAGCTGATTGAAGCCGCGCGTATCGACGGCGCGTCACCGATGCGCTTCTTCCGCGATATCGTGCTGCCGCTGTCGAAAACCAACCTTGCGGCGCTGTTTGTGATCACCTTTATCTACGGCTGGAACCAGTACCTGTGGCCGCTGCTGATTATCCAGGACGTCAGGCTCGGCACCGCCGTCGCGGGCATCAAAGGCATGATTGCCACCGGCGAAGGCACCACCCTCTGGAACCAGGTGATGGCGGCGATGCTGCTCACCCTTATCCCACCCGTAGTCATTGTTTTAGCCATGCAGCGCGCGCTTGTCCGCGGCCTGGTCGATAGCGAGAAATAAGATGGCAGGTTTAAAACTTCAGGCAGTAACCAAAAGCTGGGACGGCAAAACCCAGGTCATTCAGCCGCTGACGCTCGACGTAGCGGACGGGGAATTTATCGTGATGGTTGGCCCGTCCGGCTGCGGCAAATCCACCCTGCTGCGCATGGTGGCGGGGCTGGAGCGCGTGACCTCCGGCGATATCTGGATTGACCGCCAGCGCGTCACCGAGATGGAACCGAAGGATCGCGGTATTGCGATGGTGTTTCAGAACTACGCCCTCTATCCGCACATGAGCGTGGAAGAGAATATGGCGTGGGGGCTGAAAATCCGCGGCATGGGCAAAGGCCATATCGACGAGCGCGTCAAAGAAGCGGCACGCATTCTGGAACTGGACGGCCTGCTCAAGCGCCGCCCGCGCGAGCTCTCCGGTGGTCAGCGCCAGCGCGTGGCGATGGGACGCGCCATCGTGCGCGACCCGGCGGTATTCCTGTTCGATGAACCGCTCTCCAACCTGGATGCCAAGCTGCGCGTGCAGATGCGTCTTGAGCTGCAACAGCTCCATCGCCGTCTGAAAACCACCTCCCTGTACGTGACCCACGATCAGGTCGAAGCTATGACCCTTGCCCAGCGCGTGATGGTGATGAACAAAGGCATCGCCGAGCAGATTGGTACGCCGGTGGATGTTTACGAGAAACCGGCCACCCGCTTTGTGGCGAGCTTTATCGGCAGCCCGGCAATGAATTTGCTGGAAGGGCGTATCAGCAATGCAGGCACGCACTTTGAGCTGGAAAGCGGGATGGCATTACCGATCAACTGGTACTATCGTGGCTACGCCGGGCGTAAGATGACGCTCGGGATCCGCCCCGAGCATATCGGTTTAACCTCTCAGGCGGACGGCGGCGTGCCGCTGGTGATGGACACGCTGGAGATGTTGGGGGCAGATAACCTGGCGCACGGGCGCTGGGGTGAGCAAAAAATGGTGGTGCGTCTGGCACATCAGGAGCGCCCGAAAGCAGGCAGCACGCTGTGGCTGCACCTGCCGGAAAATCATCTGCACCTCTTTGATGGTGAAACAGGACAACGAGTATGAGCAACTGGCCTTATCCCCACATCGTCGCCCACCGTGGCGGCGGTAAACTGGCGCCGGAAAATACCCTGGCGGCGATTGATGTTGGCGCGCGCTACGGTCACACGATGATCGAGTTTGACGCCAAGCTGTCGAAGGACGGCGAGATTTTCCTGCTGCATGACGACAACCTCGAACGCACCAGCAACGGCTGGGGCGTAGCGGGTGAACTGCCGTGGCGCGATCTGCTGAAAGTGGATGCCGGAAGCTGGTACAGCGGTGAATTCAAAGGCGAACCGCTGCCGCTGCTGGCGGAGGTGGCGGACCGCTGTCGTCAGCACGGCATGATGGCAAACATTGAAATCAAACCGACCACCGGCACCGGGACGCTGACGGGTAAAGTCATTGCGCTGGCCGCGCGTGAGCTATGGGAAGGGATGACGGCGCCGCTGCTCTCCTCGTTTGAAATTGACGCCCTGGAAGCGGCCCAGGCTGCCGTGCCTGAACTCCCGCGTGGGCTGCTGCTGGACGAGTGGCGTGAGGACTGGCGCGAGCTGACGACCCGCTTAGGCTGTGTCTCTATCCATCTCAATCACAGGCTGCTGGACGAGGCGCGGGTGAAGATGCTCAAAGACGCGGGTCTGCATATTCTGGTTTATACCGTGAATAAACCCCAGCGTGCAGCCGAACTGCTGCGCTGGGGCGTGGACAGCATCTGTACCGATGCCATAGACCTGATCGGCCCGAACTTTAGTTCTGCGGGTTAAGCATACTGCCATTCGACTGCGACGGCAGCATATGCTGCTGTCCGCTGCCTGACGACGTCATCCCACCTAACATCCCACCGTTTTTATTCGGCAGCGGCTGCTCACGCACCTGTCCCTGCTGCACGCGCTGGGTGTTGGCGTTCATCTGATTTTGCAGGCTCTGCTGCTGCATCTGGGTCTGTGTTTTCAACTGCTGGTTCAGCATCCCTTTTTGCTGTTGCTGCTGGCTCATCATCTCCGTCTGCATACGCTGCTGGCTCGGGATGACATAACCCTGCTGGTTCGGGTTGTTCATGGTGTTAAGTGGCTGTGCGAGCGCGGCAAATGGGATCAGCGCCGCAAGAATCAGTAAGCGTTTCATTGTCATTTCCTCCTGTTGAGGTCTCTCTTAAGTTTACCCTGATTTCACCATGACGATGATTTTTTAGGAGTTGTGAACCAGGCTTAAGCGGGGAATATGGATCCCTTCACCTGGAGAACAATAATGATGAAACCAACGTTTTTGCGCTGGGTCGCCATCGCCGCGCTGATGGCAGGCGGGACATTTAGCGTGGCGGCCAACCCGCCAGCGGCTCCGCCAGTATCGTATGGCGTGGAGGAAGATGTTTTTCATCCCGTGCGGGCAACCCACGGTATGGTGGCGTCCGTGGATGCGCTGGCAACCCATGTGGGCGTCGACATTCTCAAACAGGGCGGTAACGCGGTAGATGCGGCGGTCGCGGTGGGATATGCACTGGCGGTAACGCACCCGCAGGCGGGGAATCTGGGTGGCGGCGGCTTTATGATGCTGCGCACCAAAGACGGCAAAACGACCGCCATCGACTTCCGCGAAATGGCGCCTGCTCAGGCGTCCCGCGATATGTTCCTCGACGACCAGGGGAACCCGGACAGTAAAAAATCCCTGACTTCCCATCTCGCAAGCGGCACGCCGGGCACCGTGGCGGGCTTCTCGCTGGCGCTGGAGAAATACGGCACCATGCCGCTGAACAAAGTGGTGCAGCCAGCCATTAAACTGGCCCGGGACGGCTTTGTGGTGAATGACGCTCTGGCGGACGATCTCAAAACCTACGGCAGTGAAGTGATTCCCAATCACGAAAACAGTAAAGCCATCTTCTGGAAAGACGGCGAGCCGTTGAAGAAGGGCGATAAGCTGGTGCAGAAGAACCTCGCCAAAAGCCTTGAGCTGATAGCTGAAAACGGTCCGGACGCCTTCTACAAAGGGGCAATTGCCGACCAGATTGCCGAAGAGATGAAGAAAAACGGCGGGCTCATCACCAAAGCGGACCTGGCCGAGTACAAGGCGGTAGAGCGTGAGCCAATTAGCGGAACCTATCGCGGCTACGAAGTCTTCTCGATGCCACCGCCGTCCTCCGGCGGGATCCACATCGTGCAGATCCTCAATATTCTTGAAAACTTCGATATGCATAAGTTCGGCTTCGGCAGCGCGGATGCGATGCAGGTAATGGCGGAGGCCGAAAAACGCGCCTACGCCGACCGCTCGGAATACCTCGGTGACCCGGACTTCGTGAAGGTGCCGTGGCAGGCGTTGACCAACAAGGCATATGCCAAATCCATTGCTGATGAGATCGACATCAACAAGGCTAAACCGTCCAGCGAGATCCGCCCCGGCAAGCTGGCACCGTATGAAAGCAACCAGACCACCCACTTCTCGGTGGTGGATAAAGACGGTAACGCGGTGGCGGTGACCTATACGCTCAATACCACCTTTGGTACCGGGATTGTGGCGGGCAACAGCGGCATTCTGCTTAACAACGAGATGGATGATTTCTCTGCCAAGCCGGGCGTGCCGAACGTCTACGGTCTGGTCGGCGGCGATGCGAATGCGGTTGGGCCGAAGAAGCGACCGCTGTCATCCATGTCACCCACTATCGTGGTGAAAGACGGTAAAACCTGGCTGGTCACCGGCAGTCCTGGCGGAAGCCGGATTATCACTACGGTATTGCAGATGGTGGTCAACAGTATCGATTTTGGGATGAACGTCGCCGAAGCGACCAACGCGCCGCGTTTTCATCACCAGTGGCTGCCGGATGAACTGCGCGTTGAGAAGGGCTTTAGCCCGGACACCATCAAACTGCTGGAGCAACGTGGACAGAAGGTGGCGGTAAAAGAGGCGATGGGCAGTACTCAGAGCATTATGGTCGGGCCGGACGGCGCGCTGTTTGGGGCGTCGGACCCGCGCTCGGTGGATGATTTAACAGCGGGGTACTGATTTTGTTGCCCGGTGGCGCTGCGCTTACCGGGCCTACAACGGCACGAATGTAGGCCGGGTAAGGCGAAGCCGCCACCCGGCAACAAATTACTTCATTCTCGCCATATAATACGCATCCACATACTCACCGTTGCGCAGGGCGTAGCGCTTGCCAGTACCTTCAATCTCGAATCCGTGTTTTTTGTACACGGCTATTGCCGGCTCGTTATCCACAAACACCGTTAATTCGATGCGGTCGACGCGCAGCCAGTTGTCGCACATGTCGATCATGGTGCGGATCAGCGCGCTGGCGACGCCGCGGTTGTGCCACTGTGCGCCTACGCAGATACCAAAATCGGCCACGTGGCTGCGGCGCGGGCGCTGGGCAACATCAATGGTGAGGTGCCCAACCACGATATCGTCAATACAGGCAACCAGTTGCTTAATACCGGGCTGGTCGCCTAGCCGCATCTGCCACATTTCCAGCGAAGGGTGAGGAACCTGTAGCGTGTTGTGGTACACCTCCGGCTGGGCGTGGATCTGACGAATGGCGTCATAATCTTTCGGTTCCGCGTGGCGTATCACAATCTCACTCATCCCTTGTTCCTCAGTCAGTTAAATGTCCCTCTCAACATCAATGACTTTAAAATTTGAGTCAACCGCTATTTTTTGCAAAAAGTATTGGACAAGTGCGAATGAGAATGATTATTATTGCTCTGCATTCAGGAAGACCCCTACGGGAACCTGAAAGCACGACATTGCTCACATTGCTTCCAGTATTACTTTAGCCAGCTTTTAGCTGGCTTTTTTTTTGTTATGGTTAGACTCAATAACCTTCCAAAAGGACTGAGCCATGACACTACATTGCGCATTTATTGGATTTGGTAAAAGTACGACCCGCTATCACCTGCCGTATGTTCTCAACCGTAAAGACAGCTGGCACGTCGCGCACATCTTCCGCCGCCGCGCGAAGCCGGAAGAGCAACTCCCGCAGTACTCCCATATTCATTTCACCAGCGATCTCGATGAGGTGCTTAACGACCCGCAGGTTAAGCTGGTGGTTGTCTGCACCCACGCCGACAGCCATTTTGACTATGCGAAACGCGCGCTGGAAGCTGGCAAAAACGTGCTGGTGGAAAAACCGTTCACCCCAACCCTTGCCGAAGCGAAAGCGCTGTTCGCGCTGGCAAAAAGCAAAGGGCTAACCGTGACGCCGTACCAGAATCGTCGCTTTGACAGCTGTTTCCTGACGGCGAAAAAAGCGATTGAAAGCGGTAAGCTCGGTGACATTGTGGAAATCGAAAGTCACTTTGATTACTACCGTCCGGTAGCGGAAACCCAACCCGGGCTGCCTCAGGATGGCTCTTTCTACGGGCTTGGCGTGCACACCATGGACCAGGTCATCTCCCTGTTTGGCCGGCCGGACCACGCTGCGTATGACATTCGCAGTCTGCGCAATAAAGCCAACCCGGACGATACTTTTGAAGCGCAACTGTTTTACGGTGACCTGAAAGCCATCGTCAAAACCAGCCATTTGGTGAAAATCGACTATCCGAAATTTATCGTTCACGGCACCCGAGGCTCGTTCATCAAGTACGGTATCGACCAGCAGGAGACGAGTCTGAAGGCCAACATTATGCCGGGTGAACCGGGCTTTGCGGCGGATGATTCCGTGGGCGTACTGGAATATGTCAACGACGAAGGCGTAACGGTCAAAGAAGCGCTGAAGCCGGAAACCGGCGACTATGGTCGCGTCTACGATGCGCTGTTTGAAACGCTGACCCGCGGGGCACCCAATTACGTCAAGGAATCTGACGTTCTTACCAACCTCGAACTGCTCGAGCGGGCGTTCGAACAGGCTTCTCCTGCCACGATCACCCTCGCGAAATAAGCAAAAACGGCTCCTCTGCGCTTGTTCACAATTTTTGAACAGAGGAGTCAATTTTCACCCTCTATGATCCCAGGCTGTTTGCGTCCACACTTACTCCATCGAAACGAACTGAGGGTGAAAACAATGATCTATTTACGCAAAGCAAACGAACGTGGTCACGCGAATCATGGCTGGCTGGACTCATGGCATTCATTCTCGTTTGCCGACTACTACGACCCGAACTTCATGGGCTTCTCTGCACTGCGCGTCATTAACGACGACGTGATTGATGCAGGTCAGGGCTTCGGTACCCACCCGCACAAAGACATGGAAATCCTGACCTATGTGCTGGAAGGGGCGGTTGAGCACCAGGACAGCATGGGCAACAAAGAGCAGGTTCCGGCGGGCGAGTTCCAGATCATGAGCGCGGGTACCGGGGTGCGTCATTCCGAGTACAACCCGAGTAAAACGGAAAAACTGCACCTGTATAAAATCTGGATCATTCCAGAAGAGACCGGCATCACGCCGCGCTATGAGCAGCGCCGCTTCGACGCCAAACAGGGCAAACAGCTGGTGCTGTCCCCGGATGCGCGTGAAGGTTCCCTGAAAGTGCATCAGGACATGGAGCTGTACCGCTGGGCGCTGGCGAAAGATGAACAGTCTGTGCATCAGATTGCCGCTAACCGCCGCGTCTGGATCCAGGTAGTGAAAGGTGAGGTGTCCATCAACGGCACCAAAGCCACCACTGCCGATGGTCTGGCTATCTGGGATGAACAGGCACTCTCCGTGCACGCCGACAGCGAAAGTGAAATCCTGCTGTTTGACCTGCCGCCGGTCTAAATAATTTCTCAACCTTCCCTTTAAACGGGGAAGGTTGAGCTTTGTCCGTGATAAACTGAGCAAATCTCTCACTTCAAGATTTCTCAGGACGATGAAAAAGAAACGCCCCGTACTTCAGGATGTCGCCGATCGCGTCGGTGTGACCAAAATGACGGTCAGCCGCTTTTTACGTAACCCGGAACAGGTTTCCGTGGCGTTGCGTGGCAAGATTGCCGCAGCCCTTGATGAACTGGGTTATATCCCCAACCGCGCACCCGATATTCTCTCCAATGCGACCAGCCGTGCGGTGGGTGTCCTCCTGCCTTCCTTAACCAACCAGGTTTTCGCCGAGGTGCTTCGCGGCATTGAAAGCGTCACCGATGCGTTTGGTTACCAGACCATGCTCGCCCACTACGGGTACAAGCCGGAGCTGGAAGAAGAACGTCTTGAATCCATGCTTTCCTGGAACATCGACGGCCTGATTTTAACCGAACGTACGCACACCGCCCGCACGCTAAAAATGATTGAAGTGGCGGGTATTCCGGTGGTGGAGCTGATGGACAGCCAGTCGCCGTGCCTCGACATCGCCGTGGGTTTTGATAACTTCGAAGCGGCACGTCAGATGACGGCGGCCATCATCGCCCGGGGACATCGTCATATCGCCTATCTGGGCGCGCGTCTTGATGAACGTACTATCATCAAACAGAAGGGATACGAGCAGGCGATGCTCGACGCGAACTTAACCCCGTACAGCGTAATGGTTGAGCAGTCCTCTTCCTATACGTCGGGTATTGAGCTGATGCGTCAGGCGCGACGCGAGTATCCGCAACTGGACGGTATTTTCTGTACTAACGATGACCTTGCGGTCGGTGCAGCGTTCGAATGCCAGCGTCTGGGGCTGAAGATCCCGGAAGATATGGCGATTGCGGGTTTCCACGGCCATGACATCGGCCAGGTTATGGAGCCGCGTCTGGCGAGCGTGCTGACACCGCGTGAACGTATGGGCCGCATTGGCGCAGAACGCCTGCTGGCGCGCATTCGTGGCGAGACGGTTACGCCTAAGATGTTAGATTTAGGTTTCACCTTGTCACCGGGTGGATCTATTTGAGCTGACAAATTTGAACTAGCTCACACTTATTCACTTCGCGCACGTTTGGATATTGCTTCTCTTTTGCCCCGGCAGGACAATGTTACCGATAACTGTTACCCGTAACAATTGACTGAGGGACACCCTTTGAGCACGACTAATCATGATCACCACGTTTACGTCCTGATGGGCGTGTCCGGTAGCGGTAAATCTGCCGTGGCGAGCGAAGTGGCGCATCAACTCCAGGCTGCGTTTCTTGATGGTGACTTCCTCCATCCGCGCAGCAACATCATGAAAATGGCCTCCGGCGAGCCGCTCAACGACGACGATCGCAAACCGTGGCTGCAGGCGCTGAACGACGCCGCATTCGCCATGCAGCGTACCAACAAAGTTTCGCTGATCGTCTGCTCCGCGCTGAAAAAAACCTACCGCGATCTGCTGCGCGACGGCAACCCGAACCTCTCTTTCATCTACCTGAAAGGCGATTTCGAGGTGATTGAAAGCCGACTGAAGGCGCGTAAAGGTCACTTCTTCAAAACCCAGATGCTGGTGACGCAGTTCGACGCGCTCCAGGAGCCGGGTGAAGATGAGAAAGACGTCTTAGTGGTTGATATCGATCAGTCACTGGAGGGTGTTGTAGCCAGCACCATCGAGGTCATTAATAAAAGGCAGTAAGTTTTGAGTACATTAACGCTAGTTTTGACAGCAGTGGGTTCGGTATTGCTGCTGCTGTTTTTAGTGATGAAGGCGCGTATGCACGCCTTCGTTGCTTTGATGGTGGTTTCTATTGGTGCAGGTCTCTTTTCCGGTATGCCGCTCGACAAGATCGCTGCGACGATGGAAAAAGGGATGGGAGGCACGCTCGGCTTCCTGGCGATTGTGGTCGCGCTGGGCGCGATGTTTGGCAAGATTTTACATGAGACGGGCGCGGTCGATCAGATTGCCGTCAAGATGCTGAAATCCTTCGGCCACAGCCGCGCGCACTATGCGATTGGTCTGGCGGGTCTGATTTGCGCGCTGCCGCTGTTCTTCGAGGTGGCGGTTGTGCTGCTGATTAGCGTGGCATTCTCTATGGCGCGTCATACCGGTACCAACCTCGTGAAGCTGGTCATTCCGCTGTTTGCGGGCGTGGCGGCAGCGGCAGCGTTTCTGTTGCCTGGGCCCGCGCCGATGCTGCTGGCCTCCCAGATGCACGCTGACTTTGGCTGGATGATCCTGATTGGCCTGTGCGCCGCGATCCCGGGAATGATCATTGCCGGCCCGCTGTGGGGCAACTTCATTAGCCGTTACGTTGAGCTGCACATTCCGGATGACATCACCGAGCCGCATCTGGGCGAAGGCAAAATGCCGTCCTTTGGCTTCAGTCTGTCACTGATCCTGCTCCCGCTGGTCCTGGTGGGTCTGAAAACCATCGCAGCGCGTTTTGTGCCGGTGGGCTCTACCGCCTACGAATGGTTTGAGTTCATTGGTCACCCGTTTACGGCGATCCTGGTGGCGTGTCTGGTGGCTATTTACGGCCTGGCGATGCGTCAGGGAATGCCGAAAGACCGCGTGATGGAGATCTGCGGTGCCGCGCTGCAGCCTGCGGGTATTATCCTGCTGGTGATTGGTGCCGGTGGCGTGTTCAAGCAGGTGCTGGTGGATTCTGGCGTGGGCCCGGCTCTGGGTGAAGCGCTGACCGGAATGGGCCTGCCGATTGCGGTAACCTGCTTCGTGCTGGCGGCGGCCGTGCGTATTATCCAGGGTTCCGCCACCGTGGCGTGTTTAACCGCCGTGGGTCTGGTAATGCCGGTGATTGAACAGCTGAACTACTCCGGTGCGCAGATGGCAGCGCTGTCTATCTGTATCGCGGGCGGTTCAATTGTGGTCTCTCACGTTAACGACGCTGGCTTCTGGCTGTTCGGTAAATTTACCGGCGCCACCGAAGCGCAAACCCTGAAAACCTGGACGCTGATGGAAACCATCCTCGGTACGACGGGTGCGATTGTCGGGATGATTGCCTTTACGTTGCTGAGCTGAATGCGGTGATTTAACCCGGCTCAAAAATAAGGCCCGGTAGCGTTAACGCTGACCGGGCCTTAATCTTTTCATCTTATGCAGAACATCAGGCCGGGAAAGGTGAAACCACCACCCGGCTTTTTTACATCACTCGCCCTGCGTCGCGCTCTCAATCGTCAAGCGCACATCTGACGTAATCAGCTCTGCCAGCATCTGGTAAACCTTCAGCGTCTCTTCTGGCTCGGCATCGCCCTTATCACTGATGAAGCCTTCATCACGCAGCGTCAGCACGAGGGAACTGAAGACCGCTTTGTCGAAGAATTCTGGTGCGTTAATGCCGTGCAGCACAGACAGGCGCTGTGCCAGCGTCCGGCTCTCTTTCTCCAGCGTACCGCGGTTGATCGACGGGTTCGCACTCAGCAGCCAGAACGTAATGGCGTAGCGCTGCAGCGTTTCGCGCGCGCCGGCCGCCAGCAGCTGCAGGGTTCGGGAGCGTGACGGATTGATATGCAGCTCATCGTTGGCAACGGTGATCAGCCCCTGACGACGAAGTTCTTCCGTCAGTTTATCCAGCTCAACGGCCAGCTCATCTTTGCTCCAGCGCAGGAACAGCTCCGCTTTCAGCATCGGGTAGAGCGTATCAACGTGACGCAATAGCTCCTGACGTGAAATGTGGCGATGCTGGGTAATGATGGCCGCCATCAGCGACGGCAGCATCAGCATATGCGCGATGTTGTTGCGATAGTACGTCATCAACACGGCCTGTTCGCGCGGCAGAATGATGATGTCGCCGATCGTGTCCTTCTCGACTTCAAACTTGTTCATCTGCAACGCGTGATCGATGAGCTCGCTGGCGGTAGCCGCAGGAACCGTTGAATCAACCGAGTACGGCACGTTGCGCATCATGTCCAGGTAGCAGTCCAGCTGCTCCGTGAGCTGTTCACGGGTCAGGGAGCGCTGACGAGAAGCCAGTAGCGCGGTACAGCACAGGTTCATGGCGTTAGCCGCCCCCGCGTTGTTAATACGCACCATCAGCTCGGATGCAATGCCGTTAACCGTTGGCGTCAGCCAGGCAGGACGAACCGCTTCGATAGGATCGATGGATTCGCGCCACTCCGGAACGTGATGGTTCAGGTACGTCATCAGCGGCATTGGCTCGCCAAAGTTCACGTAGCCCTGACCCAGGTTGCGTAACTTGCTCAGGCCGCGCAACATCTGCGGCAGGCTCTCTTTCTCTTTGGTTGCGCCACGCAGTTCTTTGGCATACGTACCCACTTCCATGACGTGCTCATAACCAATGTAGATAGGCACCAGCGTGATCGGACGGGTTCCGCCGCGCAGCATCGCCTGAATGGTCATCGACAGCGTGCCGGTCTTCGGATCAAGCAGACGTCCGGTACGGGAGCGACCACCCTCCACGAAGTACTCCACGGAATAGCCGCGACTGAACAGTTCGCCCAGATACTCGCGGAACACGGTGGAGTAGAGCTTATTGCCCTTGAAGGTACGACGGATAAAGAAGGCGCCCAGGCGGCGGAAGATCGGGCCCGCTGGCCAGAAATTCAGGTTAATACCGGCCGCGATGTGCGGTGGTACCAGCCCCTGGTGATAGAGCACGTAGGAGAGAAGCAGGTAGTCCATGTGGCTGCGGTGGCAGGGGACATAGACAATTTCATGGCCATCATGCGCCAGCTGGCGTACACGCTCGGCGTTATGAACGTTGATGCCCTGATACAGGCGGTTCCAGGTAAAGCCGAGAATACGATCGGAAAGGCGAATCATCTCGTAAGAGAAGTTCGCGGCAATCTCTTCCATCAGCGCAATGGCGTTCTGCTGGGCTTTCTCATGCGAAATCTTCTTGCTACGCGCTTCGTCTTCAACGGCGCGGGCGATCGCTTTGGAGGCCAACAGTTTGTTGAACAGGTCCTGACGCGCCGGGAGTCGTGGCCCGACGGCCGCGAGGCGCTGACGGGCGAAGTGCATACGTGCTACGCGCGCCAGCTTCTGCGCGATGATCTTGTCGGTACCGTGCTCATCTGCCATCCGGCGCAGTGAAACGGAAGGGGAGAAGCGCACAAAGCTGTCGCGTCCCAGCCAGGAGACCGCGAAGAACTTCTGGATGCCGTTAAGCATACGCAGCGGCGGATTCTCTTCGCCTTTTTCACGGCCCGGACGGCGGCCAAACATCACCGATACCGGCACCATCTGCACATCCAGATCGGGATTGCTGCGGTGCAGGTCGAGATAGTCGTGGAACAGCTTAATGGACTCTTCTTTTGGCGTGTAATAGGTAAACACACGCGGCCCGCCGTGAATGAACACGTAGCGCGGCAGCAACGTGCCGTCGACTTCCAGCGGTTCAAGCGGGTCAGGTAAGTCATGCGCCAGACATTGGGCGCGAAGGGTCAGTAAGTCTGCCTTCGAGTTATAAGGCAAAACGTACATAATAGGACGCGACGTATCGAGC
>ENA-UOZQ01000302-UOZQ01000302.1-food-metagenome-genome-assembly--contig:-NODE-302-length-13326-cov-178.750810_pt1 | contig 13326 bp, 8 predicted proteins | sample MGYA00249876_ERZ772739 | MGnify/ENA primary metagenome ERZ772739 (study PRJEB29005, sample SAMN08379460) | food metagenome | isolation source: cheese spiked with Escherichia coli O103 | study: EMG produced... | reverse complement strand
TTTGACGCCACCAACACCCGAGCTGTTATTATGTTCCGGGCAAAAAGTTAGATTTGATAATCGAGGATGGACGAAATTGCTTGATACACCCGCTTATCAGTTTTACATGGAAGTTTTGATGTATTGAGTCAGGACGGTTTTGTCGGCTGGATACGGCGTTTACGCGGCATCCGGCAAGAACACATGGCTCGTTGTAAACAATCCCATCTTTGTACCTGGAATAATCGTTTATATCCCCTGGCATTACCTCTCTTTGTTTACATTTCAACATCATTTTATAAACATTCCGCTTGTATTTTTCTTTACCGTAATGATAATCGCTATCACTGCGATTTACTTTTCTTTGCATAGATTGACTCAGAAAAACGTTTAAGGGTGGGTGGCATGTTTGTTCCGTTTCTCATTATGTTGCGCGAAGGACTTGAAGCCGCGCTGATTGTCAGTTTGATTGCCAGCTATCTTAAGCGTACCCAGCGAGGCCGATGGATTGGTGTGATGTGGATTGGCGTGTTGCTTGCCGCTGCGTTGTGCCTGGGCTTGGGGATCTTCATTAACGAAACCACCGGCGAATTTCCGCAAAAAGAGCAGGAACTGTTTGAAGGTATCGTGGCGGTGATCGCCGTGGTGATCCTTACCTGGATGGTTTTCTGGATGCGCAAAGTGTCGCGCAACGTCAAAGTACAACTGGAGCAGGCAGTCGATAGCGCATTGCAGCGTGGAAATCATCATGGCTGGGCGCTGGTGATGATGGTCTTTTTTGCCGTTGCAAGGGAAGGGCTGGAGTCGGTCTTTTTCCTGCTGGCGGCATTTCAACAAGATGTCGGGATCTGGCCGCCGCTGGGTGCAATGCTCGGTCTTGCTACTGCCGTGGTGCTAGGCTTCCTGCTCTACTGGGGCGGTATTCGCCTCAATCTTGGTGCATTTTTTAAATGGACCAGCCTGTTTATTCTCTTCGTCGCCGCAGGGCTGGCAGCTGGTGCCATTCGCGCATTTCATGAAGCCGGATTGTGGAACCACTGTCAGGAAATCGCCTTCGATATGAGTGCGGTGCTCTCAACTCACTCGCTGTTTGGCACGCTGATGGAAGGGATTTTTGGCTATCAGGAAGCGCCGAGCGTCAGCGAAGTCGCCGTCTGGTTTATTTATCTCATCCCGGCGCTGGTGGCATTTGCTCTGCCACCACGCGCAGGGGCGACAGCGTCTCGCTCCGCGTAACAAATACGACGCAAACTCTTGCTTAGTTACAACATACTTTAAAGGGATAGTCTCGTCATGACCATTAACTTCCGCCGTAACGCATTGCAGTTGAGCGTGGCTGCGCTGTTTTCTTCTGCTTTTATGGCTAACGCCGCTGATGTGACGCAGGTCAAAGTGACCGTGACGGATAAGCAGTGCGAACCGATGACCATTACGGTTAACGCCGGGAAAACACAGTTCATTATTCAGAACCACAGCCAGAAGGCGCTGGAGTGGGAGATCCTCAAAGGCGTGATGGTGGTGGAAGAGCGGGAAAATATCGCCCCTGGCTTTAGCCAGAAAATGACGGCGAATTTACAGCCTGGCGAATACGATATGACCTGCGGTCTGCTGACTAACCCGAAAGGGAAGTTGATCGTCAAAGGTGAGGCAACGGCGGATGCGGCGCAAAGTGATGCGCTGTTAAGTCTTGGTGGTGCAATTACTGCATATAAAGCGTATGTCATGGCGGAAACCACGCAGCTGGTGACCGACACGAAAGCCTTTACTGACGCTATTAAAGCAGGCGATATCGAAAAAGCGAAAGCACTGTATGCGCCGACGCGCCAGCACTATGAGCGCATCGAACCGATTGCTGAACTGTTCTCCGATCTGGATGGCAGCATTGACGCCCGTGAAGATGATTACGAGCAAAAAGCCGCCGATCCGAAATTCACCGGTTTCCACCGTCTGGAAAAAGCATTGTTTGGCGACAACACCACCAAAGGCATGGATCAGTACGCTGACCAGCTTTATACCGATGTGGTCGATTTGCAAAAACGCATCAGTGAACTGGCTTTCCCACCTTCAAAAGTGGTCGGCGGTGCAGCCGGACTGATTGAGGAAGTGGCAGCCAGCAAAATCAGCGGTGAAGAAGATCGCTACAGCCACACCGATCTGTGGGATTTCCAGGCTAACGTTGAAGGCTCGCAGAAAATTGTCGATCTGCTGCGTCCACAACTGCAAAAAGCCAACCCGGAACTGTTGGCAAAAGTCGATGCCAACTTTAAAAAGGTCGATACCATTCTGGCGAAATACCGTACTAAAGACGGTTTTGAAACCTACGACAAATTGACCGATGCCGACCGGAATGCACTGAAAGGACCGATTACTGCGCTGGCGGAAGATCTGGCGCAACTTCGCGGTGTGCTGGGATTGGATTAAGCATTATGCAGTATGAAGATAAAAACGGCGTGAATGAACCGTCACGCCGACGTTTACTGAAAGGCATTGGTGCGCTGGCGCTGGCGGGAAGTTGTCCGGTCGCTCATGCACAAAAAACGCAAAGTGCGCCGGGTACGCTTTCACCGGATGCACGCAATGAGAAACAGCCGTTTTATGGTGAGCATCAGGCAGGGATCCTGACGCCACAACAGGCCGCAATGATGCTGGTGGCGTTTGATGTGCTTGCCAGCGATAAACCCGATCTTGAACGGTTGTTTCGCTTGTTGACTCAGCGTTTTGCTTTTCTGACTCAGGGCGGAGCGGCACCAGAAACGCCAAATCCGCGCCTGCCACCACTCGATTCCGGCATTCTTGGCGGCTACATTGCGCCCGATAATCTCACCATCACGTTATCGGTGGGTCACTCATTGTTTGATGAGCGCTTTGGCCTTGCGCCACAGATGCCGAAAAAGTTGCAGAAGATGACGCGTTTTCCCAACGACTCGCTGGATGCGGCGTTATGTCATGGTGATGTGTTGCTACAAATTTGCGCCAACACCCAGGACACGGTGATCCATGCGCTGCGCGATATCATCAAACATACGCCAGATTTGCTCAGCGTGCGCTGGAAGCGGGAAGGGTTTATTTCCGATCACGCGGCGCGTAGTAAAGGCAAAGAGACGCCGATTAATTTGCTGGGTTTCAAAGACGGCACTGCCAATCCCGATAGCCAGAATGATAAGTTGATGCAAAAAGTGGTGTGGGTAACGGCAGATCAGCAGGAGCCAGCGTGGACAATCGGTGGCAGCTATCAGGCAGTACGCTTGATTCAGTTTCGAGTGGAATTTTGGGACAGAACTCCGCTGAAAGAACAGCAGACGATTTTTGGTCGTGATAAGCAAACCGGTGCGCCGCTGGGAATGCAGCATGAGCATGATGTTCCCGATTACGCCAGCGATCCGGAAGGGAAGGTGATTGCGCTGGACAGCCATATCCGGCTGGCGAATCCCCGCACGGCGGAGAGTGAGTCCAGCCTGATGCTGCGTCGTGGCTACAGTTATTCACTGGGCGTCACCAACTCCGGGCAACTGGATATGGGGCTACTGTTTGTCTGTTACCAACACGATCTGGAAAAAGGCTTCCTGACTGTACAAAAAAGGCTCAATGGCGAAGCGCTGGAGGAATACGTTAAACCTATCGGCGGCGGTTATTTTTTTGCGCTGCCGGGAGTGAAGGACGCGAACGATTATCTCGGAAGCGCGTTATTGCGGGTTTAATGTTTATAGACGGATAAGGCGTTCTTGCGCAGATGCCTGATGCGATGCTTGCGCGTCTTCTTATGCCTACAATCGGTGCGGGTTCGGTAGGCGGATAAGGCGTTCACGCCGCATCCGGCGTTCGTGCGCAGATGCCTGATGCGAATCCTGCTGAAAGCACACAGCTTTTTTCATATCTGTCATCACTCTGTCATCTTTCCAGTAGAAACTAATGTCACTGAAATGGTGTTTTATGGTTAAGTATAAGTGAATATATTGTTGCAATGAATGCGAGATCTGTTGTAATTATTAAGTAGCAGCGGAAGTTCCCGGCAGTGATAGTCAGTCACTATGGAGATCGCGGATGGTAACGTCCTGTTCTGGACAATGTCTTGTTAAGCTACGCTCCACCACTTGCGGAGATTTCTCCTCCGGTAGCAACTTCGTCACTCTGTATTTTTCTCACTTCCTCTCTTTACTCGTGTTACCGACGCCGCAAACGGTGTGCGTAGCCGTTTTTCGGCATTTTATCCAAAAGCAAACTATGGCTTACAAGGAAGCCAACCCTCTGATGTTCGTGCGCATAATCGCGCTGCCAACGGCGCGTGTGATGAATACAAACAACTCAAGGTGCTCTCCATGGGAAGACAAAAAGCAGTGATCAAAGCTCGTCGTGAGGCAAAACGTGTGCTGAGACGGGATTCGCGCAGCCATAAGCAGCGTGAAGAAGAATCGGTCACCTCGCTTGTGCAGATGGGCGGCGTAGAAGCCATTGGTATGGCCCGCGACAGTCGCGATACTTCGCCCATCCTCGCGCGAAATGAAGCGCAATTGCACTATCTGAAGGCTATTGAGAGTAAGCAGCTGATATTCGCCACGGGCGAAGCCGGGTGCGGAAAAACCTGGATCAGCGCAGCAAAAGCGGCAGAGGCCCTGATACATAAGGATGTCGACAGGATTATCGTCACCCGTCCAGTTCTGCAAGCCGATGAAGATCTTGGCTTCTTACCTGGAGATATCGCAGAAAAGTTTGCTCCCTATTTTCGCCCGGTCTACGACGTGCTGGTCCGGCGCTTAGGGGCTTCCTTTATGCAGTACTGCCTGCGACCGGAAATAGGGAAGGTGGAAATCGCGCCGTTCGCCTATATGCGTGGACGTACCTTTGAAAATGCAGTCGTCATTCTTGACGAGGCGCAGAATGTGACTGCCGCGCAAATGAAAATGTTTTTAACCCGCCTCGGGGAGAACGTGACGGTTATCGTCAACGGTGATATCACGCAATGCGATTTGCCTCGCGGCGTGTGCTCCGGATTAAGTGACGCGCTGGAACGTTTCGAAGAAGATGAAATGGTTGGGATCGTCCGGTTCGGTAAAGAGGACTGCGTACGTTCGGCACTTTGCCAACGTACGCTGCATGCATACAGTTAAGTGTATTATCGGTGCAGAGCCCGGGCGAACCGGGCTTTGTTTTGGGTGTTTATGCCCGGACTAGCGCTTTTTCTGAAACAACCATTTTTATTTGCCCCTGGCTGGTGAAGTGTACGCTCATCCTGTGGCTTTTTTGTAGTTGCTGATAGAGCTCATCAGGTATTGCTAAGCTCTCTGCATATTCTTGCGGCGTATATTGGTAGGCTGCATGATGCTGCTGTTTTTGAAAACGCAGCTTATTGTACAGCGCCCAGACAATTAACACGACGGCATTCGCCACTGCCAGCAAAAAATAGAACTGAAGTCGGCTTCTGGCCTCGCTTTGCCAGTAATAACCCGTCAGCAGATCCATGGCGAATAAGAATATGAACAACGCAAATAATGTCCACAAGATGGTTGTGGCAACATAATCAACCAGTAAACGTACTGGTGATTGTCGGGTCGTAATAATTAAATTGTTCATATTAACCTCTCAGAATCCCGCGATCGGGACTTACCCAACGGGCGCGTTGCTTTTTAGGCATCAACATGACTCGTGTAAATGATACCAATGTCGTTGCCAGGCTCAGCATCCAGAAAATAACCGGGAACCAAATAATCCAGAAAAGCGATGAAGTCAGATTATGCTCATAGCGATTCTCGATCATCAGGCTGACAATAAATTGCAGTAAACATAACGTACACAATAATATTCCGGCAGTATGTGTCGCAGCGATATGTGTCAATTCAATATTTAACGGTACACCGGCAAGTTGGACTGCGTAAATAATGAAACCGACCAGGCAGGTGAAGGCCCATATTGTCGTCAGGCAGTATTCAAAAAACAGCGGCCACATTCGAAAGTTTTCTTTGCGCCACAACCTTGTCATATTTTTGAGGAATACTTCTGCACCGCCCTGAGCCCAGCGCAGGCGCTGTTTCCACAGCCCTTTTAACGTTTCAGGCATTAATATCCAGCACAGCGCCCGTGGCTCGTAAAAAATCGTCCACTGATTCAACTGCAGCTTCCAGCTAATATCAATATCTTCGGTGATCATATCGTCACTCCAGTAACCCACTTCTGCCAGGGCGCTGCGACGAAATGCGGCAATAACACCGGAAACGGTAAATACGTTTCCATAGATACGCTGGGTTCGCTTGATCAAACCAATAATTGAGGAATACTCGCCAACCTGAATTTTACCCACCAGGGTAGAACGTGTTCGAATACGAGGATTACCGGTTACGGCACCCACACGCGGGTTGTACAACATCGGTTCCACAATATATGCCGCCGCATCGCGGTCTAATAACGCATCGCCATCAATGCACACCAGATATTCACTTTTCGCCGCGGCAGCTCCGGTTTTAAGCGCAATGGCTTTCCCCTGGTTTTGCGCCAGATGAATGACCCGCAAATGGGGAATTTGTGCAGCCATGCGATCCAGGATGGCACGGGTTTTATCTGTTGAACCGTCATTTACGGCAATAACTTCAATGTTCTCATAACGCTGTGCTAAAGCGGCGTGTATGGTTTCCTCAACGTTTTTCTCCTCATTAAAACAGGGAATGATAATGGAGATAGACGGATTATCTTTCAACTGGGGAGCTGGTGCGTTTTCTCCCCACGGCCAGTGGCGTTCACGATAGACCCAGAAATAGACGCCGCCAACAATCCACATAATGGACATAAAAAACGGCCAGAAGAAAACGAACCTCATCATCAGTTCACCAGAGTGAAAGTACGCTACGCATAGGGGTATGCATAACACCAGACATAATATAAAAAACGATACGATGCGATTAATCATTTTTCGGATACCAGGCTGTTGAAAACTCAGGACGAATAAGGTCTATTTCAGGTTGGTTATGCAGAAAATTGTCGGGATAATAACCATAGTTTTTCACTCCATTCAGTTGTAATAGGCTCATCCAGTGAGCGAGTTGTTGCGAAGAAATAGCCTGATGCTGACCATTTTTCTGCCAGTTTTGTGCCTGTAATTCTAAAATAGATTTGTCTTTAGCCTGAGGGATGTTTTTAATTTGATTGGTCAATTGTATTAACCATTGGTCAGCCGATTTTTCTGCGACACCTTCCAGATAAGGCATAGCCATAATAGCGGTCCAGTCATAGCTTTTTAGGAAATCAGCATAATTCTGTGCAAACCAGGCTTCACTTTCAGGTTGTATTACCGGAAGTGCAAAAATATTTCGTGCAGTTTTAATATGTGGACCGCGAATGGCTTTTACGCGCGCACTAAGTTCTAAAGTGAAGTCAGTTAACGCACGACTTTTAAAGCGGGCCCACTGTTTAAATTGCTCCGGGTTTTGTCGAATTTCGCTCAGACTCCCGCTAAAGCCTGCTTGCTGATAAGCCGTGATAGCCGGTGCACTGGCATCTTCATAATCTGAAAGCAAAGCATCATCGTGGAACAATATGCCATCAAAAGCAGCATGTCCGGCAAGATCTTCATATAACATGCCAACTTGTGCTCTGACTCTGTCATCGAAAGGAGAGAGACGGTGATATTGTTCAGGATGAATTTGTGCTTTTTTCTCCCCTGTTGGTAAGTATTTTACTCGCGTTAATGTGGGATCTAAATCCCAGCTTAATACCGGCATCCACGCATAGATGTTTACACCTGAGCGGGTACGTAATTGCCAGGCAACCCGACTAAAAATATCTGCTTTCATTGGTAGCAAACGATTTGGAAACCAGACCTCTTTGACCAGCCCATCACCATCGGGATCAGCAAATGCCTGCAAATACACGGTTGATATTTGCATATCTTTCACCCGCTGAATTAGCACATCAATATTGCGATCCATTTGCTGGAGGTTTTCGTCATAAACGTAATCAAGATCGATATGCATTATCCGTTGTGGTGATTTTTCCTGTACGGTAATAATTTGCTGGGCAAACTCTTTTAATGAGGGATTATTGGCGATTAATACCCGCGGAATGGAATCCAATTGCGACGCATTTGCCAAACCTGATTCAAGGGTGAAGAACATGTCATAACCGAGTTTTTTTAATTCCTCTATCGCTATGCCATTCGCTTCGCCATAAGGCCAAACAAAAACGTGTGGATTTACCTCAACCTTTGTACGCAGGTATTCCGTCATTTTTACAGCATCCAGACGAATTCTTTCCCGGTATTCTGCTGCGGTTTCATACCGTGCGTGGTCAGTAAAATATGCACGATTTACATATACAGGCAATAAGCTGCCGGTGGCATTAGCCTGAATACCGTAGTGAGAATTCCATGTATGAGAAGCGAGCTCAACGAGCCGGGAACGCGCAACTTCTCGCACTTGTTGCCACGTGGCAAAATATTCTCGATCGACCAACTCATCGCCAAATTTTACTTGTTTATCCGCTGGCGTATCGACCCAACTGCCGACGGGGGCCCATACAGCAGGCCACTGGAAGGCCTGAAGAATTGGGAAGACGCGGGTATAAAAACTCTGGTAGCCGTCATCAAAAGTCAGCACTACAGCTTTTTCCGGTAGCGGTTTTCCTCCTCGATGTGCTTCACGAATTTGAGCAATACTGACCGGTTGATAACCGTTCTCGCGCAGCCAGGCAAATTGTTCACGCAGTGCTGATGTCCGCACTGACATAAAACGCTGGTCGGCAGCTTCGTCTTCAACGTTATGCCATGAAATCGCTACAAAACCATTATGCGGCCACGGTTGCTCGGCGAGTAAAGATTCGCGATCCTGTGGCGGTATAAATGATGTTCTTGACTGGCTAATGCACGCGGTGAGCATAATTATACTCACCAGCATCAGGAGATATTTATTTCCATTACGTAACATATTTATCCTTAAAATCTGAATGTCATATCGAATTCAACGTATAAGTTGTGTTCTCTGTCACCGTCATAAGGTCGTTTTTCCCAGCGTAGCGTTGCGCCAGCATCAATCACGTCATTCCAGCTAATGCGTTGCCCGTAGCCGAGTTGGGTGACGACATCCGTGCCATAATGTTTTTGCCAGGAGGCACCAACACCTGCGCTGAATATTTGCTCCCAGCTATTTTCATAGCTTCGCCATAACAAATGGCTTGCCTCAAATGCCGGAACAATATCGAACGTTTTTATAGGGTTGTAGTATGGGGTATCGTGTTCTGTATTTTGTTCGTAATACAGACTGGGTAGGAAATCGACAATCAAATATGGTGAAGACCAGATGCGTTCCTGACCCTCAAGTGAGACTTCATGACGCTGGTTACTGTCGGAAAAATCAGTGAAAGCCCAGGAGACACCGTACTTACGCCGCTCATTTTGATACCAGCGAACATAAGCCTGAGCACTGTTGCCTGTAACACCATTTTTCATTGCCCGTAATGGAACGCGGTGAGAGAGGCGTTCCAGTTGCGAACCAATACGCCAGTTATCATTAAAATCATACCAGCCAGACAGGCGCGCGCCGGGTTTATGCTCATGATTGAAAACGCGTTCAGCGTACTCTGCCTCGAGCCAGATATTACGTGACCGCCACTCAACACCCGCAAGCCAGTCGCGAACAATCCCTTTTCCTTCGCTAAATTGTCCATCGGCATAACCGAATCCAGCAAAACCGCGCCAGTTATCCTTCAGCGGTGGTGAATAAACGATGGTGGTTAAGTCGACATCATGTTTACCACTATCCGGGCCTTCGGCATCAATTCCTGTTGAGCCAGCGATACGAAGCTCTGCAAGATTATGTACATCAACCGCACGTTTTAATCGTACAACGCCGGGATCTTGCGGTTCACGTTCGACAACATCGTGCGTTAAGACAGCTGCCTGCTGCCATTCTTGTAACGTTAATGCTGTCCAGGCTTGTTCAACCTCCAGATTAATATTACGTGGCTCGATCACTTCTGCTTTTTTTAATTCATTTTCTGCTGCACGAGGCCAACCGCGGGCTTGTAACACACTCGCGTAATCAATGCGCAGTCCCTGATTTCCTGGTGCGTTATAAGCAAGCTCTCTGGCTGTCATTTCAGCCTGAGGAAGATCATTACTATATTTTGCTACGGTTGAGAGAAACGAATGCCCCTGTAACCAGGTATCATTCGGGATGCTCGTAGGCGTGCCCATTAACCGAAGGAAAGGCGGCGAAGTATTAATGGCATGTTGGGTGACAGTTAGCGCGCCCGGATAATTTTCACTCTCCAGGTGGCTGTAAAAGAGATCCGCAAGTTCTTCATCGGATAAATCCGGGGCAATGGTCTCCTTGTGATAAAAGAGCTCGGTCATTATTGACTGTGCTTTTTTCGGCTGATGATCTTTGAGATAAGCCGATGCAACCCAATATTGCCCCCAGGGCGGAATAATTTGCCCCGTCTTTTTTAATCGCTGATAGTGAGAAATAACGTCTTTATAACGATCGCGAGTTAATAACGCGCCAAGATGATCAACCTGAATACGCTGGTACTGGGCAGTACGGTCTGGGTTATCGTGCCACAGAATTTCTAATGCAGCGTATTGGGCGAGGGCGCGATCGGCAATGGCATAACGTTCACTTTCACTGCGCGTAGGCATAAACGACAGTCTGACCAGTTCGGCATGAATATCAGCGCGAATATCTGGCGTTAAATTGGCATCGTCAATCGCGGCAGCAAGTTGATTATTACGTAATGCCTGCACGTATTCTGTGGGATATTGTTGCGTAGATGCATTTTCAGGTAATGACTCTGTCATCGCCCGTAATTCATCCTGATGACGCCCCGCCAGTTTATAGATATAGGCTTCTGCGAGTAAATTGGCTTTGTCCGGTGCTCCAGAGTTAAGCTGCTTAAGTTTAACCAGCGCAGTATCATAGTGACCAGCATCTGCCAGGGTTAAAATTTGTCCCCGTTGATAATCCTTATTTTGCGGCTCCAGAGAGAGCGCCTTTTGCCACAGTGTAAGCGAGTTTTGCCATTGTTGCAGGTTACGATAAGCGACGGCGACAGCTGCATAACCACGCGCTGGTAATTGCTGATGACGGTAGCGGTTGTAAACGGTAATAACCTGTTTATCTTGCCCGGCCCATAAGGCAATCTGTAACCAGTCAGCAATTTGGTTATTGCTGAGTGCTGATTTTAGTGCAAACCATGACAAAGCTGGCTGAGTATTACCCTTGCGAGCTTCAATAATCAATGCATCATAGGCGTTATTAACAGCACTCTTCGCCGCGGGACTCGCTGCTAAAAATGCGGCAGTAAGAAGTTTCAAAGCCCATTTGGTTTTCGGGCACCTTTTTCTGCTACTTGAATACATCCTGTATTACTCCATGTATTGCCAAAATCTCTCTCTGTATCTAATTACAGGTAACTGAAAAGAAAGATATTTTTGCACCTCATAATCCGTTATTAAACGCGGAAGAGAGACGTGAATTGTTGATGATGAGAAGAAGAAATGATGAGCAGAGTGTCCATATAAAATCCTTTTCTCGCCCGAAAATCCATTCCAATGATGAGGATCTTCAGGAATACGGCATAAATCCCAATGCCTTTTTCAAAATAAATTAGGATTAAAATAATTAAATCAGTAAATTCCGATGCATGATTTCGGATTTTTCGAAAGTCCTGATGAAAGGCTGCGCTACGGCACTCACGGATTTAATTGTTATTCCTAATGTATCTATGAATTAATGTTTTATAAGGATTTTCTATAACCATTTATAAGTATTTTCAAGCCTGGCTTGTTGCAAACAATGTATAAAGCACTTAGGCAATAATAATTACATTCAGCAACTATCATCATCGGTATTGTTTGTGGGCGGAATTTCATATTGACAACAGTACAGTTCTTATATCTATTAATAATAGAAAGGGATCTACAACCTACAGATTGGTGTAGCTTTATGGAAAAAGACTATTTGAGAATTAGTAGTACTGTATTAGTGAGCTTATTGTTTGGGCTTGCTTTGGTTTTGGTGAATAGTTGGTTTAATCAGCCAGGCGTTGAGGAAGTTGTTCCACGATCAACCTATCTGATGGTAATGATTGCTTTATTTTTTATCGATACTGTTGCATTTATTTTTATGCAGTTGTATTTCATTTATGACCGTAGGCAATTTTCAAACTGTATACTTAGTTTGGCTTTTCTGAGTTGTTTGATTTACTTTGTTAAAACCGTCATTATCATTCAGCAAATTATTGAGGGGCGTTTGACAAGCAGTGTTGTCCAAAATGACATTGCAATCTATTATTTGTTTCGTCAGATGAGTTTGTGCATATTAATATTTCTGGCATTGGTGAATAAAGTTAGTGAAAACACAAAACAGCGCAATTTATTTTCCAAAAAAATGACTTTGTGCATAAGTTTGTTTTTTGTTTTTGGGGGGCCGATAGTTGCTCACATACTTTCTAGTCATTATGAGAGCTACAATTTACACATTGCCGAGTTAACCAATGAAAATGGTCAGGTGGTTTGGAAAGCCTCATATGTTACCATAATGATTTTCATGTGGTTAACCTTGCTTTCGGTTAATCTATACTTTAATGGTTTACGCTATGATATCTGGAATGGAGTGACGGTGATTGCTTTTTGTGCCGTACTGTACAATATCTCTCTGTTATTTATGAGTAGGTATAGCGTGTCCACTTGGTATATTAGTCGCACTATTGAAGTAGTCAGTAAGTTAACTGTTATGGTAATATTTATGTGCCATATATTCAGTGCGCTACGAGTAACAAAGAACATTGCACATCGCGATCCCTTAACCAATATATTTAACAGAAATTATTTTTTTAATGAACTGACAGTTCAATCAGCATCAGCCAAAAAAACGCCTTATTGCGTCATGATTATGGATATCGACCACTTCAAAAAAGTCAACGACACCTGGGGGCATCCGGTTGGCGATCAGGTGATAAAAACAGTGGTGAATATCATTGGGAAAAGCATACGACCAGATGACCTTTTAGCGCGCGTCGGCGGCGAAGAGTTTGGCGTCTTGCTGACGGACATCGATACTGAACGTGCGAAAGCTTTAGCGGAAAGGATTCGGGAAAATGTTGAGCGTTTAACTGGCGATAATCCTGAATACGCTATACCACAAAAAGTGACGATTAGTATTGGCGCTGTTGTGACTCAGGAAAATACGTTAAACCCAAATGAGATCTATCGACTGGCTGATAACGCACTTTACGAGGCGAAAGAGACCGGGCGTAATAAGGTGGTTGTGAGGGATGTGGTGAATTTTTGTGAGTCACCATAAAGCGGCATTTTGATCCTACCCACGTAATATGGACACAGGCCTAAGCGAGGTTCTTGTTTTCAAA
>ENA-UOZQ01000273-UOZQ01000273.1-food-metagenome-genome-assembly--contig:-NODE-273-length-14201-cov-3.249611_pt1 | contig 14201 bp, 13 predicted proteins | sample MGYA00249876_ERZ772739 | MGnify/ENA primary metagenome ERZ772739 (study PRJEB29005, sample SAMN08379460) | food metagenome | isolation source: cheese spiked with Escherichia coli O103 | study: EMG produced... | reverse complement strand
GCCTCCTCCAAGGGCACTCTCCCCCCCTGTAAGCTGAATAACAGGCCAAGCCAGAGCAGGGATAACGTCAGCACATCCGGCAGCATAGCCGTACGACAGTCAATAACCGCCAGAACCAACAGCATGGCAATAAAAAGCCAGGCAGCAACTAATGTCAGCCCGGGATGAAACCGGCTCGCTGCCAGAATAAATAACACTGAACTCGTTATCTCGACCAGCGGATAGTAAATAGGAATACGCTCACCACAACAGCGTGATTTCCCCTTCAGAAAGAGATAGCTTAACAGGGGAATGTTATCCCTGATGCTGAGCGGCTGAAAACAGTAGGGACAATGAGAGCGCGGTATCATCAGGTTAAAGACCGGCTCGGACTCAGGCTCAGAATGTGCCAACAACATCAGCGCTTCACGCCGCCACCGCCTCTCCAGTATTACCGGCAGACGATGAATCACAACGTTAAGAAAACTACCGATAATGCCCCCTAGCCCCCCTGTGCTGATGAGCCACAACAAATGAAAATCAGCCGCAAATTCCGGCAACCTGCTCACATATCCTCCTGCTTATCACTCCCATTTTCACGTCAGGCATTAACCTGTAAATCACAAGTGCCCCGGCGAAGTATCCCTGTTTATGTCATCCCGGGACAAAACCAGCCGATTAACCGTTACATGTCCGGGCTGGTTTCCCTGCGCGACCACATCAAATACCACGGTACGAATACGGTACCTGCGATGCAGTTGCGTAAGCCACTGCATCAGCGTATTAAATTCAACTGGTGCTAAGGTAACGGTCAGACGCTCCCCCTGAGGCTGCAATCGGGTGACTGATACACCATATGCGGCTGAAGTTTGAGTCACTGCCGCAGATAAACCTAACGGCTCCCCCTGTTCTGGCATACTGGCCTCCCATTTCTTTATGCTGGGTATCTGTTGTTTCATCCACTCCACTGTGTATTTTTCACGGGCAATTACAGTCCGCCACTTATCCTCCCGTACCTGCCAGGGCAGCCAGAAGACATAATAGACAAAAGCGACAACAAGTAAGGCAACACATCCGGTAAGCAGCCTTCGCTCACGGGGACTAATATACTGCAAACGTTTTTTAAGATCGTTCATTGTTCATTCTCAGGATCAGACGACTTTCCACCCCGTGCGGCTGCTGCCGTATCTCGCCAGGCTGGATGATATATTTTTCTCCAGCGCTCTGCTGAAAGTGTTCCAGAGCCTGAAAAGAGGCTGCCTGCAGATCTATTTTCAGAGTCTGGCTGCTACTGTCCCAGGCGAGTGCCTGTAAGCGTATCGTTGAGGTTTCTGGCAGCAGTTGCTGAAGCTGGTGCATCACGCCCCCTAGTTCCGGCATATTGTTACTCGTCGACTGTTGCAGATGTCTCAGCATCTGCCGGTGGGGATCCTTCACCACCGTTTCGCCAGGAAACAGCTCCTGATAGACGCGTACGCTCTCATGCTGCCAAAATTCAGCCTGCTGCCAGAGCCGGTAATGTGCCAGCCCCGCGTTGCTTCCGGCCAGAAACACACAGGCCAACAGGGCCCCTGCGACATACCGCCATGGGCGGAATCGCGCATACCATGTTCCCTGGCGAGCAAATATTCCCTGTCGCAGATCTGCGCCATCATATCCCTCACATTCAGCCGCCAACTGCAGCAGATCCCGTACTGGCTGAGTTCGCCACTCCGTGCTCTCCAAGCCCATGCACTGTGCTGGCGGCACGGAGTAAGACTCAATAACCGGCGGCGCAGTAAGAGACAAGAACTGTGTCAGCCACGACAACTCCACCGTCATCCCGGCGTAACGATCACTACGAAATAGCCACTGACCGGCAAGCCTTACTGCACTCCATCCTTCAGTTGCCAACGGCAGCATCAGTACGTCAGGCAGCAACCTCACCTCCCGGACCCCAAGTTGTCCACAGTACGTCAGCCAGTGGTGCATGACCGATTTTTCGACCACAGCCACATTACACCTGCCACCTGTCTGATGAAGAATGGCGAAATGCAGCTGCTCAATATCTGTTGCCAACTGCTCTTCCAGAAGAAAGGGGAGCACCTGCAAACGCTGACGCCACGTACGGTGTGGCAGCGTGACCTGATGGAAGGCAATTCTGTCTGACGGAACCAGCACCCAAGCGGGATAACGAGGCAGCAGACCTGCTAACAGCGGATCTGTTTCTCCGACTGCCACGCTGCCGCCCCCTGTCTCCTCCGGCGAAACCAACCTCCACAATAAAGGCTGCGTGTCATCCTCCGGCAGTCGCAAAAAAAGCCGGCCTGCCTCGACATGTTTGTTATTCTTGTTCAGGGTACCTCCCTCACCGTTAATCCATACTGTCGCTGAATGCTCCGGAAACGCTCCTCTCTCCACTGCATTAAAGTCTGCTGGCTGAACAGGTGCTCCCCAGAGCGCACATGTAACCGGACCAAAAAATAGTTGCTGCTAACAGCCAGTACCGATATGGCTGTACTAGTGTCGATGCCCTTAAGCTGTGGCGAGTCAAGAAACGCTGCCACGCTATCCCAACCGGTACGGGGTCGCCGCAGCAGTAATTTCGTCACCAAAAGACTGTTCGGTTTCGTCAGAAAGAGTGCAGCCAGCAACGGCGCCTGTGAATCCAGCAGAGTATTCACATTCACTGACAGGTCTGACGTGGGCAGTACACAAACATACGGTAAAAGTTTGCGGTAAAGTCTGACATCTATTCCCCGGATGAGGCGCAACTCACTGACGTCCTGCATCGGTTGGCTGGCCGCAAGATAGGGGGGCTCCATCCCCATATACACCTCGTCTTCAGCCCCCTCCTTAACTGGTTCGTCATCACGATCGATCCAGTCACGCAGAGCTGCTGTCACTTGCCTGGCTTGTATAATATCGACTTGCAGGTTGATTAACAGCTGCTGAAAAATTCTGGCGGCATAAGGCACACCGGCTAGATCCACTGCTCCATAATTAATGGCATTAAGATTAAAACAGGCCTGTGCATCCACTATCCGTCCCCGAACATCTCCTCCGCCGGTTTCAAACTGTAGTTCTGGCTGCGCCCAGTTTTGTGCCAGATGCGTTTTCCGGGGCGATGCCTGTCTGCTCCTCTGTAATATTTGTATTGCCATCTCCTCTGCAGCATAGCCATCCCACTTTGCCTGCAGCTGATCCAGCTGCGCCACCGTACGCCAAAATGTCCTGCCGTTACGCTCCGCGATCGCAGCCGCGATCGTCACCATTAACGACAAGATCAGCAATACAACCAGAAGCGCCACGCCCTGTTCCCGCGACTTCATTCCGCGGTCTCCTAACTTACAAGAAACAGACGGGTAAGTTCAGCAAAATCATCCATAACCAGCGTCACCTCAACAGCCTGCGGCAGGATGCTGGTACTGTCCCAGCGCGCCTGCCAAGTGCCGTTGACAAAAAAACGCAGACGAAATGCGTGAACCCCCTCCAGCACCACCCTGACATCCGGAGCAATACCAGAGGGGTGATCGACATAAAAGTAGCTCAGGCGTTCTAACTTTTGCTGTCGCAGCCGGTAACCTACCCACTGTAACTCCGGGCGTGGTAGCATCCCGGCGGGATTAAGCCAACTGTTTCGCGTAAAGGAAATCCCCCAGTCATCGCTTTTCAGCAGATGAGGAGCAGCGAGCAGCAGGCCTTCACTCCCCCGGCTATGTCTTGGGATCATCTGCATAAGATCTCGCTCTATCTGGCTGCCCCCCCTCTGCAGCTCAGCCAAACGCCGTACTTTATCTTGGGACAGCTCGTGCGCGCGTATTCCGCTCTGTAGTACCTGAAATGCGCTGATGCTCAGCGCTGCAAAAACAGCCAGTGCCAACAGCATTTCCAGTAGCGTAAAACCTTTCACCCGCTGCTGACTCATTCACGAACCACACTACCACGCAAGGAAACTAAGGCGGATGTCTCCTCTCTGGTACGCCGTACCTCTACCTCTAGGATGCGTTGCTCTGGTATGTCGCTGTCCCTCCCGTGCCAGCGTAAATACCATTCTCTGCCAGCGAAGCTTCTCGTCCCAGCCGTTTTTCGGCCAGATTTTCTCGAGCTGCAGTTGCACCATCTGGTTGTCAGCCAACCAGCCAGCCAACACCTTCTCTTCCATCGGCCCGATCCCTGCGGCCTGCTGAGTCGTGGACTGAATTAGAGCAATTCCTGCCAGCGCAAACACAACCAAGGCCACCATGACTTCTAGTAATGTCATTCCTTCTTGCCTCTTCACAACTCGACCTCACCTTCAAATAGGGTCATCAGGCCGTTCTCATCAACCTGCAGCCCAGTAACGGCCTCCCCTCCTACCAGCCTAAAGAGAAGGCTGAACGGCGTCACCTCACCTCCAGGCAGCAACAAAATATCGGGCCCTGTCCCGTCATTATGCTCAGGCATCCACTGCAGACCTCTGAGATACTGCAGATCAAGACGCACATCATCCGGAAGTTTGCCCTCCATGGCAGCACGCCGCGGTTGCCAAGTTTGCCAGACATACCCTTGCCAAACATCCCCCCCCACTGATGCCGGGAAGCTTTCAGCTGTTACGCGCTGCAAAACCTTAAATGTCCACCCGTCAGACCGGACCTGGATCCCAATCAGCAAGCCGTCCTGCATGCTTCTATCCAAGGCATAATCCAGCTGCGCCTGCAGACGCTCCCGCTGTTGTTGCAAATGATTCTGCGCTGAGTCAGGAAATGACATTAGTACCAACCCTGCAGTAATGCCCATCAACAAAAGGATCAGCATCATCTCCAGTATTGTGAATCCGCGCTGACTCACGGCTGCGTGTGACCGGGCGTCCAGTTACCAATATCATCTTCCGTGTTCGGTATACCATCCGGGCCGGGAGAGAAGATGTCAATATTGCTGTACTGACCAGGATTTAACAGCTGATAATCCCCCCCCCAGGGATCTTGAGGCAAACGACGTATATAACCATCTTGCCGATAGTTACGGGGCTCAGGCTGCACTGTAGGTTTACTGACCAGTGCCCGTAGCCCCTGCTCCGTTGTTGGGTAACGGTTGTTATCTAACCGATACATATCGAGCGCGCTTTCCAGCGCAACCAGATCGCTAACCACTTTCTGCCGATCGGCCTTATCCTTATTTCCCATCAGATTCGGGACCACCAGACTGGCCAGAACTCCCAAGATCACAATTACCACCATTATTTCCAACAAGGTAAAACCACGCTGATGCTGTTTTCGCATGTTTTTCTCCGTTGACTATTAAAGAAGAATTCAAATATTCATCATATTGTTGAGTTGCAGGAGCGGTTGCAGAATTGCCAGAACAATAAACAAGACGACGCCAGCCATCCCCACCACCAACATTGGTTCAAACAATCCCAGCGCCAGCTGCATCTGTGCGCTGAATTCACGATCCTGATTATCGGCGGCCCGTTCCAGCATGCTGTCGAGTTCGCCACTATTTTCACCGCTGGCAATCATGTGCCGCATCATGGACGGAAATAGCGAGGTCTGCTCCAGCGCCTGATGCAGGCTGACCCCTTCCCGAACCAATTCGGCTGCGGTGGCTAACTGATGACGGGCCCAGTCATTACTCAACACGTCTCCACTGATGTACATAGCCTGGAGTAGCGGCACCGCACTGGCATTAAGGATGCTCAGCGTGCGGGCATAACGTGCGGTATTCAGCCCACGCGATATACGCCCCACGATCGGCAGGCGCAGCAGCAGATGATGAAAAGCCAGACGCCGGGAGGGCTTGTGTAACATCATACGCCCCGCTATCCAGCCCGTGGCTGCGGCTAGCAGCAGCCACGGGCCCCAAGTCTGGCAGACCTCAGTCAGCCCCATCAGTACGCGGGTAGACAGAGGAAGGGTCTGTTTCATATGAATAAACTGCTCAACCACTTTCGGCACAACAGCAGTAAGCAGAATGGCAATCACCCCTACCGCTACCAACGTCAGGACACAGGGATAGATCAGTGCCTGGAGCAGACGGTTTCGCATGATCTGGCGTTGCTCGGTATAGTCAGCCAGACGACTAAGTACCACATCCAAGCGACCGGATGTTTCACCCGCCGCCACCATCGCACAATAAAGACGCTCAAACGTACCAGGAAACATTCCCATCGCCGTGGCCAAGGAATGTCCCTCAAGGACCCTAGCGCGCACGGCAGCGATTAAATCCCGCTGGCGAGGTTTCTCACTCTGCCTCGACAGCGCGTCCAGCGCCTCTTCAAGCGGCAGTGATGCGGCCACCAAGGTGGATAACTGCCGTGTCAATAATGCAAGCTCGGCGCTGCTCACCCCACGAGGACGAAATCGAAGGATACTCCGCGGTGAGTGCTGGTGATGGAGCTGTTTCTCTTCCAGCCTAACTGGAATAAGCGCCTGCTCACGCAGCAACTGGCGGGCATGTCGAGCTGAATCCGCCTCCAGAACGCCACGGCGTTTTCTACCGTGAATATCCGATGCCTGATAATGAAACAACGCCATATCATTCCTCTTCCTGCAACCTGCTTTCAGTAACGCGAACCACCTCCTCCCAACTGGTCTCACCGGCTAGCACCTTTTGTCGCCCGTCGCCACGCAGCGTCAGATAGCGCCCCCCAGCCAAGCGGGTAATACTCAGCTCTCCTTCCCCCTGATATATTGCCATCCGGATGCGATCGTCAATCAGCAACAGTTCGTGGAGCCCGGTACGCCCGTGATAGCCAGTAAAACTGCAGTGCTGACACCCGGCAGGCTGCCAAATCGTGGTTTCCGGGGGAATATCCATGTCCTTCGCCAGCTCAGCACTGGCCTGACAGGACTGACGACAGCGCGGACACAGCGTGCGAACTAGTCGTTGGGCTAGAACAGCCAACAATGAGGTGGAAAGCAGAAAGGGGGGGATGCCCATATCCTGCAGGCGCGATAACGCGCCTGCAGCGCTGTTCGTATGTAACGTTGACAGCACCAGATGCCCAGTCAGTGAGGCCTGTACAGCAATCTGGGCTGTTTCACTGTCACGGATCTCCCCTACAAGCACCACATCTGGATCCTGACGTAAAATAGCACGCAGGCTCCTGGCAAAAGTCATGTCCACCTTCGGGTTGACCTGGGTCTGACTGATACCGTCCAGTTCATATTCAACAGGATCCTCTACTGTCATGATGTTGCGGTCCTGTGGATTCAGCCGGCTTAACGCAGCATAAAGCGTCGTGCTTTTCCCCGACCCAGTTGGCCCAGTCACCAAAATAATGCCGTGAGGACGGCGGATCAGCGCATCAATGTGTCTCTGATTCTGCGGCGACATGCCGAGTGCAGCCAGATCGAGACTAACGCTGTTTTTGTCTAGTAAACGCAGCACGATGCGTTCACCATGGTTCGAAGGCAACGTTGAAACACGCACATCCACAGCCCGTCCGCCTATACGCAGCACCATGCGACCATCTTGGGGAACGCGTTTTTCGGCAATATCCAGCCGAGCCATAACTTTAATGCGTGAAATCAGTAACGAAGCCAGATTCCGGCGTAAACGGAGGATCTCCCGGAGAACGCCATCAACGCGAAAGCGAACCTGTAGATGGCGTTCGTACGTTTCAATATGAATATCTGAGGCTTTCTCTTTAATTGCCTCAGTCAGCATGGCGTTAATCAGGCGGATAATAGGCGCATCGTCATTCGCATCCAGTAAGTCCTCACTGTCAGGCAACTCCCCCGCGACGGTATAAAAATCCATTTCATTACCAATATCAGCCATCATTTGTCGCGCTTCATCAGAATCACGCTGATAGCAGCTCACCAGCTGTTTTTCAAATGCCTCAGCCGACAGAGTTGTGACATTCAGAGGACCTTCAGCTACCCTGCGAACCTCTAGCAGGGCACTGGCAGGTGTATCCTCCATGCAAAACACTTGGTTCCCTTCCTGTTCACGCAGCAACAAAATTCGCTGTGTACGGGAAAAGGAAAAAGGGAGAAGGGGGCGTGATTCACTGACGTTCTGTATACTGCTCATTGCATCCCCCGCGCATAAAACGCAGCAATCGCCGTTTTCACTTTCCGAAAAGTCGTATCGTCCCGATCTCGGGATAGCTTGAGCTGTTCCTCATTCAGCGTCAGCGCCATTGTTTCTTTACCACGCGACTGCACCTGCTCCTGATTAAACGACAGGTATTTTTCGGCCGAAGCATGACGAAATCCGTCGCGTTCACGAATAATTGTTGGCCGAATGAACAACATCAGATTACGCTTGGCTGCATGTTCACTTTTTGAGCTAAAAAGATGTCCCAGTACTGGGATATCCCCCAGCAGAGGTACTTTACTCTCACTCCCTCTGATCGACTTATCCAGTAATCCGCCGACCACCACCGTTTCGCCATTCCCTACCAGCATAGCATTGGTCACTGTCCGGGTATTGAAGGTTGCCCCCAAGTCAGTAGTGGTAGCTACTGCTGTATCTGCCACACCGGACACCTCCTGCTCTATCTCCAGTAACACTGAATCACCCTCGTTGATCTGGGGTTTTACCCTGAGTTTGATCCCCACCGTTTTACGCTCGACGGTGTTAAAAATATTGTCCCCAGAGGTGGTCTGTGAACCCGAAAGCACCGGAACTTCCTGACCAACATTGAACGTGGCCTCCATATTGTCCAGCGTAACAATACTGGGGGTTGCCAAGATATCATTTTTGCTACTTGTGGAGAGCGCCGTCAGCAGCATCGCCCAGTTTCCCTGATAAAACCCTGCTGCAATCCCGTTAAACATGCTCAAGGTATTGCTCTGATCGCTGTCAGAAATATCGCTCTGACGGGTCTGAACCATCGTGGTAATGGGTAAACCAGTACTGGTGAACTGCGTCACACCGGAGTGTTTATTCACCCACTGAATCCCCAGATTCAACCCGTCAGCATCCTGTACTTCAGCAATGATGGCTTCCACCAGGACCTGAGGACGACGAATATCCAACTGCGAAATTACATTTTCCAAGTCGCGGATGACGTCAGGAGCCCCTGTCAGGATCAAGGCATTGGTTTGTTCGTGGGATTTAATCGTCACCCCTTTTCGCAGAGCTTCCGTTGACGAGCTCTTTTTAGCGTCGTTTTCAATATTGCTGCTGATGCCCGTCAGGACTTCCACTAAATCCTTCGCCTTCGCATATTTCAGGTAAATCACCTTCGTATTACCCTGAACATCCTCCTTACGGTCCAGTTGCTTAATCATGGAGATGATACGCTGTTGGGAGATTGGCTCTCCGCTGACGAGAACTGAGTTTGTCCGCTCGTCAGCAACCAGCTTCGCTGTCATCCAGGCTGGCATGGCTGTCTTATCACTTTCTTTAGTCAGTTCCGTGACAAGTCTGGCTACATCCGTTGCAGAGGCGTAGGTAAGTGGGACCGTGGCAACGCTGCGATTGCCCTCCTTATCCACCCGTTCAACAATCTCCATCAGCCGTTTCACCACGGCAGCACGACCAGTCATCAGCAGAACGTTAGAGGGTTCATAATGCACTACGCTTCCTGCGCCAGCATTATCATTGAGCTGACGCAGCAAGGGCGCCAAGTCTCTGGCTGCCACGTTACTGACGGGGACCACCCGGGTAACAACCTCATCACCAGTCCCAGGGCTGGCATCACTAGCTACCGGCACCGCCGACGTTTTAGCATCTTTTGAACGCACCACTTTCAGTATACCGTTGTGCATATCGACCACGGCAAAACCATAAACATCCAGCACGCTGAGAAAGAACTGATAATATTGTTCCTCGTTCAGCATATCGTAGCTGCGTACAGTGATGGTCCCCTGCACATCAGGATTAATTATTACCGTTTTGTGCAGATTTTTGCTGACAGTATTAATGAACTCCTGAATATCCGTATCTTTAAAGCTGGCCGAAAATTCAGCCCCCCATCCCGGAATGGCACTCAGAAATACTGTCGTGAATACAAATATCGACAAGCGCCCGTTCAACCATTTCCTGAACAATCAGTTCTCTCCTACAGCAATAAAGGCATCATACAGTTGACCATCACGTTCGACGGTTATTTTTATTTCTTTAAGTTCTGTCAATTGTTTCATTATCTGCTTCGCCTGTCTGGTATCACGCAGTTCTGAACCATTAAGCAATACGGCCAGATCGTTATCATGCAACCCAGCATTATAAAATAACGAACTGGCCTTACCGGGGCTCAAGCGATAACCGCTTAATGTATTATTCACCGTGACAGGTGAAAGGCTCATTATGTCAAAAATATTTTTTACCCGAAAATTAGCTTGGGTTGTCACGGGTCCGACTATTAAATTATTATCGTCCTGTGCATTCCTTTTTGCTGGATTATCATATCGCAGCGGCAGTGATGCATTTTTTCCCTGATAGTTAATAACAATATGATCGCTAAAAATAGCACTAATCGTAGCATCGTAACCAGGTACTTTTTCGCCGATGCCTAGACTGAACTGTCTGTTATTATGTGCAAATATGGCAACGGAATGCTCTGTAACCGAACTGTAAAGTATACCTCTCACATCAAGATCCCCCCCTGAAAGCAGGTCATCAGACAGGGAAGATGTTGTTTTCTGCACTTTCCCTTCCGATAACGGCGGGGATGCCGTGCCGAATAACGTAAACACAAAATTTTCTTCTGTGTGCTCATCGGTTACCGCTGTTTCCGACACGCTAACATGGGATAAATCGGACGCCGATGTCGCCGGAGTCAGCCAGAAATGGCGTATAACCGAGACCAGCTGATATCCGGCAATGAGTAAAATCACGCACAACACCCAGTTTGGCGTAAGCATTTTAAGTGCGATATCTTTTATGAATAAGTTCCGGTCTCTCCGGGATGATAGAAAGAACAACATAAAACACCGGGCGCTATTCTAGGTTTTGATGAACGGAACGAATGTATTACCGATGCGACCTGGTGGCCGCACCGTCTTCCGGATTATTTATTTACAACCCTCATCGACCTCGGTCTGCTGAAGTCCAGGTACTGCCCGTTCCAAGCTTTAACTTTTTTCATATCAGCTGGATTCACATTACCCACAAACTCACCAATCCTGTTATAGGACAGGTTATCCCAGTCAGAGAGCAGCACTTTCGCTTTGGCCCCGCTGTCGACATAGACTTCCTGGCCTGCGATCCAGTCTGGCAGACTGGATCCTGACCGCTGGCCAACGGGGAGACAGTAACGCTGGGCAGTCTTCACAGAAACGATACATCCCTCGTTTTCTTTTGCCGGAAGTGCCCGACCATTTACAGTATAAGTCAGACCTTCTGGTGCTGGTGTGAGTGTTCGGGTATCCAATACTTTGTTATTACAGACTAAAATCGCCTGAGTGGGCTGACTTTCAGTCGGCACGTTGATATGGAACTTGTTCATCACTGAACTGTTCACACGATTATTAGCCAGTTTGAATCGTAGCTGCCCTTCTCTAGTATCCACCTGCAGCTGGCAGTCATTACTGGACAGGTTCTCACTGTCATCAGAATAAGTGAAACCATACGCACCGTACATTGCAGGATAGATGAAGCTAGACAAAGTGCCTTTGGGATCGTAATAACCCACCAGTGTCGTCACCGGAACGCCAAACTTCTCTGGCTTACGCGCTTCGCGGGTATTCACCACGTCACTTTCTTTCCAGGTCTGCCCATCGGAAACAAAGCTCTTCTTATATCCCTTGGAAATTATCTTTTCACCACCGTTGATAAACAGATGGCTGTTATAACCAGCTTCATGATCGAGTGTCAGAATACGGCCTTTATTCTCCGCGGAAGCTGCAGGGGCATGAATATCTCTAGTCCAGTTGCCGTCCGACATATGTACTTTGACAATAGGATATTCTGCCATCATCTCAGCCATTTTGTTTTCACTGAGATCCCTGACAGAAGCAGTAATCTGCTCAAACCTGTCAATGGTGTGTTAATACGGTTCCAATTTATGCTCATCGGCAATCCACAAGCAGAATCCAGAGGAGGAAAGGCTATCGAACACAGCTTTATTTTCAAAAAAGCGCTGGATGATAGCCGATGAATTTGGCGTATACATTGTGAAACGGTTTGCGTCGGAGAAAGGACTGCCTCCCGCCATGGCGTCAAAGCCAAACGAGTGACCGTCGAACGGCTCCTGGCACTGCTCGTCAAGACAACTTTTCCGGTTTGTCTGGGCTGGATAAAAATTAGGTATGAAACGTTTTTTATCGCTGTCCCAGCCCCAAGTCGAGTTGATCTGGTCAGCGCTGCGATGCACGGACCCCCTGAAGCCACCCACATAATGACCAAGACCGAAGTTATGCCCGACTTCATGGCTGAATTCATTACCCAAGGTAGAGTCTAGGGTAACAATTCCCCCTCCACCGGAACCACCGTGCACCTGTACTCCATTGGAGTAGTTACCGCGGTTTGTATGTGCGGTCAGTTGCGCAGCCACATAAGGATGGCTGCTTTCTCCTGAACCAGCAGTGCTGTTAATACCATAGTTGGCATTATCAATACCATGAGAGATCAGCTCCTTACCGATACTCTGTCGCATCGTGCCGCTATGCCATCCACCCTCACCGGGATCTGCATCTGTCAGCAATGTACCGGTAGGTAGCATGACTTCCTTCAGATGAAGTGGAGCATAATTGTTGACGATCATACGACTGACCGGGATCGTCTGGAAATATTCCCGATGCGCCTCTTTGTCCTTGGCAAAATCAAAGCGCCCCCGGGGAGTGGTCAGCATCCCGATATCGATGGTATGCAACAACAGCTCCCCTGGTGCTCCAACATTGATGTCATTTAGGCTACCACTCAGGTTACCTTGTTTAATCACCAAGTTTAACCCGGGCACGATCCAGTGCGCAGGCAGTTCAGCACTCCAGGTATGCTGAGCATAAGCGATTCGGTTATTCTCCAGCTCACCGGAGCGGAACCACTGACCATTTACATATTTGAACAGCAGGGTGTTACCCACCGAGAGCGTGACCTTTCGATCTCCATAAAAAACCGTTGAATTATAGCCGGCATACGAAACAAAGCGAACCATCTTACCTTCAAGCTCGGCTCCCTGCGGCAAATACATGTCTCTTATCCAACGACCATTTGCTGTCTGGATCTCCACCAGTGCATTATTTGCCAGATAGCTTTTAATAGAACTCCCGCTGGCATCACTGAGTTTGTTTACTTCAGCAACCGTATTAATGATCTTTTTCGTTCCATTCTGAGGAGTAAAATCGATACCATCAGCAGGAACACCATCTAGGTGGTAGACGGTATCCGGTAGTGAGGAGGGAGGCGAAAGGGTTAACGTACCGAGAATTTTATCATTAGCATCTCGGGCTTCCACCTGAACAGGTGTTTTATCATCAGCCTTCACCAGACGGACCAACAGCAAACTTTTCCGCAGGCTGGTCAGATGTTGTTGACTTTCCCCTTCTTTAGGATGGGCAGATAAAATCTGGCTCTGTGCAAATTTCACCTCAGCGGCCAGTCCCCCCTGCAGATCATTTACGGGCTGGGTGGTATTGAAATAAATGGCTGAATTATTATCAGCAGCAGTTGCAGCAAATGCACCCATCGCCAGAGAGGCAAGGATCATGCATGACAGATACTTTAATTTCATAAGTGTACTCCATCTTTCATTTTAGATTTCATGCAGCCGGATATAATAGAAGTGTTAAATTTTATTTTTTCAGGAGTGATTCACTCATTCACCAGTGTTGATTTTTATAACACACTTATATCTACTTCAGAAAGATAACCTGATAAAAAATATTAACTCCGATCACATTCTTCTATATATTCCATCACAATATTTTGTTTAAAAAATGTTAAATTCACTATCTTCGTGATAATTAACAAACAGGGTACAAAACCAGTAACTACAAAATACAATAAAAAAAATACATATCGCATTTTATCGAACATAGTGAACATTAGCTATTGCTATATTTTATTTTTTTTGTATTAATCTCATTTAAAAAAAACAACCACAACGCGAAAACAATAAATAAATAACAAATAAAACTCATTTTTATTAAAATAAAAAACAAAAGAATATATCCTTAATCACAATATCCAGATGCTCCTCCCCACGTAATATAGACACAGGCCCAAGCGAGGTTCTGGTTTTCAAATTGTTCCGGACTGAGACCGCCACACCAACTGTGCCGTCGTCACCGATTGTAATCACATTCGATCAGTGAACCGCCCCGGAAATCCTGGAGACTAAACTCCCTGAGAAAGAGGTAAACAGGATG
>ENA-UOZQ01000265-UOZQ01000265.1-food-metagenome-genome-assembly--contig:-NODE-265-length-14820-cov-12.925364_pt1 | contig 14820 bp, 16 predicted proteins | sample MGYA00249876_ERZ772739 | MGnify/ENA primary metagenome ERZ772739 (study PRJEB29005, sample SAMN08379460) | food metagenome | isolation source: cheese spiked with Escherichia coli O103 | study: EMG produced... | reverse complement strand
AAAATCGATACTGGAAAAACTCTAACTCGGTGGCCAGTTTTTGTTGACCACTTCAGCTGACCATCGGATTAGTGGCATAACCAGAAGCGCGTTCGTACACCATGGAATAGGCTTCCTGAATCGCGTTCTCAATGCTGACAGGATCGTTAGCATCGAAGTGGACATCATAACTTCCGTTTAATGCCTCTGTTGCTCTCTCAACCTCTTTTAGCTGTTTCTGCATTTTGTCTAAACCTGTGATTTTGACGCTCATAACAACCTCCGGACTAAGTGAGACGTATCAACCTTTATAGATAGCACGTTGGAGATGTGGGGTAAGGGATATCACTCAAATTCCATGTAATTTCATTAAGATCAGACTTAACCTTTTTTCGGATCTCAGATAAAAAAGAAAGAAATAGAGATATGCTAAACATATGCCTGGCATCTACATATGCTACCGCTATACATATGCCACACATCTGCCTATACTAAACATATGCACACATCCGGTGCTTTGAATATTCCGGATATGTTTCACATATCCATATGCTCGGGAGAGAAAAAACATGAGAACCGTATCGATATTTAAAAATGGCAACAACCGCGCCATCCGTCTGCCTCGTGATCTGGATTTTGAGGGGGTGAGCGAGCTCGAGATCGTCCGGGAAGGGGACAGCATCATCCTGCGCCCCGTCCGGCCAACCTGGGGATCATTCCTAGAGTACGAAAAAGCCGATCCAGATTTTATGGCGGAGCGCGAGGATGTTGTCAGCGACGAAGGGCGATTTAACCTGTGAACAAGACTTATATGCTTGATACCTGTATCTGCTCGTTCATCATGCGTGAACAGCCAGAAGCCGTCCTGAAGCGTCTGGAGCAGGCGGTGCTACGCGGCCACCGTATAGTGGTCTCGGCCATCACCTACTCTGAAATGCGCTTCGGGGCTACCGGCCCAAAGGCCTCACCACGTCACGTCCAACTGGTCGATGAATTCTGCGCCCGCCTCGATGCCATCCTGCCCTGGGATCGCGCCGCAGTAGACGCCACCACGAAGATTAAAGTGGCACTGCGGCTGGCCGGGACGCCGATCGGCCCGAACGACACGGCGATTGCCGGGCACGCCATCGCCGCCGGGGCGATACTGGTAACGAATAATACAAGAGAATTTGAGCGAGTGCCTGACCTGGTGCTGGAAGACTGGGTGAAGTAAGACACTCTTTTCAAAGTCAGGAGATAAGGGCACCAAGAAACAGCCCGTATACGGGCTGTTTTAACAGATATCTACAGTAAGCGGTCCTAAACTGTAGGGTATCTTCGAAGATCAGACTATCAGGGAGCTAAAGCCTATCTTCCGGCGGCAAAAACAGTGGCTCAAGCGATACGGGCAACCGAGCTCTGGTTTGCTGCCGGTGGCAGGGCGATGAGCTTGTCACATTCCATAATCACGTACTCCGGGATGAGATCGAATCTGGACGGATCTAGTTGACAGATGAACTCATTTTCAATGTGGTACGTTTCGTTAACGAATTTTCGTATTACCGGATGGTCCTGATCCAGTTCCAGTAAACGGAATACCTGCAGTTTTTCATAGCCGTTACGACAGCGACGGTACAGGTTTTTTATTTCATCTGGGCTGCTGACGAGAGCCTGAAGTCGCGGGTAATCAAAACTGTCCACATACTCCCGGATATCCCGCAAGGCCTGCTGAATTTTCTCAGGAGCCATTTTGGGATAGCCCGAGCCCGCAGCGGCAGGCTCGCGATAATCCAGCGGGACGACGCGTCGATGGAATAGATTGGATAGAAGCTGATAAGCATCACCACGTTCGTCAACGATTTCAAAGTAGCGACGAAGATAGATGAGCTTAATGATCTCCTCACAGTCTGCTGACGCGGTGATGGATTTGCAGATCTGCATGAATGTCATGATATCGCCGTCGTTAACAGGTAATTCTTCTATGACTCCAGCAGACAGGCGCAGGCAGGAGGCGGTCACCTGATTACTGAACAACCTTCTGACTGACTTCAGCGTGTCAATCACAGGCTCCACGTCATGCGTCAGCATAAGTACAGTCCGGTTCTTCAGGCATTCACCACTTGCACGTCTGAACAGCATTTCAAGAATGGCAAACTTCTTGTTTTTATCAAAAGAAGATATGGGATCATCAAGGATAATCAGTCCCGGGTTTTTTGACAGGCATTCATACATGAATAACACAATCGCAAAGGCGTTCCGTTCTCCATAGCTGAGATGCTGGCTACCGCCGCTGACGTACCCGTCAAAATCTATGTGTCGTAGCCTGAGTTTTCTCTGCTCTCCCTCGCCGGCTATATCCACCCTGTATTTATAGCCTGCATAAGTGAGGAAATTATTGATGTTTGTTTTGTGCTGTGCGATCAGCCGGATCATGCTGTCCCGGTGCCGGTTAATTTTTCCCTGCAGCGGTCCGGCAAGGTTTATCAGGTCCATAAGGGCCGCGTTCAGTCTGTCGGTGATCCCCTGCATGAGTTCGGATTGCAGATCAGGGAAGAACTGCAGGTCAATCAACCTGGCAGTGAGCACCTCCCGAACGTTCTGCTGTTCCTGCAGGCTGAAAACATTCAGGCCTCTCAGCGCAGTGAGTTTCTCTGTCAGCGTATCGGTCTGGCGTTTCAACGCCACTAGGTACTCGATATGTTCGGCTTCCGGACCGTTCTGAAGCATAGTAATGGCCAGAAGGCGTTCTCTGGCGCTCTCCGTCAGGTAATTACCGAGGTTTTCCACCAGTCTGATGATAGCGGTCAGGTTTTTAATGGTGGATTTATCGTATTCCTCTCTGACTTGGCGAATTTGTGCTTCCTTTCCCGTGATATCACCGGTACAGAACGGACAGCAGCCATCCGAAAGGGGCGAAAACTCGAGTCCCTTTGTCTGCCAGTCAATCCATTCCACGCGGCGTTCACTGCGGATGTAGGGTTGATAGTTCTCAAGACCAGCCGGAATGTGGTGTATTTTATTTCCGCCTGACAGACCTCTCATGCCGGTTGAAGAACGTGAAATCCCGGAACTGGTTGATCTGAAAGCATTACTGAGTTCCTGTAGATGGTCTATCAGAGAGTTCAGCTCAGTGTGATCCGTGAAAACAGCCCGGATCTTTTGCGTCATTTCTTCTATTTCACGCTCTCTTTCCGCATGGGCTTGATTGCGGATAAGAATATTAAAGCTATCACTGATGAGCTCGTCCGGTTGGAACGTAAACTGACTGACGTACTCCTCGTTGAAGCACATCACGTCCCCAATCCCGTCAGCACCGATGACAATGGGCCCGGTGCTATCGGGGTTTTCTCCGCGCAGCCGGAAGGGCATCAGTGCCTGTAGTCCCTGAATGTCGTCCCGCGCCGCACAGCTTATGGCCCGTGACAGCGTACTTTTTCCAGTACCATTTGGCGCAAACTTAATGTTCAGTTTATCGGCAGTGAGGGTGATATGTGCTCGTACGATGTTATTGCAGTGGCGTATTTCAATGTCCATTTATCTGTCCTTTGCCAGTTATTCCGGGGGGATTCATATCCTTCCGCAAAATGTGCCCGCATGCTGTGATGCAGATACATAATACATTTCGTTTATACCATTGCTTACACCTCTCCGAGGTGTTCATATCAGAAACAAAGATTAGGTCGATCCGACTTAGCCGGAAACCGGATCTGCGCGGCAGAAAAGACGCAAATGATATGATAATTAAGAAATATATATAAAATCATATCGGATATGATTTTCATCATTAAAAATGAAACAATATCTGATATTATCAGAAATCAAAAGTACACAAATCATACATCATATGATTTTTACCTGTCAGAACATTATCAGATGGAGCGTGCAGGATGGATCAGGAAATGACGTTTTCACTCAGCTATGAACAACTGACCCGGTTTGCGGAACGACGCATCCGGGAATGCAATCTGGACAGCCAGGGCGCGATTTATCTCTGCGAGTCAGCCAAAGCCGGAGCCGTGCTGATCTTTTGGCATGAACTGGCCATAAATGGCTATGCCTCAATGAATGCCATAAGGAGACAGGAGCTCATTGACGCCGACTTTCAGCGCCTCAGAAAGCTCATCTGGCCGGAGGATGACAGGTAATGACCCAGAGCCGCCGACCGTCGCCACTGCAGCGGAGAGTGCTGATTGTGCTGGCTGCGCTTGATGAAAAACGGCCGGGCCCCGTGCTGACGCGGGACCTGGAACGGGTGCTGGAGCGAAGCGGGGAAGCCCCGGTCTACGGGCCAAACCTGCGCGCGTCCTGCCGTCGTCTGGAGGATGCCGGCTGGCTGCGTACCCTGCGCGCCCCGAATCTGCAGCTGGCTGTCAAGCTGACGGACGCCGGCCGGGCCGTGGCACAGCCTCTGCTGCAGGCAGAACAGGACCGCCTCCGGGCAGAACAGCGTGCGGCAGAAGTCGTCGTACTACCGCTGGTCCCGGCCGCAGGTCTGCCCGCAGAAGGCACTTCTGCCACTGATCTGGCGGTGGAGCTGAACGGCATGACGTATCAGGCCTGCCGTGGGGATTTTGTGGTGCGTCTCGACGGCAGCACCTGTCTGCAGTTATGGAATAAAGAAGGCAGGGTGGTACGCCGGGAGGGCGATCCGCTGGAAGTGGCGCAGTGGCTGCAGGCCTGTCATGATGCCGGAATGGAGGTTCGCGTACAGATAAATGAAAGTGCCGCTCCGTAAGAACACGCCTGTGCACGGTTTACACATCATCCCATGGTGGCAGCCGGTTAACTTTCCTGCGCCACCAGTGGATAGGAGATATGATCAGTCATAACATTAAGTCTAAAATTACAGACATCTCAAAAAGTCTGTAGCATAAAAGAGGCCTGATGTAGAATACTGTGCCAAATAGAATATTAAAAGGATTTGATATATCCCCTGTTCACAGTTATATGTTTCTGAATTACATGGTGAATTCCCCCAACATAATGCTAGGATTTGAAAATGGCAGAAAAAAAGAAAAAAACCATTACTGGTCAAGTCTTGAACTCCATTAAAATTAACAAACTAAAATGTATAAATGGATTAAACGAGATTATTTTTAAACCTCATGCGTTAACCGCAATTTTAGGTCCAAATGGAAGCGGAAAATCAACAATACTCCATGCTATAGCAAGCATATACATGCCTGAAAAAGGTTTCCCCGGTGAAGACCATCGGTTAATGCATTTTTTTCCACGCAGTCCACATGCTGAATGGAACGGCAGTGACTTCATTGTAAATTTAACTTATCGTAAAGATGGTGTAATGATTGAAAATGAATTAAAAAATTATGGAAAAGCTGATGTTCGAGGCTCACGATGGATTCAGATTTATGCTCGTCGTCCTTTAAGAGAAGTTTACTATCTTGGCATTGATAAATGTGTTCCTATAATAGAATCAGAAAAAAAGAATAATATTCAGTATGAAACCAGCAGTGTCAGTAATGATTTAATAACAAACATTCTTCATTACGCCTCCTATATACTTAATAAACCATATACAAGTTTCAATCAACATCAACAACCCAATGGAAAAATATTGATTGGAGTTGAGTCAGAGGGACTGGCCTACTCATCATTAAGTATGAGCGCAGGAGAGCAAAAGATATTTTTAATTCTGGAAACAATATTAAAAGCGGACAAGAACGCCTTAATATTAATCGATGAATTAGATTTGCTGTTGCATGACGAAGCATTGAAAAAGTTAATAGACGTCATATCAACTCATGCCGAAGATAAAAATAAACAAATCATCTTCACTACCCATAGAGAAATGGTAACCACTTTATCAGACAAGATAAATATAAGACACGTCGTAAACATTCAAGGCCGTAGTTATTCATTTGAAGAAACAAAACCTGATGCTATAAATAGATTAACAGGTAAATCAACAACTCCCATTGAAATATATGTGGAAGATGATCTTGCTGTTGCAATAATAAATAAAATATGTTCTTCACTTAAGGCCAGCAGATATGTGAAAATATTTAAATTTGGCGCAGCTTCAAACGCATTCACTCTACTTGCCAGTACACTTATTCGTGGAGATAATCTATCTGATAAACTTTATATTCTTGATGGCGACAAATACTCCACAGAAAATGAAAAGAAAACTGCTCTTGATAAAGTTTTCACCGGCACAGAATCACGAACTTATGAGTTAAAAGCGGCAGCGGAAGGAAAAGTAAAACAATTTAATCTCCCAAATGGAGTTAAGCCTGAACAATACATTCATTATCTTATTACAAATGTCCCACTGGACGGATTGGGTGGAGAATATTTAGAAATAATAGAAGCAGCAAGGGATATCAGAGTTGAACTTGATGCTCATAATTATATCTCGAACATTTTAACTAAATTGGGCATTGATCGTCCGTCCGGGTTAACACGAGTGATGGATCTGGCCTCCAGGCATCCCGAATGGGATCAGTATGTAAGTGAAGTCACTGACTGGTTACAGCCCGTAGTTTCTGATTTAATGGAACGATTACCTGAGAATGATACAGTAGATATAACTTAAAATATCCAACCATCCCGAATGAGCAAATACAAAAACTCATTTGGGATAATGATTAATATAATTATGCTGGCTCATTTCATGCCTGTCATAAAAAAACAACAAATTTTATTCTGTTATTTTCTTAACGAAGATATTATGTTAATTGTGAAAATATGATATATATTATTATATAAGAACACATCGTAGAGGTTTTTATGGGGAAATATCAGGAAGAAAAGAAAACACCCATCATTATGGTGAAAAAACGTCGCACTCTTTTACCCCCTTCCTTATCTGAAAAAACAGGTGTTATCGCACGTTCAGAGACGGTAAAGATGGAAGATCCAGTATCTGTGGGAAGCAGTTCTCCTGCCGTCGATACTCATCCCTCTGAAGCTTCTGCCAGTAAGAAAAAAAGGAAAAGACGCCGTTTTCCACGCCAGCCTCATTGGACTCATGAATTTACTCACAATTGCGTGGAAAAAGTTAAGTCTCTGTTTCCCCATCTTCGCGCAGAAAGCGGGGGATTTCTTCCACTGAAAATTGGCATAACCAATGATTTTGCCGCATTCCTGACAGAACACCCTGAGACAGAACTGACACTGGATGAATGGTCCTGTGCAATATCCTGCATCACCACCCGACAGGTATATCTGCTGCGTACTGCTGTCGCAGGTATCCCTCGTTATGGACTGGATGGACTACCAGCAGGTCAGGTATCAGAATGCGATGCGCAGAATGCCAGACGCTGGCTGGCAGTAAGGGAAAAACAAAAGCTAAAGATGAAAACCATGCAGGAACAGACCGCGTCAACCGAAAAAATTGAGCGGTAATTTCATCACGATAACAGCAGGTTACCAACACAATGATATTCATTGTGAAGTATTCCTTTCAGGCCAGCTTATGTGTTTTTTGCAGGCTGCTGGTAGCCAGCAGCTTCAATTGATGGGGTTTGAAGCCCAATGGAGCGGAAACGTACGCTAAGAAGCTAACTATATGATTTTAAGTCAATAAAGTCGTGGCGTTGTTAGGCAGGTTTACGTTGATTTGATTACCGAGTTTATTAACACTGAAAGTCCCTGAAACCGCATGGCTACTGGCATTGACGGGAAGAGTAAACAAAACCCTCGTTTTCTTTACTCACCTCTTCTGCTCAAAAAATGAACTTAGCGTACGATCTCGTACGGTTGGGCCTCAAACCCCGTGTACTGTTTCAGTGACATACTTTTTCCTCATATCTGATGTGGTTATTACTGCACCAGATAATACCGGAAAGAAATTAATCTTCAGGTTATGATGATGATAATCATCATAAAAATCGCGTAACAGAAGGATGTTTTATGAGCAATGAGTTGATTAAGAAGTTCACAGAAATAGATATCCCTGGCGGAGGGGGTATTAAAACTGACAACCCCGTCGTTGAGGCAGCAATTGCTGCTGGCATTGTAGGTATTGCAGGAATTGCAGCATATGCAGTTTGCAAGCGTCTTAAGCAGGAGAAAACCCCTTCACCAGGCAACCTTAGCGCCGCTGATAAGGACGATTTACCATAATCCCTTAATTGTACGCACCGTTAAAACGCGCTCAGACGCTTTCTGACGCAAAAACCGTAAAAAGGGATGTATTCCCCGGGGTAAACCGGAAAAATGCGTCAGGAACGTTTTCAGCGCGTTGCATGACTATGCATGAAACTGAATGGCGATCGGTTTGGGCGTGTCCGGTGTCTCAAAGGCTTATTTTCGGATGTTTTCGTCCTCCGGCGTCGTTTTTCCGGCTCCTCCTGGTGGCCAGAAGCAGCACCGTAACGGTGCCTGCCTCACAGTGCTGGATCCAGCACCGCAGCACCGTAGGCAGCACTCCCCCCATAAAATCAGGCACTGTAAGCAGCACCGTAAGGGGAAAATCCGGCCACAATCCAGCACCATAACAGGCACCGTTACAGTGCCTGTTGTTGATTAACGCCATGATTAATAAGGATTAGCACTGTAACAGTGCCGGTTACAGTGCCTGATCCAGCCAGGGGTCCGCTTGGAAAACGGAAATTTTCCCACGCTAAGAGAATTGAGTTGAACGAGTGGTTACATCTAGGCCAGCTAACTCACTGAACGTAAAGGCTGTACGAAATGTTCCGACCGTCCGATAACCATTTGGCTTACTTCCGTACATTTCCTTGCGTAGATGTACAGAATTGTACGATTTCGGACACCAAAACCGCTGTTGTCCCGCCATTCTGGCGATTCCTGAAAGTTATTTGACTAAAAAATAGTCTTAACGTGGTTTATTTTCCGAATTCCAAGCGGACCCCAGCATGTTCCTGCGGAACTCATGGTAATCATTCACCGGAGAGAAATTGAACTGCCGGCAACGCATATTGTAATATCCCCGTTCTCTGTCCTTCTCCTGCATATAACACCCCATGCAGCACGGACAGTACGAATATTTATACAGATGTAATAAATACAGATACTGAAGTGTTCAGCATATGATTATCGAAAAACTCCATCTGAAAAATTTCAGGCATTTCCCCGAAGTTAACATTAATTTTAACAGAGGCTTTAACTTCATCAGTGGACCTAATGGTTGTGGGAAAACATCGATCCTGGCGGCTATCGGACATACTCTCAACAGTAACACAGAATATTCACGCCATGGCGAAAACTGTGAATACTGGATTGATGTAACTGAACAGGGAAGGAAATTTCGCCCGGGAAAAGGGGCTGGCTCCATTCGTCCCGCAGGCTACAGAAAAGACGCTCTCATCTCCCACATTTTACCCCCAAGAGAGCAGGGACGTGAATCAATTGATTACTACAATGCTAGAAACATATTGAAACTGCCGCCATTGATTATTGGTGCGCAGAGAAAAATAACATATAAAAACATTACAGGAATGACCAGGGAAACAGATGTAACAGGTAGTCGAAATCATTATTGTGACAACTCCCTCAAATATCTTTACAACTCAGTTGAAAGAAATATTAAACAATGGATGATTAACCGATATTTTATAATCGATAAGGACTGGGCTGTTGAGGAAAAAGAAAACTGGGAGCATCTCATCAAAACACTTCCTGAAATAGCCCCATTCAACAGTAATTTTAAATACATCAGAACCGGGCGGGATCTTGAGCCTGTTTTTTCGATATATGAAAAAGAATGCTACCTTGAAGAACTTTCTTCTGGTTTTCAGGCTATTTTATACATAATAATAACCATATTTGAGTGGATAGAATCCTGCATGCCGGAAGGTGAAAGGTGTGTAAAAAATGCTGAAGGCACTGTACTTATTGATGAACTGGATAACCATCTGCATCCGGAATGGCAGCTGACCATCCGCAACGGTATATCAGCCTTGTTTCCTCAATTGCAGTTTATTGTAACAACGCATTCTCCACACCTTCTGGCCTCTGCGAATAAAAACGAAATCATTCTGCTTCCTCCGTCTTATGAAAAAGAGAAATATAATATCTGTCCACTGGATAAGACATATTCAGGGTGGTCGACGGATTTAATCCTGACGGGATTAATGGGGGTTCTCAGCCTCGACAGCAAGGAGTATGAAAAACTTGTTGAAGCCTGTTACAAAAACATTGAAGAAAATGATATTGATGAACTGAAGCGTAATTATTCACGACTTGAATCTGTCAGTCATCCGGATGACAGTATCCTGATTGTACTTAAAACCCGGATTGCAGGTATGGAGGCTATCAGATGATAAAACTGAATCGCTTACCATCGCCGGTGGTCCTCAGGGATAACTGTAACGCCTGGACAAAGAACTTAATGGCACTGGTTGATAAATACGGCGGGTATAACAAAATTCCTGCCAAAGAAAAAGGACCTGCCCTCCGGTTCTACCGGCACGAAGATATCAAGCAGACACTGAAAGCCAGCACACATGGAAAATGTGCTTTTTGCGAGGGCATACCTGATGAAACAGGTTACGCTGAGGTGGAGCATTTTTATCCAAAATCGTTGTACACAGAAAAAACATTTGAATGGGAAAATCTGCTCTACGCCTGCAAAGCATGTAATAACCAAAAACTCAATCATGATACATATCATTTGCCTATTGTTAATCCGTATGATAACGATCCTGATGAATACTTCACTTATAATGATATCATGATCAGACCTAAAAAAGGGGCTTACCAGGAAGTTGCAGAAAGAACAATTAAAGTCTGCGGATTAAGCTCACCCAGACTTATTACTGCCAGGAGTGATATTCTTGTCAGCTTTCGTATTTTCGAACAAGAACTCTCCACTGCTTTAAGCAAATTCCATGATGCCAGAACAGAGAAAAGTAAAGAAGACAGAGCAAGAAAGATCAGTGAAGCATTAGATACCATTGAAAGCATGGCTAAACCTGATGCAAAACTCTCACATTTTTATCGTTTTTTGTTGAACAGTTCAGCTGTTTACCACCAGGCGAAAGATGAACTGAATAATTATCTCTGTGAGGTGTTGTAAGAAATATCACACAGAAATAAAATATATTGACAACTTCTGTTTCCAGGGATGAAAAAACGATATAAAAATTGGAACAGGACCAATAAATGATGACTGATAACATTCGTGCAGTAATGCACGAGTGTTATCAACAGATCCCACTCAATATTAAAAACGGGAAAATCATACAGCCTGTCAGGCGTACTGTCCGCACTAAATAGCGGTAGTTGGTAAATATTTATTTCATCTATTACTTCAGTGTAACTTTATTACATAATCTTTTTAAGATTAACTATAGTTCGCGTTATACCTGTGACACTCTCGAGTACACTTACTTTAGTTAAAAGTAAAAGGGTTAAACAACATGGATTTGATTAATCATATTCCCTTTAGTCTCAGAAAAGTTTCGTGATATTTAAAACAAGCATTAAATCACAGTGAAATTTCTAATAATTATTACACAGGATATTATCCGTTCCTAAAGGGATAAATATAGTGCACAAGATTAAAAACTCATTATGTTCATCAAATTATAACTTAAGAATGTCGATAACCAAACCAGGAAAGTCAATCTATACTTTCAGTGTTGAATGCTTGTTCTACGTCGCTTATTCATTATAGCGATAACAATAATCTATTTTTTCCGTTGTTACTATCAATTCATTAGTATTAGTGTGGAAAAATAATTATTTTCTCAATTATGGTTTCCTATAGTATGTAATGGAGTATGTGATGGCGGTTAAAATTACGCCTGAAGAGTTCAGTCTGTTAATCCGGCGACTGAGCACAAAATGGCGTGTACTGGCGCCTTCTGCCGAGTTTCGCGGCGGGCGGTTTGCTGATACGGATAACATTATTTATCAGCAAATCCGGGGGTGGGATGACCTGGTCTGGCAGGAGAAATCCCACATGTCACCCAGTACGGTTATTTCACCGATAACAGAGACGCTCTTTTATTTTAATAAAGACACTATCCAGATTGCGGAGACGGATACCACACCAGTACTGATATTTGCCCGCGCCTGTGACATTAATGCCATGTCGCGGCTGGATTATATGTATTTATCAAACGGGAATAATTCTGATTACAGTTATCAGCGGCTGCGCGACCATATTCGTTTTGTTCTGATTGAGTGCCCGCAAAGTTTTGAAAACTGTTTCTGTGTCTCAATGGGGAGCAATAAAACCGATAACTACAGTGCAGCAATGCGCTTCAGTGATGACGGCGCCAGTGTTTTTATCAGGGATGCTTTTTTTGAAGAAGCCTTACAGGGAATGGGACAGAGCACAGAATATGAGCCTGTCTTCGTTAGCGAAAACCCGGAGCAGGTTACCCTCCCTGAAAAAATCTGTCAGTCCCCCCAAAGAGTTCGCGACATTATTATCAATCATCCGCTCTGGGAGGAGTACAACAGCCGCTGTATTGGATGCGGGCGCTGCACAACCGGATGTCCGACCTGTACCTGCTACAGCGTTTTTGATGTGGCTTATGACGAAAATCCTCAGCGCGGTGAACGCCGTCGCCAGTGGGCCAGCTGTATGGTACCGGGCTTCAGCGATATGGCCGGCGGACACAGTTTTCGCCAGTCTGCGGGAGAGCGTTTACGTTACCGTGCACTTCATAAAGTCAATGATTACAAAGCCCGCAATGGTACTGAGCATATGTGCGTGGGCTGCGGACGCTGCGATGACCGTTGTCCTCAGTACATTAAATTCTCACGTATTATCAATAAAATGACTGCCGCAGTCCGGCAGGCACTCTCCGGGGAGGCATAACCTGTGTCAACGTGTTCCTGTCACGATAAAGAAAAGCACAGCCTTTTGCCTGCTGCATACCGCATTATTTCCATCACCCGTCATACACCACAGGAGTGGAATTTCCGTGTGGAAATCGATTTTCCGGCCCGCTGGGGACAGTTTGTCGAAGTCTCCCTGCCATGCGTCGGGGAGGCGCCCATTTCTGTTTCTGACTGCGGAGAGGGGTGGGCAGACCTGCTTATCCGCAATGTCGGCAAAGTGACCGGCGCGCTTTTTACCCTCCGTGAGGGCGACAGGGTATGGCTGCGTGGCTGCTATGGTAACGGCTATCCTGTCGATGCCTTCCGCCACAAATCTCTGGTGGTCATTGCCGGCGGTACCGGCGTTGCACCAGTCAAAGGGTTAATGCGCTATTTCGTCGAAAACCCAGAGGAAATCAACCGGCTTGACATGATTTTCGGTTACAGAAACCGGGACTGTGTGCTGTACAGGCAGGAGATGGCGAACTGGCACCGGCACCACAATCTCATTCTGACCCTGGATGAAGGCGAGGCGGATGAACGTTACCGTACCGGGCGGGTCACTGACCATCTGGCAGCACTGACATTTGAAGATGTCAGCACCATGCAGGCGATTGTTGTTGGTCCTCCCGTGATGATTAAATTCACCGTACAGATGTTGCTGGAAAAAGGGCTGCAGCCGGAACAAATCTGGGTGGATTATGAACGCCGGATGGCCTGCGCGGTGGGGAAATGCGGTCACTGCCGCATGGGGGATGTCTATGTCTGCGTCGATGGTCCGGTTTTCAACTATGCCGTAGCCCGTCAGTTTGCAGACTGAGGAAAAAATGATGAGTGTGGATATTGATATCATTAAGGCCCGGGCAAACAACGAATATCGTCTTTCGAAAGTCCGTGGTGAGGCCATGATAAGCGTACGTATACCCGGCGGCATTCTGCCCGCGCACCTGCTGACGGTGGCACGCGAGATTGCGGAAACCTGGGGTAACGGTCAGATCCATCTGACCACCCGCCAGAAACTGGCCATGCCCGGTATTCGTTACGAAGATATCGACAAAGTGAATGCCGCACTGGAACCTTTCATTCGCGAAATTGAAATGGAACTGTGTGATGTTCAGGTTGATGATCCGAAAGCCGGATATCTGGCAATTGGCGGACGTAACATTGTCGCCTGCCAGGGTAACCGGATTTGCCAGAAAGCCAATACCGACACCACAGGTTTATCCCGGCGGCTGGAAAAACTGATTTATCCCAGCGCCTATCATCTGAAAACCGTCATTGCCGGATGCCCGAATGACTGTGCCAAAGCATCCATGTCTGATTTTGGCATTATTGGTGTGGCCAGAATGCGTTTTACGGCAGAACGTTGCATTGGATGTGGCGCCTGTGTGAAAGCCTGTGCTCACCACGCCGTGGGGTGTCTGTCATTAAAGAACGGAAAAGCCACAAAGGAAGAATCGCTCTGTATCGGGTGCGGCGAATGTGTTCTGGCCTGCCCCACCCTCGCCTGGCAGCGTCAGCCGCAGGAGTTCTGGCAGGTTCGTCTGGGGGGAAGAACCGGTAAAAAAACGCCACGGGCAGGGAAAATTTTCCTGAACCAGGTTACTGAGGATGTCATCAGACAGGTCATCACCAATCTGTTTGAATTTGAGAAAGAAATTCTGGGAGGTAAACCGGTTTACCTCCATATGGGACATCTCATTGATAAGGGAGGTTATCTGCGCTTCAGAGAGCGGGTACTGCGCGGCGTACAGCTGAATCCCGAAGCCACGGTGGCTGAACGGATTTACTGGGCAGAAGATGAATCTGTTGCCCGTATTCACCTCCGGCCTGCCGGGCATTAACTCTCTCTAATGCGCATCAGCGCATGTAAGGCGGCACTCTGTTGTTTCATATGATACTGGAGTAAAACCGCCGAAGCCCGGCGAAAGCCGGTACTGATTGATAGATTTCGCCTATCCCATCCCCACCCTGCTAAGCCATACCCGCTTTCAGCCATGAGAGAGCTTCTGTGCGCGGTCGGAGTGGTCCCGACAAGGGTTTACCCGCAGTCGGGGCGTATCTCCGCGTTAGCGGGCCGTCAGGGCCGCTTACGAGCGT
>ENA-UOZQ01000254-UOZQ01000254.1-food-metagenome-genome-assembly--contig:-NODE-254-length-15216-cov-8.769013_pt1 | contig 15216 bp, 16 predicted proteins | sample MGYA00249876_ERZ772739 | MGnify/ENA primary metagenome ERZ772739 (study PRJEB29005, sample SAMN08379460) | food metagenome | isolation source: cheese spiked with Escherichia coli O103 | study: EMG produced... | reverse complement strand
GGGCGACCATGCACGCCCTGTTAAACGAGCCACTTTCCGCCGGTAGCGGTATGCAATCAAGCTCAATTCTGGATATTAACTAAGATGAAAAAACGCCAAAAGAAACAGCCAAAACAGACCAGCATGACGGCCAGCGCGCCGCAGAAAATGGAGACATTCACCTTTGGTGAGCCGTCTCCCGTTCTGGATCGCCGGGACATTCTCGACTATGTCGAATGCATCAATAACGGCAAATGGTACGAGCCGCCGGTCAACTTCTCGGGACTGGCAAAAAGCCTGCGCGCAGCCGTACACCACAGCTCCCCGATTTACGTCAAGCGCAACATTCTGACCAGCACCTTTATCCCGCACCCGTTGCTGTCCCGTCAGGACTTTAGCCGCCTTGTGCTCGATTATCTGGTGTTTGCCAACGGCTATCTTGAAAAGCGTATGAGCGTGACCGGCCAGCTCTTTAAACTGGAAACCTCCCCGGCCAAATACACCCGCCGGGGCGTTGAGTATGGCGTTTACTGGTACGTGTCGGACTATACGCACCCGCACCAGTTCGCGCCCGGTTCGGTGTTTCACTTGCTTGAGCCCGATATAAATCAGGAGCTCTACGGGATGCCGGAATACCTCAGCGCGCTTAATTCTGCCTGGCTGAATGAATCCGCCACGCTGTTTCGTCGCAAGTATTACCAGAACGGCGCGCACGCGGGTTATATCATGTACGTGACCGACGCGGCGCAGAGCAGCACCGACGTTGAGGCGCTGCGCTCCGCCATGCGTGACTCGAAAGGACTCGGGAATTTTAAAAACCTGTTTTTCTACGCCCCGAACGGGAAACCGGATGGCATTAAGATCGTGCCGCTGAGTGAAGTCGCCACGAAGGATGATTTTTTTAACATCAAGAAGGTGAGCGCCGCTGACCTGCTCGACGCGCACCGCGTGCCGTTCCAGCTCATGGGAGGCAAGCCTGAAAATATCGGCTCGATGGGCGATATCGAGAAGGTGGCGCGGGTATTTGTGCGTAACGAGCTGACGCCGCTGCAGGAGCGTTTCAAAGAGATAAACGACTGGCTCGGGATGGAGGTGATCCGCTTTAAGGATTATAACATCGAGACCGATTAATCCCGCACAAAATGCCGCCTCCGGGCGGCATATCCTCAGACCTCACCAGACGCCGCACACGCCACGCAACCCTGCCAACACCTAACGATTCAACCTCACCACTCAGCGCGCCGCCACGACGCGCACAGACGCGCAAAATAAATCCTTTCACCACGTCTGGCGCGCAGTGCTATCCCCGCCTCGCCTGCCCGCTTAACCTATGGATTTTCATGCAACAATTTCAAGTTTAATCATTAGCCCCCATAGGGCTCAGTGCAACAATAATCATAATCCTAGGGAGATGCAAAATCATGCACATTCATGCATGATCTTGACACAGGACTTAATGATTTTCACTTTTAGCCTTTTAACCTTCTCTTCGAATCCATTAATTGTTGCTGTTTGACTGATAATTCAAGCATTGCATCAATTCTTTGCTTGTCTCGATAGTCAACTGGGAACATATATACATGCTGAATAATCATTTCCTTGAGAATTCTTATACATACAGGATTACCTTGAAGTTGGCTGACCGTATACGCAATAGTATCAACATCCATCTTTCTTTTGAACTGGAGTTGAATTGCTTGTTTCAACAGTATCTCTGCAGGTGTTGGTTCAGAGCCACCAATTTCATCATAGATTTCAGAAGCTTCCTTTGAACCAATGGAGGATGCTATTTTTCTAATTACGCCATTAATAACACCGTAGGTCATTTGCAAAAAGAACTTAGTTGCTTCTTTTTTTATCTGCTCATTGGTGAAATTAGGATTCTCGCTTAAGGTAAGTTCTACTAATTTCACAACCTCATGTTTAGCAATGTCGGACAAACAAATAAAATAGTTCAAAAAACGCAGACCAGTATCAGCTCCCTTTACGGTTAAATCAAGCAATGCTTCCCTTGTCAGCGTTGCGTGCCTATTTCGAACAATTTGGCCTGCAATTTCCATTCCTTTGAAAGTTTTATTTATTTTCGCCAAAATATCATTTTCTTCAAACGCATCTAATTCATTTGCATTTCGCTCAATATCATCAAGCAATTCATGATGCTTTTTCCTTTCATCTCTTACTTCTCTTTGTTCCATTATAAGACCAGGAATTTGAGCAATAAACGCACCTAAAAAAGTCAGCTGTGAAGTGGAAAGCACGGCCGGTTTCTGATCGTCAAATAAGCAAGAGAGGGCTGTCTGAATAGACTCCAATACCCACTTATCCTTCGTATGATGCGTAACAAAAACCAGAATGTTAGCATAGTCCTCTCTATGCAAGTTATTCAAAATAACCTTGGTTTTTTCACATACATCATTATCAGTCGTATAAGACTCAGCTATTTTCTTAGCAGCAAAGAAATAGAAGAGATAAGGGTACTTAAAATCTGTTTTGCCGTTCTTAAGTGTTAGTATTGAATTCGAACGAAGCCTTCCAATAACAGTATCTTCATCTACACCTAGATAAATCTTCTTATAGCTATCAAAAAATATATCTAATTCATCTGAGTTAAGCCCACCTTGTTTAGTATGTATTGCCCATGCAAGCTCTGTTAAAACATTCAGATAACGATCGAACTCCTTTTTAGGAATACCTGAATTATCAAATGCCTGATAAACCAGTTGCTGGTAGCAATGCCCATGAGAGGTAAGTTCGAGATTCTGCTGAGTATATGCCTCAAACATTTGCAACAAAATTAAAACATAAATTGGTTTTGGAGGAACGATGTTTTTTCTAATAATAGCATCTAATCGCGCATTAAAATCATCACACTCTTCAAATAGTACTTCTTCCGAAATGGATTCCTCAACACCTAATGCAACCCACTTCTCAACAATCTCGGCTCTCTTTTGATGTCCAAATCCGCGTAATTCGAACTGTTTATAGTTATTAAGTTCAGGTATTTCCGCAGTTATTAAAGTGAATGATGAATTACAAGTGGCTATTATATAATCAAATTGTGTTTTAATTGCTGATAAAAATAAACCACGATATTTATTGTTAAGACCAATTTGATCTAGGTCATCGATCAAAATTGCTTTTTGACTAACCTTCATAAATTCATCGTAGTTTGAATTTTCATATTGCTCAGCCAATGCACCATCAAAACACTTTGACAGCTCTGAGCTTTTAATTCCCTTTGCATCAAAATATACAGGCTGTATTTCTTTTTTTAACAGCTCTTTATATATCTGTTTTAATAGAGTTGTCTTTCCTTGTTGCTCTTCACCAGATATTAAATATATATCTTTTTGTTCAAAGAGAACATTGGAACTATAAACTTTAGCCGAGGTTATTTTTTCATTTCTCTCAGCATAATCAAGCGGCTGCATATCACAAGAAACGTAAATATCAGAAAGATTTATCTTATCTACGCTCCTATGTGTTAAAACCACTTCAGTATCCTCAATCCATGAGAGAATACTTTCTGTAGGTCTTACTTCACCGTGATCAACTAGGGCTGGGACTTTTTTTTTGAGTCATTAAGAGCATCAATAGATTTGCGAATGCCTTGAATTACATTAAGCCACGCTTCATCTTGATCATCCCATTTAGTAACCGGCAATGCATCTTTCGGGAGTGCCTGAAATGTTCCAAAAGGGCTGTGAGTCCAGTCAGAAGGCCGAACAATTACGGGAATTAGTACTGCCTCGCCTCTTTTATGTTTTTCAATTGCTGTTTTCGCCTCTATATTTTGGCAATAATCAGATGCTAAAAAACTAGCTGACATAAGGAACAAAATAATCTCTGCTTCTTTGAGATTATCAGAAATCTCATTTGCCCAGTTTTCTCCAGGAACTAGCTTCCTATCATTCCAAGTATCGATTTGACCATTTGTTTTCAAAGTTGAAAGGTGGTCTTCTAGTGAATCTTTGTGTAACTCGTCTTTGTGCGAGTAGCTGATGAAAATTTTTACGCCCATTCGCCTATCCCTACAATCTTAGTTTATAAACTTTATACTCAAATATAGTCTATCTTTCAACATCATTTGAAGGATTAAGATCCCTGAGGTGCGAAGTCGAGCATCCTTTGTTCGTTCGTAGCATAGAGCCGTCTTGGTGTGTACCAAATCTATTTTTTCACTATGCTTTAGGTCTTGTAAGGCAACTGCTTAGTCCAGCCTTCTAAAAAATGAAAATCTTCATCTATTCCAGCCATTTGAACTCTAAATTTCGCATGTTCCCTTTCCTTCTGGTAATCTAATCCACAGTTATTGACAGGACTCCGAGGCGCGGCAATGCCGCTTTTTAAAGTCAAAGGCTCAACGGCCAAAAGCTTTGGAACGATGCGCCATTCGGTTGTCCGGGTAACATGTACCAGCTCAGAGCCCAAGTGCGGAGCGTAGATGCCCACGACTCTCTCTATATCCTCTTCGTAGGCATTGACCTCGTTAGTCACGTTACGAGCCACACGGACGGTCTGGCTATCACGTGGAACATTCGCCCCACCCTGCGCTGCGATATATAGATCAAATTCACCTTCATCAGCTGCAGCTCTGGCCGCCTCGACACGCTCATCAAATTCATCAGCAATACTTACCCCGCGAGGCAGTTTGCGCAGCTCTCGATATGCTCCCATCGTCGGCAGGCCAATAGATTTGAATTGCGGGATGCGCCATGTTGACGCCCATGCGGTTACAGCTGCTGCGGTATCAGTGAGAGGCTTGCCGGTGTCGTGATCCATCTGACCATCGAGCGCGTAACCATCGATATTCTTCGCAATGTACTTTGCGATATAACCGGCCGCGCCACCTTGATTGAGGTGCTTCGCTTCAAAGCGCTGTGCTGCAGCGCCCTTTTCATCGCCGTCCTCTTTTAAGGCATAACGACGCATGATTTCGGTGATGTGTTTCCGTTGCTCTGGTTTGCAAAAAAGCATCATGTGCCAGTGCGGAGTTCCGTCATGATGCGGTTCAACTACACGCATCCCATAGACCTGGAGATCATTATCTTTAAAAGCTGTGCGCATCAGGCTCCAGATTCGGCATAAATACCGCTGTCCATCCTTAGGCGTAAAGGCGGTTTCATTCCATCCGTGGTTAAGCTGCACCGTCTTTTTGTCGCCCTTTCCAACCTGACGTGTAGGGTGATACTTTGACGGCGTGGTGATGGTGATAAACATCCCGACGTCGCCCTGACCGGCCGCATAGCGCTCAATCCCTGCGATAGTATTCATCAGTTCCATACGACGGATTTCGGGGTTTGAAATACTTCCGATGACTTTGCTGATGAGATCGATGCGCTCACCGGTGACTTTGTTTTCCAGCTCGCACGACTTCAAGTATTCGAGATTAGCCTGACGGCGAGAATGCACATCGCGGATCGCCGTTTTACTGGCGTATGGGGAGCGGTCTTTGTTCACCTCACCGGCAGCAATCAGTAAGGCCTCGTGCCAGCGCATACGCTGCGCCTTAAACTGGTTAATCCACCATTCATCGTTAATCAGACGAGCGATAGCGGAAAATGCCTGGCGGATCGTGATTTGCCCTTTGCGGTATTTCTTCCAGAACATTGGGGTGATGTTGAATGCACGAGCTGCACCTGCAACATGACCATATAAGTGCGCCTGCGCTTCATCGGTGAAAAGGGTTTCTTTACCGCCGTGAGCATCTGCCCATGCGTCGCTAAGTTCCTCATAAGCAACATAGAGCTGCGAAGCAATACGAGCAGCAAATTTTTTGAGCGTTTTGTCACTCATACCCGCTAATCGTGAATAGCTTTCGCGCTCGCTCAGAAAGAGAAACGACGCAGTCTCGTTCATTCCATTTAACTGATTAACCCGCTCAAGACGCGGCCCCACCCTTTGCTCAACGGTGTTCTTGAGGAAATAGAAACCATGAAGAGGACTTTTAGTACGACGGATGAAGTCATACCGCGAGTTAAACAACGTTTTTAAGATATAAGGCAGGCGATTAACTTTAGCTAAAACACCTTGCACCTGACGGTATTCGCCACGTGTAAGGGGTCTGTCGCGGCCTATAGCCTCTTTGTTGACGTTATTCCAGGGATAAGCACCAACGAATGAATCACTGGTGCCCTTCAAAAATGGTGGTGGTGGCGAAGGGGCAACACGCCCCCGAGGTTCGTTGGACATATTATTTAAAAGCGTCCAGACATTGCTTCCCCATGCGTTCAATCCGAGCTTCCAAAGCTGAGAAGCCGGTAAGATCGCTGGTCAAAAGATTATGCAAAACCAAGCCTGAGATAAGCTTAGGGATAGTTGGGTAGTAACCCACAACGTCCAACCATTCCTTACCTTCATTCTTCCCGGATGTAGCGGTCTTTTTTTCCTGCAAAATGAATTGATAGCGGTCACTGGTGATGAGGTATTGGTTATTAATCTCGATGCGTATGCTCATTTTTGCTTCCTGTTAACAGTGGTTAACCAGCTCTACCGAAAATTGAGTTGTGTAACTTTTCCGACTCCTGGCCTAATAACTCGATAATCTCGGTGCGATTAAGTTCTGACTTACTGATGTACGCGATAAGCCCATCAAACTGAGAAGAGTAACGGGTCGCCAAGTCACGCTGTGCCTCGCTTACTGCCTGCGCCAGATGTGCCGAATACATCCCCCGCTGCGCTGTATTTTGTTTTTGCATTTGCCTATCTCCGGACAAAAGGAGTCCCCACGCTGTAAGGCGCGTAATAAGTCGAATCCAGATTAATTAATGTAAATACTGCTCAGGTTTTACCGAGGTTAAAATAGTTGGTGCGTACTCAAACAGGCTGAACAGTTCTCGCAGAGCGCGGAAAAGTTTGTCACGCCAGTAGCAGTCCTCATCATTCAAACGCCAGTGCGGCATCATAAATTCCTGCTCTGTCAGTCCAGCATGAAGAAACAATGAGCGCCTTTGGCTGACAGTCAGGCGGCTGATGAAAGTTGCTTTTGACGCGCCAAGTTGACGATACCGGGTGAATGCATTCCTCAATTCATCAAGCGCACAAACAAGACGCTCACGATCGGCTTCAGCCATTTCCTCTAAGCGCATAACAGAGTGACGCTGCTTTAATTGAGCGTGGAAACAAACTGTAAGCCGCTCCCGCTCCATCATCTGATTGTAAAAATCACAAGTGTCCTGCCAGCGAGGCTGTGCCAGATACTTGCAGACCAGACCACGAAGCGCTGTTGGTTGTTTCTGGATAACATCAAGTGTCATTACCGTCATAACCACAGTCCTCTCTTCTTGACTAAGCTACGAAGCTTCTCGATAACACCCGTCTTACGGGTTCGGATAATGATGCCCTTGCGTCCGCGACCGTGAGTGATAGTGAAGTTAATCTGACTAGGGCTTTCTCTACGCAGTAGTTGAGCAATGCAACGGGGTTCATTCTTCATACTGGCTCCCCTAATCCGAGCCACATCAGCCACCCGTCACGAATTTCTTTCGGGCGACTGTCATAGGCCATCTTCATACCCTTGTTCCACGCTGGCAGGTAAACCCAGTATTCACCTGCTCGGCCGCTTGTTGACTGAGGATCAGTCATCTCAACCACGGGCAGCTTACCCTTCTCAATCATCCCTTTGACTGCTGCAGGAGTTTTGCCAATAAGACGCGCGAATTCCTGATATGGGACGGCGTCGCTCGCACTATCAATGACCCTATTCATTTGTGAGTATTCCTCGTTAGTGTTTTAATTGCTCCTAATGGCTATTAATTGCCATATTGGAGCCATTAACTTGCGATAACGAATAGAAGATTACTCCGTTATCGTTTTTCTATCAATAGTGGAGTGTTAATTACGATGATACCCGTCAATGAGAAGCTTGCGATCATGCGTGAGTCGGAACGTATGAATAGAAAAGAATTCAGTGACTTAACTGGTGTTCCATACAGCTCTCTCTCGAGTTACGAGAAGGGCGTAAAAGATATGGGCATACAGGCGGTGATGAAGATTTTGAATCATCCTCAGTTCAAAAAATACACGATGTGGTTCATGACAGAGACGATATCACCTGAAGCTGGGCAGATTGCACCGGCTCTCGCGCACTTTGGGCAGCAGACAACAACGTCACCCCACTCAGACCAGAAAACTGGCTAACTATTTACGGCGCTTATTTGTGCAGTAAATGCACAGTGAGTTTTTGCTATTTAAATCAGGAAATTGAAGTACGCAGTAACATCATCGGGAGGCTTTATGTCTGTTAAAAAGCTCGATGATGGTCGATATGAAGTGGACATTAGACCGACTGGGCGTAACGGAAAACGCATCCGTCGGAAGTTCGACAAGAAAAGCGAGGCGATGGCTTTTGAAAAACACACTCAATATAACCATCACTCAAAGGAATGGCTTTCAAAACCCACGGACAAACGCCAACTGTCAGAACTGAAAGAGTTGTGGTGGAAGCTGAAAGGTAAACATGAGGAGCACGGTCAATCGTATCTCAGGAAAATTGAGCGTTTCGAAACGATGACCGGAAACCCGTGCGCTTTCCAGATCACCAAGAGCCTGATAACGCAATATTGTGCTCAACGCCGGGGTGAAGGTATTAAGCCAACTACCATCAACCGCGACCTGATCACGTTAGGTGGGATGTTCACAACCCTGATTGAGTCAGAATTGTATAACGGTGAACATCCATTCAGGGGATTCAAAAAACTGAAAGAGCAGGCAGCCGAAACGGGCTATCTCACTCTTGAAGAAATTAACGCCTTACTAGCCGCGCTCTCAGGTGATAATCGTAAAATTGCCGTCTTGTGTCTGAGTACCGGGGCAAGATGGGGAGAGGCTGCAAGGCTGAAAGCGGAGAACGTGATTCATAACCGGGTGTCTTTCGTTAAGACGAAAACCAACATACCGCGAACGGTTCCGATCTCTGATGACGTTGCGGCTTACGTAGTCGGTAAAACACGAGGCTTCCTGTTTCCTGAGGCCAGTTATGCTGAATTCAGGCGAATCCTCAAAGCTGTCAAACCAGATTTACCGGCCGGGCAAGCGACACATGCGCTGCGACACTCTTTCGCCACGCACTTTATGATTAACGGGGGCAACATCATCACACTGCAGAGGATCTTAGGTCATACGAAAATTGCGCAGACAATGGTCTATGCGCACTTCGCTCCTCAATACCTGCAGGACGCGATTTCGCTTAATCCGTTGAAAGGTGCTAATGGTGGTCAGAGTGTCCACAATGTGTCCACACCCTAGCCGCTTTTTATGGCTTTTGACTGCTAGTAGTAAAACGTGAAGCCTTGTCTGGCGCGGCTTTCCAGTTACGCCAGACATTAAAAAGGCTCCCTCAGGAGCCTTTCTTCACATCAATGCAGTGACGCTAACCGCGCCGCAAATCCGACAAACAGCAGCCCTATCAGCCCGTTCCCCAGCTTTGCCAGTTTCTTTTTGGTTTTCAAATAACGCGTGACAAACGCACCGGAGAAGATCAGGAAGCTCATGTACATAAAGCTAATCAACTCAAGCGTGGTGGCGAGAATCAGAAAAGAGGTCCCGGTATTTTGTGCATTCACGTCAATAAACTGCACAAAGAACGAAACGTAGAACAGAATCGCTTTTGGATTCGTCAGGCTCAGTACCAGGGCGCGTTTCATGATCATACTGGCAGGTTCAGTTCCGCTCTCATGAGCATGATTCTGACGGTTAATCACCGACCAGAGCATTTTGCCGCCCAGCCAGAGTAAATAGAAAGCACCCAGATAGCGTACGATATTAAACAGTACAGGCGTGGTCTGGATTAAAGCCGCGACACCTGCCCAGGCGAGAAACATCAGAACCGCATCGCCGATAAACACACCTGTGGCGGCAAGATATCCTTTTTTAACGCCGTGACCGATCCCGGTCTTCAGCACAAACAGGGTATTCGGGCCCGGCACCAGCACAATAAAAAATGCGCCAACAACATACGTCCAGAAATTCAGTACGCCAAACTCCGCAAACACCTCTCCCTCCTTTTGCTAAACATCACCGGAATATCGCAGCAATAACGATATTCTCTAAATAAGACACTATAAAATCAGCGGGCACCTTGCGGTGCCCTCAGGGTTTTCAGATATCCTGGACGGCGAACAGCAACGCGTTGCGGTGCCTGTTCAATCCACATTTTCTGATGGCGTGGATACGCATATTGCGGCGGGATTGTGCTTCCAGCCAACGAGCCTTACGACGACTCACCTGTCGCAACATGCGCCAGCGCCCTACTTCTGTTCTACTGCGCTTCATGTCTACAACTCTTTCTCAAACAGAGCCGCCATTATAAACCCAACCCGGCAGCAAACCAGCGCTTTTACCTGGCGTTTTTATTTGCCAGATGAATCCTGATGCGTACACTCATAACAATACGCTTTCAAAAGGATTTTTTAACCATGACAACCTTCTACACCGTGGTGAGTTGGCTGGTCATTTTGGGATACTGGCTGTTAATCGCGGGTGTGACATTACGCATCCTGATGAAGCGCAGAGCCGTACCCTCTGCCATGGCCTGGCTTCTGATCATTTACATCCTCCCGCTGGTGGGAATTATTGCCTATCTCTCTTTCGGTGAGCTTCATCTGGGTAAACGCCGGGCCGAGCGGGCGCGTGCCATGTGGCCTTCCACCGCGAAGTGGCTTAACGATCTTAAAGCCTGCAAACATATCTTTGCCGAGGAGAACAGCAGCGTAGCCTCCTCGCTGTTTAAGCTCTGCGAACGGCGTCAGGGGATTGGCGGCGTTAAGGGGAACCAGCTCCAGCTTCTGACCTCCTCCGATGACGTGATGCAGGCGTTGATCCGCGATATCCAGCTTGCTCGCCATAACATTGAGATGGTGTTCTATATCTGGCAGCCCGGCGGCATGGCCGACCAGGTCGCTGAATCCCTGATGGCGGCCGCGCGTCGGGGGATCCACTGCCGTCTGATGCTGGACTCCGCAGGCAGCGTGGCGTTTTTCCGCAGCCCTTGGGCAGGCATGATGCGTAATGCCGGTATCGAAGTGGTTGAGGCGCTAAAGGTAAATCTCCTGCGCGTCTTTCTGCGTCGGATGGACCTTCGCCAACACCGTAAAATGATCATGATTGATAATTATATTGCCTATACCGGCAGTATGAACATGGTTGACCCGCGCTTCTTTAAACAGGACTCCGGCGTCGGGCAATGGGTGGATCTGATGGCACGAATGGAGGGGCCGATTGCCACCTCGATGGGTATCGTTTACTCCTGCGACTGGGAGATAGAGACCGGCAAGCGTATTCTGCCCCCACCGCCAGATGGCAACATCATGCCGTTTGAAGAGGCCAGCGGTCATACTATTCATACCATTGCCTCCGGGCCGGGATTCCCGGAGGACTTAATTCATCAGGCGCTGCTGACGGCTACCTACTCAGCGCGTGAATATTTGATCATGACGACGCCCTACTTCGTCCCCAGCGATGACCTGCTGCACGCGATCTGTACCGCAGCGCAGCGTGGTGTCGATGTGAGTATCATTTTGCCCCGCAAAAATGACTCGCTTCTGGTGGGCTGGGCCAGCCGCGCCTTCTTTAGCGAACTGCTGGCCGCCGGGGTGAAAATCTACCAGTTTGAAGGCGGGCTGCTGCACACCAAGAGCGTGCTTGTCGACGGCGAGTTAAGCCTGGTGGGCACGGTAAACCTCGATATGCGCAGCCTGTGGCTGAACTTTGAAATCACCCTGGTGATTGATGACGCCGGATTTGGCGGTGACCTGGCGGCGGTGCAGGATGATTATATCTCCCGCTCGCGGCTGCTGGATGCCAGGCTGTGGGTAAAACGCCCGCTGTGGCAGAGAATAGCTGAACGACTGTTTTACTTCTTTAGTCCGTTGCTGTAAAACGTGCCCAACGATGTTAAACAGGTAGTCATCATGGAAATGGATCTGAACAATCGCCTGACCGAAGACGAAACGCTCGAGCAGGCCTATGACATTTTTCTCGAACTGGCGGTTGATAACCTCGATCCCGCGGACGTGATCCTCTTTAATCTGCAGTTCGAAGAGCGCGGCGGTGCCGAATTGTTCGACCCTGCAGAAGACTGGGCTGAACATGTGGATTTCGACCTGAATCCTGACTTCTTTGCCGAAGTGGTGATTGGGCTGGCTGACGAAGATGGTGGGGAAATTAACGACATTTTCGCTCGCGTCCTGCTCTGCCGGGAGAAAGACCACAAGCTGTGCCACATTCTCTGGCGCGAATAATAAAAAAGGCTGCGATGGCAGCCTTTTTTATTTACTTCGGTAACTCGCTCCCACATCGGTTGCAAAACCGCGCGCTCTGCTCATGCTCACCCTGATGACAGCGCGGACATTTACGCTGCGCTTTATGGCTTTGAAATGCACTGCTCATGTGCGTGGTAATTAACCCCGTCGGGATAGCAATCACCGAATACCCAATCAGAATGAGCACGGATGCCACTATGCGCCCCAGCGGCGTATGGGGTGTGATATCACCGTACCCCACGGTCGTCACGGTCACGATGGCCCAGTAGACGGAGGCGTTGAGCGTTGTGAAGCCGTATTTGGGCCCTTCTATCAAATACATCAGCGCGCCGAAAACAATCATCACAATGGCAATAAACGAGTAAAACAGAATAAGCTGATGTCGTGCGCTAACGATGGCACTCCAGAATACGCGCAGCGACGGCATAAAACGCAGCAATTTAAGAATTCGCAATACGCGAATCACGCGCATGGCGCGCCAGGCGAAAACATAGTTGAGACTGATTTCTGGCCATAGCCACATGACATAGAGCGGCAGGATAGTCGCTAAATCGATAAAACCCCAGAAGCTGAATACGTACTTTGCCGGATTGGGCCAGCAAACGACCCGCAGAATATACTCAGCGGTAAAGACCAGGGTGATCGCCAGTTCAAGCCAGACAAAGGCATGCCATTCATCAAAAGTCAGGTGATATTGTGTCCCGACACCGGATTCAATAAAGATGACAATGACGCTAAGTAACGCAAACAGCGCGCAGAGTCCCTCAAAACGGCGTCCCGATACCGTTTCTGGATCGAATAAAAGATGATAGAGCCGTCGACGGGCTGAAGTGAATAAACGCGACACGGTAACCTCGCAATAAATAAGGGCTGACATCATGTCAGCCCTTGCGATTATAACGGGTCTACTTTCAGGCAGGAAACCGCATGTCGGAAACTGCCTTCCAGAACCGGTCGTGTTTTCGCACATTCCGGCCCGGCCATCGGGCAGCGCGTACGGAACACGCAACCTGACGGCGGATTAATCGGTGAAGGCAATTCTCCTTCCAGAAGCTGGATCGTTTTATTTTTCTCCAGATCGGGATCGGGGATGGGTACTGCAGACATCAGTGCTTTGGTGTAAGGGTGCAGCGGATTGTGGTACACCTCATCATACGTGCCCAGCTCCACGGCATGACCCAGATACATCACCAGCACACGGTCAGAAATGTGTTTTACGACGGCCAGATCGTGCGCAATGAAGATCAGCGACAGCCCCATCTCGCGCTGCAGCTTCTGCAGCAGGTTTACCACCTGCGCCTGAATGGAAACGTCCAGCGCGGAAACCGGTTCATCACAGATAATCAGCTTCGGCTCAAGGATCAGCGCACGCGCAATACCAATACGCTGACACTGACCGCCGGAGAATTCGTGCGGATAACGGTTAATGAGGTTAGGCAACAGCCCCACTTTCAGCATCATCGCCTTTACGCGGTCACGGACTTCCTGACGCGGCATCTTAGGATGATAGGTGCGCAGCGGCTCGGCAATAATCTCTCCGATGGTCATACGCGGGTTAAGTGATGCCAGCGGATCCTGGAAAATCATCTGGATGTCGCTTCGCACGTCCCGCCACTCGTCGGGCTTCATCCCCAGCAGGTCTTTACCCAGCCACGCCACTTTTCCATCGGTAGCTTTGACTAGGCCGATAATGGCACGTGCGAAAGTGGATTTCCCACAGCCGGACTCGCCCACGACCCCCAGGGTCTCCCCCTCGTACAGACGCAGGGTGACGCCATCCACGGCTTTCAGGGTTTTCGGCGGCTGCCAGAACCACTGTTTACCATCCTTAATATCGAAATGCACCTTAAGGTCAGCGATTTCGAGCAGCACATTGCGTTTTTCATCTAATGCGTTCATACCAGCTCCTCCTGCGGCTTAAAGCAGGCGCGCAGACGGCCTGGTGCAAATGCTTCCAGCGGCGGCGCGCTGTTGCAGATTTCCATCGCATGCGGACAGCGCGGCTGGAACGGACAGCCTTTTGGCAGACGCAGCAGGTTTGGCGGGTTGCCCGGAATGGTGAGCAGGGATTCCCCTTCCGCATCAAGCCGCGGCACCGCGTTCAGCAGGCCAATGGAGTATGGATGGGCAGGCTGATAGAACACGTCCCGCGCTTTGCCGTATTCCATCGTACGACCGGCATACATCACCAGCACTTTGTCACAGATACCGGCAACAACACCCAGATCGTGGGTAATCATGATAATCGCCGTGTTGAACTCACGCTTAAGCTCGTTCAGCAGGGTCATGATTTGCGCCTGAACGGTAACGTCCAGTGCGGTAGTCGGTTCATCGGCAATCAGCAGTTTTGGCCGGCACAGCAGCGCCATAGCAATCATCACGCGCTGACGCATACCGCCGGAGAATTCGTGCGGGAACATGCGCATGCGCTTACGCGCTTCCGGCATTTTTACCGCATCCAGCATTTTGACGGATTCCTCAAACGCTTCCGCTTTCCCCAGACCTTTATGCAGCATCAGGACTTCCATCAGCTGCTCACCGACGCGCATATACGGGTTCAGCGAGGTCATCGGGTCCTGGAAAATCATCGAGATCTGCTCGGCACGCAGCTTGTTCAGCTCGTGCTCCGGCAGGTTGAGGATTTCGCGACCATTGAATTTTGCGGAACCGCCAATCACACCGTTAGATGCCAGCAGGCCCATCAACGCAAAGGCGGTCTGGGATTTTCCGGAGCCGGATTCACCGACAATCCCCAGCGTTTCACCCGCGCTCAGGTTGAAGTTGAGATCGTTGACGGCGGTAACATCCCCGTCAGGGGTTTTAAAGGTCACACGGAGGTCTTTTACGTCCAGCAGAAGATTGCTCTGCTGTTGCGCCTGTGGCGCAGTGGCCGTTTCAATAATTGTCATGACGGCGCTCCTTAACGGTCTTTCGGGTCGAGGGCATCACGCAGGCCATCGCCGATAAAGTTGAAACA
>ENA-UOZQ01000233-UOZQ01000233.1-food-metagenome-genome-assembly--contig:-NODE-233-length-16493-cov-6.796812_pt1 | contig 16493 bp, 11 predicted proteins | sample MGYA00249876_ERZ772739 | MGnify/ENA primary metagenome ERZ772739 (study PRJEB29005, sample SAMN08379460) | food metagenome | isolation source: cheese spiked with Escherichia coli O103 | study: EMG produced... | reverse complement strand
TGGCCTTGATCACCGATCCTTCCGGCGCGATGTTGCCCGTCGGGAAGCAGACCGTCGAGGTCAGCCCTTTCGCTTTTGCTTTTTCCGGCGGCAGGATCACGTCATCCGGCTCCACGCCGTCCTGCTCGCGCAGGCACTGGCGGAAGCGCTTACGGCGCTCCGAGCTCTGCCACCAGTCGAGGTTCTCGCCCACCGTCTGGCCGGTGACGGTCATGGCATCCAGGTGCAGCAGGCCGAGATCGCGCAGGTGGAGCATGACTTCCGGCACGCCGCCCGCGAGGAACGCACGCACGGTCGGGTGATAGTCCGGGCCGTTGGGCAGCACGCTCACCAGGCGCGGCACCCTGCGGTTGACGCGCGTCCAGTGTTCAACGTCCGGGATCGTGCAGCCCGCCGCGTGGGCGATGGCCGGTATGTGCAGCAGTAAATTGGTGGAACCGCCGAACGCCGCGTGGAGCACCATGGCGTTTTCGATGGCCTTATCGGTGAGGATATCGCGCGTGGTGATGCCGCGGTTATCCAGCTCGCTCACCGCCCGCGCCGACTGGCGAGCGATCTCCAGCCACACCGCCTGCCCGGACGGTGCCAGCGCGGAGTGCGGCAGTGCCAGACCCAGCGCTTCCGCAACCACCTGAGAGGTGCCCGCCGTGCCGAGAAACTGACACCCGCCGCCCGGCGACGCGCAGGCGCGACAGCCCAGCTCGGCGGCCTCCTGCAAGGAGAGTTCATGGTTGGCAAAGCGCGCGCCGATGGTCTGCACCTTGCCCGCATCTTCCCCCACGGTCGGCGGCAGCGTCGCTCCGCCTGGCACCAGAATGGTCGGCAGGTCGTGCATCGCGGCCAGCGCAATCATGGTGGCGGGCAGCCCTTTATCGCAGGTTGCCACGCCGATCACCGCCCGCCGCGTCGGGAGAGAGCGGATAAGACGACGAAACACGATCGCCGCGTCGTTACGATACGGCAGGGAGTCGAACATGCCGTGCGTGCCCTGCGAGCGCCCGTCACACGGATCGCTGACGAAGGCCGCGAACGGGATCCCCCCGTTGCGTGTGATCTCCTTCGCTGCCGCCTGCATCTGCATGCCGATTTCCCAGTGTCCGGTGTGGTAGCCCAGCGCAACCGGGCGTCCGTCTCCGGCGCGGATGCCGCCCTGAGTACCGATAATCAGCACCTCTTTGCCGTTGAGCTTGTTGGCGTCCCAGCCCATCCCGGCGTTTTGCGTCATGCCGAACAGGTTGCCGCTGGGGGATTCCATCAGCATCTGCGGAGTCAGCGGCAGCGCGCCCTGCGGACCCGCCGCGTGGGTGATCACCGCATAAAACGCGTCGTCCTGTGGGGTGAAAATTTTCTCAATGGTCATCGTTATCGTCCGGCTCAGCAGAGCTTGAGCTGTTGTAGCAGGGTTTTCAGCTGCGCCTTACGCGGCTCGTCCAGCGGCGAGGCTGGTGGCAGGACGTGCGTAGAAATTGGACGACCGCAGAGCACGATCGCCTCTTTAATGACGTTCACAAACGGCGTATCCAGCTGATACATCTGCGGGATTTGCAGCAGGGTCTGATGATACTCAGCCGCTTTCGCCACGTCTTTATCCCGCCAGGCTTTCAGAAGATTTACCGACACCTGTGGGGCAAAGTTGCCGCTGGCCGAGATCGCCCCGTCGCCGCCGAGCAGCAGGGTATTGAACAGATGATCGTCGTAGCCGCAGAGCACGGTAAAGTGTGGATGGGCCGCTTTAACGATGTGGATCATGCTGCGCAGGTGGGCGACGGAGTCGATGGTGTCTTTGATGCCGACGATGTTACTGCGCGAGTCGGCGAGGGTTTTCACCAGCGCCGGGGTCAGATCCTGCCCGGTCAGCGCCGGGAAGTTATAGAGCATCACCGGCAGCGTGACGCTGTCGGCCACCTGTTCGAAATAGCGGATCAGGTTCGCTTCCGACACTTTCCAGTAGTAAGGGTTGATCACCACGATGCCGTCCGCGCCCGCCAGCTGCGCGTGCTGGCTCAGCTCAATGGTTTCCCGGGCGTTGGTGCCGCCGGTGCCGATCAGGACCGGCACACGACGATCGACATGATCGATCGCAAACCGGGCAATGGTTTTACGCTCTTCGGCGCTGAGCTGGGAGAACTCGCCGCCGCTGCCCAGGAAGAACAGGCCGTCGACGCCCGCAGCGATCAGATCGTCGATCAGCGCGGCGGTACCCGGTTTATCGAGCTGGCCATCGGCGGTAAAAATGGTGGAGACAGGGGGAATGATACCCGTGAACAACGCGGACTGCGGCATGTGATCTCCTTGCTGAATCATTTTGTTCTACATTATAGAACAGTGTTCATTAATTTAACGATCATACTATGACGGAGAAAAAGCACAGGTAAATGGGAGATGAGGAGGGAGTGCGGGAAGTTTAAGCTGGATCACATAATGTCCGCTAACCCCTCACCCCGGCCCTCTCCCCAAAGGGGCGAGGGTGGTAAAGTCCCCTCTCCCCTTTGGGGAGAGGGTTAGGGTGAGGGGTAAGGAATTACTCCACCAGCATCTTAACAACCACTTTCCTGACCTTAGCAGGTGCACCCACCGCGCACAGCGGCTTATGCACTTCGCCCGGGTAAAACACCACGAAATCCCCTTCGCTCAGCACCACGGTTTTCTCCTGCTCGCCTTCGGGCAGGAACGCGATGTCTTTGTCCGCCAGCCAGTCGGTGTCCGGCGTGCCGTGCGGCAGGGTGCTGAAGGTCATCCCTTCCTGCCCCTTCAGCACAATCTGAATATCCAGGTAACGTGCATGGTATTCAGCGCGACGCTCGGCGAACGGCTGGGTCATGTCCTCCGATACCAGATAAAACAGGCTGTTGCCGCTGATGTCGTGCTTGCCGGTCGGCGTCGCGTCGGTGACGTGGGCCTTGACGTGCTCAATGGCCTGGCGCAGCTCTTCTGGTAGCCAGGACTGGAGATGATGAATATTGCCAATAATCATGATACAACCCTCAAATCAAAACATTGTTTCATTTTAATCTTTTATACGAGAATCGCCTCTCCCATACCAGCCCTTTTTAGACAAGATTTGCGCCAGCGCATGTTTATCGGAAAATGTGTTAATTCACTGTTAATTACATAAAGGCATTTATGCAGTCGTTATGCATAACCTCATTTCCTAAGCTTTACGCAACTTATCTAACTCGCTGAATTTAAAACGTAACTCACAAAACCTGTTGTTGCATCACACTTTATCACTTCGGTTATTTCCTTTAAAACCCCATAATTATTTATCGATTTCTCTTAAGTGAAAAATAGTTAACTGTCATTATTGCATAGCTATTCTCGAGGCAAAATTTTATTCATTAAAATCAACAGCATAACTAAATATTTCAAAGCATGTAATTCTACAAAACAATAACAACCTCAAATATTGCCACCCGTTCCTGCTTAGCTATTCATCCCGTAATAATATGAAATTAATCATTATCTGATACGAATCATGCAATTGAAAATAAACTGCTCAATATCGGTTTTCGCGTGAGCAGCGTCACAATAACCATTATTTAAGCGCCTACTATGAATCACGAAATCAATTGAGCTTAGCCGCCATGAAATTAAACACATCACATGGCGCATGCCCTTTTTATTCTGAAAACAGTTAAAGGAATAATTATGGAAAAGCATTACGTCGGTTCTGAAATTGGTCAATTGCGTAGCGTTATGCTGCACCGTCCTAATTTAAGTCTTAAACGTTTAACGCCATCGAATTGTCAGGAGCTGTTATTTGATGACGTGCTCTCGGTTGAGCGGGCGGGAGAGGAGCATGATATCTTCGCAAACACGCTGCGCGAGCAGGGTGTGGAAGTCCTGCTATTGACCGACCTTCTTACGCAAACGCTTGATATTGCGGAAGCAAAAGCCTGGCTTCTTGAAACACAAATCTCCGACTACCGCCTCGGCCCAGCCTTTGCCAGCGACGTCCGCGGCTGGCTGGCGGATATGCCGCACCGCGAACTGGCGCGCCGATTAAGCGGCGGATTAACCTACGGCGAAATTCCGGCGGCTATTAAAAATATGGTGGTCGATACCCACACGGCGAATGATTTTATTATGAAACCGCTGCCGAACCACTTATTTACCCGCGATACCTCCTGCTGGATTTATAACGGCGTATCCATTAATCCGATGGCGAAACCGGCCCGTCAGCGCGAAACCAATAATCTGCGCGCAATATATCGCTGGCACCCCGCATTTGCCGATGGCGAGTTTATTAAGTATTTCGGCGACGAGAATATTAATTACGACCACGCCACCCTGGAAGGCGGCGACGTATTAGTGATTGGTCGCGGGGCGGTATTGATCGGCATGTCAGAGCGCACGACGCCGCAGGGCGTGGAGTTCCTCGCCAACAGCCTGTTTAAACATCGTCAGGCCGAACGCGTGATCGCCGTTGAGCTGCCAAAACACCGCTCCTGCATGCACCTCGACACCGTGATGACCCACATCGACGTGGACACTTTCTCCGTTTACCCGGAAGTGGTGCGCAAAGACGCCCAGTGCTGGACGCTCACCCCGGACGGACGCGGCGGCCTGCTGCGCACTCAGGAAACCGACCTGCTGCACGCCATCGAAAAAGCCCTCGGCATTAACCAGGTGCGCCTGATCACCACCGGCGGCGACGCCTTTGAAGCCGAACGCGAACAGTGGAACGACGCCAACAACGTTCTGACCATCCGTCCCGGCGTGGTGATTGGCTACGAGCGCAATGTCTGGACTAACGAGAAGTACGACAAAGCCGGCATCACCGTGCTGCCCATCCCGGGCGATGAGCTGGGACGCGGCCGCGGCGGCGCACGCTGCATGAGCTGCCCACTGGAACGCGACGGAATTTAAAGGAGCCATCATGGAACGAAAACCCACTCTGGTTGTGGCCCTTGGCGGCAACGCGCTGCTGAAGCGCGGCGAGCCGCTGGAAGCAGAGATCCAGCGCCAGAACATTGAGCAGGCCGCCCGCACCATCGCCGGGCTCACGGCGCAGTGGCGCGTGGTGCTGGTCCACGGCAACGGTCCACAGGTCGGGCTGCTGGCGCTGCAGAACAGCGCCTACGACAAAGTGACCCCTTACCCACTGGACGTTCTTGGTGCCGAAAGCCAGGGGATGATCGGCTACATGCTCCAGCAGGCGCTGAAAAACAGCCTGCCCCAGCGTGAGGTGAGCGTCCTGCTCACGCAGGTGGAAGTGGACGCCGCCGACCCGGCGTTCAGCAACCCGACCAAGTACATCGGCCCGGTCTACAGCGAAGCCCAGGCGAAAGCGCTGGCCGCGGAAAAAGGCTGGGTGTTCAAGGTCGACGGGGCCTATTTCCGCCGCGTTGTGCCCTCTCCGCAGCCGAAGCGCATCGTGGAGAGCGACGCCATTACGGCGCTTATTCAGCGCGACCACCTGGTCATCTGCAACGGCGGCGGCGTGCCGGTGGTGGAAAACGCCAACGGTTATCGCGGCATTGAGGCGGTGATCGACAAAGACCTCTCCGCCGCTCTGCTGGCGCGGCAGATCGAGGCCGATGCCCTGCTGATCCTCACCGATGCCGACGCGGTGTACCTCGACTGGGGCAAACCGACCCAGCGCCCGCTGGCGCAGGTCACGCCGGAACTGCTCAGAGGCATGCAGTTCGACGCCGGATCGATGGGGCCAAAAGTGGCCGCCTGCCGCGAGTTTGTTGAAGCCTGCAACGGCATTGCCGGGATCGGCGCGCTGGCCGACGGCGCGGAGATCCTGGCGGGCGAGAAAGGCACGTTGATTCGTAACTGAGCACCCATTTCCCCTCACCCTAACCCTCTCCCCAAAGGGGAGAGGGGACGATTACACCCTCTCCCCTTTGGGGAGAGGGCTGGGGTGAGGGGTAAGGTCTTAGACATTAATTTTAAAAAGGATTTACCCATGACCATCAACCTGAAAAACCGCAACTTCCTGAAACTGCTGGACTACACCCCGGCGGAGATCCAGTACCTGATCGACCTCGCCATCGAGCTGAAGGCGGCCAAAAAAGCCGGGCGCGAAAAGCAAACCCTGGTCGGGAAAAACATCGCCCTGATCTTTGAAAAAACCTCCACCCGCACCCGCTGCGCCTTTGAAGTGGGCGCGTTCGACCAGGGCGCGCAGGTCACCTACCTCGGCCCAAGCGGCTCGCAGATTGGCCACAAAGAGTCGATGAAGGACACCGCGCGCGTGCTGGGCCGCATGTATGACGGCATCGAGTACCGCGGCTACGGCCAGGCCATCGTTGAGGAGCTGGGCGAATACGCGGGGGTGCCGGTGTGGAACGGCCTGACCGACGAGTTCCACCCCACGCAAATCCTTGCCGACCTGATGACTATGCTGGAGCACTCTCCGGGCAAAACCCTGCCGGAGCTGAGCTTTGCTTACCTCGGCGACGCGCGCAACAACATGGGTAATTCGCTGATGGTCGGCGCGGCCAAAATGGGGATGGATATCCGCCTTGTGGCGCCGAAATCCTTCTGGCCGGAGGCCGGGCTGGTTGAGCAGTGCCGCGCCATTGCCAAAGAGACCGGCGCGCGCATCACCCTCACCGACGATGTGGGAGAAGGCGTGCAGGGCACCGATTTCCTCTACACCGACGTGTGGGTTTCCATGGGCGAGCCGAAGGAGGCGTGGGCCGAGCGCGTTAGCCTGATGAAGCCGTATCAGATTAATGCGGACGTGATGAAGGCCACCGGTAACCCGTACGTCAAGTTCATGCACTGCCTGCCGGCGTTCCACAACGAACATACCAAAGTGGGCCGCGAAATCGAGATGGCGTACGGCCTGAAGGGGCTGGAGGTGACGGAAGAGGTCTTTGAATCCCCGAACTCCATCGTCTTCGACGAAGCAGAGAACCGCATGCACACCATTAAAGCGGTCATGGTGGCGACACTCGGCGACTAATCACCGCCCGGCGCGCCGCGGGGTGCGCCGGGTTCAGGAGAACATCATGGGCAAGTTCAAATTTCCCTCCGCATATACCATTCTCTTTTTTCTGATTGCCGTGGTTGCCGTGCTGACGTGGATTGTTCCGGCCGGGCAGTACCATATGGCGATGAACGAGGCGCTCGGCAAAGAAGTGCCGGTTGCTGGCACTTACGCGCACGTGGCAGCGCACCCGCAGGGGCTCGTCTCCGTGCTGATGGCGCCGATTGCCGGGCTGTACGATCCGGAGTCCGGCCAGGCCGGGGCGATCGACGTGGCGCTGTTTATTCTGATCATCGGGGGGTTCCTCGGGATCGTCACTAAAACCGGGGCGATAGACGCCGGGATCGAACGCGTCACCACCCGGCTGCGCGGCCGCGAAGAGTGGATGATCCCGATCCTGATGGCGCTGTTTGCCGCCGGCGGCACGATTTACGGCATGGCCGAAGAGTCGCTACCCTTCTATACCTTACTGGTGCCGGTGATGCTGGCAGCGCGGTTCGATCCGGTGGTTGCGGCCTCTACCGTGCTGCTCGGCGCGGGGATCGGCACGCTCGGATCCACCATCAACCCGTTCGCCACGGTGATCGCCGCCAACGCCGCCGGGATCCCCTTCACCAACGGCATCATGCTACGCATCGCGCTGCTGGTGATCGGCTGGATCATCTGCGTGGCGTGGGTAATGCGCTACGCCCGCAAGGTGCGCAAGGATCCGTCGCTGTCGATCGTGGCGGATAAGCAGGAAGAAAATCTCGCCCACTTTCTCGGTAACAAGGGCGAGCAGTCGCTGGAATTTACCCCGGTGCGCAAACTCATCCTGGTGATCTTCGCCCTCGCCTTCGCGGTGATGATCTACGGCGTGGCGGTGCTCGGCTGGTGGATGGCGGAGATTTCGGCGGTGTTCCTCGCCAGTGCCATTATCGTCGGGCTGATCGCCCGCATGAGCGAAGAGGAACTGACCTCAACCTTTATCAACGGCGCGCGAGATTTGCTGGGCGTCGCGCTGATTATCGGTATCGCGCGCGGTATCGTAGTGATCATGGATAAGGGCATGATTACCCACACCATTTTGCACAGCGCCGAGGGAATGGTTACCGGCTTATCGACGGTGGCGTTCATCAACGTGATGTACTGGCTGGAGGTGGTGCTGTCGTTTCTTGTGCCTTCTTCGTCCGGCCTGGCCGTTCTGACGATGCCGATCATGGCGCCTCTTGCCGATTTCGCTAACGTCAACCGCGACCTGGTGGTTACGGCTTACCAGTCGGCGTCCGGTATCGTTAACCTGATCACTCCCACCTCTGCCGTCGTAATGGGCGGGCTGGCTATCGCCCGCGTGCCTTACGTGCGCTATCTGAAATGGGTCGCGCCGCTGCTGGGGATTTTAACGGTGGTGATTATGGTGGCGTTAAGTCTGGGGGCGTTGTTGTAATTTGCCGGATGGCGCTGCGCTTATCCGGCCTGTGGATCGGTGCGGTGTCACCGGTTATTTCGGGAACTGATATGGGAACTATGATGGATTACGAAGAGTACTCTCCCAAAGAGCAACTACAGCTAACGGTCTGCCAGCGTCTGATCGCGGAAAAGAGCTATCTCTCCCAGGAAGAGATCCGCCGTGACTTACAGGAGCGTGGTTTTGAGACCATCAGCCAGTCCACCGTTTCACGTCTGCTCAAGTTGCTTGGTGTCATAAAAATTCGCAATGCCAAAGGGCTAAAGATTTATTCGCTGAATCCCCAGCTGCGCCCGGCCCCCGACGCGGCGCGTACGGTCTCTGAAATGGTGGTGAGCGTGGAGCACAACAGCGAATTTATCCTTATCCATACCGTCGCCGGATATGGCCGCGCGGTGGCGCGTATTCTGGATTATCACCAGTTACCGGAAATTTTAGGTGTAGTGGCCGGGAGCAGTATTGTCTGGGTCGCGCCCCGCGTAGTGAAGCGCACCGCGCTGGTGCATAAGCAAATTAATTATTTACTCAGAACGCATTAATATTCATAAAGAACCGTTTGCATTGAGTAAAGCGTGCATTAAATCGCTTGATCCGCAAAGCGAGCTGCGTATAATGCCCGACAATTTGCCGGGAGGAAGCATGGTCAAGCGTGTACGACATAACGTCTTACCGCGTCTGAAATCAGACGCTGGCCTGCCGTTTTTCTTCCCGTTGCTAAACCTATTCCCAGAGCCCCTCATTTGAGGGGCTTTTTTTTGCCCGGCGTCAGGAGATAAACATGAATCCGCTTTATCAAAAACACATCATTTCCATAAACGACCTCAGCCGCGAAGAGCTGGAACTGGTTCTGGAAACCGCGGCAAAACTGAAGGCCAATCCGCAACCGGAGCTGCTGAAGCACAAGGTGATTGCGAGCTGCTTCTTTGAAGCCTCGACCCGCACCCGCCTCTCCTTCGAAACCTCCATGCACCGTCTGGGCGCGAGCGTGGTGGGCTTCTCGGACAGCAGCAACACGTCGCTGGGCAAAAAAGGCGAAACCCTGGCGGATACCATTTCGGTTATCAGTACCTACGTTGACGCGATTGTGATGCGCCACCCGCAGGAGGGCGCGGCGCGTCTGGCGACCGAGTTTTCCGGCGGCATTCCGGTGCTGAACGCCGGTGACGGTGCTAACCAGCATCCGACGCAGACCCTGCTGGATCTGTTCACCATTCAGGAGACGCAGGGCACGCTGGAGAACCTGAACATCGCCATGGTCGGCGACCTGAAATATGGCCGCACCGTCCACTCCCTGACCCAGGCGCTGGCGAAATTTAACGGCAACCGCTTCTTCTTTATCGCGCCGGACGCGCTGGCGATGCCGCAGTACATTCTCGACATGCTGGACGAGAAAGGCATCGCGTGGAGCCTGCACGCCAGTATCGAAGAGGTGATGGGCAACGTGGATATTCTCTACATGACCCGCGTGCAGAAAGAGCGTCTGGATCCGTCCGAGTACGCCAACGTGAAGGCGCAGTTCGTGCTGCGCGCCAGCGACCTTGAAGGCGCGCGTGACAATATGAAGGTGCTGCACCCGCTGCCGCGCATCGATGAGATCACCACAGACGTGGACAAAACGCCGCACGCCTGGTACTTCCAGCAGGCTGGAAACGGCATCTTCGCTCGCCAGGCGTTACTGGCACTGGTTCTGAATCGCGAATTAGCTCTGTAAGGGGAGACGACCATGACACACGATAACAAACTCCAGGTTGAAGCCATCAAGCGTGGCACCGTGATTGACCACATCCCTGCGCAGGTGGGCTTTAAACTGCTGACGCTGTTCAAACTGACCGAAACGGACCAGCGCATCACCATCGGCCTGAACCTGCCGTCGGGCGAAATGGGCCGTAAAGACCTGATCAAAATCGAGAACACCTTCCTGACCGACGAGCAGGTTAACCAGCTGTCGCTGTACGCGCCGGACGCCACGGTTAACCGCATCGACGATTACGACGTGGTGGGCAAATCCCGCCCAAGCCTGCCGGATCGCATCGAAAGCGTGCTGGTCTGCCCGAACAGCAACTGCATCAGCCATGCTGAGCCGGTTTCCTCCAGTTTCGCAGTGAAAAAACGCGCCAATGACATCGCACTCAAATGCAAATACTGCGAAAAAGAGTTTTCTCATTATGTGGTGCTGGCCAACTAATTGAGGTTGGTAATGAAATCCCGGCTGTTATAATGGCCGGGAACATTCTTAACGCTGTAATTCTGGAGAAAAAATGAGCAAAGTACTCGCGACGGAAAATGCACCAGCGGCTATCGGCCCATACGTTCAGGGCGTTGATCTGGGCAGCATGATCATCACTTCTGGTCAGATCCCGGTGAACCCAAAAACCGGTGAAGTACCCGCCGACGTAGCGGCGCAGGCGCGTCAGTCGCTGGAAAACGTGCAGGCGATCGTGGAATCTGCCGGTCTGAAAGTGGGCGATATCGTCAAAACCACTGTGTTCGTGAAAGATCTGAATGATTTCGCGACCGTTAACGCCACTTACGAAGCGTTCTTCACCGAGCACAACGCGACCTTCCCGGCTCGCTCTTGCGTGGAAGTGGCGCGTCTGCCAAAAGACGTGAAAATTGAAATTGAAGCGATTGCCGTACGTCGCTAATTCAATTCAATTAAGAAAGGGCAGCTTAGCTGTCCTTTTTATTTCGACTATTTTTACTCTCCATATAAAATGACAAATCGCACCGTCCATTATTAAGCTTCTCCACCCGATAATATTCTCTAATAATGGATGAGTAATGAAAATTTCAAAAATTGCACTTGCCCTCGCGACAGTGACCGTTGCATCGTCGGCATTTGCTCACGGCTATATTGAATCTCCAGCCAGCCGCGCCTATATGTGTAAGCTTGGCCAAAATATTGATTGCGGCGCTGTACAGTATGAACCGCAGAGCGTGGAAAAAACTTCCGGTTTCCCGACCGGCGCTATGCCGCCGGACGGCCAGCTCGCCAGTGCAGGTATTTCCCAGTATTCTCAGCTGGATAAGCAAAGCCTGAATGCCTGGACCAAAAACCCGATAACAGCAGGCCCGCATGAGTTCGTCTGGCATCATACTGCACCGCATAAAACCACTAACTGGCGCTATTACATCACCAAACAAAATTGGGATCCAAATAAGCCGCTGACTCGCGATCAATTTGAATTAACTCCATTCTGTACGATCAACGGAAATAGTCAGGCACCAGCCGTAACAAAATCCATGACTTGCAATGTTCCTGCGCGTACGGGGTACCAGGTTATTTACGGCGTGTGGGAAATTGCGGACACCTCAAATAGCTTTTATCAGGCCATTGACGTTGATTTCGGGAATGGTGGCAACGTAACCCCGGACGAAACGCCTGCGATCGTTTCCGAATGGAGCAAAACCCTTAGCGGCCAGATTGCCGGTAATAACCTGAACGTGGGCGATAAGGTTATCGCACGCTTCTTCGACGCCAACGGTGAAGTGACCGCCATGCGTACCGAAATGACCATCGGCTCTGCTGAACAAGGCGACGCTAACCAGTGGTCTTACGATCTGGCGCAAAAGATCAACACCGCTCAGAGCGATGTCCGCGTCGGTGTTAAAGATGAAGCCGGTGACATCAGCCCGGTTCACGGCGCCAACAGCGTATTCGTGAAAGACGGCAGCACGCTGAAATCCGTTGCCATCTCCTATGAAGAGCAAAAAGCGCAGGTGAGCGAGACCATCGCCGTTTCCGATCTGCAATACAGCAAAATCGAACATGGCAACGCGACCGTCACCTTCCACGTCAACACGCAGGGTGACGTTAATTTTGAAGCACACGTGATGAACCACCACGGTGCGGAAAAAGGTTACCTGAAGCAGGACATGAACAACGTCAATCAGGACGTAACCATGACGCTGACTGACGTGACGGCGGGACACCATATGCTGAAATACTACGCGACCAATAAAGACGGCACGATGTTCGCCCAGGACGTGCTGAACCTGATGCTGGAAAGCGATGCGGCTGCGGACAGCACCGGCCACCACGACTTTACCTTCCCGGACAATATCGCCTCGTACAAAGCGGGCACCGTGGTACTACAGCCAAAAGACGGTAAGACCTACGAATGTAAGCCTTTCCCGTACAGCGGCTACTGCGTGCAGTACAGCCCAACCGCAAACCAGTTTGAGCCTGGCGTTGGCGCGCACTGGAAAGAGGCGTGGGTGTTGAAGAACTGAGTGGAAAAACCTTACCCCTCACCCTAACCCTCTCCCCAAAGGGGAGAGGGAACGGATCGAGCCCCCTCGCCTGGCCCTCTCTCCAAAGGGGAGAGGGTACCGATAGAGCCCCCTCGCCTGGCCCTCCCTCCAAAGGGGAGAGGGTACCGATAGTGCCCCTCGCCCCTATGGGGAGAGGGGTATTTTTTTCTACTGATTCTGCGTCGCACGCAGCAGCGTTTCCAGCGGGTACACCGCCGCAATCACCACCTCGTCCTGGATTTTCGCCGCGTTATCCAGTTCGCTCTGGATCGACGCGATCTCTTTTTCATCCAGCGTTCCCTGGCGCGCCACCAGATCCGTCAGCCGCAGGCCAATCGAGGCCAGCTTGTCCACCTCCTGAATTACCGGTTTGATGGCCTTCAACTGATAGCTGTTTTCGCTCAAGGCCAGCACGTCGCTGGTGTTGTTCTGCCAGCGGTTAAAGACGTGGCGCAGCGCGTCGGCGCTTTCCGTGTCTTCCGCATCGCTCACCAGACGGTCAGCCCATTTATTCATCTGACGCACGGTCGCACTTTCCGCGTTTAGCGCGTCAGCGAGCCGGTTGAGCGGCTCAAACTGATGATAGTTTCCAGCCTGGAACTTAAGATGCTGACGGGTGTAATACTGCGCCGGTTCAAGCGCCTGGGCGAGGATTTGCAGCGGCAAGGTATCCGCATTGTTAGCGAGGCGCGTGAACTGTATCTGCTGCTGGGTATGCTGCTGTAGCCCAACCGATACCGTGGACCAGCTGTCCATCGCCTGGAGCCGGGTATACATGTTGTCGATGTCGTTGACGTCCTTCGCCGACCAAAGCCGCTCCGCCACCGCAAAGGCGCGCGGCCACAGACGGATATCCAGTACTGGCGCGACTACGTTTTCCGCCCACAGCGCGGCTTCACCGCCGAGCAGATTGGCCTCGTTCGCCGGGTCCGGCACCACCGGCGGAACGCCTTTCGGCACTTCGTCCTGACGCGTGCCGCTAATCGGGTAGCGGGCGTTACCCACCAGGAAATAGCCGCTGAGCTTATCGTTCTCAACAGAAACGACCGGACGCGTTTCACCCATCCAGGTATCAACGGTAAACGTTACCTGATTGTCGTCCCGCCACTGAATATTATCCACCGCCCGACGCGATTTCCCGGCAAAATCAATGAATCCGCGCCAGCCAGCATCGCCTTTCACCAGCGTAAAGCTGCCTTCCACCGGCTTGCCTTTCAGACGCGGCATCGAGAAAGCCCAGCTCTGGACGCTGTCGGTGTCTGCTATCACATCCACGCCGTTCAACCCCTGCGGCACAATTTCATTGCGGTAGTGGTAGGCGGTGGATTGCGGCTGATCGAGGTAGAAACCGGTAGAGAGAATGCCCTTATAGCCGTTCTGCGCCACCTGCCCCAGCGCGTCCTGTCCCTGCCAGGACTGGATCAGAATGCTTTTCGGCAGATCGGGATGGTAGATCTCATCCCAGCCAACCATCTGCCGGTGGTGCTTCTCAAGGATCGTCTCCAGCTTGCGGTTGAAATACGCCTGCAACGCATGGCTGTCCGCCAGTTTGTTGTCGCGCATGAATCTCTGGATCGCAGCGTTCGCTTTCCACTGGCTGTCGTCAACCTCATCGCCGCCAATATGCAGATACGGATCCGGGAAGATCGCCGCCAGTTCGCTGACCATCGCGTTGGCAAAGGTATAGGTCGCCTCTTTGGTGGGATCCAGCACTGGCTTAAGCACGCCCCAGTGGCGCTCCATGGCGTACGGCCCCGGCGCGCTCATCAGCTCCGGGTAGGCGACGGCAATCGCCGAGGCGTGGCCCGGCATATCAATTTCCGGCACCACGCGTATGCCGCGCTCGGCAGCGTAACGCACAATCTCGCGCATCTGCTCCGGGGTGTAGAACAGCCCATCGCTGGCAAGCTGGGTTAATTTTGGATAACGCTTCGAGGTAAAGCGCCAGCCCTGATCGTCCGTCAAATGCCAGTGCAGGACGTTGAGCTTAGCCGCGGCCATGCCGTCGATCTGGCGTTTGATATCGGGTAACGGGATGAAATGGCGCGCTGAATCGAGCAGCAGCCCGCGCCACGGGAAGCGCGGCGAATCTTCAATGGTAACCCACGGAATCGAGGTGTTTTCGGCACCGTTCTGCATCAGCTGGAGCAAGGTTTCCATGGCGCGCAGCGCGCCGAAGGGGGTGTTGGCGGAGATATTTACGCCGTTGGCGTCCACCGTGAGTTTATAGCTCTCATCGCTGTCCGGCAGCGGCTGCGGCTTCACTTTTTTAGCGATGGAAATACGGATGGTTGGCTTGTCAGGTTTTTCGGCCTGCGGCTGTAGCGTCCAGCCAGTTTGCAGGGCGATGCGCTGGCGCAGGCGGTTGACCGCATCCCCCAGATCGTCGCCACTGACGCTCACGGTGAGTTGATTGGTAAGCACCAGCGCACCCTGCGTGGTCGGGCGTTCAACCTTCGCAGGCCAGGGCATTAAGGGAAGGTCGCCTGCCGGGGCGGCAAAGGCGGAGGCGCCGAGCATGAGCCCGGCGGTTAAGAGGCTGTACCGTAACATGAATGTTCCTTATCTGACGGGCCAAATAAAGGCAAAACATTCTGTTAACATGCGTACAAATTGTCGTCAAGCGAATGCGCCGACGGCGATCACAGGTTGTTGAATTTGGGAAGAAAGCTATTGCCCGGTGGCGCTGCGCTTACCGGGCCTACGTGACGGGAGTAGGCCGGGTAAGGCGAAGCCGCCACCCGGCAAAAAATCACTGCCACCCATACCGACGCGCATAAAACCCTTTCACCATCTGCGTCAGCACCATGTAGCCCGCGAGGATCGCCACCAGCCAAGGGAAGTAGCTCAGCGGCAGCGCCTGAAGCTGCAGGTAACTTGCCAGCGGCGAGAACGGCAGCGCGATGCCGAGCGCCATCACAATGCCCGTCATCACGATCAGCGGCCATGCGGCACGGCTCTGGATAAACGGAATGCGGCGGGTGCGGATCATATGCACAATCAGGGTCTGGGACAGCAGCCCCACCACGAACCAGCCGGACTGGAACAGCGTCTGGTGTTCCGGGGTGTTGGCGTGGAACACAAACCACATCAGGCAGAAGGTCAGAATGTCAAAGATGGAGCTGATCGGCCCAAAGAACAGCATAAAGCGCCCCAAATCGGCGGGGTTCCAGCGCTGCGGCTTCTGGATCTGCTCGTCGTCCACGTTATCAAACGGGATGGCGACCTGAGAGACATCGTACATCAGGTTCTGGATCAGCAGGTGCAGCGGCAGCATCGGCAGGAACGGCAGGAAGGCGCTCGCCACCAGCACGCTGAAGACGTTACCGAAGTTGGAGCTGGCGGTCATTTTGATGTATTTGAGCATATTGGCGAAGGTGCGACGCCCTTCGATGACGCCCTCCTCCAGCACCATCAGGCTCTTTTCCAGCAGAATGATATCTGCCGCCTCGCGGGCGATATCCACCGCGCCGTCCACGGAGATACCGATATCCGCCGCACGCAGGGCGGGTGCATCGTTGATGCCGTCGCCCATAAAGCCCACCACGTGCCCTTCACGACGCAGCAGAGTGACGATGCGTTCTTTATGCATCGGCGTCAGGCGGGCAAACAGCGTGGTGCGCAGGGCAAGCTCGGCCAGCTCATCGTCGGACAGGTGCTCAATGTCGCTCCCCACCACGACGTCGCCCGCGTCCAGGCCCACTTCGTGGCACACTTTGGCCGCCACCAGCTCGCTGTCGCCGGTCAGGATTTTGACGGTGATCCCGCTCGCTTTCAGTGCTTTCAGCGCCGGCGCGGTGGTCTCTTTCGGCGGATCGAGGAATGCGATGTAACCCTCGAGGATCA
>ENA-UOZQ01000220-UOZQ01000220.1-food-metagenome-genome-assembly--contig:-NODE-220-length-16849-cov-6.657139_pt1 | contig 16849 bp, 22 predicted proteins | sample MGYA00249876_ERZ772739 | MGnify/ENA primary metagenome ERZ772739 (study PRJEB29005, sample SAMN08379460) | food metagenome | isolation source: cheese spiked with Escherichia coli O103 | study: EMG produced... | reverse complement strand
AAGTCAGTGATTAAAAATTCTAATTAGTATTTTTTACGTTTACGTGCTGCTTCTGATTTACGTTTACGTTTTACAGAAGGTTTTTCGTAGTGTTCACGTTTGCGAAGCTCTTGAAGAGTTCCAGCTTTTGTTACTGAACGTTTGAAGCGACGGAGTGCGTCGTCAAGTGATTCATTTTTGCGTACAAGTGTTTTTGACATAGATTTTCACCCCATTTCCAGCTCGAGAGTTCGTGGTCTTTCACACGACTTTCCTATTATATCAAATGGAAAAGACCTTGTCAAACTAGACTAGCTTTGTCACCTCCTCATTTAAGCGTTCTTGATGAATATTAATTTTTTTATCCAAATAAGCCATCGATTTTTCAAGTTCGGCTAATTCTTTTTCCATTTCCTTTTTACGAGCTTTTAAAACTCCAATTATCATTTCATGCTTATCTGTATTGGCAAAAACTTCTTTAATTTGTGCTAGACTCAATCCGGCACAGCGATAATGGCGAATGGCATTAATTCTTGATTCTGTTGCCTCGTCAAAATCACGAATTCCAGCTTTAGTGCGTGGAACTGAGATCAATCCTTCTTTTTCATAGAATCGTAGATTGTAGGCTGAAATTCCTGTTCTCCCTGCAACTGTCGCAATCGTAACCATTTTTTCTCCTTTGAACTTATAAAAATCACTTTTTTATGGCAATTTTACTTTTTTATTTTATTAATTAATAAAAAGTCAATTTTTTCTCTTGACTTAGAGTAACTCTAACTTGCTATAATATAGCATGTTGATTTCAAAGTGTCAACCACCGCATTTTGAATCTTATTTTAAAATAGAAAAGAGTAAAAATTGAATAAAATACAAGAAAAACGTTCCATAAGAGCCTTTATGCTCTCCAATGTGATGGCAGGTTTAGAAGGGTCAATCGTAGCGACCGCTCTACCTGCAATGATGGCGGAATTACATGGAATTAAATTAATGAGTTGGGTTGTAACCATTTATATGCTCCTCATGGCGGTTTCTTCTCCCATTTGGACGAAATTAGCCGAACGCTTTGGATATAAACAAATGTTTGTGCTTGGCACACTCTTATTTACAATAGGTTCTCTCGGCGAAGGATTAGCCATTAATATGCTAATGGTTATTGTCGCACGCGCGCTCATGGGACTTGGTGCTGGTGTGATGATTCAACTTCCTTTTGTCATCTATGGAATGATGTATCAAGCCGATGAGCGAAGACGAGTGATTGGAAATACTGTCGCTGCTTATTCATTTTCAACTATTGCAGGACCAATTGTCGGGGGGCTGATTGTCACTTTACTTGACTGGCGTTGGGTCTTTTTCATCAATATTCCAATTGGGATTTATATGGCTTTTATTGTTTGGAAAAATTTCGACTTGAAAACAGACCATACTAAAAAATCAATTGATTTTGCTGGCTCTGCTTCTTTATCCATCGCTGTCATTGCAATAATGTTGCTTTTCCAAATGATGGGAAATGCAGTCATTAATCTTCCTCTCCTCCTTATCTTATTAGTTGTAAGTTTTCTCTTTTTCATCGGATTTTATTTTGCTGAAAAACGGGCAGTTGACCCAATCGTTCCACTTGAACTTTTCAAAAACCCTTCATTTATCGCTAAAAATATCATGTTTTTCATGCAATATGGCTTCTTTGGTTTTTACACAAATTATCTGCCTACTTGGGGACAAGGAGTCATGGGCGCAACGGCTTTAGTCGGCGGAATGGTTTTGATTCCATCAGCAATCATGCTGGTTATAGGCACTAGAAATGTCAATCATCTCATTCAAAAAGTGGGAGAAAAGAAAACAATCTATATTGGATTTTCCATTATGGTTTTAGGGGCAATTTTCTTATTTAGTTTGCCTGAACATGCCTCAATTGTGATGCTCTTTGTGGCAACAGCAATTCTTGGAACTGCCTTTGGAATTGTCAATATCACCTTGCAAGTTGCGGTTCAAGAAAGTGTTGCTAAGCATTTGATTGGTGCAGCGACCGCGGTTAATGCACTACTAAGAACAATGGGAACAACGCTTGTTTTATCTGGGCTATCCATTGCCCTTAATCGTACATTTACTGAGGCAACAGCACATAATCCAAAACTTACAACAACACTTCTTAATCAAATTTCTGATGCAAAAGCTTTAAAAAATATTCCAGTAAATCTTATTGCCCCTTTGCGTCACACCTTATTTAACGGCATGCACTTGCTTGCTCTTATCTCAGGATTACTTCTTTTCATCGCTCTTTTTGTCAATTGGCTCGACCCTTGAAAAAGGATTAGAATAGGAAAAAAACTGCTGACAGGCTCGTCAGTAGTTTTTATTTTGCTGACAAAACTTCTGTCATAGGATAGCCGTTTGCGCTTTAGCGCATTTACGGATATGCTAGTATTTCCGTCAGTAATTTTTGAGTTCATTAAAGTCTGCAATTGCTTTTTCTAATAAATGATGTAAACTGTCAGCATCATTTTCTAACCATTCTTCCCAAGCCACACTATAAACTGCTCGAGCTAGGCGAACAGCTAATCTTGCACTTCTTTCACCATAAGCTGTCAGTAAATATTCAACTAAGAGTTCTTCGATTTTACTTTGTTTTAAAAGTTCACGTTCTTCCAAATCTGGGTGACTGGCAATTATTTTTTGTCTTTTGACTGTTCTTTCTCGATGTTCATCAAAGAAGTCTGCAGCGTAAAAATAACTTTCAAGAACAATAGCCAAAGGATTATTCGCTTTTGATTCTTTCATTTTCGTCAGTAACATTTGGCTGTATTGCTCACCGCCAGCAAAGAAAATATCTGCTTTATTTTTAAATTTACGAAAAAATGTTCGCTCTGTTAAACCAGCTTTGGTGGCAATTTGTAGAACAGTTGTATTCTCATAACCTTGCGCTGTAATCAATTCTAAGGCTGCTTCATATAATTTTTCTTGACTTGTTTTTTTCATCTCTTCCCCTAAATGTCAGTTTGTGACATTTCCCTTGACAAGACTCCTCTAAAGGATTATACTATTCTCAAATGTCAGTTACTGACATTATATAAAATGCCTTTAAAACTGTCAAGAAAAGTTGATAAAGCACATTAAGGAGAAAATAAATGGTTAAAGCACTACAATACAAAACATTTGGTAAACCCGATGTTCTTCAACTCGTGGACCTTCCTCTCGTCCATCCAAAAGCTGACGAAGTTTCTATCAAAGTCAGTCATGTTGGACTCAATCCAATGGATTGGGCTATTATGGGAAATCCTGAAGTGGCTCCAAATTTTGGTGTCAAACTTCCCCAAACTTTTGCCTATGATTTTGCTGGAATAATCGATGAAATTGGTCCATAAGTGACCGACTTTAAAGTTGGTGACCATGTTTTTGGAACAACAATGAGAGGTGCAGCAACCGAACAACTCATTTTTTCAACGAAAGAACGTGGACTTTTTCATAGACCCGATTTTGTAGAAGATGACGTCACCTCTACTCTTGCCGTGGCTGGCCATACTGCGGCAGTTGCTCTGTGAAAAGCTCACGTAACAGCAGGGGATACTCTTTTAGTTGGTGGTGCAGCCGGTGGCGTAGGAATTTTTACGGTTCAACTTGCTCAAATTTTAGGCGCTAAAGTAATCGGTACTGCTTCTGACTCTACCGCTGACTTCCTACAAGATTTAGGTGCCGAACAAATAAGTTATGGCCCGGGTCTGGCTGACCGTTTGAAAAATAAAGAAATCACGGCGGCTATCGATCTATTCAGCCATGAAACGCTTAAAGCTGCTCTCGAATTAGGAGTCAAAGCCGATAAGATGTCGACTGTCATCATGTATCCAGAGCCTCCAGCTGGGATTCCAACGGCTACAGGTGGCGAAGCTCTTCCTTCTGATATGGAAATGATTTTAAATGCCATCTCTAATCATCAACTGACGGTTCCAATTGCAGCTAAGTACTCTATCGATGACTATTTGGAAGCAATCAACTTACAGATGAATCGTCACGCACATGGAAAAATCGTTCTTTATTTTTAAATAAATAAAAAAACAGTCAAATCAGACTGTTTTTATTTACTCCAATCAATTGGACTTTGACCAGATTCAACCAGAAATTCATTGGTTTTTGAGAAAGGATGCGAACCAAAAAATCCACGACTTGCTGACAAAGGTGACGGATGCGCCGCTTCTAGTATGAGATGCTTACTTCCATCAATTAGTTTGGCTTTCTTTCTAGCAAAACCACCCCAAAGAATGAAAACTTTTGGTCGCTCATCATCTGAGGCAATCTTGATAATTTCGTCTGTCAACGGTTCCCAAATTTTACCAGCATGGGCATTTGAAGCAAACTCAGGTACGGTCAGAACTGCGTTTAGAAGTAAAACACCTTGTTCGGCCCAAGCCGTCAAATCACTGTCTTCTTTAGAAAAACCTTCCTCACGTAATTCTTTTTGGATATTAACAATCGAGTCTGGACGATTCACTTTGAAAGTAGCAGGATAAGAAAAAGCCAAGCCTTGAGCTTTCCCGGGCTGAGGGTAAGGGTCTTGCCCAACAATGATAACCTTTGTTTGCGCCAAAGGAGTCAATTCAATCGCCCGAAAAATTTGATTTTCTGGTGGATATACTTTGCCCTCTTGATAAGTCTGATTGATAAATTCAATCATTTTAGGAAAATAATCTTCTGCTAGTCGATTGCGTAAGGGTTGTGACCAATCTGTTTTCTTCATTTTTCTTGTCCTCTCTCCACAAAAATTCGGAGGGTTGTTTTCAATTTTTCTGTTGCTGTCTTTCTGAAATCACTGATATAAATTTCTCGATGATGAAATTCTTTGTGAACAGCTTTTAAATCATGTTCTTTAGCATACTCAAAGAGTTTCTCAAAGCTTTCCCCTTCGTCATCAAAAGAACCTAAATGAATGGTTTGCAGACATAATCCGTCTTGAATAGCTTCAAATTTAACTTTTGATAAATCAAATCCTTTTTTACTCTCAACTAACTTCTTAGCTTTTTCAACTGTTTCAGAATCCACAAAATCGGGCATTCTAATCATCAATCGCCAAATAAAGTCATTTCTATCTAGTTTACCAGCTCTAGGTTCATTTTTACTGGTCCATAAACCTTCAAGAGGCGGAACCACAAAAGGTTGGAAATTTTCAATTATAAAGTCTGGGTTTCGATAAGACATTGAAATCATATAGGCTGTCGCATACAAATATTGAATGGCTTCTTGAAAAGCTGGACTTGTTGGTGCTCCTTTGCCATCTATCATTAGATAATTAAGGGCAGGCAGCTCAATTAAAGAAATTCCTTTTGGTAAATAATAATTTTTATCAGATTTTTTATAATCAATTTTCGGGCTAGACATGCTTTTATTATATCAAATTTATAAATAAAAAAACCTGCCTTAATGACAGATTTTTTATTTTCAAATTAGAGATTTGCAACGTTATGATAAACTTTTTGGACGTCATCGTCATCTTCAAGAGCATCAATGAGTCCTTCAAAGATTTCTAAATCTTCAGGTGAAAGTTCAACTTCTGATTGAGGAATCATTTCTAATTCTGTTGTTGAGAACTCAGTAATTCCAGCTTCTTTAAGTGCTGCAATTCCTTTATGAAGGTCTGTTGGTTCTGTATAAACAACAATATTTCCTTCTTCTTCGGTCACATCACGAACATCAACTTCAGCATCAAGCAAAATTTCAAAGATATGGTCAGGGTCAGTTCCTTCAAAAACAATCACCCCTGTATTGTCAAACATATAGCTGACAGCACCGGCTGCTCCGATATTCCCACCATTTTTGTGGAAAGTAGTACGGACATTAGCGATTGTACGGTTAACATTTGAAGTCAAAGTTTCGGCGATAACCATTGAACCATTTGGTCCAAATCCTTCATAACGTCCTTGAACGAAAGTTTCATCACCACCACCTTTAGCTTTATCGATTGCTTTATCAATAATGTGTTTTGGAACTTGCGCTTGTTTGGCACGTTCAATAACGAATTTTAATGATGAATTTGATTCTGGATCTGGTTCACCTTGTTTAGCAGCGGCATAGATTTCAACACCGAATTTTGCATATACTTTAGAAGTTGCACCGTCTTTAGCGGTTTTTTTAGCAACAATATTGGCCCATTTACGTCCCATTGGAATAATCTCCTTGAAATTTTATTTAAATTATTGGCAGAGGATTAATCTGCATGATTTTTTCTATCATATTATATCACAATTTGTAAAGGCTCGTCTATGAGAAATCAAAAAAATCCCGATTTTACGGGATTTTACTTTAATTTCATCAGGGATTATTCTTGTGAGGAAATTTCATTAGAGTTTTCTTCACCTTCTTTTATTTTCATTCTTAATAAGAACACGGCAGCAATAATCCATAAAACAAGCGAAACAAATATGATAACCCAAGCAAAGATTCCTGCAATCAGTGTTAAAATTGCTGCTGCATTGCTCAAATTGAATCTTCTATTTTGGCGAAGTAAAATAATCGCAAGGACAAATGTTGCTATTCCCACAAACCCAATAATAATTTTGATAAACATAGCAGGGCCAGAATTTGCTGCATTAAATCCGGCTTCAAAGCTGTTTGAACCAGTTGAATTGAGTGCTTGCGATAGTGAAGCCATTGAAACGATGGTTGAAAGCACAACCAAGGCAGCACCAATGATGTTAAGAATCCCCGTCACTTTGACAAGATTCTTCATGCTTTTTTCAGTCATAATAAAAATTCCTTTTCTTTTTATCATAACATATTTTTTTACGTTATTTACAAATATTTATCGTAAATGTCTATCTGATTGATGAACGAATTGGTTTTCGACCAAAATTTTGTTCTTCAAATTGAACATTTCCTAATTGATAAATTTCATCAGCTTTTTGTGTCAAGTTGTCCCATGGGTTTTGCCCAATTTTACTGATAATTTTTCCCCGATTTTGAGCTAAAATTTCTTGACCAGTTTTTGAAAAGCCTAGCACATGAATTTGTTCTGGTAAATCAAACTGCTTTGGAATATTTAACAAAATATAAGTTAAAAGCCTACGAACACGTGCTTTCGTATAACGTTTGGTATAAACTTGTTCGACCAATTCATCAAAATTTTTAGCAGATTTGACCGCCTTTTTTAAGCGGACAGAAAATTCTTGATTGACTTGAAAAATATTTTCCAAGTGCTCATCAACTCGAATTTTATATTGCAGAAGTGGAAAATAAGCTGCCCAATTAGTTTTTGGACTTGCATAAGCCGCTAAAATGGCTGACGGAACATGATTTTTTATTGCTGACAAGTCTGTCAGCACCGATTTATTACTGACAGATTGATTAGTTTGCTCTGTCAGTAAATTTTGCCTTTCTGTCAGTGAAAATAACTCCTGACGGAGTGCGGTTGCACTAGCAAATCCTTCTGTCAGCTCTAGTGAATGAAATTTTCCGACGCGTTTAATCGCTTGTAAATTAATTTGTTTACCTGCCGCTGCTTTAGCATAGGCAAGAGCTAAGACGTGATTTGGTGTGTTCCCGTCAAATTCAATTCCCGTAAAATGCTGCCACATTTTTTGAGTTTTTTCAGGGTAGGAAAGCTGGTCAGCTAATGATTGAATGTAACTTTCCATTTCCTCCCCTCTTTTTTCATAAATATCAGCAATTTCATTATAATCAATTGCTGATTCTGAACCAAAAGCCAGGTCAGTAATTCCAAGATTTTTTAAAATATCCACAGCACCACTTGCAAAAAAATCAGCTGCCTGTGCCGAAACAGTGACAGGTAATTCAACCACTAAATCAGCACCACAAGCTAAAGCCATTTGTGCTCTCGTCCATTTATCAAAAATAGCAGGCTCACCTCGCTGCATCCAATTCCCTGACATGGCTACTATTTTTATGCCCTCAATCTGGTTCAAAAGATATTCATGTCCCTTATGAAATGGATTAAATTCGGCAATAATTCCTGTAATCTTATTCATTTTCTACCTCTAAAAAAATCTGTCAGTAACTGACAGAAATATTTTTCGATTATTTTTTACAGACGAAGAACCAACGCGCACTTTCTTCGCTCGGCGCCTCGTCAGTAAAATCTGCACAGACCATCGCTTCTTTAAAGCCAGCAGTTGCCAAGCGTGCGAGATAATCGTCGATTGGATAAGTCCGTTCTTCATGAACTTCGTCTTTTCGTGTAAATTTCCCATCAGAACCCTGAATGAAAAAACTTAATTCATGGACAATAGAATGTGGAACTTCTCCTTCAAATGAGTCCCATAAAAAAGCAAAGTCTTCCGCATTTTCATGGTAAGAGTAATTGGGGAAAACTTCATCTACTTGATAAGTTGAATGCACATCAAAAATAAAAGTTCCACCTTCATTTAGTATTTCAAAAACACCATCAAACGTAGCTTGTAATTCATCCAAATTTTCCAAATAGCAAAGTGAGTCAGAATAGCAAGTTACCGCATCAAATTTTCCAAGTCCAGAGAGTTCGCGCATATCTCCAGCAGTAAAATCAAGTTGATAACCAGCTTGTCGAGCTTTTTTACTGGCCAAAGTTAACATTTCTTCAGAAATATCAAGTCCGGTCACTTTGTAACCTTCTTGGGCCAAACGAACTGATAAAGCACCAGAGCCACAAGCTAATTCAAAAACTGATTTTGTTTCTTTTGGTAAATGTCTTTTTGTAAAATCAAGCCATTGCTCATAAAGTTCTTGGTCCATGACCTGATCATAGACTCTCGAAAAATCTTCGTAAAATGCCATTTCAGTCCTTTCTAGAATTACTGACAGCTCTTTTAATAGGGCTGTCAGTAAATTTTAAAATAAATAAGAGCTCTGTCAGTAAGACCGACAAAGCTATTAATTATTCAGCCATAAATCCAGAAATATCTACCATTGGTGCATCAGACCAAAGTTTTTCTAAATTAAAGTGTCCACGTTCATCATGTCCAAAGACACTGACTACGATATCACCAAGGTCAATCAAAACCCAACCTGTTTTTGCATCGCCTTCAATATGACCTGCTGCTTTTGCTCCAGCAAGTTCAGCCGCTTCAGCAATATTATCAGCAATTGCATCTAACTGACGGCTATTCATTGCTTCCATGATCACAAAATAATCTGCAACAAATGTCACTTCAGACATATCTAAGGCCACAATATCAAGTGCTTTCTTATCATCGGCTGCTTTTACAACCACTTCAAGTAATTTTTTTGAATCCAATTCTTTCCTCCGAGACTTTTTGCCTCTTTTTATTCATTAAAAATCTTTTTAAGATTTATTATTCATTTTCTCTAGCTTCTTTACAATCAAATGTAAAAACTAGACCCACTTATTTTAACATAAAAAGTTACAGCAACCAAAAGTTGCCTGTTATATTCATTATTTTTAGAGAAATTTTAAAAAACGCTTCTGTGAATGATTACTGGTATAACCTTGATGTTCATAAAATTGATGCGCCTCATGCCTTTGCACTCCGGAGTTCAGTCTAATAACTTTAATCTCTCTCGCTTTAGCCTTTTCTTCTAAGGCATTAAGTAATTGAGCCCCAATTCCCTGTCCTTGATTTTTTTCATCCACAACTAAACCTAAGACATTTAGCATCACTTGTTCAGCATAAACCGGAGCATAAATTTCCGCTTCGATGAAAGCTGTCACTCTTTCTCCCAATTCAAAAACAAGAAATTCATGGTCAGCATCTTTTAAAATACGTGCAAGATTTTTCTTGACAGCCACTTCAGAAATTGGATAACCAAGTACTCCAGAAAGGCGGGCAATGTCAAGATAATCTTTCAGTTAAGCTTTTCTAATCATTCATTTTCCTCTGTTCATAATAAGCAGTTTATCTCTAACGATATTTCAAGACAAATAACCAATAAAAGCATTATAGGCTTCAAAAGTTTGAGGGTAAATGGTCAAACGACGTTCTGCCAAATACTCAACCAAACGCATGGTTTCAAAAGCAACTGCTTGATTTAAATCTTGATTAGCAACGGCACGGGCTTCAATGACCCCAGGAAATGTTCGACCTTCCTCAATGTAATCTGCTACATACAACACCTTAGCCAAACCAGACATTTCTTTATCTCCGACCGTATGAATCTCAATCGCCCTTAAAACTTCTTCATCTTCAAGTCCGAAATCTTCACGCATTTTATAAATTCCGACTTTTCCATGCCAAATATTATTATCCCAATTTTTCAAATCAGAATCTAAGCCATATTTATCAATCAAGGCTAGAAAAGTTTCATCATCCACTTCTTTACAATAGTCATGTAAAAGTCCAGCTAAACTTGCTTTATGCGGGTCAACTTCATATTTTTGCGCTAACGCAATCGCTGCTTTTTCCACACCGAGCATATGTTCAAAACGTGATTTTTTGACCATGCTAGCAATTTTCGCTAACAAATCCTCTCTTGATAAATTCACTTCTGGATAAAAGTCAAACATATAAGCCTTCTTTCAAAATGTAATCTAAAACCTTCGGTGCCAAAAGAAAATGTGGTTTAATTCCACGGTGCAATTGTTCCCGAATCAAATTTCCAGAAATATCCATCATTGGAACATCCACCCACATAATCGGATAAGAAGTTCCTGCCCGATAACGAGGCCTACGAATCCCAACGAATTGAACTAATTCTAATAACTCATCAATATGTGCCCAATGAGCTAAACCAGAAATCATGTCACCACCGATAATAAAATAAAAATCACAATCTGGATTTTCTTCATGAAGCTCAAGTACCGTTTGATAAATATCAGCGCCATCTTTAGCTTTCAGGCGACAAGCGTCTACTTCTAAACCAGGACAATCTTCAATAGCTGCGGTCAGCATAGCTGCAACATGCCCGTCAGTATTATGTTCTGGTAAAAAGACAACTTTTTCCAAATTAAGTTCTTGGCGCACTTGGTCAGCAATTGTCAAATGGCCAACATGAACAGGATTAAAATTACCCCAAAAAAGTCCGATTGCCCGTCGTTTCTCGTCTTCTTTAGCTTTTAATTCTACCTTTGTAAAAGGAGTCAATAAATCTATTGCCATTTGTTCACCCATTATATCTTAGTCTTTGATTATTTTTTAGAACAGTTTATTTCACAATATTTTTAACTTCAACCGAAATTTTGCGATTTTCTTTGCGGTCAGAAACTTTAAACACAATGAGATTTCGACCGATGATTTGAACCACATCAAGTCCCATTTCTTCAATTGCTTCTGCCACATCTGTTGCCACTTCATCTGAGTTTTGTAAAATATTAACTTTGATTAGTTCACGTGCATCAGCAGCATTACGAATGCTTGTCAAAATTTCATTAGACAAACCACTTTTGCCAATTTGAACAATTGGTTTAATATTAACTGCCAAGCTACGCAAGTAGCGTTTTTGTTTTCCGTTCATTTCCATGATTTAATTTTTCCTATTTCTATTTTTAAAATTTCCGAGCAACCTTTAGTTATTGGGTAATTTCCAACTCAATTCAGGCGCAATCAATCCTTTAATCAGATATCCTTTTTCACCCTCAACCACTGATTGCACCAAGGCACTTTTTCGTAATTCAGGTAACTGATAGGCTTTTTCGTAAGGTAACTCTAACTCAAAAGCATCAAAAAGTTCATGTAATTTTTCCAAAATTGCTGTTTTCAGCCATTGCACGCCACTTTCAGATTTAATTGAGAGTTGTAAACTTGGCGATAAAGTTGGCAAGAAATCACTTGGTGCTATATCCATTTTATTATAAACATTCAGCACAGGAATATTGGTAAGCTGCAAATCTTCCATGATTTTTAATACTGTTTGTTCATGAATTTCGTGATGAGGGTTGCTGGCATCCACAACATGAATCAGTAAATCAACATTAGCTGATTCTTCTAGTGTTGATTTAAAAGCTTTAATCAGCTCTGTTGGCAGGTTTTGGATAAAACCGACAGTATCGGTCAGTGACACCGTAAAATCTTCAACAAATTTAACTGCTTTTGTTGTGGCATCTAAAGTTGCAAAAAGTTCATTTTGCTCATATTGTTCTTTATCAAGCCCAACTAAAGCATTCATAATGCTGGATTTTCCGGCATTGGTGTAACCAATTAAACCAATCCGAAAAATTCCTGATTTCGAGCGTTTTTGACGAATATTTTCCCTTGTTTTTTCAACTTTTTTGAGGGCTTTATCAATGTTTTCAATTCGAGTGCGAATATAACGTCGATCTGTTTCAAGCTTGGTTTCACCTGGCCCTTTAGAACCAATTCCCCCACCTTGACGGCTGAGCATAATCCCTTGCCCCACCAAACGAGGCAAAAGATAATTGAGCTGGGCTTCTTCAACTTGAAGCATTCCTTCATGCGAGCGCGCACGCATAGCAAAAATATCCAAAATCAATTGCATTCTATCGATGACTTTGACACCCAAAGCTTCTTCTAAATTGACATTTTGCCTTGGTGATAAGCGGTCATTGAAAATAACTGTATCAATTTCACCCACTTCAATCGCCCAACGCATTTGTTCTAATTTTCCAGAACCAATCATTGTCCGACTATCTGGACGTTCTCTTTTTTGAGTGAATTGGTCAATAACCAAACCGCCAGCTGTTTTTGTCAGTTCAGCAAGTTCAATCATTGATGACTCAAAAGCCTGAAAATTTTCAGCTGTTTCCACTCCTGCAAGGAGAACTCTTTCTTGTTTTTCTTCTAAATCTATCAAATTTTTAGTAAAATTTTCCTTTTTTATTTTTGTCAGCTGAGTTTAGACTAAAATTGTTATAGAGTCAAACTCTGCTCATTTATTTATTCAGTTGTCACAATTCTTTTGATTTGAGAATTTACTGACAGATTTTTCAGCTCGTCAGCAAAGAATGTCGGGAAAGCTTTGTAATTTTTATACTCAGCAATTGGAATCCATTTCAAAAATTCTTTGCTACCATCAGTCCCAAAACTCTCCGATTTTACTGACAGATTTTCTGTCAGTGGTTTCATCAGAAAATAAAAACTCAATTCATGACAATTGACCTTATTTAAAAAATCACTTTCCTGACCTGTAAAAAAATTTTCATGGATAAAAGCTAATCTTTCGATTTCAAGTTGTAAACCAGTTTCCTCATAAAGCTCACGCAGACAAGCCTCCTCGGCCGTTTCGCCCAATTGCACAGCACCACCAACAGAATAATAATAATATTACCAACCATCAAAACAGCATCATCTTTAATAATAATTCCAGCTGCCCGATATCGAAACCATTGATTATTACGCGTAAAACCAATATCCTGACTAGTCTCTTCCTTTTTAATCCTCCAAGATTTTACTGACAGAAATTCTGTCAGTAATGTCACAAGACAAACTGTGAATATTTTTTACCCAATCAAAGCCTTACGAACAACTACATCCACACCTTCTGGCACCCAAGCTGCAACAACTGCTTTTTGCGGCACACGAACCCAGCCAAGACCAGAAAAGACAATATCCGATTTGTCAGTAATTTTAAACTCACGACGAACCAATTTAGCACCAACTAAAGCAGGAGCCAAGAGTTCTCCTTTATGCTTCTCATAAAATTCAGTCGCACCTTCAAGTTTCGTCCGATGAACATTGATTTCATTGTCAAAATAAGCCGTCATTCCTTGACGTACGCCACTTATAAAATCAAAACGTGCCAAACCACCAAAGAACAATGTTTGTTCAGGATTGAGTTGATAAGTTTTCGGTTTAATTTCTTTACGCGGTGACACATATTTCAAATCTTCTGGTTCCAAATAATGAGCCATTTGCCCACGGTGAATAATCCCCGGTGTGTCAATCAATGCCGAATCTTCATCAAGCGGAATTTCAATCTTATCAAGGGTTGTCCCAGGGAAACGTGAAGTTGTAATCACATCCTCAGAACCTGAAGCTGATTTAATAATTGCATTAATCAAAGTTGATTTACCAACATTCGTTACCCCAACCACATAGACATCACGCCCACGGCGGTAGTATTCAATAGCTTCCATCAATTCAGCCACATCATCTTTATTTTGAGCCGATGTCACTAAAATATCTTTAGGTTTAAGCGAACGTGAAGCCGCTTGTTCTCTTAACCAAGCAGTTAATTTCCCAACTTTTAGTGATTTTGGTAAAACATCACGTTTATTGGCAACCATGAGTAAATCATTTCCACCAGTCAATTTATGAAGGTTAGGAATCAAAGAGCCGTTAAAGTCAAAAATATCAACCACATTGACAATCAAAGCGTCATGTTGCCCAATTTCTTTAAGTAAACGCAAAAAATCTGCATCCGTCAAACTTGTCGGTGCAATCTCATTATAATGGCGCAAGCGGAAACAACGCTGACAGTATAAATCCTCAGTTTTGATAGAAGCTTCGCTTCCCTCATCTCCAGCCTGAACAGCTTCCATTTGGTCGCGTTCAGCTATTTTTTTCTTCAAAGCACCCGCAGGCAAAAAGCCAAGTGCATTTTTATCCTCAGTTTGAATTTTTGCACCACAACCAATACAGTACAAATCTTCCATTGTATTTTCATTTTCAATCATATTGCTTATTATACCACATTTCAACAGCATTTTTAGCCTTTTTTCCTATAATAAAAGACCTATTTTAATCATCTTTTTACTGACAAATTTTTCTGTGAGTAAATTTCAAAATAAAAAAGAGAACGACAACTTGTCAATTCCCTTTTTTTACTGACAGAATTCTTGTCAGTAATTTTTATTGTACAGAATAGTTAGGTGCTTCTTTAGTAATTTGTACATCATGCGGATGTGATTCTTTCAAACCAGCACCAGACATTTCGATAAATTGTGCTGAATCATGCAAAGCAGTAATATCAGCCGCACCAGTATATCCCATTCCCGCTTTCAAACCGCCAAGCATTTGGAAAACGATATCTGTCGCTGTTCCTTTATAAGCCACACGTCCTTCAATTCCCTCTGGAACAAGTTTGTTAGCTTCATTAACAGCCCCTTGGAAATAACGGTCTTTAGAACCTTTTTTCATTGCTGCCAAGCTACCCATTCCACGGTAAGTTTTAAACTTACGACCTTGGAAGATTTCAAATTCCCCAGGAGATTCGTCAGTACCTGCAAGCATTGAACCAAGCATAACAGCGTCTCCACCAGCAGCAAGCGCCTTAACAATATCACCTGAATATTTAATCCCACCATCAGCGATGATTGTTTTACCAAATTCACGCGCCACATTTGCCGCATCATAAATGGCTGTAATTTGCGGAACACCTACACCAGCAACAACACGAGTCGTACAGATAGAACCAGGACCAATCCCAACTTTAACCACATCAACACCAGCTTCAAACAAAGCACGAGCACCCTCACCAGTAGCAATATTACCAGCAATCAAAGTACGGTCTGGGAAATGATTACGAATTTCACGAATTTTGCGTAAAACACCAGCTGAATGTCCATGAGCCGTATCAATAACAATCGCATCAGCCCCCGCAGCGAACAAAGCTTCCGCACGCTCAAAGGTATCAGAAGATACACCAACTGCTCCAGCAACAAGCAAACGACCTTGCTCATCTTTAGCAGCATTTGGGAATTCAATCACACGTTCAATATCTTTAATTGTAATCAAACCAGCCAATTTACCAGCTTCATCAACCAAAGGTAATTTTTCAATTTTATGCTCTTGCAAAATACGAGCAGCTGTATCTAAAGTTGTTCCAACCGGAGCAGTAATCAGATTTTCAGAAGTCATCATATTTTTGATTTGTTGATTATAATCCGTAATAAAACGCAAATCACGGTTAGTAATAATCCCTACCAATTTACGATTTTCAAGCGTATCAACGATTGGTACACCAGAAATTCGGTAAGTTGCCATCAAGTTTTCAGCTTCTTCAATTTTATGATTTGGAGTCAAGAAAAATGGATCTGTAATAACACCAGATTCTGAACGTTTCACTTTATGAATTTCTTCAGCTTGTTCCTCAACAGACATATTTTTATGAACTACACCAAGTCCACCTTGACGCGCCATTGAAATAGCCATTTTTGAGTCAGTTACAGTATCCATGGCAGCAGAGATAATTGGAATATTCAAAGTCAAATTTTTAGCCAACTTTGTCTTCATACTCACCTCATTTGGTAAAACATGAGACTCTGCTGGAATCAGCAATACATCATCAAAAGTAAATCCCTTTTTCAAAAACTTAGTTTCCCAGTTTGACATCGAAAATATTCCTCCATTATCGTGCTATATATATTTAATATAGCTATATTTCTATGGCATTCGCCAATTTTTTATTTTTACTATTCTACCACTATTCCCTAAGCATTTCAACAGTAGAAAACAGATTAACTAAAAAATATGCATAATTTAAACTGATGATTACCTTATTATTTCATAAACTTGCCTTAAATATGGTAACATATATTATGAAAGGCAAAAAAACAACTTAAAATTACATTTTAAACCAAATAAAAACAAAGCCGTTAAATTGTTAATTTTTTTACTTAAATGCAACATCCTATTCTTCTTATCATTGTAAAATATGATAAGAACTCTTATTTATCCTACACCATCAAAAAAAAGCAATAATTTTAGAAATGAAACTGAAAAAATCTTATATTATTTCCTTAATGCTCTATTCTGGGCTACTATTTGCGAAACCAGTATTAGCTGAAGATGCTATTAGTTCAGATAATACACCAATGGGACATTACATCGAGCAAGAACAAAGTCAAGAAGCTTCAAAAGAGAATACCAGTGATTCTTCTACCACTACTCCCAGTATCAGAGCACGATCTTTTGCAGCAGTTCCAGTTGCCAATGTTCCTTCTGATCTCAAGTCTGATGATAACACCCTGCCAAGAAAAGATGCTGTGGATATTGCCAGCTACCAATCATGGATGACACAAGCAGACTTTAATTCTCTTAAG
>ENA-UOZQ01000211-UOZQ01000211.1-food-metagenome-genome-assembly--contig:-NODE-211-length-17390-cov-219.936314_pt1 | contig 17390 bp, 10 predicted proteins | sample MGYA00249876_ERZ772739 | MGnify/ENA primary metagenome ERZ772739 (study PRJEB29005, sample SAMN08379460) | food metagenome | isolation source: cheese spiked with Escherichia coli O103 | study: EMG... | reverse complement strand
AGTGTGGGGTCTCCCCATGCGAGAGTAGGGAACTGCCAGGCATCAAATTAAGCAGAAGGCCCAGTCGGAAGACTGGGCCTTTTTGCGCTGGTGCAGAAAAAGGTCGGATGCGACGCTGGCGCGTCTTCTCCAGCCTGGGCAGGCACGGCAGGGGCGGCTTATTCCCCCACATACGCCAGATTCAGCAACGGATACGGTTTCCCCAAATCGTCCACCTCAGAGCGTCCCGTAACCTTAAAACCCACCTTCTTATAGAACCCAACCGCCTGCTCATTTTGCTCATTAACGTTGGTTGTCAGTTCCGGTGCCATCGAGAGCGCATGCTCCACCAGCATCCGACCCACGCCGCAGCCGCGCACATCAGGATCGATAAACAGCGCATCCATATGCTGCCCACTTAACAACATAAACCCAACCGGCTGATCCCGTTCATTAACCGCGACCCACAACGGTGCTTCCGGCAGAAAGGAACGAACCAGCTCTTCCAGCTCGGCCCGATACTCTGCTGATAAAAAATCGTGGGTGGCATCGACAGATCGACACCAAATCGCAACGAGTTCCTCCCCTTCCTCATGCTGTGAGCGGCGAATACTAATAACCATTTTCTCTCCTTTTCGTCATTCTTATATTCTAACGTAGCCTTTTCCTTGAAACTTTCTCACCTTCAACATGCAGGCTCGACATTGGCAAATTTTCTGGTTATCTTCAGCTATCTGGATGTCTAAACGTATAAGCGTATGTAGTGAGGTAATCAGGTTATGCCTATTCGTGTGCCGGACGAGCTACCCGCCGTCAATTTCTTGCGTGAAGAAAACGTCTTTGTGATGACAACTTCTCGTGCGTCTGGTCAGGAAATTCGTCCACTTAAGGTTCTGATCCTTAACCTGATGCCGAAGAAGATTGAAACTGAAAATCAGTTTCTGCGCCTGCTTTCAAACTCACCTTTGCAGGTCGATATTCAGCTGTTGCGCATCGATTCCCGTGAATCGCGCAACACGCCCGCAGAGCATCTGAACAACTTCTACTGTAACTTTGAAGATATTCAGGAACAGAACTTTGACGGTCTGATTGTAACCGGTGCGCCGCTGGGCCTGGTGGAGTTTAATGATGTCGCTTACTGGCCGCAGATCAAACAGGTGCTGGAGTGGTCGAAAGATCACGTCACCTCGACGCTGTTTGTCTGCTGGGCGGTACAGGCCGCGCTCAATATCCTCTACGGCATTCCTAAGCAAACTCGCACCGACAAACTCTCTGGCGTTTACGAGCATCATATTCTCCATCCTCATGCGCTTCTGACGCGTGGCTTTGATGATTCATTCCTGGCACCACATTCGCGCTATGCTGACTTTCCGGCAGCGTTGATTCGTGATTACACCGATCTGGAAATTCTGGCAGAGACGGAAGAAGGGGATGCATATCTGTTTGCCAGCAAAGATAAGCGCATTGCCTTTGTGACGGGCCATCCCGAATATGATGCGCAAACGCTGGCGCAGGAATATTTCCGCGATGTGGAAGCCGGACTAGGCCCGGAAGTACCGTATAACTATTTCCCGCACAATGATCCGCAAAATACACCGCGAGCGAGCTGGCGTAGTCACGGTAATTTGCTGTTTACCAACTGGCTCAACTATTACGTCTATCAGATCACGCCATACGATCTACGGCACATGAATCCAACGCTGGATTAATCTTCTGTGATAGTCGATCGTTAAGCGATTCAGCACCTTACCTCAGGCACCTTCGGGTGCCTTTTTTATTTCCGAAACGCACCTCAGGAGGTGAATAAATTTTATTCATATTGTTATCAATAAGTTATCAAGTATTTTTAATTAAAATGGAAATTGTTTTTGATTTTGCATTTTAAATGAGTAGTCTTAGTTGTGCTGAACGAAAAGCGCACAACGATCCTTCGTTCACAGTGGGGAAGTTTTCGGATCCATGACGAGGAGCTGCACGATGACTGAACAGGCAACAACAACCGATGAACTGGCTTTCATAAGGCCGTATGGCGAGCAGGAGAAGCAAATTCTTACTGCCGAAGCGGTAGAATTTCTGACTGAGCTGGTGACGCATTTTACGCCACAACGCAATAAACTTCTGGCAGCGCGCATTCAGCAGCAGCAAGATATTGATAACGGAACTTTGCCTGATTTTATTTCGGAAACAGCTTCCATTCGCGATACGGACTGGAAAATTCGTGGTATTCCCGCGGACTTACAAGATCGTCGAGTCGAGATAACTGGCCCGGTTGAGCGCAAGATGGTGATCAACGCACTGAACGCCAATGTGAAAGTCTTTATGGCCGATTTCGAAGATTCACTGGCACCAGACTGGAACAAAGTGATCGACGGGCAAATTAACCTGCGCGATGCGGTTAACGGCACCATCAGCTATACCAATGAAGCAGGCAAAATTTATCAGCTCAAGCCCAATCCAGCGGTTTTGATTTGTCGGGTACGCGGTCTGCACTTGCCGGAAAAACATGTCACCTGGCGTGGTGAGGCAATCCCCGGTAGCCTGTTTGATTTTGCGCTCTATTTCTTCCACAACTATCAGGCACTGTTGGCAAAGGGCAGCGGTCCCTATTTCTATCTGCCGAAAACCCAGTCCTGGCAGGAAGCGGCCTGGTGGAGCGAAGTCTTCAGCTATGCAGAAGATCGCTTTAATCTGCCGCGCGGCACCATCAAGGCGACGTTGCTGATTGAAACGCTGCCCGCCGTGTTCCAGATGGATGAAATCCTTCACGCGCTGCGTGACCATATTGTTGGTCTGAACTGCGGTCGTTGGGATTACATCTTCAGCTATATCAAAACGTTGAAAAACTATCCCGATCGCGTCCTGCCAGACAGACAGGCAGTGACGATGGATAAACCATTCCTGAATGCTTACTCACGCCTGTTGATTAAAACCTGCCATAAACGCGGTGCTTTTGCGATGGGCGGCATGGCAGCGTTTATTCCGAGCAAAGATGAAGAGCGCAATAACCAGGTGCTCAACAAAGTAAAAGCGGATAAAGCGCTGGAAGCCAATAACGGTCACGATGGCACATGGATTGCTCACCCAGGCCTTGCGGATACGGCAATGGCGGTATTCAACGACATTCTCGGCTCCCGTAAAAATCAGCTTGAAGTGATGCGCGAACAAGACGTGCCGATTACTGCCGATCAGCTGCTGGCACCTTGTGATGGTGAACGCACCGAAGAAGGTATGCGCGCCAACATTCGCGTGGCAGTGCAGTACATCGAAGCATGGATCTCCGGCAACGGCTGCGTGCCGATTTATGGCCTGATGGAAGATGCGGCGACGGCTGAAATTTCCCGTACCTCAATCTGGCAGTGGATCCATCATCAAAAAACGTTGAGCAATGGCAAACCGGTGACCAAAGCCTTGTTCCGCCAGATGCTGGGTGAAGAGATGAAAGTCATTGCCAGCGAACTGGGCGAAGAACGTTTCTCCCAGGGGCGTTTTGACGATGCCGCACGCTTGATGGAACAGATCACCACTTCCGATGAGTTAATTGATTTCCTGACCCTGCCAGGCTACCGCCTGTTAGCGTAAACCACCACATAACTATGGAGCATCTGCACATGAAAACCCGTACACAACAAATTGAAGAATTACAGAAAGAGTGGACTCAACCGCGTTGGGAAGGCATTACTCGCCCATACAGCGCGGAAGATGTGGTGAAATTACGCGGTTCAGTCAATCCTGAATGCACCCTGGCGCAACTGGGCGCGGCGAAAATGTGGCGTCTGCTGCATGGCGAGTCGAAAAAAGGCTACATCAACAGCCTCGGTGCACTGACTGGCGGTCAGGCGCTGCAACAGGCGAAAGCGGGTATTGAAGCAGTCTATCTGTCGGGATGGCAGGTAGCGGCGGACGCTAACCTGGCGGCCAGCATGTATCCGGATCAGTCGCTCTATCCGGCAAACTCGGTGCCAGCTGTGGTGGAGCGGATCAACAACACCTTCCGTCGTGCCGATCAGATCCAATGGTCCGCAGGCATTGAGCCGGGCGATCCGCGCTATGTCGATTACTTCCTGCCGATCGTTGCCGATGCGGAAGCCGGTTTTGGCGGTGTCCTGAATGCCTTTGAACTGATGAAAGCGATGATTGAAGCCGGTGCAGCGGCAGTTCACTTCGAAGATCAGCTGGCGTCAGTGAAGAAATGCGGTCACATGGGCGGCAAAGTTTTGGTGCCAACTCAGGAAGCTATTCAGAAACTGGTCGCGGCGCGTCTTGCAGCTGACGTGACGGGCGTTCCAACCCTGCTGGTTGCTCGTACCGATGCCGATGCGGCGGATCTGATTACCTCCGATTGCGACCCGTATGACAGTGAATTTATTACTGGCGAGCGTACCAGTGAAGGCTTCTTCCGTACTCATGCGGGCATTGAGCAAGCGATCAGCCGTGGCCTGGCGTATGCGCCATATGCTGACCTGGTCTGGTGTGAAACCTCCACGCCGGATCTGGAACTGGCGCGTCGCTTTGCACAAGCTATCCACGCGAAATATCCGGGCAAACTGCTGGCTTATAACTGCTCGCCGTCGTTCAACTGGCAGAAAAACCTCGACGACAAAACTATTGCCAGCTTCCAGCAGCAGCTGTCGGATATGGGCTACAAGTTCCAGTTCATCACCCTGGCAGGTATCCACAGCATGTGGTTCAACATGTTTGACCTGGCAAACGCCTATGCCCAGGGCGAGGGTATGAAGCACTACGTTGAGAAAGTGCAGCAGCCGGAATTTGCCGCCGCGAAAGATGGCTATACCTTCGTATCTCACCAGCAGGAAGTGGGTACAGGTTACTTCGATAAAGTGACGACTATTATTCAGGGCGGCACGTCTTCAGTCACCGCGCTGACCGGCTCCACTGAAGAATCGCAGTTCTAAGCAACAACAACCGTTGCTGACTGTAGGCCGGATAAGGCGTTCACGCCGCATCCGGCAATCGGTGCACGATGCCTGATGCGACGCTTGCGCGTCTTATCATGCCTACAGCCGTTGCCGAACGTAGGCCGGATAAGGCGTTCACGCCGCATCCGGCAATCGGTGCACGATGCCTGATGCGACGCTTGCGCGTCTTATCATGCCTACAACCGTTGCCGAACGTAGGCTGGATAAGGCGTTTACGCCGCATCCGGCAATTCTCTGCTCCTGATGAGGGCGCTAAATGCCGCGTGGCCTGGAATTACTGATTGCTCAAACCATTTTGCAAGGCTTCGACGCTCAGTATGGTCGATTCCTCGAAGTGACTTCCGGGGCGCAGCAGCGTTTCGAACAGGCCGACTGGCATGCTGTCCAGCAGGCGATGAAAAACCGTATCCATCTTTACGATCATCACGTTGGTCTGGTCGTGGAGCAACTGCGCTGCATTACTAACGGCCAAAGTACGGACGCGGCATTTTTACTGCGCGTTAAAGAGCATTACACGCGGCTGTTGCCGGATTACCCGCGCTTCGAGATTGCGGAGAGCTTTTTTAACTCCGTGTACTGTCGGTTATTTGACCACCGCTCGCTTACTCCCGAGCGGCTTTTTATCTTTAGCTCTCAGCCAGAGCGCCGCTTTCGTACCATTCCCCGCCCGCTGGCGAAAGACTTTCACCCCGATCACGGCTGGGAATCTCTACTGATGCGCGTTATCAGCGACCTGCCGCTGCGCCTGCGCTGGCAGAATAAAAGCCGTGACATTCATTACATCATTCGCCATCTGACGGAAACGCTGGGGACAGACAACCTCGCGGAAAGTCATTTACAGGTGGCGAACGAACTGTTTTACCGCAATAAAGCCGCCTGGCTGGTGGGCAAACTGATCACGCCTTCCGGCACGTTGCCCTTCTTACTGCCGATCCACCAGACGGACGACGGCGAGTTATTTATTGATACCTGCCTGACGACGACCGCCGAAGCGAGCATTGTTTTTGGCTTTGCGCGTTCTTATTTTATGGTTTATGCACCGCTGCCCGCAGCGCTGGTCGAGTGGCTACGGGAAATTCTGCCAGGTAAAACCACTGCTGAATTGTATATGGCTATCGGCTGCCAGAAGCACGCCAAAACCGAAAGCTACCGCGAATATCTCGTTTATCTACAGGGCTGTAATGAGCAGTTCATTGAAGCGCCGGGTATTCGTGGAATGGTGATGTTGGTATTTACGCTGCCGGGCTTTGATCGGGTATTCAAAGTCATCAAAGACAAGTTCGCGCCGCAGAAAGAGATGTCTGCCGCTCACGTTCGTGCCTGCTATCAACTGGTGAAAGAGCACGACCGTGTGGGCCGAATGGCGGACACCCAGGAGTTTGAAAACTTTGTGCTGGAGAAGCGGCATATTTCCCCGGCATTAATGGAATTACTGCTCCAGGAAGCAGCGGAAAAAATCACCGATCTTGGTGAGCAGATTGTAATTCGCCATCTCTATATCGAGCGGCGGATGGTGCCGCTCAATATCTGGCTGGAACAAGTGGAAGGTCAGCAGTTGCGCGACGCCATTGAAGAATACGGTAACGCTATTCGCCAGCTTGCCGCTGCTAACATTTTTCCTGGCGACATGCTGTTTAAAAACTTCGGTGTCACCCGTCACGGGCGTGTGGTTTTTTATGATTACGATGAAATTTGCTACATGACGGAAGTGAATTTCCGCGACATCCCGCCGCCGCGCTATCCGGAAGACGAACTTGCCAGCGAACCGTGGTACAGCGTCTCGCCGGGCGATGTTTTCCCGGAAGAGTTTCGCCACTGGCTATGCGCCGACCCGCGTATTGGTCCGCTGTTTGAAGAGATGCACGCCGACCTGTTCCGCGCTGATTACTGGCGCGCACTACAAAACCGCATACGTGAAGGGCATGTGGAAGATGTTTATGCGTATCGGCGCAGGCAAAGATTTAGCGTACGGTATGGGGAGATGCTTTTTTGAGTAAAGCTTCCATATAATTTTTCTCCGCAATGTATCGAGGGTTATCCGTAAAGCCAAAGCTTTCAGCCATCTTATTTAATGTATTAAGGATTAATTCAGCAATAACCCGGTGACCCAATTCAAAAGCCAACTCAAAGGCAGAGTATTTTTGTGGGGCTTTGTGTTGCCAAAAATCCATAATATCTTCAGCGGTAAATCCAAACAGGCGTGCATGGTCAGATAAAGCAAGATAAACCGTCTCTACAACGTTTTGTTGTTTATGCTGTATCGCTGAAAACAAACCGGGATATTCATTAGAATTATTTGCCAGGAGGAGGGGCTTCATATTTTTTTTATCGAATTTAAACGTATTAAAAAGAGTGGGTAATGCGTTAAAAATAGTATTAATAACGTTCATATGTCCACTATTATAGGCAGTCAACATTTCTGTTCTATGTAGTTCTGGCATTTTCTGGAGTTGAATCATCAGTTGCGTAAGTTGGTGATTCTGACCAATTGCCATTAGCAAATTCATCGTTGCAGGTGATAATGGAGGGGTTATTTCATCCACAGATCCTTTTAACATCAATAGCTGTTCTTTCGGAAGTGCTGGAATTATTGCAACAGATTGGTTAATAATATGATCATTTGACCATTTCAGGAGGCTATAATCTACATTCATAAAATCCATCAGAGAATAGTGTTTAATATCCTCTTTGCTTTCGCTCATAATTCTTATTTTATCGTTAGTGACATTAGGATCATAAACCGAAACCACGTAATGGGTACATCCTTCAGTTGTGTTCTTTATTCTTAGCCGCGCCGTCAAAGCATGGTTATCCACCAATAATATGGCTGCCATAACACTGATGCCATTTGATTCCATCTTGTCGAAATATGCCTTCATAACTAGCCCGAAATCACCACAGGCAGCAACGTAACGCCCCTCAGGACGGCTGGAAACCAACGCCAAAGTCTGGTTTTTGCATTTTTTGTTGAAGTGCGTGAGAAATTTTTCAGCTGAAGAGTAATCATCTTGATGGGGTTTGTAATCAACATTCTGATAAATATCATTAATATATTGTGCAGCAATGTGTCGGCATACTATACGGTTTTGGGGTCGCCCCGGAAAATAACATTGACCATTAAGTTTAATTCTTGGGAATTCTTTTTCTTTTCTATCTGATTTTAGGTTTAATTCTTGTTTATCAAGAGTGTCTGAGCGTTGAGGTAAAATTTCCATTAGGTATTCTTCAAATATTGGGGCAATGGTTTGAGTAAGTGTCGTGTTTTCGTTTTTATTAATTATCGTAATTTCTTTCTTATCAGCTTGTAAGACGGACGTGGAAAATTTAATGACAAAATCCTTGTTGCTAAAGATATGACGACCATTTTGTCTACAGTTCTCTGAGAAGCTTTTTAATAGAGGCGTCGCCAGCTCCTTGCCAGAAAATTTATCCTCGAGTTCTTTATAAAACAATTCACTCAGGGTTTGGTGTTCATTTGTCTGGGCTGTATTATTAATATTTGCAGAGAAAGAACTACGAGGGATACGAGTAATCATTTAAATATCTCATTGTTTATTGATGTCTTGAATTTTAATTATCAGAACAGTGAAAAAATTTAATATGATTACAAGTAAAGAAATATCATAAATCGCTCAATCTCATAATGAAACCGTAAAAGTTTCGGCGTAATGAGATCTTGCGATTTTGTTAATAATTAAGTGGTTTGATGTTTAAAAATAATGCTGAGTTAATAAAAGTGTGCGAAGTGTATGACAATAAGTTATTTTGGCGTCAATGCGATTAACAGACACCCTTATTCTATTGCCACTCAGATATGACGGGCAGAATATTGCCTCTGCCCGCCAGAAAAAAGTCAGCGCATTCCACCGTACGCCAGCGTCACTTCCTTCGCCGCTTTAATCACCATTGCGCCAAACTCGGTCACGCGGTCATCGGTAATACGTGAAATCGGTCCGGAAATTGAAATTGCGGCAAACGGTTCGCGGTGCTCATCGAAAATACACGCTGCAAGGCAACGTAGCCCCAGCGCATGTTCCTCATCGTCAAATGAATAACCCCGTTTGCGCGTTTGGGCGAGATCTTCTTTTAAATGCACAGGAGACACCAGCGTTGCGTGGGTATAGGCATGTAACCCTTTGCGGTGCAGCAGCTTCGTCACCTGTTCTTCGCTCAGTTGGGCTAAAAAGGCTTTACCCGCACCGGAAGCGTGCATCGGCAATTTACCGCCGATAGGCGCGGACATTCGCATCAGGTGGGTACACTGTACCTGGTCGATAATAATCGCTTCGTGATCGCTTTGATCAAGCACCGCCATATTGACCGTTTCGCCAGACTCTTCCATTAGATTGCGCAGGATAGGGTGAACAATTGCTAACAAATTACGGCTCTGGAGAAAGCTGCTGCCGACCATAAAGGCATGTGCGCCGATTGCCCAGTGTCCCAGTTCGCCAACCTGACGCACGAAACCCTGCTGTTGCATCGTGGTTAGCAGGCGGTGGGTCGTGGAATTGGGTAACCCGGCTTGTTGCGCCAGTTCCGTGAGTGCCACACTGCCATTGGATTCGGCAATCCACTCCAGTAATTTCAGGCCACGCGTTAAAGACTGAACCTGTCCAGTCGCTGGTGCGGTGGCAACGGCGGGTTTTCTGCCGCGTTTCGCGGGAATGGGTGCGACCATGACAGTCTCCTTTTTCTGTATCGTGGAAATCATTTTCATTTTTATTGTTAGCTAATGCAATAGTTGCTGAACTGATCCGATGAGTTAATGTTGAACAAATCTCATGTTGCGTGGTGGTCGCTTTTACCACAGATGCGTTTATGCCAGTATGGTTTGTTGAATTTTTATTAAATCTGGGTTGAGCGTGTCGGGAGCAAGTGTGAGCAGCAAAGTGGAACAACTGCGTGCGCAGTTAAATGAACGTATTCTGGTGCTGGACGGCGGTATGGGCACCATGATCCAGAGCTATCGACTGAACGAAGCCGATTTTCGTGGTGAACGCTTTGCCGACTGGCCATGCGACCTCAAAGGCAACAACGACCTGCTGGTACTCAGTAAACCGGAAGTGATCGCCGCTATCCACAACGCCTACTTTGAAGCGGGCGCGGATATCATCGAAACCAACACCTTCAACTCCACGACCATTGCGATGGCGGATTACCAGATGGAATCCCTGTCGGCGGAAATCAACTTTGCGGCGGCGAAACTGGCGCGCGCCTGTGCTGATGAGTGGACCGCGCGCACCCCGGAGAAACCGCGCTACGTTGCCGGTGTTCTCGGCCCAACCAACCGCACGGCGTCTATTTCTCCGGACGTCAACGATCCGGCATTTCGTAATATCACTTTTGACGGGCTGGTGGCGGCTTATCGAGAGTCCACCAAAGCGCTGGTGGAAGGTGGTGCGGATCTGATCCTGATTGAAACCGTTTTCGACACCCTTAACGCCAAAGCGGCGGTCTTTGCGGTGAAAACGGAGTTTGAAGCGCTGGGCGTTGAGCTGCCGATTATGATCTCCGGCACCATCACCGACGCCTCCGGGCGCACGCTCTCCGGGCAGACCACCGAAGCATTTTACAACTCATTGCGCCACGCCGAAGCTCTGACCTTTGGCCTGAACTGTGCGCTGGGGCCAGATGAACTGCGCCAGTACGTGCAGGAGCTGTCACGGATTGCGGAATGCTACGTCACCGCGCACCCGAACGCCGGGCTACCCAACGCCTTTGGTGAGTACGATCTCGACGCCGACACGATGGCAAAACAGATACGTGAATGGGCGCAAGCGGGTTTTCTCAATATCGTCGGCGGCTGCTGTGGCACCACGCCACAACATATTGCAGCGATGAGTCGTGCAGTAGAAGGATTAGCGCCGCGCAAACTGCCGGAAATCCCCGTAGCCTGCCGTTTGTCCGGCCTGGAGCCGCTGAACATTGGCGAAGATAGCCTGTTTGTGAACGTGGGTGAACGCACCAACGTCACCGGTTCCGCTAAGTTCAAGCGCCTGATCAAAGAAGAGAAATACAGCGAGGCACTGGATGTGGCCCGCCAGCAGGTGGAAAACGGTGCGCAGATTATCGATATCAACATGGATGAAGGGATGCTCGACGCCGAAGCGGCGATGGTGCGTTTTCTCAATCTGATTGCCGGTGAACCGGATATCGCTCGCGTGCCGATTATGATCGACTCCTCAAAATGGGATGTCATTGAAAAAGGTCTGAAGTGTATCCAGGGCAAAGGCATTGTTAACTCTATCTCGATGAAAGAGGGCGTCGACGCCTTTATCCATCACGCGAAGCTCTTGCGTCGTTACGGTGCGGCAGTGGTGGTAATGGCCTTTGACGAACAGGGACAGGCCGATACCCGCGCACGGAAAATCGAGATTTGCCGTCGGGCGTACAAAATCCTCACCGAAGAGGTTGGCTTCCCGCCAGAAGATATCATCTTCGACCCGAACATCTTCGCGGTCGCAACCGGCATTGAAGAGCACAACAACTACGCGCAGGACTTTATCGGCGCGTGTGAAGATATCAAACGCGAACTGCCGCACGCGCTGATTTCCGGCGGTGTATCTAACGTTTCTTTCTCATTCCGTGGCAACGATCCGGTGCGCGAAGCCATTCACGCGGTGTTCCTCTACTACGCTATTCGCAATGGCATGGATATGGGGATCGTCAACGCCGGGCAACTGGCGATTTACGACGACCTACCCGCTGAACTGCGCGACGCGGTGGAAGATGTGATTCTTAACCGTCGCGACGATGGCACTGAGCGTTTACTGGAGCTTGCCGAGAAATATCGCGGCAGCAAAACCGACGACACCGCTAACGCCCAGCAGGCGGAGTGGCGCTCGTGGGAAGTGAATAAACGTCTGGAATACTCGCTGGTTAAAGGCATTACCGAGTTTATCGAGCAGGATACCGAAGAAGCCCGCCAGCAGGCTACGCGCCCGATTGAAGTGATTGAAGGCCCGCTGATGGACGGTATGAACGTGGTCGGCGATCTGTTTGGCGAAGGGAAAATGTTCCTGCCACAGGTGGTCAAATCGGCGCGCGTCATGAAACAGGCAGTGGCGTATCTCGAACCGTTTATTGAAGCCAGCAAAGAGCAGGGTAAAACCAACGGCAAGATGGTGATCGCCACCGTGAAGGGCGACGTCCACGACATCGGTAAAAATATCGTTGGTGTGGTGCTGCAATGTAACAACTACGAAATTGTCGATCTCGGCGTTATGGTGCCTGCGGAAAAAATTCTCCGTACCGCTAAAGAAGTGAATGCTGATCTGATTGGACTTTCGGGGCTTATCACGCCGTCGCTGGACGAGATGGTTAACGTGGCGAAAGAGATGGAGCGTCAGGGCTTCACTATTCCGCTATTGATTGGCGGCGCGACCACCTCAAAAGCGCACACGGCGGTGAAAATCGAGCAGAACTACAGCGGCCCGACGGTGTATGTGCAGAACGCATCGCGTACCGTTGGTGTGGTGGCGGCGCTGCTTTCCGATACCCAGCGTGATGATTTTGTCGCTCGTACCCGCAAGGAGTACGAAACCGTACGTATTCAGCACGGGCGCAAGAAGCCGCGCACACCACCGGTCACGCTGGAAGCGGCGCGCGATAACGATTTCGCTTTTGACTGGCAGGCTTACACGCCGCCGGTGGCGCACCGTCTCGGCGTGCAGGAAGTCGAAGCCAGCATCGAAACGCTGCGCAATTACATCGACTGGACACCGTTCTTTATGACCTGGTCGCTGGCCGGGAAGTATCCGCGCATTCTGGAAGATGAAGTGGTAGGCGTTGAGGCGCAGCGGCTGTTTAAAGACGCCAACGACATGCTGGATAAATTAAGCGCCGAGAAAACGCTGAATCCGCGTGGCGTGGTGGGCCTGTTCCCGGCAAACCGTGTGGGCGATGACATTGAAATCTACCGTGACGAAACGCGCACTCATGTGATCAACGTCAGCCACCATCTGCGTCAACAGACCGAAAAAACGGGATTCGCTAACTACTGTCTCGCTGACTTCGTTGCGCCGAAGCTTTCTGGTAAAGCAGATTACATCGGCGCATTTGCCGTGACTGGCGGGCTGGAAGAGGACGCACTGGCTGATGCCTTTGAAGCGCAGCACGATGATTACAACAAAATCATGGTGAAAGCGCTTGCCGACCGTTTAGCCGAAGCCTTTGCGGAGTATCTCCATGAGCGTGTGCGTAAAGTCTACTGGGGCTATGCGCCGAACGAGAACCTCAGCAACGAAGAACTGATCCGCGAAAACTACCAGGGCATCCGTCCGGCACCGGGCTATCCGGCCTGCCCGGAACATACGGAAAAAGCCACCATCTGGGAGCTGCTGGAAGTGGAAAAACACACTGGCATGAAACTCACAGAATCTTTCGCCATGTGGCCTGGTGCATCGGTTTCGGGTTGGTACTTCAGCCACCCGGACAGCAAGTATTACGCGGTAGCGCAAATTCAGCGCGATCAGGTTGAAGACTATGCCCGCCGTAAAGGTATGAGCGTTACCGAAGTTGAGCGCTGGCTGGCACCGAATCTGGGGTATGACGCGGACTGATTCACAAATCTGTCACTTTTCCTTACAACAAACAGGGCGCTCAATGAGTGCCCTGTCTCTTTATTAATATGAAACACTTATACTGGAAACAGGCTGGAATAATCTTAGCCGGAAAAACGAATGTCAAAAGGCACAGTAAAGATGCCAGTCAACGTGTTTCCGGTCCTTTGGTCATTCAATTGCTTCAGGAACATATAACGATAAGGAGAACCTGAACTCGTGTTAACGCTGCTTCACCTGCTTTCTGCCGTCGCCCTGCTGGTCTGGGGGACTCATATTGTTCGAACCGGCGTAATGCGCGTCTTCGGCGCGCGTTTGCGTACTGTCCTTAGCCGGAGCGTCGAAAAAAAGCCGCTCGCCTTTTGCGCGGGGATCGGCGTTACCGCACTGGTACAGAGCAGTAATGCCACCACCATGCTGGTGACCTCGTTTGTCGCTCAGGATCTGGTAGCCCTCGCACCGGCTCTGGTCATTGTGCTGGGTGCAGATGTCGGGACGGCGCTAATGGCGCGTATTCTCACCTTCGACTTATCCTGGCTGTCACCGTTACTTATTTTTATCGGCGTGATTTTTTTCCTCGGACGCAAACAGTCACGCGCCGGGCAACTGGGCCGCGTCGGTATTGGTCTTGGGCTGATTTTGCTAGCGCTGGAGTTGATTGTGCAGGCCGTAACGCCGATCACCCAGGCAAACGGCGTTCAGGTGATCTTTGCCTCGCTGACCGGCGATATTCTGCTGGATGCGCTGATTGGCGCGATGTTCGCCATTATCAGCTACTCCAGCCTTGCTGCTGTACTGCTGACCGCGACTCTGACCGCCGCAGGCATTATCTCCTTCCCCGTGGCGCTCTGTCTGGTGATTGGTGCTAACCTCGGTTCCGGTCTGCTGGCGATGCTCAACAACAGTGCCGCCAATGCCGCAGCCCGCCGTGTCGCGCTGGGTAGTCTGCTGTTTAAGCTGGTGGGTAGCCTGATTATCCTGCCGTTTGTCCATTTGCTGGCAGAGACAATGGGGAAGCTGTCATTGCCAAAAGCGGAACTGGTGATCTATTTCCACGTCTTCTACAACCTTGTACGTTGCCTGGTCATGCTGCCATTTGTTGACCCGATGGCACGGTTTTGCAAAACGATTATTCGCGATGAACCGGAACTGGATACCCAGCTACGGCCTAAACATCTGGATGTCAGCGCGCTGGATACGCCCACGCTTGCTCTGGCGAACGCCGCGCGCGAAACCCTGCGCATTGGCGACGCCATGGAACAGATGATGGAAGGGTTGAATAAAGTGATGCACGGTGAGCCACGGCAGGAGAAAGAGCTGCGTAAGCTGGCAGATGATATCAACGTTCTCTACACCGCCATTAAGCTGTATCTGGCGCGGATGCCAAAAGAAGAGCTGGCGGAGGAAGAGTCGCGCCGCTGGGCAGAGATCATCGAAATGTCGCTCAACCTTGAACAGGCCTCCGATATCGTCGAGCGCATGGGGAGTGAAATTGCCGACAAATCACTGGCAGCACGGCGGGCATTTTCGCTTGATGGGTTGAAGGAACTGGATGCGCTCTATGAGCAATTGCTCAGTAATTTAAAGCTGGCAATGTCGGTGTTCTTCTCTGGCGATGTCACCAGCGCTCGTCGTTTGCGCCGTAGTAAGCATCGCTTTCGCATTCTTAATCGCCGCTATTCCCACGCCCACGTCGATCGCCTGCATCAGCAAAACGTGCAGAGCATTGAAACCAGTTCGCTACATTTAGGCTTACTGGGAGATATGCAGCGCCTGAACTCGCTGTTTTGTTCGGTGGCTTACAGTGTGCTGGAACAGCCGGATGAAGATGAAGGACGGGACGAGTATTAATATTGTGAATCCTGTAGGCCTGATAAGACGCGTCAAGCGTCGCATCAGGCACTATGAACAAGATGCCGGATCATGCATCCGGCAATTCACTTAAAAACGGTGACCAGCTTCTAGCGGCACCGCTTCTTCACCAGCCTTAAACACATAAGTGGTGTTCGGGCCACCCAGCGTAGCGTGACCTTTACTCACTGTGATCCAGTTACCTTCCGGTAGACCAATAATCGTCAGTTCTGGCGCGACGACCAGCAGTTCGCGAATACGCTGCTCACGGGTTTCACCTTTATGGCCTTCCGGCAGCGCGTTGGTGAAGTGCGGGTTGATTTGCAACGGGAACAGATTTAGCGCATCGAAACCTTGCGGATCGACAATCGGCATATCGTTGGTGGTACGAATGGTTGGGCAAGCAAGGTTAGCGCCTGCGCTCCAGCCAATATACAGAGCGCCACGTTTAACCACGTCAGTAATTGGTGCCAGCAGCCCGCGCTCGCGGCACTGTTTCAGCAACTGGAAAGTATTCCCGCCGCCGACAATCACGATCTCAGCATTTTCAATCGCGGCAACGGGATCGACAACGCTATGAATACCGGTGACAGAAACACCCAGCGGAGCGAGAACCGCAGCCGTTTTCGCTGTGTAATCATCCCAGGTCTGCGTTACGCCAGCGAAAGGGATAAACACCGCTGAGCGGCGACCCTGCAACTGTTCAGCAATTAGCGGCAGTGCATGTTCCAGCCAGGCTTTACCCGGCAGCGTCGAGTTACTCAATAAAAGCAGTTCCATTACTTCTCCGGTTAGTAAGAAATCACGGGAGGCATGCTACCACTGCGAATTTAACCACTTACTGACATGGCTCACGATGTCGCACATTGCTTCTGGAAAGTGATTTGAGCAGGTAACGAATTCAAGCCAATGGAAATAACAAATAGTTCGCTCATGACTATTTTTTATCAACCCAAAGGTACGGTATATTCCGTTTTTTACAGGAGAATTTATGCTGCCCGACTCATCAGTCCGTTTAAATAAATACATCAGCGAAAGCGGAATTTGCTCACGCCGCGAAGCGGATCGCTATATCGAGCAAGGCAATGTGTTCCTTAATGGCAAGCGAGCCACCATTGGCGATCAGGTGAAACCCGGCGACGTTGTGAAAGTAAACGGTCAGTTGATTGAGCCTCGGGAAGCCGAAGATTTGGTACTTATCGCCCTGAACAAGCCCGTCGGTATTGTCAGCACCACCGAAGATGGCGAGCGCGATAACATTGTCGATTTCGTTAACCACAGCAAACGCGTGTTCCCGATTGGCCGCCTGGATAAAGACTCCCAGGGGCTGATTTTCCTCACCAATCACGGCGATCTGGTGAATAAGATCCTCCGTGCGGGTAACGATCATGAGAAAGAGTATCTGGTTACGGTCGATAAACCGATTACCGATGAATTTATTCGTGGTATGGGGGCGGGGGTGCCAATCCTCGGGACAGTGACTAAAAAGTGTAAAGTCAAAAAAGAAGCGCCGTTTGTCTTCCGCATTACCCTGGTGCAGGGGCTGAACCGTCAGATCCGGCGCATGTGCGAGCATTTCGGCTATGAAGTGAAAAAGCTGGAACGTACGCGCATTATGAACGTCAGTTTAAGCGGCATTCCGCTGGGTGAGTGGCGCGATTTAACTGATGATGAGTTAATCGACCTCTTTAAGCTCATCGAAAATTCCTCTTCCGAGGCAAAACCTAAAGTGAAGGCCAAACCGAAAACAGCGGGCATCAAACGTCCAGTCGTTAAGATGGAAAAAACGGCGGAAAAAGGCGGTCGCCCGGCGTCCAACGGTAAGCGTTTTACCTCTCCGGGGCGTAAAAAGAAGGGGCGCTAATCAGCGCCTGCCGCGCGTCGACGTATTTGCTGACCAGCTAAATGACGCTTCAGGATCCGGTTTATAAGCCTGCTTTTTCTTCAACTGGCGGGCTTTTTTCGCTTCAGCCTCACGCTCGACCATTAATTTATCGATGTACTCTTTCTTAATGCTGTTGGTTTCGGAGTTGGTCAGTACGCGACCATGCGCAATCCGCGC
>ENA-UOZQ01000179-UOZQ01000179.1-food-metagenome-genome-assembly--contig:-NODE-179-length-19483-cov-4.138923_pt1 | contig 19483 bp, 15 predicted proteins | sample MGYA00249876_ERZ772739 | MGnify/ENA primary metagenome ERZ772739 (study PRJEB29005, sample SAMN08379460) | food metagenome | isolation source: cheese spiked with Escherichia coli O103 | study: EMG produced... | reverse complement strand
GCAAGGAGTCAGTGATGAGAAGCGTTAAGGTCTATGAAGAAGCCTGGCCATTGCACACCCCGTTTGTGATCTCGCGCGGCAGCCGTAATGAGGCCTGCGTGGTCGTGGTTGAATGTGAAGAGGACGGCGTAAAAGGCGTCGGGGAATGTACCCCTTATCCTCGCTACGGAGAAAGCCTGGCGTCAGTCATGGCGCAAATTATGACGGTGGTGCCCGAGTTGCAGGCGGGCCTGACGCGTGAGGCTCTTCAGCAGAGGTTGCCGGCCGGCGCGGCACGTAACGCGATTGACTGCGCACTCTGGAGTCTGGAAGCGGCGAAACAACAAAAACCGCTGCCTGCGCTGCTGGACGTTACGCTGCCGCAATCGATCGTCACCGCGCAAACGGTGGTCATCGGTGAACCAGAGCAAATGGCGGCCAGCGCCCAGGCGCTATATGCAACCGGTGCAACCTTATTAAAGGTGAAGCTCGACGATCGTCTGATTAGCGAACGCATGGTCGCCATTCGTGCGGCGGTACCTGATGCCACCATTATCGTCGATGCGAACGAATCATGGCACAGCGAAGGGCTGGCAGCCCGTTGTCAGCTGCTTGCCGATCTGGGCGTTGCCATGCTGGAGCAGCCCCTCCCGGCAGAAGACGATGCCGCGCTGGCGAATTTTATTCATCCGCTTCCCGTCTGTGCAGACGAAAGCTGTCATACCCGTGAGAACCTGTCAGCCCTCAAGGGCCGCTACGAGATGGTGAACATCAAGCTGGATAAAACGGGTGGGTTAACCGAGGCCCTGGCACTGGCACAAGATGCCCAGGCGCAAGGCTTTTCCCTGATGCTGGGCTGTATGTTGTGCACGTCCAGAGCGATCGGTGCTGCACTCCCGCTGGTGAACAGCGTGCGTTTTGCCGATCTGGATGGCCCAACCTGGCTGGCGGTTGACGTTTCACCCGCCCTGAGTTTTACCTCCGGCGTACTTCATCTTTGAGGCTGCCAGCGCAGAAGATCTGTCATCGCTCTGAGGTATTTTTCACTCGCTTCATCCGAGGAAATAGGCGGAAACTCTGCGGTGATACAGTGAAGACTGAGGTCCGCGCACCAGCTGCCAAACGACCCGGGCGTTTCATACCCGACGCTGGTTACCAGAGGTAGAGCAAACGCATCCGCCAGCCACTGCCCGAGCGCTGTATGACGAGGATCTTCAATACAGGCGAGGGGATCGTGGAAAGAGACAACCCAGGCCGGGTGGATCTTATGAATAAGCTGACACAGCGCCTGGGTTTCGGGCTCGGAACCCGGTTTTTCTCCCGTAAGCAGGACCACATCTCGTTCCTGCGCCGAACTGTTCCAGCGATACACCGTTTCACCGGCACGCCAGTTTGCTGCCGGAAAGTTCCTGTTAAGGTCAACGCCTCGTGCGTTCGCCCGTAATCCAAGCTGGCATCCGTCCGGGTTGACGGTCAAAATCACATGATGTCGTCGTAAATCGGGGGCCAGCGTACGTAGCGCGCACGAAAGCGTCACGATGGACGAGTTTTCATCGCCATGTGTGCCCGCAATGATTAAGCCGCTAGTGCGATCGGGCTCGGGGGCCGGAAACCAGATCAGTGGGGCGCCTAAAAATGAGCGGCCATAATGTTCAGTCCCGGGCGGGAAGGCGCCGCGTTCCGTTCTTGGTCGGGTGGTTGCCATAATAAACCCTGATGATGAAGTCGCTTCTGGCAGTGTTGTGCAAAACCCGCGCTTAATCAAATAGTTTCCGTCTGTGTGTAAAATTGCCTGACATCAACTTTCCTGAGGAAGCATTTGCATTTCTCCGTTTCGAAACAAATAATTACGCATCTGCCTGTTACCTGACATCATTAAGGGGATCGTATGAAGCATCCTGTTTCGCTTCTTTGTACTGCGCTGTGGCTGTGCGGGTTTTCTTCACTTTCATATGCCGCGGAGGTTCCCAGGGGAACGGAGCTGGCGCAAAAGCAGGAGCTGGTTCGACACATTAAAGATGAACCCGCCTCGCTCGATCCGGCAAAAGCGGTGGGTTTACCCGAGATACAGGTGATCCGCGACCTTTATGAAGGGCTGGTGAATCAGAATGAAAAAGGGGGGCTGGTTCCCGGCGTGGCGACGCGCTGGCAGAGCAACGATAACCGTGTCTGGACGTTTACGTTGCGGGATAACGCGAAGTGGTCTGACGGTAGTCCTGTGACGGCACAAGATTTTGTCTACAGCTGGCGTCGTCTGGTTGATCCTAAAACTACGTCACCTTTCGCCTGGTTTGCAGCGCTGGCGGGTATTAATAATGCGCAGGCCATTATCGATGGTAAAGCTGCACCGGAAACGCTCGGCGTGACGGCAGTCGATGCTAAAACGCTGCGCGTGCAGCTGGATAAACCGCTGCCATGGTTCAGCAACCTCACGGCTAGCTTTGCGTTCTATCCTGTTCAAAAGGCAAACGTGGAAAGCGGTAAAGAATGGACGCGCCCTGGCGCGCTCATCGGCAACGGTGCGTATGTGCTGAAAGATCGCGTGGTGAATGAAAAACTGGTGGTTGAGCCGAATACTCACTACTGGGATAACGCCAGGACGGTGCTTAAAAAAGTCACCTTTGTGCCAATCAACCAGGAGTCCTCAGCGACCAAACGCTACCTGGCGGGCGATATCGATATTACAGAATCGTTTCCGAAAAACATGTACCAGAAGCTGCTTAAAGATATTCCGGGACAGGTTTATACACCGCCACAGCTTGGGACCTATTACTACGCGTTTAACACACAAAAAGGCCCAACTGCGGATGCCCGCGTACGTCTGGCGCTCAGCATGACTATCGACAGACGTATTATGGCTGAAAAAGTCCTGGGAACCGGTGAGAAACCGGCCTGGCATTTCACTCCCGATGTCACTGCCGGTTTTACACCGGAAATCTCGCCATTTGAGCAGATGTCGCAGCAGGAGCTAAATGCTCAGGCGAAAACGTTATTACAGGCGGCAGGCTATGGTCCCCAGCGCCCGCTGAAATTAACGCTGCTGTACAACACGTCTGAAAACCACCAGAAAATCGCCATTGCCGTCGCATCTATGTGGAAGAAAAATCTGGGTGTTGACGTTAAGTTGCAGAATCAGGAATGGAAGACCTACATCGACAGCCGCAATACAGGGAATTTCGACGTGATCCGTGCGTCGTGGGTAGGGGATTACAATGAGCCGTCGACATTCCTGTCGCTGCTGACGTCCTCTCACACCGGCAACATCTCACGGTTCAACGACCCTGCTTACGATAAGATTATTCATCAGGCGACGCTCGAAACCACTGAAAAAGCGCGTAATGCAGACTACAACATGGCCGAGAAGATCCTCGCCGAGAAAGCGCCGATAGCCCCTATTTATCAATACACCAATGGCCGCCTCATTAAGCCCTGGGTTAAAGGGTATCCGATAAATAACCCGGAGGATGTTGCGTACAGTCGTACAATGTATATTGAAAAGCATTAAAAAAACAGGAAAGGCGCTTAAGTGGTTTTGGCAAATAGCCGTACATCGCTTAAGCGCCTGAACTCACGGTTCATGGTACCTACAGGCTAGTTATTATCAAAATTCCTTTCATAAAAAATCATTTATTCTTTTGATGAATGCTTCGAGCGACATCTCTTTTCCAGTTTATTGAAAAGCGTGCAAGCATTTATACATCCTCCATGTAATAGCTTAATTCCTGCTATTTAAAACCTGACTTTTGTCCGATATAGGATTTTTCCATATTCAGGAGGTTTATTGAATAAGATGATATGTCTCTGCGATTTTGCAGCTGATGCTTAAATCAGCATTGATATAAATCAATTATTCAACGACAGGTGGCAATGAATTCAATATTCTCTATCAAGGCAGACGTTCATGCTAATCTATTGTGAATAAATGGTTAATACTTTCTGCGTGCCACTTATATCTGGAATTTATAAATGCTAGTGATTAGTGGAAAATTCTTAAGAAAAATCCATATGCAGATCTTTGATCTGAAAAGTTGATCATGAATGGGCTTTTGCTCTAATATGGTTTTGTAAAGACCCGTCACTCACTTAACTCGTATTTCTTGCAAAGAAAGGGACTGCTATGGCCGATTCATTTCAGAATGAGGTGCCCAAGGCACGCATAAATTTAAAACTGGCGCTGCATACAGGCGGCGCGCAGAAGAAAGTCGAACTGCCGCTTAAACTTCTCACTGTCGGTGATTTCAGTAATGGAAAAGAGAATCGTCCATTGTCCGAAAGGAAGAAAATCAACGTCAACAAAAATAACTTTAATAGCGTACTTTCGGAATTTAACCCGGAGGTTAATCTGACGGTGCCTAACACCATGGCTGTCGATGGTTCGGAGGAAAGTATAAAACTGAATTTCTCCGATATTAAGGATTTCGAACCTGAACAGGTTGCCCGCCAGATCCCTCAGCTCCGCGCCATGCTGGCCATGCGTAATTTATTACGCGACCTCAAATCCAATCTTCTTGATAACGCCACTTTCAGAAAAGAACTCGAGAAAATTCTTAAAGACCCGGCGCTTTCTCAGGAATTACGCGACGAAATGAGTGCACTGGCCCCGAAATAAGCGGCATGTGTAATTTGATGGATTAACCGGGAATATGCTGATGTCTGTGAATAGTGAAACCGCCTCCGCGCAGGGGCAGACCATCGTACTGGAAAAAGAGGGTGTTTACGCCTCCCTGTTTGAAAAAATCAACCTGACTCCGGCCTCGAGCCTGGGTGATATCAATGCGTTTCTGGATGATGCCGCGCTTTCTGACGCGCCGGCGGGTGAACGCCTGACGGCGGCGATGCAGGTGTTTATGGACTGCATCCGCAAATCTGGTCAGCCCGTGGAGAAGCTCGACAAGACCCTGATTGACCACCATATCGCCGAACTGGATTTCCAGATCAGCCGTCAGCTGGATGCCGTAATGCATCACCAGGCGTTCCAGAAGGTGGAGTCCCTGTGGCGCGGCCTGAAGCAGCTGGTGGACAACACCGACTACCGCCAGAATGTGAAAACCGAGATTCTGGACGTCTCCAAGGACGACCTGCGCCAGGATTTTGAGGATGCACCGGAACTGATCCAGAGCGGCCTCTACTGGCACACCTATACCGCCGAATACGACACCCCGGGCGGCGAGCCGATTGGCTCAGTGATTTCATCCTATGAATTTGACGCCAGTCCGCAGGATGTGGCGCTGCTGCGCAACATCTCGAAAGTGTCTGCCGCCGCACACATGCCGTTTATTGGCTCTGTCGGCCCGAAATTCTTCCTGAAAGACTCTATGGAAGAGGTTGCTGCGATTAAGGATATCGGCAACTACTTCGACCGCGCCGAGTACATCAAGTGGAAATCTTTCCGCGACACCGACGACGCCCGCTACATCGGCCTCGTGATGCCGCGCGTGCTGGGGCGTCTGCCGTTTGGCCCGGACACCGTACCAGTACGCAGCTTTAACTACGTTGAGCAGGTGAAAGGCCCGGATCATGAGAAATACCTGTGGACCAGCGCGTCGTTCTCCTTCGCGTCAAACATGGTGAAGAGCTTCATCAATAACGGCTGGTGCGTGCAGATCCGTGGCCCGCAGGCGGGCGGGGCGGTGAAAGATCTGCCTATTCATCTGTACGATTTGGGTACCGGCAACCAGGTGAAAATCCCGTCTGAGGTGATGATCCCGGAGACCCGCGAGTTTGAGTTTGCCAACCTCGGCTTTATTCCGCTCTCGTATTACAAAAACCGCGACTATGCCTGCTTCTTCTCGGCGAACTCCGCGCAGAAACCGGCGCTGTACGACACCGCAGATGCCACGGCCAACAGCCGCATCAACGCCCGTCTGCCATACATCTTCCTGCTGTCGCGTATTGCGCACTATCTGAAGCTCATCCAGCGCGAGAACATCGGCACCACCAAGGACCGCCGTCTGCTGGAGCTGGAGCTGAATACCTGGGTGCGTAGTCTGGTGACGGAAATGACCGATCCGGGCGATGAGTTGCAGGCTTCTCATCCGCTGCGTGACGCGAAGGTGGTGGTGGAAGATATCGAAGACAACCCGGGCTTCTTCCGCGTGAAGCTGTTTGCGGTGCCGCACTTCCAGGTGGAAGGCATGGATGTGAACCTTTCTCTGGTGAGCCAGATGCCGAAAGCGAAAGCGTAACGTAAGGCAGGAAGCATGAAAACGGAACAACCGTTATGGGGCAGGGGCCAGATGGTCTCTCCCCAGCACTTCCAGCAACAGGCCGCGTATGCGGCCTGGTCTGCGGAATGCATCGCCCGGTTAGGCCTCTCCCATCCCTGGGGAGTGATTGAAGCCACTTTCGAACCGGATGCACTGAAACTGGGCCGCCTGCAGGCCCGCCATCTGCACATCCGTTTCCCCGACGGGACGCTTATCGACACGGATAATGCTGACGATCTGCCACCGGTTCTGGCGCTGGAGAGTGAATCAAATGAGGTGGTAGTGATGCTCGCGCTACCGCTGCTGCGCGCGAATGGTGGCAACTGTCTTAAGCCCGATGAGGTAGCCGGGCGTCCTGTTCGCTATCGCCAGCGTTGGCAGGATATCCGCAATACCTTCGGGGACGATACCCGCCAGATTGCGGTAATGCGTCCTGAGCTGACGCTGCGGTTTGCACATCAGAACAACAGCGATTACCTGACCTGTCCGGTTGCCCGCCTGCAGCAGGATCTGCAGGGGGCGTGGCAGCCTGATGAGACGTTTCTCCCCCCGCTCCTGGCCATCGAGGGCAGCCGCTGGCTGTTAACCCAGCTCGAACAGCTGATGATCCAGCTACGTGTACGCCTGAGCCGACTGATGGCCATGCGACGGGAAAGTAATGAGCGCATGGCAGACTTTGCCGTGGCCGACGTGTCGCTGTTCTGGTTGCTGAATGCCCTCAACAGCGCTGAGCCCGTGCTGGGGCAGTTTCAGCGCCATCCGCAAAGTCCGCCTGAACGCCTGTATCCGGAGCTGGCCCGCCTGGCGGGCAGCCTACTGACCTTCTCGCTGGAGCACCAGGTGAGTGCGATCCCGGTCTGGCAGCACGAGCAACTGAATAACGTATTTCCGCCGCTGTTTGATTTACTGGGGGACCTTCTGGAAGCCAGTCTGCCATCGCGGGTGGTGGCGATTGAGCTTGAGCACGATGCCCGGCTGCACTTCTGGCAGGCCCGTCTGCATGATCCGCGTCTGCGTGAAGGGGCGGATTACTACCTCTCCGTGCGTTCAATGGTGCCGGTAGCTCAGCTGCAGGAGCAGTTCCCGCGCCAGTGCAAGGTTGGCAGCCCCGATCATGTCAGAAGTATCGTCAATTCATCGCGGGTGGGCGTGCCGCTGACCCCGCTGCGCCATGTGCCGGCAGCCATTCCGTTACGTCTGGAAAATCAGTATTTCAGTCTTGATGTCTCTCATCCTCAGGCCACTGAAATGCTCCAGGGCGGCACCTGCATGTTTTACGTTCCGGGCATGCTCGGCGAGCCTGAACTTGAACTCTTTGCGGTGCTGAGAACATGAGTGAGCGTAAACGCGGCGCTGCCGCGGCCATTGATATTGATGCCCTGCTGCAGGATACCTGGCTGCAGGTGATCAGCCTGCGTCACGGTCCGAAATTTCAGGATGGAGAAGGGCGCACGCTGTGGGAGCGTTGCATTGCTGATGTCGAACGTGTGCAGCGTGAGCTGAAAGCGGGCGAACTTGATGAAGCCAGCTGCCGGCATATTCTCACCGCACAATGTGCGCTGCTGGATGAGGCGGTTAAGAGTCGCGGTGTGGAGGATGATGCCTGCGTGCAGTGGTATGACATTCCCCTGCAGGGGCACTTCCTTGGCACCATGGACGCCGGTGACACGCTGTGCGATCGGATGCGCGATGTGCTGCGTGAACCGGCTCCTGACCACGCTGTCGTGACCTGCTTCCAGCGGGTCATGATGCTCGGATTCCTCGGCAACTTCCGCTCCCTATACGATCCTGAGCGGCAGAAACTCATGAATGCACTTAATGAACATGTTGCGCCGTTCAGCTATTCACAACCCCATCCCGTTCTGGCGGAAAGCCATGCCGGACGGGGGATAAGGGGTTGGCTTGCATCATGGCCCATGCGCATTGGCCTGAGTGTGGTGGTGGTCACCGCATTATGGTGGGGACTGGATTGCTGGCTGGATCAGACACTGCTTACCCTGCTGCCGGGAGCCGTGAAATGAGCCCTGCACAACAGCGCGGGCTTGCGCTCTGGGCTGCCCTGCTGAGTGCAGTGGTCTGCCTGTGGTTTCTGCCAGCATCCCGGCTGGTTTCCGTTCTCGTCCTGCTGGCGGTACTGGGGCTAATCATGGCGTTCTGGGCTGTCGCCTGCCGTCGCGTGCAGCACGATTTCACCCTGTGTCTGGAGGACCTGCCTGAAACGAGTTATTGCCAGCCCGTGGTACTGGTCTGTGGCGATCTGCCGCTTGCCTGGCCGCATCAGTCACCGGTACTTACTGTCACGCAGGGCTGCTGGATCCGTGTGGAGGATCATCTGGAACTGGAGCAGGCCGCCCGTCAGGTACTGTGGTTGCGCCCCGACTGGGGACGTCAGCTGTCAGTGATGGTCAGTGTTTGTCCGCAGCAGCACCCTGACAGTGAACGCCTTACCAGTCGTTTGCTTGCCCTGCGCTGGCAGATTAGTCGGTTGCGTAAAGCAACCGGCCATTCTGTGCCACTGGTTCTGAATGGACAGGTCGGCAGTGCGATGATGAATGACATGCTCTGGCAGACGGCGATCCTGGGGGAAGGGGTAAAGGTCTGGAGTGGGACTTCAGCGCCTGGCTCAGTTGCTGAATGGGTTAATACTGGCGGAACGCCTGCGATGCATCAACAGGTGCTTATGAACAGCCTGATGAGCTGGTTCCAACAGCACGTCCACGCTGTCCTTATGGATGAAAACCCCGATATTCCTGTCATTGAACCTGTTGCGGTTCTGTGGGGATTGGGCCCGATCCTGGCCGGAAGCATGGCCACCTCTGTCTGGACAGCGTGGTTGTCCCGCCATACTGCGATGCAGCAGGTGTCTGGCTGGCAGCCGGCGGGAACGGACAGTACGGTTATTTCCCTGTTCCCGAATTTTGTCCTCCCTTTACTGCCAGAAGGACGAGGCCTGACACCGCATGGACGAACCTGGCGCGGTGCGCTCGGAATCTTCACGTTGGCGACCATTGCTGCACTGCTCAGCAGTGGCTGGAACAACCGCCAGCTGCTGCAACGCGTTAGCTTCGATATTGTCCGTTACAACAGCATCGCCATGGATGATTACGGTCCTAAAGCCAGCGCCGTACAGGTGCTGCGCGAGGATGCGGCGCTGCTGGATGAGCATGCACGCAATGGTGTACCGGCCCGGCTGGGTCTGGGGCTTTATCGGGGGGAACGTCTGCGAATACCGGTGCTGGAAGCGAACCGCTCATATGTGCCACCACCTCCTCCACCAAAGCCTGTGGAAAAGGTCGCGCCGAAAATCATCCGCCTCGACAGCATGTCGCTGTTCGATACCGGCAAATGGGCGCTGAAACCCGCCTCAACAAAGCTGCTGGTGAACTCACTGGTGGGGATCAAGGCGAAGCCCGGCTGGCTGATTGTGGTCGCGGGCCATACCGACAGCACCGGGGATGACCAGTCCAACCAGGTGCTGTCCCTGAAGCGTGCGGAGTCGGTGCGCGACTGGATGCGGGACACCGGCGATGTGCCGGAGAGCTGTTTTGCGGTGCAGGGCTACGGTGAAAGCCGACCTGTCGCCACCAACGACACGGCGGAAGGCCGGGCGCTGAACCGCCGTGTCGAAATCAGTCTGGTGCCGCAGGCGAACGCCTGCCAGCTGCCGGGCAACACCCCCGCGTCATCGCAGGATGATGGCGCTGATAACAACTTAACGGAGTAATTAACATGGCAATTCCAGTCTATCTGTGGCTGAAGGACGACGGCGGCGCGGACATCAAAGGGTCTGTGGACGTTCAGGATCGTGAAGGCAGCATCGAGGTGGTGGCCCAGGAGCATAACCTGTACATCCCGACCGACAATAACACCGGCAAGCTGACCGGTACCCGTATCCACACCCCGTTCCTGTTCACCAAGGAAATCGACTCCTCCAGCCCGTACCTGTACAAGGCGGTGACCACCGGCCAGACCCTGAAGTCTGCGGAATTTAAGTGGTACAGAATCAATGACGCGGGCCAGGAAGTGGAGTACTTCAACACGAAGCTTGAGAACGTGAAGCTGGTGAAAGTGAATCCGAAGATGCACGACATCAAGGACCCGGCGTTCGAGAAGCACAACCACCTCGAGCAGATTGAACTGCGCTACGAAAAAATCACCTGGACCTACAAGGACGGCAACATCATTCATTCCGATTCCTGGAACGAACGCGCCACCGCGTAAGTCGCATGCGGACAGGGCCCTGTCCGCAGTTTTTTGCACAGCGTCTGTATGCACGGACGCTGTGCAAAGAAAAACACAATCTGCCTGCCCGACCTGATGCGCTTTGGGTTCCTGAATAACAGGGAACAGCGACGGGCGGTAGCGTGTCCGGAACTGATAAAGAGAGAGTCTCATGGAAAATCCCGCCATCCTGTTACGCCGTCTTAACCCTTACTGTGCCCGCGCGATGGAAGGGGCCGCTTCCCTGTGCCAGACCCGCGCCCATGCGGAAATCCTGCCCGAGCACTGGTTGCTGAAGCTGCTGGAGCAGGGTGAGGGCGACCTGACGGTGCTGGCGCGGCGCTACGAATGGGATATGGATACGATATGGCAGGATATGCTGGGTTTTCTGGACAGCCTGCCACGTTCGGTGCGCAGCCGTCCGCAGCTGTCGGACAGTGTCCGGGCTCTGATGCAGGAGGCCTGGCTGCACGCCTCGCTGTCGGGGGAAGAGCACATCCGCAGCATTCACCTCCTGATGGCCCTGGTGGACAAACCGAAACTGGTGCGCTGCGACGGCCTGTGGCCGCTGCTGACGCTGGCGCAGAGCCAGCTTGAGCGCCTGCGGGGGCTTCTGGATGCGCAGTCGGATGAACGCCCGGAGGTGCAGCAGGAAGCGGAGCTTACGCAGGGCGATGAGGTGGAGTTTGTCGGCCGTCCGGTGAATGCGGATATAAAAGGAGAGCTGAACCCGGCGTTACAGAATGCGCTGGACAGGTTCACCCTCGACGTCACCGCCCGCGCCCGTGAGGGCAGAATCGACCCGGTCTATGGCCGCGACAATGAAATCCGCCAGATGGTGGACATTCTTTCCCGGCGCCGCAAGAACAACCCGATTCTGGTGGGCGAACCGGGAGTCGGCAAGACCGCGCTCGTGGAAGGACTGGCGCTGCGCATCGCCGAAGGCAATGTGCCGGACGCGCTGAAGCCGGTCTCGGTACGCACCCTTGACCTCGGCCTGTTACAGGCGGGTGCAGGCGTGAAGGGGGAGTTTGAACAACGCCTGAAAAACATCATCGACGCGGTGCAGCAGTCACCCCTGCCGGTTCTGCTCTTCATTGACGAGGCGCACACCATTATCGGTGCGGGCAACCAGGCGGGGGGCGCCGATGCGGCCAACCTGCTGAAACCGGCGCTCGCCCGCGGTGAGCTCAGAACCATCGCCGCCACCACCTGGAGCGAATACAAGCAGTACTTTGAGCGCGACGCCGCGCTGGAGCGTCGTTTCCAGATGGTGAAAGTTGACGAGCCGGACGACGACACCGCGTGCCTGATGCTGCGGGGACTCAAGCCACGTTACGCGCAGCACCACGGTGTGCATATTACCGATGAGGCGGTCAGGGCGGCCGTCACGCTCTCCAGACGCTATCTGACCGGACGCCAGCTGCCGGACAAGGCGGTTGACCTGCTGGACACCGCTTCGGCCCGTGTCCGCATGAGCCTCGATACGGTGCCGGAGCCACTGACCAGGATGAAGGCGCAGCTCACGGCACTTGCCATGGAGAAACAGGCGCTGCTGGAGGATATCGCGGTGGGCAATACCGCCCACGGCGAACGTCTGGCCGCCATCGGAGAGGAAGAAGTCGGCATCATTTTGCAGCTCGATGAACGGGAAACCCGGTACGGCCAGGAGCTGAAACTCACGGAAGAACTGCTTGCCTGCCGCACGGATATCTCCCGCCAGGGAGAGATTGCGGACCTTCAGATGCAGCTTACTGCCGTGCAGCAGAATACCCCGCTGCTGGGGCTGGATGTGGACGCGCGTACCGTCGCCACCGTTATCGCCGACTGGACGGGCGTACCGCTCTCTTCCCTGATGAAGGACGAGCAGACGGAACTGCTGAGCCTTGAACACAGTCTGGCGAAACGCGTTGTCGGCCAGGACAGCGCACTGAATGCCATTGCGCAGCGCCTGCGCGCCAGCAAAACCGGTCTGGCGCCGGAGAACGGCCCGCAGGGCGTGTTCCTGCTTGTGGGGCCGAGCGGCACAGGCAAGACCGAAACCGCCCTGGCGCTGGCCGATGAACTGTTCGGCGGCGAGAAGTCCCTTATCACCATCAACCTCTCGGAATACCAGGAGCCACACACCGTCTCGCAGCTCAAGGGCTCACCGCCGGGCTACGTGGGTTACGGTCAGGGCGGCATTCTGACCGAAGCCGTCCGTAAGCGTCCGTACAGCGTGGTGTTGCTGGATGAAGTGGAAAAGGCACACCGGGACGTGATGAACCTGCTCTACCAGGTGTTTGACCGCGGCTTCATGCGCGACGGCGAGGGGCGGGAAATTGACTTCCGTAACACGGTGATTCTGATGACCTCGAACCTCGGCAGCGACCTCATCATGCAGATGCTGGAGGAACAACCGGAGGCGACAGAGCCGGACCTGCATGAACTGCTGCGTCCTGTCCTGCGGGACCACTTCCAGCCCGCACTGCTGGCGCGCTTCCAGACGGTGATTTACCGTCCGCTGGCACAGGCAGCGATGCGTACCATTGTGGGGATGAAGCTGAATCAGGTGAGCAGACGCCTCAACCGTCACTACGGAATAACTACCCATATCAGCGAAAGCCTGTACGACGCGCTGACCGATGCCTGCCTGCTGCCGGACACCGGGGCGCGCAATATCGACAGCCTGCTGAACCAGCAGATTCTGCCGGTCCTGAGCCAGCAGCTGCTGAGCCAGATGGCTGCGGGGCATAAGCCGCATACCCTGACGCTTGGCTGGGATGAGGAAGAGGGCATAGTGCTCGAGTTTGACCGGACAGAAGGTGAGCATGCATGAGCAGTAATCTTCCCTTACGATTCAGCCACAGCCATCACCTGCTTTCGGTGAAGAGCTGCGATGCAGGGCTTGATGTGCTGGCATTTGAGGGCAATGAAGCCCTGAGCACGCCGTTCAGCTACCGTACTGAATTCACCAGCGCGGATCATGTCATCAGCAAAGAGATGATGCTGATGAAAGCGGCTTCCCTGACGCTTCAGGCCCCGGTAGACCAGGGTTACGGTATCAAAATACAGCAGCCGGTACGGGTGATTCAGGGCGTGGTGACCGGTTTTGAACGCCTCAGCACGTCAAAAGATGAAACCCGCTACGCCCTGACGCTTGAGCCGCGTCTGGCGCTGCTTGACCGCTCGCACCAGAACACCATTTACCAGGACATGTCCGTCCCACAAATTGTGGAGAAAATCCTGCGCGAGCGCCACGGCATGCGCGGTGAGGATTTTCTGTTTTCGCTCACCAGAGAGTATCCACGCCGTGAGCAGGTGATGCAGTACGCTGAGGACGACCTGCACTTCATCACCCGCCTGCTGGGCGAGGTCGGTATATGGTTCCGCTTCACCACCGACACGCGCCTCAGCATTGACGTGGTGGAGTTTTACGACAGCCAGCAGGGCTATGAGAAAGGCCTGACGCTGCCGTCTGTACCGCCATCGGGCCAGCATTCAAAAGGCGTGGATTCAGTCTGGGGAATGGAATGCCATCACAATGTGGTGCAGAAGCAGGTCAGCACCCGGGACTACAACTACCGTCAGGCCACGCAGGACATGAACGCCCGGGTTGACGCGACCGGCGGGGATGTCACCACGTACGGTGATGCCTACCACTGGGCGGATAACTACCTGACGCCGGGCAGCGCGTATGACCGCAACCCGGCAGCGGAGTCCGGGGCGTTTTACGCCCGCATCCGCCACGAACGCTACCTGAATGGCCAGACGCAGACCGTTGCTTTCACCAGCTGCCCGACCCTTTCACCGGGTATGCGGCTGAAAGTCACCGGCGGGTACGAAGTGGCGGAGGTGTTTACCCAGGGCGTGGTGGTCACGGCGATGCACAGCCATGCCCGGCGTGATGCAGACTTTTGCGTCAGGTTTGACGGTATCCCGGACAGCGCGGACTTTTGCTTCCGCCCGGCGCCAGGCCGCCGCCCGGTGATGGCCGGTACGCTGCCGGCCCGCGTCACCAGCACCACCGAAAATGACACCTACGGGCATATCGACAAGGACGGTCGCTACCGCGTCAATATGCTGTTTGATCGTGAGAACTGGGAGACCGGGTTCGAGAGCCTGTGGGTCCGTCAGTCCCGCCCGTATGCGGGGGACACCTACGGCCTGCACCTGCCGCTGCTGGCAGGCACCGAGGTGGCGATTGGTTTTGAGGACGGCAACCCGGACCGGCCGTACATTGCCGGTGTGCTGCACGACTCGGCGCACGGCGACCACGTTACCATCCGGAACTACAAACGCAACGTCCTGCGGACCCCGGCGAACAACAAAATCCGCCTCGACGACGAGCGCGGAAAAGAGCATATCAAGGTCAGCACAGAGTACGGCGGCAAGAGCCAGCTGAACCTCGGCCATCTGGTCGACAGCGAAAAACAACAGCGGGGGGAGGGTTTTGAACTCAGAACCGACAGCTGGGGTGCCATCCGGGCGCAGAAAGGACTATTCATCTCGGCGGACGGGCAGGCGAAAGCGCAAGGACTGCAGCGTGAAATGCAAGCTGCGCTCAAAGAACTTGACGCTGCCAGAGAGGTGACTTCTGGATTACGTCACGCTGCTCAAGCAGCCCAGGCGGAATTAGCCGATCTTGAGAAACAAACAACATTAATGAATCAGACGCTTAGCGATCTTAAGCAGCAAGCATTACTTCTGTCTGCCCCTTCAGGAATTGCGCAGGTCACCCCCGCGAGCGTACAAGTTTCGGCGGGGGAAAATCTAATTGTTACTGCTGGTCAACATGCAGACATTAGCATTGCCAAAAAATTAACTCTGGCGGTGGGCGATATTCTGAGCTTATATGCACACAAACTGTGAATAAAAATGTATGCCTCGGAGGGCAAAGTAGATCTTCAGGCACAGTCGGACGCGCTGAATTTATTTGCTAAAGAAAAGCTTTCGGTCGCCAGTTCAGACAACAGCGTTGTCATATCAGCCAAAAAAGAAATCCTTTTGGTTTGTGGGGGGACATTTATACGGTTAAGTGATGCGGGGGTTGAAGTTGGTACTGGCAAAAACGTCACGTTGAAATGTATTGCGGTTCAACAGCAGTCTGCGGCGACGTTAAATTCAACGCTTTCGCTACCTTCTGGCTGCAAACCTGGGGTAATTTCTGCAGCCCAACAGCAAGGGGCTGTGGTGATGCTTAGCTAATACTTGAGGAAAAAGATGACTACAAAATTAGCCGTTTTAGGTGACAGGACGAGTAATGGGAAAATAATTTCTGCAACTGCGAATTATTTTAGTGATGGAAAACAGGTGGCACAAAATAATGACAAAGCCATCTGTACTGTCTGTAAGGGAACATTTCCCATCCTGGCCACTGCAATTGGTATCGTCAGTAATGGCATACTTCTGGTACAGGATCAGGACCGTGTGCTTTGTCTATGTCCCGGCCATAAAGTGATCGCAGGCTCTAATTTTTTCACTGGCTAAATAAGAATTTTTTATTTACAGGCTTAATTAAAAAAAGGATGTGAATATGGCATGCCAGGGGTTATGCACAACGAAAGGCCTGACAGTACTGCCCGTGCGCTATGCTGTTGTGCCAGAAAATATTAATGCCAGTTTACCGGGATGGGCGAATGATGCGCGCATAACAGGGGTAACGCTCGCCAGTAATGAAAAGTACACACTCCGCGCGCTTCGCCAGGGCTACCTTTACGTTTTTTATGAAAAAGGAAAACATGGCATCAATTACTGGCAGTGCTACAGCGTTGCGCCAGACGGCTCACTGTGGCTGCAACAGGTGGAGTCTAATCCTGTACCGGTGGATAAAGCGCTGTGCGAAACGGGCGAGCATATCGCGCAAAACGTCGAGTTCATGAGCATTGAATCCCCGGATAAGTGCGGCAATGTGTGGTTTGCGTTCAGTCAGTATCCGTGGGAGCAGGAAACGCTCGATCGGTATCGCATCAGGCCAGAAGAGCGCAGTGAGAGAATGCAGAAAGTGATGCCTTCGGTGGCGGGAGCTCAGCGCACAAAAACAGGGACCGACGTTACCGGGGCAAGCCTGAATCAGGTACTGGACTATCAGGTGCCTTCTGTTTCTGGTCTTCTGCCTGGTCCGGATGAGGCGAAAGTGGTAAACATCAGCCGTGCATCGTCACTCTGGGATCCGACAGTGGATGATCCCTGGCGGGTCAATAATGATGTGGTGAAACTGCAGTCCAGTCTGTATCCGTGGGCAAAAAACCGCAGTGGCATGGCAGCCGCGACGGTCACGGCCATGGAAAACCGAAGTGAGGGGATGACGCCGTTGCTGCTTCCACTCTGGGATCCGGTGGGGATTGTTCATGAGCTTAACGGCTGGAGCCAAGATGTGCTGGGGCGCAGGCGCAGTTCCTGCAGGAGCGTGAGCTTGAGTTCGCCACCAAAACAAACCTCGATGCAGTCAGAACGCTGCTGGAAAGCAATGCCGAATCTCTGGAGGACGCGATGCGGAGACGAAGAACTGATGGTCCCATGCTGACAGACGAATATCTGGATTCGCGTCTGCAGGCGCTTGAGAAAAGGTATCAGGGTAAGCCTGATGTGCTGGCACAAATCAGGGCTGATGACAGGTTAGTGAGAAATTGGCATGCGCAGAACGTGACGGCATCATACCCGGAGAGTGTGCTGATGAGTCCACCCGAACCGCTGGCTGCTCACCAGCGACGGGTTGCCGCGATACAGGCTCAGGTCGATAAGGAACTGGCGTTAAATCTGCCTGAACCCTCGCAGGATTTCAGTGGAGTCCGGGCCCGGAGCTGGGCTCCCTATCAGAAAAAGCTCAACGCAACCCGACAGGCGAACTTTGATACCTGCTACACGAGCCTGGTTGATTCGGTTAATGCTATCTTCCAGAAGCGTATCGTCAGCGTGGTGAACTGGCTCAGTGCACCGGTACTGCTGGCAACGCTGGATGATTTCCACTGCGAGGCACAGCGGGCAGGGCTGTTCTACCAGTCAGCGGTGGGGATGTCCATGCACGGGATCAACAGCTGTCCGGCAGGGGCGGCAAAGATAGACGGCTGGTGGAATGAGTACAGCACTAAAAATCGCGGGAATCTGCTGTGGCGGCATGTGGCGGCCAATAACCCGCAGCTAATCAGTGAGCTGGAGCCGTATCTGGCGACGGTGAAAGGGAAAAAGGACGAGGACGTGACGCCTCTGACGGCGACCGCCATGACGGCAGCCCTGATGCAGCAGGTCAGCAATATGAAAAAGCTGGAGGGATATTACCAGAAATCGATGAACAGTGTCGTGAAGGGGCTGAGGGAAAATGCCAGCAAACTGGAAGTACAGCTCTTCAACACGGATGCGGTTAGCGTCACGGTGGGCGCGAGGGTAAGCCGTATTGTGGGGGGGGATAAGACAGGCGCGAAGCGTGCGACCTCGGCGTTCAGGCTGATATTTATGATAAGGGCGGGAATACCTTCAGAAAAAGTTCACTCGTTAGTGAATGCGTATCTGAAAGATGCCCCGGTGTTACGTCAGACGGTGCTGGCAGGTATACGGCGCAGCGGACGTTTTATGGCGAGCGGGAATGAAGTCGCCGAGATTAAACAGAGAATGAGCAGCAGGCTGGAAGAGCACTTTGCATCAGAAAAGGGCAAGGCCGAATATCGGCTGGCGGGAATAAACAGTCTGTTGCTGGTGCTGAATGCGATGGATTTTATCTACCTGTGCGGACAGGTAAGGGATGAGAAGAAGCCGCTGGCGAGCCTGCTGGCCAGCGGGCTGGCGATGGTGAGTCAGGGGACGTCGGTTATTTTGCCGGCAATAGAAAAAGGTCTGGAAGCGCGTGAGCTTACGGTGGCCTGGGTCAAGGGGGTTGGGGCGGCAGCGGGTGGAACTGCGTCTTTAATTTCGGTGTTTGCTGATGGTGCAAGTACTTACGAAGAGTTGCAAAGCAATCGTTTTTTACTTTCCTCTGTATTGCTTATTAAAACAACAGTTGATGTCCTGGCAGTCACAAAATCAGTCGGTCTTCTGCTGGAACAGTTTAGTCAACCGATAGTTAAAAAAGTAGCTGGGAAAATTACAGGTTTTTTGGCTTGGGAAATTTTAGGGATCCGAATACTTGCAGTACTGATGACCTGGGAAGTGATGGTAGCGATAACTTTGTTACAGGTGGTTGTGACCTGGATATCGGACGATGAGCTTCAGATATGGTGCAGGAAATGTGTATTTGGAACAGCACCGTTCAACCGCAGTGTGGCAGACCAGAATAAAGCCTTGGAAGGGGCGATAAAGGATATTTCATGAATTCAAAAGAGCAGCATCAGATATGCTCCCGTTTTGTTGAGCCAGAAAAATTAGCAGACCTGCGTACAAAGCGAGAGATTGAGATGATGAACGGCAGGCCGTGGACACGTGAGCTTCCGCCGCCGCCGGTATTGCCGCCTTATGGTCCTCTGGAGAAAATATCAGGGAAACTGCAGTCTTTCCGTAGCGAATATTTTCGGGAGTATTTTGATGCAGTTGCCTACCGGACCAGCACGTTGCCGGAGATATCAGATGGCCAGCGCGGAGCTGCCGCCGCCGCCGCGATAGTCGCAGGGAGTCCTGGCGTCGGGGCTGCCATTATGGCTGAGAGCGAATCATCAAATGATTCGGCGGAATATGTGCAGGGAGATATTAATGGCAGACCATTTCGCGGCTGGGTGGGCATCACCCGACTTCAGACTGGCGATAATGTGGACATGATTGTTGAGTGGCAGCATGATCATTATGAAGTCTATGCCATTGCGTTACCGGAAGAGCGGATAGTGTCAGTATGTCCGAAATGTGATATGGGGCATATTGCGCATATGCTGTGGCGCATTAAAAATATGTTCATTCTAATCACCATATTGATGGTGGCTTTTGTTTCTGTATGTGTATTTATCTCTATCTCAAAAGGAAATCCAAATGGTGTCTCTTTATTTGAGAGGTTTTATCTTTTCCTGGTAATGGCTTTTGTGGTGTCCTCTGTAATTTCGGGGTTGATTGCATTCTTTGCATATAAAGCCTGTGCGCCAACACGCTGCAAACTGGCGGAGGAGATATTTCAGTTGCTG
>ENA-UOZQ01000138-UOZQ01000138.1-food-metagenome-genome-assembly--contig:-NODE-138-length-23125-cov-9.730516_pt1 | contig 23125 bp, 18 predicted proteins | sample MGYA00249876_ERZ772739 | MGnify/ENA primary metagenome ERZ772739 (study PRJEB29005, sample SAMN08379460) | food metagenome | isolation source: cheese spiked with Escherichia coli O103 | study: EMG produced... | reverse complement strand
CGATGATTGCCATGAGTAAAATAACCTCTTGAAACTTAATGGTATGGTGGCGCAATTCGGCCACGGATAAGGGCAATAATAGCAGAACAGGCAACCCTGCGGAAACCGCTATCGTGCAGGACTGCACTCTGTGCTACATGAAAAGGGTAAAAAAGGGGTTTTTCAGACTTATGCCTGGCTGCGCAATGTCTCAAGCTGGGCGATCAGCATCTCTTCAATGAGCTCGCTGCGGCTGATATTACGCGCTTCCGCCAGCTCGTTAAGCGCATCGACAGCGTCAGCGTTGAGCTTCAATTCGACACGCTTAAGCCCACGATTTTTATCGCGTTTAAGCTGGTTGCGTTTATTAATACGCAGCTGTTCGTCGCGCGAAAGCGGATTCGTTTTCGGTCGTCCCGGTCGACGCTCATTCGCGAACAGATCTAGTGTCGTACGGTCCGTTTGTTCTTTGGCCATGATTCTGAGACTTCGGGGGAAACACGCCGCCCTGCTAATGCCCGGGCGATAAGCGCGCCATCATACATCAGCAAAAACGGCACGCCAACGACTGGAAGCCCGTCGTCTTCCAGTCGCTCTCTTTTTAATCAATTTGCCGTATCAGTGAGATAGCGACGAATGGCGCGCAGGACTGCTTCAGGTTTTTCCGCATGTACCCAATGCCCGGCACCGGCAATTACATGGGCGCGCGCCTGCGGGAATTGTGCCAGCAGCGTGTCGCGGTAAGCATCAGTAACGTAAGGCGAGTTACCGCCACGAATGAAGAGGGTAGGATGCGGCCAGGCGGGGACGGCCTCCCAGCCAACGATGTTATTATACTGGTCCCACAGCACCGGGACGTTAAAACGCCATTGCCCCTCAACAAACGACTTCAGCAGGAATTGCACCACGCCTTCTTCATCAAGATGCTCACGCATCACGGCTGCTGCCTGCTGACGGGTGGAAACGCCGGCCTCCGTCACCGCATTAATTGCCGCGAAGATCTCATCGTGACGGCGAACGTCGTAATCCACTGGGGCGACATCAATCACCACCAGCCCGGAAATTCGCTCAGGTGCCAGTGCTGTGAGCGCCATGACCGCTTTACCACCCATCGAATGCCCGATGAGGGTCACTTTCTGCAGGTTGTGGGCGTCGAGCGTATCCAGGAGATCCTGCGCCATTGCCGCGTAGGTCATCTCGTCTGCGCGCCCGGAAAGTCCGTGGTTGCGCATATCGACCTGTAAAATATCGTGATCGGTAACCAGATCGCGCGCCAGCACGCCCAGGTTATCCAGGCTGCCAAAAAGTCCATGAACCAGTACGATGGGAGAATTATTGTTCGGCGATTGTGCAGTTTGCGCTCGGGTATTCAATTTCATGGCAAAGTTCTTTTTTTACGTTTGTCAGGTTAGGGTATCATGTTGACCATTCTGCCGCCCGGCCGCAAGGTTCCAGTTTAATCTGACTTTTGCCGCCAACCTGGTTTGACGCTATCCGCTGTTGGGATTTGACCTTATAATCCCAATGACTTGTATTCAGATAAGATATCGCACTGGATTAAGATGAAAACAATCGAAGTTGATGACGAACTCTATCAGTATATTGCCAGCCAAACGCGGCATATCGGGGAGAGCGCGTCCGACATTTTACGGCGCATGCTTAAAATTTCCGCCGCTTCACAGCCTGCTACCCCAGTCACCAAAGATGTCGTGTCTCAGCCGAGCGTTGTTGCACAAGCAAAGCCTGCCGTGACGCCGGTAAAAGATAAAGTACGCGCGATGCGCGAGCTGCTGCTGTCCGACGAGTATGCGGAGCAGAAAAAGGCGGTTAACCGCTTTATGCTGGTGCTGTCTACACTTTACTCCCTGGATAACAAAGCGTTTGCTGAAGCGACCGAGTCGCTGCACGGTCGTACTCGCGTCTATTTCGCGGGTGACGAGCAAACGCTGCTGCAAAATGGCAACCAAACCAAACCTAAACATGTCCCTGGCACCCCATACTGGGTGATCACCAATACCAATACGGGCCGCAAGTGCAGCATGATTGAACACATCATGCAGTCCATGCAGTTCCCGGCGGAATTGATTGAAAAGGTTTGCGGTACAATTTAACCCTTGCATCAGAAGGACCCGGTAATGGCAAATCACAGCCGTGCAGGCCAACCTGCACAACAAAGCGATTTGATTAACGTCGCTCAGCTGACCGCGCAGTATTACGTGCTGAAACCGGTCGTGGGCAACGCAGAACACGCAGTGAAGTTTGGTACATCTGGTCACCGCGGTAGCGCGGCACGCCATAGCTTTAACGAACCGCACATTCTGGCCATTGCTCAGGCCATTGCGGAAGAGCGCGCTAAAAACGGCGTTACCGGTCCGTGCTACGTGGGGAAAGATACCCATGCGCTGTCTGAACCGGCGTTCATCTCTGTGCTGGAAGTGCTGGCGGCAAACGGCGTCGACGTGATTGTGCAGGAGAATAACGGCTTCACGCCAACGCCGGCGGTGTCTAACGCTATCCTGGTGCACAACAAAAAAGGTGGTGCGCTGGCTGACGGGATTGTTATCACGCCATCCCACAACCCGCCGGAAGACGGGGGCATTAAATACAACCCGCCTAACGGTGGCCCGGCAGATACTAACGTCACCAAAGTGGTAGAAGACCGCGCAAACGCGCTGTTGGCTGACGGTCTGAAAGGCGTGAAACGCATCTCTCTGGATGCGGCAATGGCGTCCGGTCACGTAAAAGAGCAGGATCTGGTTCAGCCGTTCGTGGAAGGGCTGGCGGATATCGTCGATATGGCGGCGATTCAGAAAGCAGGCCTGAAGCTAGGCGTGGACCCGCTGGGCGGCTCCGGTATCGAGTACTGGAAACGCATTGCCGAGCATTACAAGCTGGATCTGACCATCGTGAACGATCACGTCGATCAGACCTTCCGCTTTATGCACCTGGATAAAGACGGCGCGATCCGTATGGACTGCTCCTCCGAGTGTGCGATGGCGGGCCTGCTGGCGCTGCGCGACAAATTCGATCTGGCGTTTGCGAACGACCCGGATTATGACCGTCACGGTATCGTCACCCCTGCCGGGCTGATGAACCCGAACCACTATCTGGCTGTGGCGATCAACTACCTGTTCCAGCATCGTCCGCAGTGGGGCAAAGAGGTGGCTGTTGGTAAAACGCTGGTCTCTTCCGCGATGATCGACCGCGTGGTCGACGCGCTGGGCCGCAAGCTGGTGGAAGTGCCGGTGGGCTTCAAATGGTTTGTTGACGGTCTGCACGACGGCAGCTTCGGCTTCGGTGGTGAAGAGAGCGCCGGGGCATCCTTCCTGCGTTTCGACGGCACGCCATGGTCAACCGATAAAGACGGTATCATCATGTGCCTGCTGGCGGCGGAGATCACCGCGGTCACCGGTAAGAACCCGCAGGAACATTACAACGACCTGGCGGCACGTTTTGGTGCGCCAAGCTACAACCGTATTCAGGCGAGCGCGACCTCAGCCCAGAAAGCGGCGCTGTCTAAACTCTCTCCGGAGATGGTCAGTGCTAACACCTTGGCAGGTGATCCGATCACCGCGCGTCTGACGGCTGCACCGGGTAACGGCGCGTCTATCGGGGGGCTGAAAGTAATGACCGACAACGGCTGGTTCGCTGCACGTCCATCCGGTACGGAAGACGCGTATAAAATCTATTGCGAAAGCTTCCTCGGCGCTGAGCACCGTCAGCAGATTGAGAAAGAAGCCGTAGAGATTGTCAGCGAAGTGCTGAAGAACGCGTAAGTGCGTTATCGGTGCGGGCTGATGCCCTCACCCCGGCCCTCTCCCACGGGGAGAGGGAGAAAACAATAAAAACGGCAACCCTCGGGCTGCCGTTTTGTTTTTACCTAACTATGCTTATTCTTCAATTCAAACCGTGGTGACACCAGACCGTACAGCGTCCAGCCCATAAAGGTCACCATTGCCCCATAGAGCATCGCTTCCTGACCGGAAGAGTAGAGCGCATAGAAGCTGTAAATCGCCCCAATGAGCGCCACGATATTCGCCGCTCGTGCTTTACGCGGATCCACCCTCGCGACCTTCTGAATAATCACCAGCGCGGCCATCGATAGAATGTACGGAATGATGTTCGTCACCACCGCCAGGTTGACCAGCACGTTGAACTGGCTGTTCAGCGACGGGCTAATGGTCATCAGCGACAATCCACTCTGGAAAATCACGATGGCCAGCATGCCCTGCACCGGTGCGTCCGCTTTGGTGACGCGGGAGAAGATTTTGGGGAAATAACCTTCGTCAGCCGAGGATTTAAACACCTGCGCGATGGTGAACTGCCAGCCGAGAAGCGAACCGCAGCAGGACATCACCATCAGACCCATAATCACCTTCCCGACTTCCGGGGTGAACATCTGGGCGAAAGCCAGCCCGAACGGTGCCGTGGAGTTAGCCAGATCCATATTCGGCACAATCCCGGCAATCACGTTGGTTGAGACGATATAGATCACCGCCGCCCCCAGCGTTCCGCCAAGTACCGCAATTGGCACGTTCTTTTCCGGGTTCTCAACCACTTCCGCATTCGCGCAGGCCGATTCCAGTCCGAGGAAAGCCCACAGCGTCATGGCGATAGAAGAGCCCACGGCGGTAAAGAACGGCACATGATGCGGGTTCCAGGAGTTGGCGTAGAGCGTAGGACTAAACCAGAACCAGCCGATGATGCATAAACCGACGACCGGGATAATCACGCCCCAGACGGTGATGCTGCTCAGTTGTCCGGTGATACGCGCGCCGCCGAAGTTCGCCACGGTGCAGATCCACAGCACCCCGATGGTCGCCAGCCCAATTTGTACCGGGGTGAGCGTGGCGCCAAACAGTTCCGTCCCGTAACCCACGGCGGAAATGGCAATCGCCACGTTGGCGATCAGCAGCGATACACCATAGGTATAGTTGGCCATAAAGTTGCCGGACTTACCAAAAGCGTATTCCGCATAGCCGCCCATCCCGCCGGACTTGCGGCTGAACATCCCGCATTTGGCGAATGCCCACGCCAGCGCCATTGACCCCACCGCCGTCACCAGCCAGGAGATAATCGAAATGGTGCCCACTTCGGCAAGCTTGGTGGGCAGCATGATGATCCCGGACCCCATCATGTTGACCATGGTGAGGATTGTCAGCTGCACCACGCCCATCTTATTGGATTTACTCATAATGTCTCTCCTTTCAGCAGCGCGGGCTGAGCAGCGGGTTGTTTGATGACGTTACAGCGAACCTGTTTGCGACCCTCACACTCTTCAACGTATACGCCCTGCAGCTCAGGCGCGAAGCCTGGTAGCAGGTTGATACCGTCTTCCAGCGCGGCAAAGTAGCGCAGCACGGAGCCGCCCCAGACTTCGCCCGGGACAACGCACAGCACCCCAGGCGGATAAGGCAGGGCGCCTTCAGCGGCAATGCGGCCTTCCGCGTCGCGCAGGGAGACCAGTTCGACTTCACCCCGCAGATACGCATAGTTCGCCTCCTGCGGGTTCATCATCACGCGCGGGAAGTGAGACTTGCGGAACATCTCTTTTTGCAGTTGCTTCACGTTATGGCGGGCATAGAGATCGTGCATTTCCTGGCAAATCTGGCGCAGCGTGTAATCCGCGTAACGTTCCGGATGTTGTTTGTAGAGAGAAGGCAGGACCTCTTTCAGCGGAACATCGCTCTCGAGCAGTTTTTCGAAGCGCACCAGCTGCGCCACCAGCTGCTGCAGTTTGCCCATATCTTCCGCAGGGGTGAGCAGGAACAGGATCGAGTTGAGATCGCATTTCTCCGGCACGATGCCGTTTTCACGCAGGAAGTTGGCGAGGATGGTGGCGGGCACGCCGAAATCCTCATACTCGCCGGTGCGGGCGTTAATACCTGGCGTGGTCAGCAGGAGCTTGCACGGGTCGATAAAGTACTGGTGCTCGGCATAGCCCTCAAAAGCGTGCCAGTTTTCACCCGGTACGAAGTGGAAGAAGCGCAGATCGGTGGCAATTTCCGCTGTGTCGAAGCTTTCCCACGGACGGCCATCCACCGTCTCCGGCACAAACGGACGAAGGTACTGGCAGTTCTCCAGGATCAGTTTGCGCGCTTCAATACCGTTAACCACGCAGTCCATCCACATGTTGCGACCGCTCTGACCTTCATGCATACGGGCGTTAATATCCAGCGCAGCAAACAGAGGGTAGAACGGGCTGGTTGAGGCGTGCATCATAAAAGCATTATTCAGCCGCTTGTGGGGTACATAGCGCTGCTGGCCTTTGATATGGCTGTCCTTTTTGTGGATCTGCGAGGTCTGCGAGAAGCCTGCCTGCTGTTTATGTACCGACTGGGTGACCAGAATTCCCGGGTCGTTTTCGTTCAGCTCCAGCAGCAGCGGCGAGCAATCTGCCATCATCGGGATAAACTGCTCGTAACCTACCCAGGCCGAGTCGAACAGGATGTAATCACACAGATGCCCAATCTTATCCACCACCTGACGGGCGTTATAGATGGTGCCATCGTAGGTACCCAGCTGGATCACCGCCAGACGGAACGGGCGTGCATCGCGTGCACGACCTGGCGCCACCTCGGCTACCAACTCGCGCAGGTAGCTTTCCTCAAAGCAGTGCGCGTCAATACCACCAATAAAGCCGTACGGGTTGCGCGCGGTTTCCAGATAGACCGGTGTCGCGCCAGCCTGAAGAAGAGCGCCGTGATGGTTCGATTTGTGGTTATTACGGTCAAACAGCACCAGGTCGCCAGGGGTGAGCAGGGCGTTAAGGACCACTTTGTTGGATGAGGAGGTCCCATTCAGCACAAAGTAGGTCTTATCGGCATTAAAGACCTTTGCGGCATGTTGCTGCGCAATGCACGGCGCGCCTTCGTGGATCAGCAGATCGCCCATTGCCACGTCGGCGTTACACAGGTCGGAACGGAAAAGCGTTTCACCAAAGAAATCGACAAACTGATTGCCCGCAGGATGACGGCGGAAGAATTGCCCCCCCTGATGCCCCGGGCAGTCAAATGCGCTGTTACCCTGTTTCACGTAGTCTACAAGGGCACGGAAAAACGGCGGTCGCAGCTGGGTTTCGTACTTCTGGGCCGCCGCTTCCAGCTGGCGGCCATAAAAATCGTTGCTGGTGTCTGAATGCTCAAATACGCCGTGAATGCGCGATAAATAATCTGCCGGAATGATCTCTTCTTTATGCGTTGCGACAAAGACGGGAATGCCAAATCCGGTGGCTTCTATTTCTTCCAGTATGCCGCTGGAAATATCGCTAACGGCCAAAACAATGGCCGCGACGTCGATATAATCAGAAGCGCGGACATCCACAAGCTCACGCTGGGTGGTAAAGCAGTCCGGACATGCACGGCTGGCCGCGATTTTTAAACTTTTCATCTTTCTCTCTTTATTTTAGGTAATAAGCGTCCTTCGATTTCTTGTCAGAAAGAAATCGATAATTTTCCGGAAAAAAAGCAAGGTGTGGCCGCTGATTAAAATCAGTAAATTGCTTTTTGATGATTGAAATTCAGTCCGCCCGGTTGCAGATGAGTCTGAATTAAGTGGAATGAGCGCACGACTTCACAGGCAATGGCCTGTAAAATAAGGTATTTCAGGATAACCTGTAAGCGAGTGCGCCAGAAGTCGAAGGACTACCGGGCATTAAAGAGGTGAAAGTCAAAGCAGTTTCGGTGGGCAAACATCATGATATGTGTTGTCCGCCTTATATGGGGCATTAAGCGATTGTTGTTTTCCATGTTTCATTTTCCTTTCAGTAATTGAAAGCATGGTCATTTTATCCAGGAAAAAGGGATTAACTGTGAATCAGATCACCCTTAACCGATTATTTCAGAAATAATTAGTCGTTTTTGATGAATAACGCAGATCAAAATGCTGATTTGTTGTTGAAGTGTTAATGATTGGTTTTGTTAATGTTTTAAACGAGAAAAAATAATCCATGGAATAATGTATTGATTATTTTTTTAATATTGATCGGGAGGGTTTTTGATTATTTAGAAAATAATATGAATAGTTATTCAAAGCATAAATCGATAACCGATACCGGTTTCAGTTAATAAATGGCGAGGGCGAGCGGGATCGACTTCCAGTTTCTGACGAAGGTGACCCATATATATGCGCAAATAGTGACTATGTTCCACCGCGTTGGGTCCCCACACCTGACTCAACAGCTGGCGCTGTGTGAGAACCTTGCCGTGGTTATTAAGCAGCACGGCGAGCAGGCGGAATTCGATGGGGGTAAGATGGATTTCCTCTTCACCGCGCACAATGCGCCGTGCGGCGAGGTCAACCCGAATATCACCAAACGTGTAGGTTGTGTCGGCAGGCGTGGTGGCGCTATGACGACGCAGCGCCACACGCAGGCGAGCCTGCAATTCGCCAATGCCAAAGGGTTTAATCAGATAGTCATCGGCGCCGGCATCCAGCGCGGCGATTTTATCCGTCTCTTCAGTACGGGCAGAGAGCACGAGAATCGGCATCTGGCTCCACTGACGAACCTCACGAATAAAATCGATGCCGTCGCCATCCGGCAGCCCAAGATCGAGGATCACCAGGTCCGGCTTGCGGGTGGCGGCTTCAATTAAACCCCGTTGAAGCGTACCCGCATCGTGAACGCGCAGACCGTCTCCTTCCAGCGCAGCGCGCAGAAAACGGCTAATGGCGATCTCATCTTCGACAATCAGAACGTTAATCACAAATCCTCGGGTAATTCATTCAGTTCTGGCGGGGTTTCCAGAGGAAGTGTAACACAAAAACGCGCGCCGCCTTCCGGACGATTCTCTGCGGAAATGGTTCCGCCATGGACGTCAACGATCGCCTGACAAATCGCCAGCCCGAGCCCAACGCCCGGAATGGCCGACTCCTTGTTCCCGCGCGCGAATTTTTCGAAAATAGCCAGCTCCTGCCCGGCAGGAATGCCCGGTCCGGTATCCCAGACGTCAAGGTGAAGCGTGCCATCCTCTACCATCGCATCCACGCCAATCCGGGCACTTGAGCCGGCATATTTACCGGCATTTTCCAGCAGATTGATCAGCACCCGTTCAAACAAGGGGCCATCGACGTGAATTAAGGTCAGGGGTTCAGGCATGTTCAGCGCGATATGCCGCCCACCGAGGCCGGGCTCCAGCATTTTCAGCGCGCTGCCTACCACTTCTTCCAGCGTGAGCCACTCTTTTTTGAGGTTAAATCCGCCCGACTGAATGCGCGCCATATCGAGCAGGTTATTCACCAGACGGGTGGTATTCAGCACGTGCTGGCGGATTTCGCTGGCCTGAAGGGCGTGTTTAGACCCTTCCGCGGCCAGGTCCAGCGTCAGGATTTCTGACTGACCAAACAGAACGGTCAGCGGGGTCCGCAGGTCGTGCGACAGCGCCGCCAGCAGCGAGTTACGAATGCTTTCACGCTCGCTGGCCAGTCGGGCCTGTTCTTCACTGGCGGTAAGCGCCAGCCGTTCCAGCGCGCTGGCAACCAGCAGCGTAAAAGTCTCCAGCAGCCGCTGCTGCTCGGGGATCATCAGCTGACGCAAGTTTGAGGGCTCAACAATCACCAGCCCCTGATTTTTATCGGCGCTGCGTAGCGGCAGAATTTGATAGGGCACGCCGGGCAGGGTGTCGGTCCCTGCGCCCGCAGGTAACCCTTTATCAAAGCTCCAGCGCGCGATGGCTTCGTCCCAGGGCGTCATGCCGGAGGCCGAGGTTAGCGGGCGCAGCTTACCGTGTTCGTCCGGGAGTAAAATCAGGTTGCTGGCATGAAACGTCGAGCGAATAAACTGCTCGCTGGTCTGCACAATATCCAGCGGGGTCCGACCCACCGCCAGCGATTTCGACATTTCATACAGATGCCGCGTGCGCTGTTCGCGGTAGCGGGCGATGCGCGCCTGGTAGCGCACGCCCGCCGTCAGATTGCCGATCACCAGCCCGACGGTGAGCATCACGGCAAAGGTCAGGATGTACTGTACGTCCGACACAGCGAGCGTCCCGCGAGGGGCAATAAAGAACAGATCAAAGCTGATGACGTTAATCACCGTTGCCAGCACCGACGGCCAGCGTCCGTAAAAGAGCGCCACCACCACCACGCCAAGGAGGTAGATCATCACCAGGTTGGCCGCGTCGAAGGCAATCAGCCATTTGCTGGCAATGATCGTGATCAGGGCGCAGAGCACGACGGCCACCAGGCAGCCGCGAAGCTGAATGCGCCATTTATCACTGAAAGTACGGCTGTCCGGGGCGCGGCTGGGAAGGGGGGTGGGTTTATCATCCAGCGCCACGATCACCAGGTCCAGATCCGGCGCGCGGCGGGCCAGTTTGTCGGCAAAGGATTCACGGCTAAACCAGCGACGATGCTGGCGACGGCCAATGACGATTTTCCCCAGGTTATGCTCCCGGGCGTAGCGCAGAATGGCTTTATCTTCCTGAGGATCGGAAAGGGTCGCGGTTTCGGCACCCAGCTCCTGCGCCAGGCGCAGCGAACTCAGAATCGCGCGGCGCTGGTTTTCGGGCAGGGCATGAAGCTGCGGCGTTTCGACATACACCGCATGCCAGACGCTGCCAAATTTGGCGGCCAGACGCGCGGCGGTGCGGACAAGTTTTTCGTTACCGCTGCCGTGCCCCACGCACAGCAGGATGGCATCCCGCGTATGCCAGACGCGTTCCTGGCCCTGCAAATCGCGCCAGGCACGCATCTGATCGTCAACGCGATCGGCAGTACGGCGCAGAGCCAGTTCGCGCAGGGCAATCAGGTTGCCTTTGCGGAAGAAATGTTCGATGGCACGCTCGGCCTGTCCGGCAATATAGACTTTGCCTTCGTGCAGGCGCTGGCGCAAATCATCCGGCGGCAGGTCGACCAGCACCACTTCGTCAGCGGAATCGAAGAAAGGGTCGGGCACCGTCTCGCGCACCTGAATGCCGGTCACGCCGCTGACCACGTCGTTCAGGCTTTCCAGATGCTGCACGTTAACCGTCGTGAAAACATCAATTCCAGCTTCAAGTAATTCTTCCACATCCTGCCAGCGCTTGGGGTGACGCGAGCCTGGCGCATTGCTGTGCGCCAGTTCGTCCATCAGGATAAGCGCCGGACGGCGGGCGAGGGCGGCATCAATATCAAACTCTGTGACTAAACGACCCCGATGGCTGATGCGGCGGGGCGGCTGGGTGGCAAGCCCCTTCAGCAGCGATGCCGTCTCTTTACGTCCGTGGGTTTCAACCACGCCGATGAGTATATCGAGCCCCTGCGCCCGAAGCCGCTGGGCTTCCGTCAGCATGGCGAAGGTTTTCCCGACACCCGCGCAGGCGCCAAAGAAAATTTTCAGTTTGCCGCGATGGGCTTCAGCCGTCTGTTCAAGCAGCCTGTCCGGATCCGGGCGCATGGGCTCGTCGGTCATTTAGTTTTTCCTTAGCGCGTCCAGCGCCAGATTCAGCTCAACAATATTCACTACCGGCATGCCGATATAGCTGACCAGCGGCTTTTGTGTGTGTTCTGCCACCAGCTTGCTCACCTGTTCAACACTCAATTGACGGGCGGCGGCAACGCGCGGGATCTGCCACGCCACCGCTGCCGGCGTCAGGCTATAGTCCAGCCCGCTGGCTGAGGCGGTGACCAGCTCCACGGGAACCTCGCGGCTGGCCTGTGGATTGGCGGCGCGCAGGGCGGCCACGCGCTCGGCGACGGCTTTGTCCAGCGCCGGGTTGCTGCCCGCCAGGTTACTGCCGCCGGATGCCATTGGATTATACGGGCTTTCGGCAGTGGCGGAAGGGCGTCCCTGGAAGTAGCGAGCGTCCGTAAAGCTCTGGCCAATCAGGCGCGAACCGCGGTTTTCACCGTTTTGCATAATCAGCGAGCCGTTAGCCTGATCCTTAAACCACCACTGGCCCAGGGCGGTGGTGACCAGCGGGTAGAGCCCCCCGGTAATCAGCGACAGCAGAATAAACAGAAGTATAGCGGGGCGTAACATCGTCATTTGATTCACCTTTTAAACCAGCCCGAACAGGGTCAACAGCAGATCGATAGCCTTGATACCGATGAAGGGCACCACCAGCCCACCCAGGCCGTAAATCCACAGGTTGCGGCGCAGCATGGCGGCCGCCGTGAGCGGCTTGTAGCTCACGCCTTTCAGCGCCAGCGGGATCAGGAAGACAATAATCAGGGCGTTAAAGATTACCGCGCTCAGAATGGCCGATGCCGGGGAGTGCAGGTGCATTACGTTCAGGGCGTTTAATTGCGGATAGGTCGCAGCAAACGCGGCCGGAATGATGGCGAAATATTTCGCCACATCGTTAGCGATGCTGAACGTGGTCAGCGAGCCGCGCGTCATCAGCATCTGCTTACCAATGTGCACGACTTCAATCAGCTTGGTCGGGTTAGAGTCGAGATCGACCATGTTGCCCGCCTCTTTTGCCGCCTGGGTACCGGAGTTCATTGCCACCGCCACGTCGGCCTGCGCCAGAGCAGGGGCATCGTTGGTCCCGTCACCGGTCATCGCGACCAGACGCCCTTCCGCCTGATACTGACGAATCAAGGCCAGTTTGGCTTCCGGTGTGGCTTCGGAAAGAAAATCATCCACGCCCGCTTCGGCAGCAATCGCCGCGGCGGTCAGACGGTTATCCCCGGTGATCATCACCGTTTTGATCCCCATTTTACGCAGCTGGGCAAAGCGTTCTTTGATGCCGCCTTTGACGATATCCTTCAGGGCAATCACCCCCAGCACGTTTGCGCCTTCAGCCACCACCAGCGGCGTTGCCCCCTGACGGGCCACGCTTTCCACCAGGCTATCCACTTCGGATGGGAAGTGACCGTTATTAGCCTCAATGTGGCGACGGATGGCGTCAACCGAGCCTTTACGGATCATCCGGTCCTGAATATTAATGCCGCTCATCCGGGTCTGTGCCGTGAAGGGCACGAAAGTGGCATGCAGGCTCTGAACGTCGCGCTGGCGCAGGTTAAAGCGCTGTTTGGCAAGAATCACAATGCTGCGACCTTCCGGAGTTTCGTCGGCAAGCGATGAGAGCTGTGCGGCATCTGCCAGCGTTTTTTCATCCACGCCAGGTGCGGGTAAGAAGTCTGATGCCTGACGGTTACCGAGGGTGATGGTCCCGGTTTTATCAAGCAGCAGAACGTCTACATCGCCCGCCGCTTCAACGGCACGTCCGCTGGTGGCAATAACGTTGGCACCGAGCATACGGCTCATACCGGCCACGCCGATGGCCGACAGCAGGCCGCCGATAGTGGTGGGGATCAGACAGACCAGCAGCGCCACCAGCACCGTGATGGTGACCGCCGTACCGCCATAGGCGGAGAACGGCCACAGGGTCGCGGTTGCCAGCAGGAAGACGAGGGTCAACGCGACCAGCAGGATGGTCAGGGCAATCTCGTTGGGGGTTTTACGACGCTGGGCGCCTTCCACCATGGCGATCATCCGGTCAAGGAAGGTTTCACCTGGGTTAACGCTACACTGGATCACCAGCCAGTCGGAGAGTATGCGCGTCCCCCCCGTTACGGAGGCGAAATCGCCGCCGGATTCACGGATAACCGGGGCGGATTCCCCGGTGATGGCGCTTTCGTCCACCGACGCGCCACCTTCAATCACTTCCCCGTCGCACGGGATAATATCGCCAGCTTCGACCAGCACCACATCGCCTTTACGCAGTTCATCCGCCGGAACGTGGTCCATCTGCGCACCGTATTTTGGTTCACGTAACTTGCGTGCGAAGGCGGTCTTTTTTACCCCTTTCAGGCTGTTGGCCTGGGCTTTACTCCGGCCTTCCGCCAGCGCTTCCGCAAAGTTGGCAAACAGCACGGTAAACCACAGCCACAGGCTAATGGCGCTGGTAAACATCGAATTTCCCGGCATGTGGCCCGTTCCCATGGCAATCGCCAGTGCGGTGGTCAGGACGCTTCCCGCCCAGACAATAAACATCACCGGGTTGTGCCACTGCACGCGCGGGCTCAGTTTTTTCACCGCATCCATGAGTGCCTGACGAACTAATGACGGTTCGAACAGGGCCAGTTGTTTACGACTCATGACAAATTCTCCGCAAAATCAGCGTAAAGAGAGGTATTCCGCGACCGGGCCTAACGCGAGGGCGGGGATAAAGGTCAGGGCACCAACCAGTAACACGGTGCCTGTGAGCAGGCCGATAAACAGCGCGCCGTGGGTCGGTAATGTTCCGGTGGTGGTCGGTTGAATTTTTTTATTCACCAGCGATCCGGCAATCGCCATGACCGGCACAATGATCCCGAAACGACCCACGAACATGCAGAACGCCAGCAGACAGTTCCAGAACGGTGAGTTGGCACTTAAGCCTGCAAAGGCACTTCCGTTGTTGTTGGCGGCAGAGGAGACGGCATACAGCACTTCGCTAAAGCCGTGAATACCCGGGTTAAAGATGCCGCTGCGTCCGGCCTCGGTCATCAGCGCCAGTGCGGAGCCGAGCAGTACGAGGGCAGGGGTTACCAGAATCGCCAGCGCGGTTAATTTCATCTCGCGAACGTCGATTTTTTTACCGAGGTATTCCGGCGTACGACCAATCATCAGACCGGCAATAAACACCGCCAGCATCACGAACAACAGCATGCCGTAAAGACCTGAACCCACGCCGCCAAATACCACCTCGCCAATCTGCATCAGCCACATTGGGATCATGCCGCCCAGTGCGGTGAAGGAGTCATGCATGGCATTCACCGCCCCGCACGAGGCCGCCGTGGTGACCACCGCATAGAGGCTGCTGGCGAGAATGCCAAAGCGGCTCTCTTTACCTTCCATATTGATATTGCTGTTAGCCCCAAGCTGCATGAAATGGCTATTGCCGTTCCATTCAGCCCACATCACCAGCGCAACGCAGACCACGAAGATTAACGACATGGTCCAGAGCAGGGTGCGCCCCTGACGGCGATCGTTGACGACATCACCAAAGGCAAAGCAGAGTGCGGTGGGGATCAGGAAAATCGCCAGCATCTGCACAAAATTGGTCAGGGCAGTCGGGTTTTCAAACGGATGCGATGAGTTGGCGTTGAAGAAGCCGCCGCCGTTGGTGCCGAGCATCTTGATGGCTTCCTGCGACGCCACGGGCCCCATCGGCAGGAGCTGTTTTGCCCCTTCCAGCGAGGTATAAGGGGTGTATGGCAGCAGGTTTTGCAGGCTACCTTGCTGAATAAAGAACAGCGCGATCAGCAGTGCAATTGGCAGCAATATCCACAACGTGATGCGCGTCAGATCCACCCACGCGTTACCCAGGGTACTGATTTTCTGACGAGCAAACGCGCGCGTCAGCGCGAAGATCACAGTGATACCGCTGGCGGCAGAGAGGAAGTTCTGGACGGTTAACCCAACCATCTGGCTGAAATAGCTGAGCGTGGTTTCACCCGCATAGGACTGCCAGTTGGTGTTGGTGACAAAGCTGACTGCCGTATTCAGCGCAAGATGCCAGGACAGACCCGGTAATTGTTGCGGATTCAGCGGCAGACTCCCCTGCAGCATCAGCAGGGTAAAAAGTGCAATCAGCCCAACAATATTCAGCAGCAGAATGGCAAAAAGATATTCACGCCAGCTCATCTCGCGATCGTCTATTCCCAGTACACGCCAGATCCCTTTTTCAACGCTTCCCGTACCAGGCAGGGGGACGTTGTTGATAAGCCTTGCCAGCCCCATTCCCAGTGGCCTTGCCAGAACGAACAACGCCAGTAAGAAGCTGGCAATAAGCAAAAACGCCTGAGCAGCCATCAGAATGCCTCCGCATTAATCAGGGCATAAACCAGATAACCCAATAACAGGAACACCAGCACGATGCCGGCAATAAGACCTGCACTCACAATCCACCTCCGGGTGACTTTTGTTGTTGGGTTAACGGTAGGATTTATGGCGCAAAGATTTCGCAAAAATGAGGAGAGAGGGTGTAAAAAAAGTATAAAAATGGCAAAGCCCACAATTTAACTATTGGTAAGTAAATTGTTAACTTTTTTGTAACTAAATTACGGCGCGAGTGTAAATATTCACTAAATGAATGAAAATAAGTGGTCGGATGAGTAGTAAAATTACACGCAAAGCGATATTATTTTATCCAGGTCACAGATTTTGAATTTTCCGGATGACGTTTCCGGCCAACTATAGGGGAGAAAATATGGATCTGTATAAAGCGTATCCAGCTCATATTGTGTTCATGCGTCGTACTTTCGCCGTAGTGGCTGGCGTGCTGGCCCTGCCGGTGATGCTGTTCTGGAAAGATCGCGCTCGTTTTTACAGCTATCTGCACCGCGTCTGGGCGAAAACCAGCGAGAAGCCGGTGTGGATGGATCAGGCCGAGAAAGCGACCTGCGACTTCTACTAAAAAAAGAAAGACTACACATAGCAATAAAAAAACCGCCTACAGCAATGTGGCGGTTTTTTTATCCCTCGGGATTCGCGGTCCGTGGGGATGGTCTTGCAGCCCCTACCCGGGATTTTCATCATACCATCCTGTAAGCAGATGACAATCCCTCTAAGTCTTTATAAATTCCTAATTTTATTTGAGTATCTTACCTTAGCAGCGAATGTTAATTATGATGCTGCGTCCCTTTCCGCCATCTCGCAAATGGGCATCGGTCCCGGGAAAGGTGTATTTACAGCCGTAAAGCAGCCCGCCTACCCGGGCTTGTGTCCACCGATTTATCACCGGTGGTGAACGGTGGAGCGGTTAGTAGCAGGGACCGCATAATGAAACGCTATTTTTGCATCGCGTTCATTGTCACCAGCTTACTCGTTGTTAAGAGCGATGAACCGAACCAATTTGTCGCTTTTACCACGATAGTGCAGGACAAGTAGCGTTAAGGCCGCCCCGGGCGGCCTTTTTTATTTCATCCCGTCTACACTTCATGGCAAAGTACAGTAAAAGCTCGCCACTTTTTCCTTTGGTGGCGTGCCCTTACGGACATAATGGATATTTGCCTGGAGTTTTATGCCCACCCATCTGGTTTGGTTTCGCGCAGATCTGCGCGTACATGACAACATCGCTCTCGCGGCAGCCTGTCGTTCTGAGGATGCCAGCGTGCTGGCACTGTTCATCGCTACGCCCGAACAGTGGCAGCAGCATGATATGGCACCGCGCCAGGCGGCTTACCTCAAATCACATCTGAACGTTCTGCAACACTCGCTTGCTGAAAAAGGTATTCCGCTGATCTACAAAGAGGTCAGTGATTTTGCCGCGCAGCTTCAGATGCTGCAGGCGATCTGTCAGCAAAACGGCGTCACACACCTTTTTTATAACTATCAGTACGAGCTGAACGAACAGCGGCGGGATCGCCAGCTGGAAAACATGCTGGACGGGGTAGTTTGTGAAGGATTTGATGACAGCGTCATGCTGGCGCCGGGCAGCGTCATGACCGGCAGTCACGAAATGTACAAAGTGTTTACGCCGTTTAAAAATGCGTTTGTTAAACGCCTGAAAGAGGCGCTGCCTGAGTGCGTGGCCGCGCCCGCTGTTCGGGGCGATGCCATAACCGATCTGCCTGAATTAACGTTTAACTATCCCCAACAGACGTTCGACGATCTTCTGTTCCCTGCCAGTGAGAAATCGACGATTGCGAAGCTGCGCCAGTTTTGCAAGCAGGGCGCGGGAGAGTACGACGCGCGCAGGGATTTTCCGGCGGTTGAAGGGACAAGCCGATTATCGGCCTGCCTGGCATTGGGCGTGCTCTCTCCTCGCCAGTGTCTGCATCGTCTCCTGGCCGAGCAGCCGCAGGCGCTGGACGGCGGGACGGGGTCGGTGTGGCTGAACGAACTGATCTGGCGTGAGTTCTATCGCCATCTGATGACTTATCATCCCGATCTCTGCAAGCATCGCCCGTTCATTCCCTGGACCGATAACGTAAAATGGCAGCACGACGAGGCGCGTTTACTGGCCTGGAAAAAGGGGGAGACGGGCTATCCGATTGTTGATGCCGCGATGCGCCAGTTGAATGAAACCGGGTGGATGCACAACCGTCTGCGAATGATTACCGCCAGCTTCCTGGTGAAAGATCTGCTTATCGACTGGCGTGTCGGGGAGCGTTATTTTATTTCTCAGCTGATCGATGGCGATCTGGCAGCGAATAATGGCGGATGGCAGTGGGCGGCCTCTACCGGTACCGATGCGGCTCCCTATTTCCGGATTTTCAATCCGACCACTCAGGGACAAAAATTTGATGCTAACGGCGACTTTATTCGTCGCTGGTTGCCCGCGCTCAGGCATGTTCCTGCGAAAGCGATCCACGACCCGTGGGCATGGGCGGATAAACAGGGCGTAAAGCTCGATTATCCCCGCCCGATTGTTGACCATAAACAGGCGCGCGTCGCCACGCTGGCGGCCTATGAAGCCGCCCGTAAAGCTTAAGAGAGTGATGATGAAAAACAGCGAACTGGAAAGCCTGATTAACGAAAAACTCAATACCGCCGCCTTCAGCGATTACGGCCCGAATGGGCTGCAGGTGGAAGGCCGAGAGACAGTGCAAAAAATCATCACCGGTGTGACGGCAAGCCAGGCATTGCTGGATGAAGCGGTGCGTCAGGAGGCCGATGCGATCATTGTTCACCACGGTTATTTCTGGAAAAACGAATCACCGATTATTCGCGGTATGAAGCGCAACCGCCTGAAAACGCTGTTGGCCAATGACATCAACCTGTACGGCTACCACCTGCCGCTGGATGCACACCCGGAACTGGGGAATAACGTCCAGCTGGCGCAGCTGTTGGGGATCACTGTGATGGGCGAAATCGAGCCGCTGGTTCCGTGGGGAGAGCTGTCGATGCCGGTTCCGGGTCTGGAGCTGGCCTCGTGGATCGAAGCACGTCTCGGGCGTCGTCCGCTGTGGTGTGGCGACACGGGGCCGGATACCGTTAAGCGCGTTGCCTGGTGTACCGGCGGCGGTCAGGGCTTTATCGACAGCGCCGCGCGTTTTGGTGTTGATGCGTTTATTACCGGTGAAGTCTCTGAGCAGACGGTTCACTCAGCCCGTGAACAGGGGCTGCATTTTTACGCGGCAGGCCACCATGCTACCGAGCGTGGCGGTATCCGCGCCCTCAGTGAATGGCTGACGGAAAATACCGATCTGGATGTGACCTTTATTGATATCCCTAATCCCGCCTGATGAGAGGTGCCCGAGTGCAGAGAGCGCGTTGTTATCTTCTGGGTGAAAGCGCAGTTGTACTGGAACTTGAACCGCCGGTCACGCTTGCCACGCAAAAGCGTATCTGGCGGCTGACACAGCGTCTGGTTGACATCCCGGAAGTGGTAGAAACCATTCCTGGCATGAATAACATTACCGTCGTGCTGCGCAACCCGCAGACAAAGGCGCTGGATGCTATTGAACGTCTTCAGCGCTGGTGGGAAGAGAGCGAAGCGCTGGAGCCGGAATCGAGAATGATTGAAATCCCGGTCGTCTATGGCGGCACGGGTGGGCCGGATCTTGGCGTGGTGGCGGATCACTGCGGATTAACGGAGAAGCAGGTTGTTGAGCTGCACAGTTCGGTGGATTACGTGGTCTGGTTTCTCGGGTTTCAACCCGGCTTCCCGTATCTTGGCGGATTATCCCCTCAGCTGCATACGCCGCGCCGGGCCGAGCCACGCCTGAGCGTTCCCGCGGGAACGGTGGCAATTGGCGGCGAACAAACCGGAATTTATCCGCTCACCTCACCGGGCGGCTGGCAGCTTATTGGGCACACCGCCATGCCATTATTTGAACCGGGGCAGGAGGCACCCATTCTCCTTCGTCCTGGCGATACCCTTCGCTTTATCCCGCAGAAGGAGGGGGTATGTTAACGTTACTTCGCGCAGGGCTTTATACCTCGGTACAGGATGCCGGCCGCTTTGGCCTGCGCCAGTCTGGCGTGAGCTACTGCGGTGCGCTTGATCGTCCTTCGCTGGAGATTGCCAACCTGCTGGTGGGTAACGCAGGCAGCACGGCGGCGTTAGAAATTACGCTGGGTCAGTGCGTGATTGAGTTCGGTCAGGAAACCTGGTTTGCGTTGACCGGCGCAGGTTGTGACGCCACGCTGGACGGCAAAGCGGTGTGGACCGGCTGGCGGTTGCGGGCGAAAGCCGGGCAACGTCTGACGCTGAAACGGCCTTTGCACGGGGTGCGCAGTTACCTTGCGGTAGCGGGGGGCATTGACGTGCCGGAGGTGCTGGGATCAGCCAGTACCGATCAGAAAGCGGGCATAGGGGGGCATGAGGGACGTTCGCTGCGCGATGGCGATCGTCTGGCGATTAAGCCGTCAACACGCGATTTCTCGACGACGCAGGGCGTAAAACAGTTGCTGTGGGGGAACGTGATCCGCGCCTTACCGGGGCCGGAATATCAGGAGTTCGATGACGCTTCTAAAGAGTCTTTCTGGCGTTCGCCGTGGAAGATTAGCCCGCAGAGTAACCGCATGGGCTACCGCCTGCAGGGGCAGCCGCTGACCCGCACAACCGACCGGGAGTTGCTCTCCCACGGCTTATTGCCTGGCGTCATTCAGGTTCCGGGCAATGGTCAACCCATTGTGCTGATGAACGATGCGCAGACGACGGGCGGCTATCCGCGCATTGCCTGCATTATTGACGCGGATCGCTACCATCTGGCGCAAATTCCCCTCGGTCAGCCGATCCATTTCGTGCAATGTTCGCTGGAGGAGGCGCTGAAAGCGCGGCAGGATCAGCAGCGTTATCTCGAACAGCTGGCGTGGAGGCTTGATGGTAAAGATTGATTTAAATGCCGATCTGGGGGAGGGGAGCCGCGCCGACGCAGAGCTGATGACGCTGGTCTCTTCGGTTAATATCGCCTGCGGCTTTCACGCGGGTGATGCGCAAACCATGCTGGAGAGCGTGCGCAATGCCATTAAAAACGGCGTGGCGATAGGCGCTCACCCGAGCTTTCCCGACCGGGAGAACTTTGGCCGTACGGCGATGGACCTGCCGCCGGAGACGGTCTACGCTCAAATGCTTTACCAGATTGGCGCGCTGGAGGCGATAGTGCGCGCTGAGAAGGGCGTACTGCGCCACGTGAAGCCGCACGGCATGCTTTACAATCAGGCGGCGAAAGATCCTGCTCTGGCGGACGCCATTGCCCGCGCGGTGCGGGATTGTGACTCTCAGCTGATTCTGGTGGGCCTGGCGGGCAGCGAGCTGATCCGCGCCGGGCAGCGCCTGGGGTTAACCACCCGCCAGGAAGTGTTTGCCGACCGGGGATATCAGCCTGATGGCAGCCTGGTGCCGCGAACGCAGGCCAGGGCGCTCATTACCGACGAAGGTAAAGCGCTGGCGCAGACGCTGGAGATGGTGCGCGCCGGGCGTGTCTTCGCTGTGGATGGTACATCGGCAAACGTTCAGGCCGATACGGTATGCTTACATGGCGACGGCGAGCATGCGCTCCAGTTTGCGCGACGCCTGCGGGCAGCGTTCTCTGATGAGGGTATTCTTGTCAGCGCAGAATAATCATTTAAGGACAATAACATGCCAGAAGGTCCGGAGATCCGCCGCGCGGCGGATAGCCTGGAAGCGGCGATAAAGGGCAAACCGCTGACGGATGTCTGGTTTGCCTTTCCGCAACTCAAACCGTTTGAATCACAGCTGCTGGGGCAGACGGTGACCCATATTGAAACGCGCGGGAAAGCCTTACTCACGCACTTTTCCCATAACCTGACGTTATATAGCCATAACCAGCTTTACGGCGTCTGGCGCGTGGTAAACGCGGATGAACAGCCGCAAACCACCCGTGTGCTGCGGGTCAGGCTGCAAACGGCGGATAAAGCCATCCTGCTTTACAGCGCGTCGGATATCGAAATGTTAACGCCTGAGCAGTTGCTCGTTCATCCGTTCTTGCTGCGCGTCGGGCCGGATGTGCTGGATATGCGCCTGACGGCTGGCGATGTGAAAGCCCGTTTGCTGTCACCCAAATTTCGCAATCGGCAGTTTTCCGGTCTGTTTCTCGACCAGGCCTTTCTGGCCGGGCTCGGCAACTACCTGCGGGTGGAAATCCTTTGGGAAGCCGGGCTGGCGCCGCAGCATAAAGCCTCGCAGCTCAGCGATGAACAGCTGGAAGCGCTGTCCCATGCGCTGCTGGACATACCGCGTTTATCCTACACGACGCGCGGCGTGGTAGATGAGAACAGGCATCACGGGGCGCTGTTCCGGTTTAAGGTGTTTCATCGGGCGGGGAAAAAGTGCGAGCGATGTGGCGCGATTATAGAGAGGACAATGCTTTCCTCAAGACCGTTTTACTGGTGTCCCGGGTGCCAGATGTAAAAAAGCCGGGTGGCGGCTACGCCTTACCCGGCCTACATTTCGCACTTGTAGGCCCGGTAAGCGTGAGCGCCACCGGGCTTGTTTTTAGCGCTTAATATCAGACTTAAAATCACGCTGCTCGTAGCCGGTATACAGCTGACGAGGACGGGCGATTTTCATGCCTTCGCTGTGCATTTCGTTCCAGTGCGCAATCCAGCCTACGGTACGGGCCATGGCGAAGATTACGGTGAACATGGAAGACGGAATACCCATCGCTTTCAGAATGATACCGGAGTAGAAGTCGACGTTCGGGTAGAGTTTCTTCTCGATGAAGTACGGGTCGTTCAGCGCGATGTGTTCCAGCTCCATCGCCACTTCCAGCAGATCATCTTTGGTACCCAGCTCTTTCAGCACTTCGTGGCAGGTTTCACGCATCACGGTGGCGCGTGGGTCATAGTTTTTGTAAACACGGTGACCGAAGCCCATCAGGCGGAAGGAGTCATTCTTGTCTTTCGCGCGACGCACGAATTCAGGAATGTGCTCAACGGTGCTGATCTCTTCCAGCATCTTCAGTGCCGCTTCGTTCGCACCGCCGTGCGCCGGTCCCCACAGGGAGGCGATGCCCGCAGCGATACAGGCGAACGGGTTCGCGCCTGAAGAGCCCGCGGTACGGACGGTAGAGGTGGAAGCGTTCTGTTCGTGGTCAGCGTGCAGGATCAGGATACGGTCCATTGCGCGTTCCAGCACCGGGTTCACTTCGTACTCTTCGCACGGCGTGGAGAACATCATGCGCAGGAAGTTACCGGCGTAGGAGAGGTCGTTACGTGGATACACAAACGGCTGGCCGATGGAGTATTTGTAACACATCGCCGCCATGGTAGGCATTTTGGACAGCAGACGGAACGCCGCGATATCACGGTGACGCGGGTTAT
>ENA-UOZQ01000116-UOZQ01000116.1-food-metagenome-genome-assembly--contig:-NODE-116-length-27602-cov-139.623081_pt1 | contig 27602 bp, 19 predicted proteins | sample MGYA00249876_ERZ772739 | MGnify/ENA primary metagenome ERZ772739 (study PRJEB29005, sample SAMN08379460) | food metagenome | isolation source: cheese spiked with Escherichia coli O103 | study: EMG... | reverse complement strand
ACCTTACCACTGGCAGTCAGTGCCGAATTATTCAGCTCCAGCTGGGTCTTAGCAGCCTCGCCCTCTCCGATATAACCGCTACCGATATCTATTTTCGAATCAGTGTAATCTAGCGTCGCTGATGCATTATTACCTTTTGCAACAGTGAAGGTATTTTTACTGTTGACAGTAGCTCCCGAACCGGTCATTGTGACTTTAGCAGCCTCACCTCCCCCCAGAGACAGAGAGTCAGCAGACAGCACTGCATTAGTGACTGTCACATCTACCGAAGCAGAACTTCCCTGGGCCACTGACATCTCGCCGCTCACATTTACTGACGACTTATCATTTAATGTCAGGTTTGTTTGGGTTGTATTTCCCTGCCCGATAAAAACCTTACCACTGGCAGTCAGTGCCGAATTATTCAGCTCCAGCTGGGTCTTAGCAGATTCGCCCTCTCCGATATAACCACTACCGATATTTATCGTCGAATCAGTGTAATTCAGCTTCGCTGATGCATTATTACCTTTTGCAACAGTGAAGGTATTTTTGCTGCTGACAGAAGCTCCTGAACCGGTCATTGTGACATCAGCATTATCTCCCTCACCAACTGATAGCGAACCAGTATTTAACTGCGAAGAAGATATATTTATATTAGCCTGTGTACCTTTACCTTTAGCCAAAGTCATATCACTGATGCTTGTTACAACAGAGCCATTCTTAATATCAAATTTAGTTATGGAGCCATCGCCACTTCCGATGGTAGAGACTCCATTCACTGACAGGTTTGAGGCATCTAATTCTAGTTTAGCATTCGAGTTATTTCCTGTAGCTACAGTAAAATCCCCGGTTGAGGATATAGAGCTTCCACTAGCCGCGCTTACAGAAATATTAGATTTACTCCCAATACCTACAGCAATACTTTTATCAACACGCAGGTTTGAACTATTGTCCATATTTAACTCTAACTGGCCTGCAGCAGAAATGCCTCCTTTCATGTCCCCATGAATCAAGAAATTACTTCCATTTTTTATATTTATAACAGAAGGCTTTTCATTAGGAATACCATCTACTCCCGTAGATACAACCACATCATTTTTTACATCTAGTTTTGAATTGTTATCTATGTCAATAATGCCATTGCCTGTTTTACCCAAGACTAAATCCCCGGAGGAAACCGTCCCATCTGTTATATTATTTCCTTGTGAAATAATATTTTGGTTCCATTTTACTGGGTTGGTTTTAAATGGCGTATCATCTTGAGATGATACGACAAAAACATTGCTTCCATTGTTAATTTTCAATGAACCATTACTGTCATCACTGACATTACTGGTCTTGTCATTATCATTCCCAGAAACCCATAATTGCTGTGTATATAGAGTGCTACCACCATCTATATTTAATTCCCCCTTTGAAGAGTCACCTACAATAGTAACACTTGCACCTACCGTTGCAGAGTTATTAATATTTGCTGATGCATTTAACCCACCTGCAGGGCAGGTGCTAGATTGACCATTGCAAGTAGCCACCGAAAAATAATCTTTAATATTTACGGTACCATTAATATCAACATTGGCATTTTTATTAATACCTATATTTAATGAGCCCGAGATGTTTCTATCACTAATGGTAGTGTTGCCGTCTATATTTTCAGCATATGCTAGGCGAGATCCCAAAAAGAAACACATGATATATCTATTGATCTTTTTTAATTCTTTCATAATAGATAAAGTAAAAATAAAACAAAATTAAAATTGAGAAAATAGATGATGATTTCTTTTACAGAATACCCTCAACATCACGAAAAATCAGAATATTCTTTTCAGCTTAAGCACAAATCATCAAACGCCATCGTAATGCTATGTATTTTATGACAAAAAAAATGTTAACTTTCGTGCAAACTCCCAAAGAAGGGCTCTCTTTTGCTATGACTACTTATCTGAATTTGTTTGTGAAATTGCTTATTTTTCTTTATATTCAAAATACCAAAGCATGTCTATCCATAAACAATGTTAACAATAATAGCAAGAACAAGTTGCGCAGTGGTGTTTCTTACTACATCATCAACTTAAAGATGAGTATGTTATTTACTGAACAGATAGTTACCATATATAATAAATTGATATTCTGAGAGCACCTGATTCAGGTTAAACATATTAATATCTTTATGTATATTACAGATGACATGAATGGATAAAAATAATTATATTTTATGCTCTTTTATTTGTATTTACTTCTTGTTATTATTCTTAATTCTGTTTTGTCAGTAATTAGTATGAAATTATCAGCCATTTAATTTATGATTAAACTTGACTCATAATAAACTAAGTATATTTTGAATTTACAGAAAACCATAGTCAGAATGTATACTTCACACCCAGCATGGCTGAGGTGTCGTTATACCCTTTATCACCAACTTGAACTCTCACATTCCCCCACAGGTTCAGATGGGGATTTATTTGACCTTCCACACCAGTTTTGACCTCTCCGATATTACGGGTACCATCCTGATACACCGGTTCGCCGTTCATACGAACCCCAAAATCACGGGTATTATGCAACCAGTTCACCTCCACAAATGGGCTGAACTCACGTGATTTACCATCATCCATTTTATTGAGCCTTTTAATCCAGGTTTTCACGCCCAGACGGGTATGGACATTACCGTCTCCGGTGCTTTCAATAAGAGTACCGTTACTTTCATAGAGTTCATCAGCTTTAACCCCCATCCAGACAAGCTGGGCCTGAGGCTGAACATACCATTCGTTCAGATTGCCATAGTTGCTGCTGAATTCCCCGATTTTCCAGGCATAACCTGTTTCCAGTGAGGCGGTAAGTCCTTTTGATTTCCAGGATTCACCCGGCAGTCCGTCACCTTTCACATGGTTATCGAACCAGCCGTACTGAGCCCAGGTATCCAGATAAGCTCCGTTATGAGTCTCATCATCAGCATACCAGGTAGCATACAGCCCGGTACTGTAACCATTTACGCTGCCTTTTGAATGGTATCCGGTGCGTACTGCACCTGTACTGCTATGGTTGTTACCGTAACCAGCCATAACCCCCAGATGCCAGCGGTTAGTTCCACCCCAATCCCATTGTGCGATATCACCACCCAGTTGAATCACATAACGATTACTTTGAGTTTTCAGTTGACCAGAACCGTCGCGCCAGCGGTTATGTCCTCCTTCATGGCGCATCAACATACTGGTTGCTTTCGGTTCTCCGGTAATTGCATCGACGTATTGCGTCTGCCCCAGACGTTCATGAAGGCGGGTCACAAACATGGTGTTCGCAGCAACGAGGTTTGTGGTGTATGTGCCAGCCTCCGGGCGCAGGTTGTTATCATGCCCTTCCGGAGTAGGTTCAGGATCAGGCCTTGGTTCTGGAGTATTTTTACTACTGCTCAGATACCAGTTTCCATAGTTGCTTCCCGGCCCACGTCCAAGAGTGTAGTCATAAGCGCCGGCCGCTATACGTCCGGCCTGAATAAATTCAGCGTTAGCTGCATTACCATCAACATGAATAACTTCAATACTATTCAGCGTATTAGCGCCTGAACCACCAACATTCGTAACAGCCACTCGGGTCTTACCGGACGCATCGCCTTTAATTACCAGTTTGTCGGTTGCAGAAGAGCTATCATCCAGCACTGTGTTAATGAGCAGCGTGCCATTATTACCGGTGTAGTTACCTCCAATCGTCAGAATATTTCCCGGAGCCGCCGATCGCAGGTCAAGGCTTCCACTATTGGTTACGTTCCCTACTACGCCACCAAATCCGGTAAGTTTACCGTTCTTTGCAATATTGACCAGGCTACTGGCGAGCATGACAGGTGCATCAGATTGCCCAAGAATCAGAGAGCCGTCATCAATATCTGTCTGTCCGCTCCAGGCAGCATTGCTTCGGACAGTCAGTGAACCGGAACCGGTTTTACGGACATTACCGGTTCCAGTAACATTATTTATAAGTTGCCAGTCTGTTGTGTTGTTCAGCTGCAAGATTCCACGGTTACTCACGGAAGCAATCCCAAGATTCTGCGCTCCAGTGGCAGTCAACTGAGAGCTGGTATCTACTACAAACAGCCCTGAGTAGTTACTGTTATTTCCTGAAATCTGGGTATCACTATTGATCAAAGATACTGTACCAGAACCACTCAGATTATTACTTAGCAAGCCTGAGGCATGAGTAAGAGATAATGTCCCAGCGTTACTGATGTTACCAGTACCCAGTCCGGAAACATCGTTCATTCGGACAGTTGCATCTTTTGCTATTATGGTGCTGACAGCAAAAGTGTGGTTGCCTCCTGTAATATCGAGGACGCCGCCGCTGATATTCAGGAAGCCACCTCCAGTCAGAGTACCGGCAGATACGCCATCATCAGTCAGGGTCAAATTCCCGCCATTGATGTTCAGTACAGAACCTGCAGCACCATTAAGCTTACCAACAGTCTGGCTATGACCGTTCATGTCCAGCCGGGTATCAGTAGCCAGACGAATCTCGCTGGTCTGTCCCAGAACACTGTTGCTGTTCATGAGGACATTACCACCGCGGATAGCTGTAACTCCTGTGTAATCATTATCCTGATTCGACAGAGAAACGGTTTCTCCTTTCTGACTGTTGAAAGCCAGGTCTCCGGCACCTGTGATACGGGCACTCATGTCTGCTGCATTTCCAGTTGTACCTGCAGCATCAAGCACGAGTGCATCAACACCAGAGGCTAGCAAATCAAGCTGAGTCAGAGCATAACCTATATACAGTCCATCATTATGGGGCCCTGATGTCAGACGATAATCGTATACCCCCTTAGCAACATTTTTTCCCTGTTGAACTATATTCCTTTGCTTACCTGAGGATATTACTTGCCCAGAGGCATCCTGCAGTTGAAGGTTTCCACCATTCCCCTTTACAACTGCGGAACTTGCATCTACAAGTTTAATGGTGGCATTACTGTCATCCTGTTCCAGCAATGAAAGTGAAGAATTAATGACCTGTGGAATACCATTCACATCTGTGGGTGTTGAAACCCGTACAGCACCATTTCCATTGATATACAGATTGTCAGTAACCTGAATCTGGGATTCAGTTTGCTGAGCTCCCTGAGTTACGGCACCGAAATTTACGGCTCCACCGTCAAATGAAAATCCGTTAATAACCTGAGTTCCAGTACCTGCAGTTATCACACTCCCGACCCCAGCAAGCACTAGTGCTGAAGTTAGTGCAGTGGTATTGTCGTCACTCAAGTCAAAGAGTGTATCAGACAATGCCAGCGTACCTGTAAATTCCTGTGTATTCGTTGAATTCTGGAAAGCAAAATTATGTCCACCAGTATGAACATTAAGATAACCGTTACCAGTCATATTATTATTGAATGTCCAGTCATCCTGGCTGGTTATTTGCAGCACCCCATTATTAACAATTACTGACTTGCCGATATTTTTTTGACTACTGATATCAATACTTGCCGTGGGTAAAATATTCAACAAACCACTATAATCGGTATTATCTCCCGTGAGATGCGTCTCGCCACTCTCTGCATTAATTATACCATTACCTGTGTTTTTAGAAATTAAAGGTGATGAAAAAGCATAATTGTCAGAGTTATGTTTAAAAATCAACTCTGCCTTCCCAACACCAAAAAGAATCCCTTTAGATTCAATAGTTCCAGGCATGTCGCTATTGATGAATAATTTCCCTTTTGTGTCATTTGCCGTAGTTATATTGATGTAGTTATCTACATTAAGAATTCCTTGATCTGCTATGTAAATGCCCGGCGCACCAGAACTTCCTGATATGGTTATCATATTTGCAATTAATCTGGAATCAGTGCCGCTTATATTAACAATGGCTCTACCATTACCTCCTATATATAAGTTACTGGCAGATAACTGACCTCCATTTTTTAAGGAAATATCACCATTACCATAAAGCCCGACATATGCCTCAGAAAAATCTGCGGTCATCTTGCTGTTGCTGCCATCAATCACGATACTGCCATCTCCCCCACCAGGAGTATCTGAACCTACATATATATTAGTACTATTTAAAACTTCAAATACTCCACCATTAAAAATATTAATCCATCCTGTTGCACCAGGCCCAAAACCGACATAAATAGATTCGTTATGTCCAGAACTGCTGGGCGTATCTCTATATGATACTATACTGTTTCTGCCAGAAATATTAAGTTTTCCTGCAATATCATTACCGAATGCACCTACAATAAGAGGTGCGCTTCCTGAACGATTATCCATATGTAAAGCAGCACCATTAATAACATCAACAGCACCATTATATCCATTACCAATATGAAGTGTGGAAAATATACCATCCTCAATATCCGCATGATTATCAATAATTAATAGCCCGTCACTTTGTGAACCAACCAGAACTGGCTTGTTTTGATATTCTTCGGGAGCAGTCCTTATTTCAACAATGCCATTAACAAAACAAAAATAACGTTGGCAATTCATTTCATCACCTATCGAAGGTGATGATGCCAGAGAGAGAAGGAAAGAGATAACATAATAAAATTTATGGCTCATATGATTTTTAACAAACCTTAAGTGATAATTGACATGACTTTTATGTATATTGTAATATACAAATTTAAAAGTGCTATGCTATAAGGTCTGTTTTTTTGTATACAATAGCAAAATCATTATCAATGCAACTTACTGCAATAATTACAAGATCTTTTTTGAAGTAAAAAGATAAAAAAATCTTAAAAAATCCAACAATCCATCAGAAAAAACTGAGGACTTTATCCAGGCCCGGATAAGTTAAGAAAGCGACTATAATATTTCACTATGCCATATCAGGGCGATATTTTCACCTCATATCCTGTAGTTGCGTCAGGCCCTCCATTTAGTAGCTAAACTCTTACCTCATTACAGAACCATATCAGTATATCAAATAGATAATGTGCCAGATGTATTAAGATAAAAATGACTATCTATATAAACAAATAGCCATGTTAACATTAAGTTCTGTCTATACAGACTATCCATAAAGAATGTTCAGATGACATACACACCATTACCGCATATCATTTAGATATATTGATATACCTCACAAAAACAAACTATTAGGTTAAACAAAAGCTAAACAAATTAAGTACTGATAATTGACTTACCGGTGTACATCAAAAGAATCATATACATATGTAGAAGTGACAGAAGGGAGTCATTGTTATGCAAACTAAGCTTCTGGCAATTATGCTTGCAGCACCTGTGGTATTCAGTTCTCAGGAAGCTTCTGCTTCTGATTTCTTCGGCCCGGAGAAAATAAGTACAGAGATTAATTTAGGTACACTGAGTGGCAAAACAAAAGAACGGGTTTATGAGCCTGAAGAAGGTGGACGTAAAGTCAGCCAACTGGACTGGAAATACAGTAACGCCGCCATTCTTAAAGGCGCCGTTAACTGGGAGCTGAATCCATGGTTATCTGTTGGTACAGCTGGCTGGACCACTCTCAATAGTCGGGGGGGGGATATGGTTGATCAGGACTGGATGGATTCCGGGACTCCCAGAACATGGACAGATGAAAGCAGGCATCCTGATACACGTCTTAATTATGCCAACGAATTTGATTTGAACGTTAAAGGCTGGTTTTTAAAAGAATCTGATTATCGCCTTGCTATTATGGCAGGTTATCAGGAAAGCCGTTACAGTTTTAATGCTACAGGAGGAACTTATATTTACAGTGAGAATGGTGGTTTCCGGAATGAAACGGGAGCGTTACCTGATAAAATAAAAGTGATTGGTTATAAACAACATTTTAAAATTCCTTATGTCGGTCTGACAGGAAACTACCGTTACGATAATTTTGAGTTTGGTGGTGCATTTAAATACAGCGGGTGGGTCAGGGGATCTGATAATGATGAGCATTATGTAAGACAAACTACATTCCGAAGCAAAGTAATAAACCAGAATTACTATTCTGTTGCAGTTAATGCCGGTTACTATATTACCCCAGAGGCAAAAGTGTACATCGAGGGTGTATGGAGTCGTCTCACAAATAAAAAAGGGGATACATCTCTTTACGACCGTAGTGATAATACTTCGGAGCATAATAATAACGGGGCTGGAATTGAAAATTACAACTTCATTACGACGGCCGGTCTGAAGTACACGTTTTAACAACTTTAACGGCACTGTTGCAAATAGTCGGTGGTGATAAACTTATCATCCCCTTTTACTGATGGAGCTGCACATGAACCCATTCAAAGGCCGGCATTTTCAGCGTGACATCATTCTGTGGGCCGTACGCTGGTACTGCAAATACGGCATCAGTTACCGTGAGCTGCAGGAGATGCTGGCTGAACGCGGAGTGAATGTCGATCACTCCACGATTTACCGCTGGGTTCAGCGTTATGCGCCTGAAATGGAAAAACGGCTGCGCTGGTACTGGCGTAACCCTTCCGATCTTTGCCCGTGGCACATGGATGAAACCTACGTGAAGGTCAATGGCCGCTGGGCGTATCTGTACCGGGCCGTCGACAGCCGGGGCCGCACTGTCGATTTTTATCTCTCCTCCCGTCGTAACAGCAAAGCTGCATACCGGTTTCTGGGTAAAATCCTCAACAACGTGAAGAAGTGGCAGATCCCGCGATTCATCAACACGGATAAAGCGCCCGCCTATGGTCGCGCGCTTGCTCTGCTCAAACGCGAAGGCCGGTGCCCGTCTGACGTTGAACACCGACAGATTAAGTACCGGAACAACGTGATTGAATGCGATCATGGCAAACTGAAACGGATAATCGACGCCACGCTGGGATTTAAATCCATGAAGACGGCTTACGCCACCATCAAAGGTATTGAGGTGATGCGTGCACTACGCAAAGGCCAGGCCTCAGCATTTTATTATGGTGATCCCCTGGGCGAAATGCGCCTGGTAAGCAGAGTTTTTGAAATGTAAGGCCTTTGAATAAGACAAAAGGCTGCCTCATCGCTAACTTTGCAACAGTGCCAATAAAATAACTGCGTTTTTGAACAGGCAATAATCGTACAGAGGCATAAACAAAACGGAGTATTCTGTTGATTTAATATATATTATTAGTGATTAATTTTATATGTATTTGTTTTTCTTATCGTTCATATCACTGATGACTCCAATTATGCTAATTGAAAGTATTGTTTATTAATTTTCTTTTTTTGTTAATTAAAATTAGTTTTAGCGCTAAAATCATAGCGCAAAGAAAACAATGGTCGTATTTTAGTCACCAAAAAAGATGTGTCAGGACCGATATTGCATAAGTTTCAGGTTGAATATCAGGTCTGTAATTAGAGAAGGAAAGAAATAAACTGTCACCCCATAATCAGTCAACATATTGATTTAAAAGAAATAATTTATTTATCCTTTGCGATTCAGCTTGATAGAAATGACACCAAAGTTTCAATAGCGTCAGGAACCATGATTTTTTTTGTATATATATGGCTGGGTATAATATGGAATTATTTGATATTTGATAAAAAAAATACAACGAGGGAGACAATTAGGACCAAACTGTTAAGCGAATCTTAAATAGATTAACTTAAAAATGCAACATTTTCTTACGTATTCTTCAATTTGCATTTAATCTTTTAAAAATCAAATAGTAAGGATTCTGCTTTGATTTTTTCATAACATCTGCGATTAGATGTTCGTTTTTATTGTTTTTATATTCAGTATGTCTATTATTTTTCACCATTAAATAACCAGATAAACGTCTGGTTTTTTGCTATTATTTAGCATTAATAATAACAAAAAATGGAATTAAAAGCATTTTTTTCTAAAACAGTGCAGTTTGTCAAAATGGTCCTAATTGACAAACTGGTGGCAGCCTTTTTTACAGTGTCAGTTGTTCATCTGAGAACAATTCCTGAGTAGGAAAGACATGATGTCGTGGTGATTTTTTGAAATTAATAAGATTAAAGTAAGGAGCACATCTGATGTTAAGTAAACAACATGTTACCAAATCTATTTTGGGACTGGCGCTGTTGTCTGCAGTTCCTGTGGCAAGTGCAGCTGTTGTTACTGGAGGAACAGTACATTTTACTGGTCAGATTGTAAATGCGGCTTGTGCAGTAAGTGCCGAGTCTGTAGACCAAATCGTAAAGATGGGACAATTTCGTACAGCTAACTTTACCTCTGTAGGAATGCGATCTCACGCAGTTCCGTTCACGATCAAACTTGAAGACTGCGATACCAATATATCCACAACCGCAGCAGTTTCATTCTACGGCAACCTTGATGCAAATGATCCAACTGTATTAGCTGTGAGTAATATTTCCGGTGGAGCTTCTGGCTCAGCCTCTGGTGTAGGCATCGAGATTTCTGACTATACCGGTAAGCTTGTTAAACCTGATGGTTCAGTCTTCTCTACTGCGCAAAATCTCGTTGATGGCGCCAATGTATTAAGTTTCACAGCCCGCTATAAGTCAACTCTGGCATCTGTCACTCCCGGTCAGGCTGATGCGGATGCACTCTTTAAAATGCAATACAACTGATTATTTGCCCTGCGAAGATTGCTGATAACAGCAGTCTTCGCAAATAAACTGGAGGCGAGCGTGTACAAAAAAAAATTGTGCGCAGCAGTTACGCTTTGGCTCAGTGTGTTTGTTGATGCTTCAGCCGGGAACCGTCATCATGTTGTGATTGATGGGGGAATAACTCATTTTCGTGGAATATTAACGGCTGAAGCCTGCACTATTTCTACTGACAGCCGCAGCCAGACAGTAAATCTGGGGCAATTCCGCAGTAATCAGTTTAATGGTGTGGGAAGCCTTACCTCTCCGGTTGGTTTTAGTATACGCCTCACTGAATGCAGTACAGCTGTCAGTGATCAGGTTAAGGTTGCATTCTATGGCGTTACAGATGGTAAAGATCCACAGGTGTTTAAAGCAGGTGAAGGGGTAAATGCAGCGTCAGGTATAGGGTTAGCGCTGTTTAATGAGCTGGGGCAAATTATTGAACCAAACACTCATTCCGGTTTCCTGAGTCGTTTGCACGAAGGGGATAATACTCTTCGCTTTCATGCGCGATATCGTGCGACATCTCGTGAGGTAACAGGTGGAAATGCAAATGCTTTTACCTGGTTCGCTCTTACCTACCAATAATCACGAAACGATAATTTATCGTGATTCATATTCTGTCTGTAATGAATAAAAGCGAGGTTTTCGTGTTTTATTATCGTTTTTACAAAAGCATAAAAAAAATTTGCTTGGCGGGAATTTATATATTATTCGCATTTCCGTCTATTTCCTGGGCGGGAGGAATTGCTCTGGGGGCAACAAGAGTAATATACCCTTCTGATGCCCGCCAGATTTCGCTGTCTGTTAATAATAGTGATGAACATAACAGATATCTAATTCAAACATGGATTGAAAATGACGCTGGAAGTAAAACAGAAGACTTTATCGTCACACCACCATTATTTGTAAGTAATCCGAAAACTGAAAACATGCTTCGTATCATTTACACGGGCGAGGATGTTCCTCATGATCGGGAGAGGTTGTACTGGCTGAATAATAAAGCCATACCATCTGTCAATAAAGATGAAATTAAGGATAATAATGTTCTGCAAATTGCTGTGCTTGCCAGAATTAAACTTTTTGTCCGCCCGGCAGGTTTATCAGAAAAGTCAGCAGATGCTCCATCCAGACTTACTTTTAGTCGCAGTAATGGCTTATTGAAGATTAATAATGCTTCTGCATTCTATGTGACACTTGTGAATATGTCTATAAATGACAAGAAACTGGATACAGCGATGGTGCCTCCAAAATCGAGCATAATGGTCAATTTACCTAAGGGTGTGACGGTGGGTAAATTAAGTTATCAGACAATAAATGATTATGGGGCTAACACTCCCGTTACACAAGTTAAAATTAACTAATAAAAATAACCAGATAAAAACATTAAATATCATAACTAAGTACCAGAGCGCGGTCAGAAAGTAGTGACTGCCAGTTGATGCTGCCAAAGGAGTAATTTATGCAGTATTTCAAACTGTCGGCATTTTTTAACAGAAGTGCCGTATGGACCAGATTATCCCTGATGCCGTATCTGGCTTTTATGGGAGTGGGCATGCAGTTTAGCTACGCAGAAGAGTATTTTAATCCAGCCTTTTTGTCCGGAGATCCTTCGCTCGTTGCAGATTTATCTCGTTTTTCGAAAGGAGAAGGGCAACCAGCTGGTATTTATCGTGTTGAAATTTATATTAATGACGAATATATCGGTACTCAGGATATTCGTTTTGATGTTCTGGATAAAAAACTAAAAAGTGTAGACAATACGGGGCTGGTTCCTTGTCTTTCACGTGCCTGGCTGGAAAATCAAAATGTTAATATCCAGGCTTCACCTGTCTTGATGAAGCTGACAGAGGAACAATGTGCAGACCTGGCTGCATCATTTGATAAGGCACAAGCTCACTTTGCATTTGAGCGTCAGCGTCTTGATATCAGTATACCTCAGGCCGCGTTCAGAAATAATATTCGTGGATATATTCCCCCTGAGCGATGGGATAATGGCGTCACTGTGGGGTTAATAGATTACTCATTCTCTGGTAGTAATAGCAAGAATACACATAACGATATAAACTATAATAGTTACTTTTTGAATCTTAATAGCGGAATTAATATCGATTCATGGCGGCTACGTAATTATAGCACGTGGAATTATAGTGATAACGGGCGTTATAAAAATAATAGCTGGCGTAATATCAGCACTTATGTACAACGTAATATCATTCCGTTGAAGAGCACTCTGATATTGGGTGATAGCTATACAGAAGGGGATATATTTGATGGTGTTGGCTTTAGAGGCATACAATTAGCCAGTGACGACAGCATGTTACCAGACAGTATGCGTGGTTTTGCGCCTACAATTCGTGGTGTGGCCAACAGCCCAGCACAGGTGATAATTCGCCAGAATGGATATGATATTTATCAAACTTATGTTCCGGCAGGAGCATTCGAAATCACGGACCTTTATCCGACATCAACCAGTGGTGATCTCCAGGTTACTGTAAAGGAAAACAACGGCTCAATCAGTCAGTTCACTGTTCCATATTCTGCCGTACCCATCCTTCAACGCGAGGGACGAGTAAAGTATGCACTGACAGCAGGAGAGTTTCGCTCTGGCTCAGACCTGCAGGACTCGCCGGATTTCTGGCAAGGCACGCTTATTTGGGGCTTACCCGCAGGTGTTACATTGTATGGCGGAACTCAATTTTCTGACGATTATCAGTCAATTGCTTTTGGCGCCGGGAAGAATCTGGGTAATTTTGGCGCATTCTCTGCGGACGTAACACATGCCCGTAGTACTTTACCAGATGATAGTCAGAAAGAAGGTCAGTCATTGCGTTTTCTGTACGCTAAATCGCTCAACGATTATGGTACTAACTTTCAGTTACTGGGTTATCGGTATTCAACTGAGGGATTTTATACTCTGAGTGAAACAGCATGGCGTCAGATGGAAGGATATCGTCTTAAAACACAGGATGGACCTGTCGATACACAACCTGAGCTGCTTGATTATCACAATCTGTACTACAGCAAAAAAGGAAGATTACAGGTAAATATCAGCCAACAAATTTCTGATATCGGAACCGTATACGTGACCGGTAGTCACCAGACATACTGGAGAACAAATGAGAAGGAAGAGTTGTGGCAGGTGGGGTACAGCGGAAACTGGGAAGATATCAGCTACAACCTTAATTGGTCATGGAATAAAAGTCCTGGTCTGATTAATACAGATCGCCGGATGGCATTCAACATTTCAGTACCATTAAGTCGCTGGCTTACAAATTCAGGTAAGGCACGTGATATCACCAACTCAAGTAACACGGCTTATGCAACCTACTCAATGACGCATGACTCTGATAGTCGGGTAACACAGCAGACGGGAGTTAGCGGAACATTACTGGACGATAACAACCTGGGCTATAACGTGCAACAAGGCTATACCACTAAAGGTATTGGTAATAATGGAATAGCCAGTCTGAGTTACCAGGGGCGTTATGCAAACAGTAATATAGGTTATAGCTACGGTAAGCATTATCAACAGGTTAACTACGGTATCAGCGGCGGAATTGTGGCACATGCTGATGGAGTGACGCTTAGCCAACCGTTAGGCGATACCAACGTACTGGTTAAAGTCCCTGGCGTGGATAGTGTTCGCATACAGAATGCAACAGGTGTAAGTACTGACTGGCGCGGATATGCCGTATTACCTTATGCCACCACTTACCAGTCTAATCGTATAGCTCTGGATATGACAACATTGCCAGATAATGCAGAACTGGACAATGCGGTTACTCATGTGGTGCCTACAAAAGGAGCAATGGTACTTGCCAGCTTTAATCCACGTATTGGAGCAAGAGCAAAAATTACATTAACACAACGTAATGGCAAACCAATACCTTTTGGGGCGTTAGTTAGTGACGAAACCGGAGGAGGGGGCATAGTGGGTGATGCAGGTGAGGTATTTATGCCTGGTCTGAAACCTGAGGGTATGCTCAAGGTTGTCTGGGGGCATTCGGCATCACAGCAATGCATGGCAACGTATCAGCTGGAAAAAAAGACAGAAAAGCGCGGTATCAGCTATACACATGCTGAGTGTCTGTAAATGAGAGGTTCGATAATGAACAAGAATAATAAATTAATGAAACCGTATTATCATCGGAATAAGAAAATATATTTTCTTTCAACCGTATTTCTGGTGGTATGTTCTTTCAATGTTTACGCAGCTGTTGAATGTGTTTCTGGATGTAATGTTGCTGTTAATTTTGATATTAATAAAAATCTTACTGAAAGCCAGAACGTGATTGGTGAAAGTATCCCCAGTGGCCAGGTTGATACTGTGGAGCCTCGTCTTCGGGCGACAAGTCAGGCTAAAGCACAACACTGGTTTGTATATACAGGGGATAGTATCCCTGAAAATGGAACCAGTTTTTCAAACTGGCAATATAAAATAGTTGATGACTATATTTCTATGGGCGTAATGCTTGATACTCCATGTTATGGCGTTGTTTATGCGCCTTTTAACAGAGTTATCAGAAGTGGTAAGTGCGAAGAAATTACTTTTAACGTTGGGGATGAAAATGTAATAACAAATAGCCCTTCCTTTAAAACACAGGTTTATATCAGAAAGAAAATTGTTACTGGTGTTTACAGTAAGCAAATTCATATAGGCGATTATGGAGCATGTCAGCCGATAGGCTGTACCAGTCGACAAGCCATTGTATATCGATTATATGTAAGCCTGAATCTCACTGTTCCTCAATCATGTGAGATAGATAGCGGGCAATCGATAAACATAAACTTTGGCAATATACCATCGACCGCCTTTAAACGGGCAGGCGAAATTGCACAAGGTATTCAACCTCAATCAAAAACCATTAATGTAAAATGTAACAATATTGCAGGTAATGCAAAGTTAACAATGAGACTTCAGGCAGACAAGCCTAGTGGGAATGCAGTTGTTTCAGATGAAAACCCTGATGTCGGATTTCATGTGACCAATACCAATGGAGATCCATTAACGCCTAACAAGATATCCAGCGTAATTCCCTTCATTCTTGATAGTAACGCACAACAGAATGTTACCATCCGGGTATATCCTGTCAGCATAACAGGAAACAAACCTGATGAGGGACCTGTAACGTCAAGAGCATATTTGCGTGTGGATTTTCCGTGATGAATGGAGCATATTCAATGATGTCTGTTTATTTAATGATGCGCGATTTTTGTCAGAAAAGAGCTGGGTTTATTTTTTTTGGTATGCTTTTCATGACTACAGATGTGTTTACTCAATCCAGGGCTGATTTAGGGGTAACTAACTTGTATATGAGAGCAACATTGATACATCCAGCCTGTGTTTTAAGCACTGATTCGATAAATAAAACCGTAAGTTTAGGTGTCTGGTCTGCCAGACAATTTGAACAAACGCCGTCTGCATTACCAATGACACGATTTACAATTAATCTTGAGAATTGTGGCCCAACACCTGCCGTAAAAGTAAGCTGGACGGGAAAAACTGATATTATAAATAGTAAATTGTTTTCTCTGACTGAAGACAGTACAGCAAAGAATGTTGCTGTCGAACTGCTTGACTGGAACCGGAATCGTATTCCTCCAGGTTACACGACGCCATATTATTCATTTGAGATGAATGCCTCAGCTGTATCTATCCCTTTTTACGTACGTTACGTCAGGACAGGTAATAATGTTACAGCGGGCACTGCTAATTCACTGGCAACTTTCACGCTGGATTACTTGTAATTTCAGTTCAAAGTACACAGTTTCGGCAACAGGAACCACAGGAAAAATATTATAACAACGATACGAGATTGATGGTTTCTGTAAACAATTATGGCTCTGACAACAAACAATCAGTACAAATAACATACAGGCATGCTTTTACCTGATAATGTTCCTGATTACAGTATATTAACTTCCATTATTCATTCAGAAGCGATAAAAATATTCGCGTAATTTTATGCTTTTTTTGAAAGCTTAAAGTGCTTTGAACAAAAGCTAGTGTTAATCAGCATAAAAAACAATCTTTGCAATGAGTGAATTTCAATCATACGGTTTACAACTGAACAAAAAAAACTTTGTGTTTTTTATTGTTCAGTTTGTATTCAAAATTAGAAAACTCTGCAATGATGAATATAAATATTAAGTATTTCATTAAAGATGAAGCAAAACTCTTTAAACTGCTCAGAAAACAGGGGGATCCTTTTAATAAAATATATGTTATTTTTCATTAAAGTTATGTAAATTCCTTAATTGGCTTTTTTTTGTGATCTCTATAGTAAAACAAACAACAAGTAGTAATATGAAGGCGTTTAATTATTATAGAGTATTTAAAAAAGTTTGCCTTGATGTACAAAATAAGTAAGGACAATACATATGAAACGAAAGTACTTAACTTCTGATGAGGTTTATAAGCTACTGGATTATATTTATAAAAATAGACATAATCATCGGGACTATTGTATGGTAAGTATGGCATTTATACATGGCTTAAGAGTAAGTGAACTGATAGAGTTAAAATTAACAGATTATGAAAGCATATCCAGGAAAATTTATATACATCGTTTAAAAGGGGGGCTAAGCACAACTCATCCATTACTGGATTTTGAAAGTAAAGCTCTTGAAATGTGGCTGAATGAAAGACGCTACTTAAAAGGAAACCGGACTCCCTGGATGTTTTTATCAAGGCATGGAGGAAGACTTTCCAGGCAACGATTTTATCAGTTGCTTAAAAATTATGGTGAAAAAGCACAACTCTCTTTATCGATTCACCCTCATATGTTAAGACATGCATGTGGCTATAACCTGGCTGAACTGGGAAATGATACAAGATTAATTCAGGATTATCTTGGTCACAGAAGCATTCGTCATACTGTTCTTTATACAGCTGCAAATGCTGAAAGATTTAACAGGGCATGGGTCAAAGACGGGAATTTCATTTGCCCGGATACAGAACAAAAATAATATCTTATATTATTTGCTGTCATTATACACAGATTGCTCTTACAGATAATTTATCTAACCCGAGAGTTACCGGTTTTGATATGAAAGTAGAAACTCATACGAAATACGCGATAACTCTCCAGCGCATGCGAATAATTCCTCTGTAAACCACAATTTTGATTTATAGAATCTGAATCAGCCCGTTAACTTTTAAGATAATTATTGATCTGCTTGCATTAAATTTCTGAATTTTGCTAAAAATGTATTCATAACTATTAAGATTTGATGGTAAATTTCTGAAAACGATGTACTACACATTATGAGAGTGCTGGAGAAAGATTCATACTGTTTATTTTTGTGATAGTTTTATTTAGCTCAGTGATTTTAACAGGCTCAGAAAAAAAATATCCCTGAAATAAGCTGACACCTTCGGCAGATAGTTTTTTATACAGTTCTTCTGATTCCACACCTTCAGCAATACATATGCTTTCATTGCTTACACAAAAAGCAATGGTTTTTTTTATTTTAGATATGGCCTTAAAGTCAAATAAAGCATTCCTGACCAGTGACATATCGAGTTTATATCCATTAAAACTAACGCCACTCTCAATAAATTCACAGTTACTCTCAGAAAAACAATCGTCCAGATATACGTTTATACCCTGTGAGTTTAGAGTTATGATGTTCTTTTCAACATTTCCCCCTGCGCGAACCTCAGTATACTCAGAGAATTCAGCAACCAAACATCCAACCCATTTTGGATTTTTAAGTTTTACTATAGCGACATTGAATATCTCCTGTAATGAAGAGGATTCAGCTAAAGTTGCTGGAATATTAACTGTAAACCAGAACTTTCCATTAAATTTATTAATAGCATTGATGGCTTCATGAATAACAAATTCAGTCAGCATGACCCATTCTTCCCGACTATGTATCTCTTGAAAAAACATCGATGGCAACATCACCTGTCCATTTTTGTGCCAGCGTATAAGAATCTCAAATCCTGCAACCTGGCCATCGGACATAACGACAGGTTGAAATACGGAAAATAACTCATTCTTGAGAAGAGCTTCCAGTAACACGAATTGTTTCAGTTCACTAATATACTTGTTTTCATTTCTGATTAAGTCACGGTGCTTGTCTGGTAACAGTGTGGCTGTGTCTGGAAATTGAGATGAGAGTTTTTTTAATCCGCTAAGTTTTTGACTGTATATTGTCTTTATGCTTAAACAATATTGCCTGGCCAGAATTTTAGTTTTAACTCCCATGAACGATTTTAACAGAACCACCAGTTCCCGTGAGTTTAATCCTTCCTTAAAAAATGGTGAAGGGCTTACTATCGAAAAGCGGGGAAAAAAATCAGTATTGATTTTAAATGATTTGCCATCCTTTATAAGGATCGAATTAGGCATGGCAATTCTGGCCCGATTAAGCCATTTTTTATTTGATATGTTTTTTTTTAGTGTTACATATAGCCAGGTAGGAGACAGACGGCTAAAAAAAATAATCCTCGCCGGGTGTTTTAGCGCAGATGTTAGCGATGATAAATAATTTATAGTTAGTATTGCCTGTAATGACTCCCCAGGGATAAAAACAATCAAACGATCACCAGACTTAATGTTATTTGCTACGTCACATGACAATTCAACCATCTTGACAGATGGCATCAGAATAACATTTTTTTTACCAAAGTTTGTTAACATGACAGAGAAAGCGTTGGCAGCAAACTGACAGGGGGAGATTATATAGTAAACTGGCGTGAGATCGCACGGGCAAACAGTAAGAGATCTATTCTCTTCATCGTTAATCATAGCAATATATCCTTAGCAGAAAAGATAAAGCATATCAATTTAATCACATCATTCTATGCACTTTGTGCCTTTATTTTTTATGACCTTTTTCAGGCACGCGTGTTAAGGCTAACTTTATTTTATATACTCCATTGCTCTTATAAAAATAACCAACGTGCAGTTTCGAATTAACAAAAAATAACTTTATTTTAATAACTGCAGATTTATCACGGTTAGTAACTTTTACACTTTAGTTTGTGTTAGTCATGCATTGCATGTTTTTTGTACTTACAATCGGATATAATTATTTCAATCAACAAGTGTCCTTCATAATAAGTGTTCTGATATTGTTAAATAATTAATCAGACTTCTTTTTAGTCGGCTTATCAGAAAACACATTAACTCATTTGTATATTCTCCTGCTTTTCAGAGCCCTGATATGCGCCATTACAGTCATCAATTTTCCCTGGTGAAGCGAGTTAAATCACAGTATTCCCTCACAGATTCTTGCCTTCCCTACAGAAATGCTGTTTTTTTAGCCAAAAAAACTTAACATTATGGCCCATTTTGACAACTAGTTAAGAAACAACACAAATACCCTGTTCATCACTCTGATTGCAGGGTATTTATCTTCTTTTCAGGAAAAAATTGAGATATTATCATGTTTATTTTTCTGTTTTATTAACTTGTCAGTTCTTTGACAAATACCAAAACATGAATATGAGTAGTGAGAGTCTTTTTAAGCAACATTCCACCCGGAGAAATGTGTTTTTTTTTCTTTAAAAACAATAGATTGATGAAAAGTAAAAAAATAGATTGCTTTTTTTATAATATATAAATATATTCGTTTAACAGTTTGGGCCAAATTGTCTTGCTCGCGATTTTATTTTAGGCTGCCACACTCCTTCAAATCTCTCTGCATTACTGGCTGTGTAATGAACAGTATGTCTGATGTTCCTGTGCCCCAGATAATCCTGAATTAATCGGGTATCGACCCCACGATCAGCAAGTGCGAAACCACACGCGTGACGCAACATATGCGGATGAGGAGTTACAGGGATACCGGCCAAAGAGCCTAAGTGACTTATAATCTGGTATATTCTCTGGCGTGTTAACTGAGAGCCGTGCCTTGACAGAAACAACCAGTCACTTTCTGCACCTTTCTTCGACTCTCTGATTTTTAACCATCTCTTTATGGCTTTAATCTCATCAATTAACAATGGATGTATAGTACTAAAACCACTTTTCATCCTCCTGATATATAAACACTTTCCTTGTAAATCCATATCTGAAAGTCTCAGGTTACAGGCCTCACTAACCCTGAGGCCATGAATGAAAGACATATATAAGAAGCAATAATCTCTTTCAGAATTAGAAGTATTCTTTGCACAATTCAGCAGGCGTTCAACCTCTGATTGTGTCAGATGCTTTCTTTTGGTCATTTTTCCTCCCATTTTGAAAACTAAATTCCCAGTAAAAATAAACTGATTTCAGCAATGACATCCGCTATGTATTTTCTGGGCAAGAAACAGGCTACAAATAATGTGTACAGACAGATACACCAGAAAAACCACCTCTAACACTATATAGAAAGTCAATATAACTTTTATTCAGTATTTTATACTAACGGAAAGTTATATTAATGAACATTCATTATTTGCATGGTGGCTATGCTGTGTACATAAGATTGTGCTGAAAAGTCATTAGCACATTCTTATTTTATTATTAGCTTTTTTCCATAATTGTCATTACTCCATAAGGAGTAATGGGTGTTAAAAAACACATTTACTTGTTAATTAATGATTGTTTTTATTGACGGGGAATACCAACAGTTGTTTACATTTTATCATGTTGCAGCTTTTCCTTTATACTTCAGGTAATACTCTTTTGATTTTATTGATAATATATACTCACACATGCTCATTGGCAGCGTGTGCTGATAAATAACCACTAATCTCTCAGGATGATATTTCTGTGATAATAATATAATGGCCCTGTAATTCAGCAAAACACTACCTTGCAGACCTCGTTCTGTATCATTCTGTGTAATATATTTTAAGTTAAGGTGAATTATTTAGTGATATTACTCATGATATTCACTTTTGCTCCTGTGGAGTCCGGAGCTTTAATGACAACATCCGTGATGAGCAGCGCAGATATATTGAGTAAATTAATACTTAATCTATTGGGAAGAAAAGTGAGTCTGTACCCGTTGCTTTCTGGATTAACAGACCGAAGGCCTCAGAATAAATAATCTATTGATTATTAATAATATATTAAATATTTTTCACATTATGAGTGATTATAATATCGTTACTCTTCGTCCTGAACTCAGGCAATATATGTTCGAATTACCCGCAGAACAGCATATGGTTTATTTTCATCAACCTGGTAGCCATATTATCGTCCGTATATTAAGCCCGCATCAGGATGCTGGTCGTCGTGTCAACTGACATTAACCTTTGCTTTGCATGTAACGCTACGTAAAAACTGACAGAGTCAGAGGAGAAGAGCAGGCAAGAATTCACGTAGCGTAACTCCCCTCTCTGTGTATTCTTCTCCTTTCCTTGCGATCATCTTTGCCCTGGCATTACCCCATTTCTCCCAAAAACGGCAAACCAGCCCTCAGCCCGCGCCACGACTGGCTTAATACGGGATCCCTGCTGCAAAACGTACCTTTACGTATTTGGTTTTACCCGCAATAATGCGTGATAAGCAAACAAAAGGATCCGCGCGCTGCGATTTATTGTCGTGGAAGGATCCGGGCGTTCAGGTCAGAATACCTGTATCCATAAACAGTGCGTGTGCTACGTGAAAAATAACTCATGAACAATGTCATTCCCCTGCAGAATTCACCAGAACGCGTCTCCCTGTTACCCATTGCGCCGGGGGTGGATTTTGCAACAGCGCTCTCCCTGAGAAGAATGGCCACTTCCACAGGGGCCACACCGGCCTACCTGCTGGCCCCGGAAGTGAGTGCCCTTCTTTTCTATATGCCGGATCAGCGTCACCATATGCTGTTCGCCACCCTCTGGAATACCGGAATGCGTATTGGCGAAGCCCGGATGCTGACACCGGAATCATTTGACCTGGATGGAGTAAGACCGTTTGTGCGGATCCTGTCCGAAAAAGTGCGTGCGCGACGCGGACGCCCGCCAAAAGATGAAGTCCGCCTGGTCCCGCTGACGGATATAAGCTATGTCAGGCAGATGGAGAGCTGGATGATCACCACCCGGCCCCGTCGCCGTGCACCGTTATGGGCTGTGACGGATGAAACGATGCGGAACTGGCTGAAACAGGCAGTGAAGCGGGCCGAAGCTGACGGGGTGCACTTTTCGATTCCGGTCACACCACACACCTTCCGGCACAGCTATATCATGCACATGCTCTATCACCGCCAGCCCCGGAAAGTCATCCAGGCACTGGCTGGTCACAGGGATCCACGTTCGATGGAGGTTTATACCAGAGTGTTTGCACTGGATATGGCTGCCACGCTGGCAGTGCCTTTCACAGGTGACGGTCGGGATGCTGCGGAGATCCTGCGTACACTGCCTCCCCTGAAGTGACGGCATACGCGCTTCCTTATATAAGCTGTGGTCAGCAGAACAGACATAACATAAGCTGGAGCAGGTAGATAAGCTGTAGTGAGTAAACCATGTTTTATGAAGGGAGCAATGCCTCAGCATCAGGTTACGGGGTGACTCACGTAAGGGACAGGCAGATGGCAGCTCAGCCACAGGCAGCACTGCAGGAAACTGAATATAAACAGCAGTGAGCAGACCACTCACTGCACCTGATAATATAAGCTGTAGTCAGTAAAGGAGCACTCTTCACTGACTACAGTTTATGTTCAGCGGGATTTGAAGAGTTTTTCCAGGTCATCCAGTGTGATGCCCAGTTTTTCAAGCAGGGCAAGTTTCTCCGCCATCTCCGGACTGACTTTTTCCGCAGGTGAAGGTGGCAACGGATTTTCCTTACTCTCATCATTCGGCGCTTTTAACCGGGGACGCCGGTAGTGAATACAGAAGAATTTTGTCCGCCCCCGCTGGATCTCCGTGTAATCAAGATATCCAATCTCGCGCAACTGCTCCATTGCCCGTCTGACCGTCTGGTTCTGGGAAAATACAGGAGACTTCAGATTGAGGCGTGCACGCAGCCGCGCCAGCGATATCGGTGCCGGATCCCGGGGCAGGCTCTCTATAAAGGTGTAGAGTGCCTGGGCGGACTCCCGTCGCTTCAGGGCATTAATCGCCTTAAGCTGGAGAAGGACTTTTCTGTCAAACTGGTACAGTTCAAACAGGCGGGGATCAGCCTGTAACTGAACAATATCCCGCTCAGTATCGTAGTAGGCTGACTGTACCAGATGGGTGATGTATTCCCGGGTGTGCTTCTCATCGGTACGGGAAAACGAGATCACGGTACCGGCAATGCGCTTCAGGGAAGGGCTGATGCGCTCACGCAGCCTGCGGGATGACTGGCTTGAAGGTATACCACACAGTTTTGCAAACTCAACAAAAGGCAGTTCAACTTTGTCACCAATCACGTTATGGCGGGCAAAGGAATGAATGATCCCCACCCAGGTCTTGAAATCGTTATCCATATCCAGGCGGGGGCCGGTGATCTCAACCTTATCGAATCCCTCAGCACGGGCCAGGGAAAGACGAGTCAGCTCTTCCGTGGCATCAGTACGTGACAGTGTATTTTTTTTACTGTTCTTCAGTGATTTAAGGGTCGGTACAAAAACGCCCAGACGCATCAGCGCCACAGGTTGTACGGTGTTGTTATTGTTTGGTGTCAGTGTCACCAGCTCACCGGACGACTTATCCACCTCGCCGAACAGTTTTTTGATGTCTGAATTTTCGTTTTCCAGAAAGCCTCCTGCCTGTGGACAGTAAAAGAATAAACAGAAAATCGTGTGTCAGAACCCCGTCAACTGACTGAAGAAAAACCTGCAGTCTGTATTTAACAACTGAGTCTGGCGTACTGACCATAGTTTATGTCATTAACTTACTTCAGTATATGCATTACTGAATACAGCTTATCATGAACCTGTTACAGTTTATCCATAACATGCCACAGCTTATGTGAACGTGGTCCCGGCCCATGAGTGACAAGGTTTGTAGCGATATGGGGATCTTTAATGGATCCTTTATTGATCATTCATGGATCTATTTACTGGATCGGGCCTCTGGATATGTGGATAAATCATTCCGGAAAAACAGCATACACTACCGATTATGAAGGCTTCAGGGCGTACCTGCTCACTGTGATTACAGATCCATTGCGCTTCCTCGCCGGTTCGCGGGCTTCGCCCGGTCACCGGTCTGCGGCGAGCACCGTTTTTTCTGAAGTCTGTCTTTACAGGTAATTTTTGACGGAATCTGCCGTACTTCCTGAGCGTACAGTCATATCCGAAATACACTTCATATGTTTGTTTCAACGCCAGAGGCGCATACAGACTGGCTCCATGAATATCCTGATGACAGGCACTGCTGCGCAGACACCGGTCATGGATGTAACGGAAATACCAGCTGAACCACAGGTCTTCCAGTCGGGGACACTGAGTACAGGGCTGGAGCTTGTGGATACGTATCTCTGGATCTTCAAACACTTTATGGAAGGAAAGGTGTTAACCAGATCCCTTGCCTGCCTGGTTTATATCAAGCCCTATAGCGACAGGACGGACAGTGTCACCTTCCAGTCAGTAGCTAAACGATCTAAGGTGTTCCTAGACAAACTGCAGGAGCCAACGTCTGAAATGATAAATAAGCGAGGGAATATCTGGTGCTGGAAGAGTTGAGATGACTGGCACATTGGTATAAATCTTGCCGTCATTCTGATCAGTTTGTAACATTCTGTAATGATCACCGTTGGCTGGCGATTTTTCTGTTCAGTAATGTAATTAACCTTATCTGATGCGCTGGCCACTATTCCATCAGCTGTACTGATGGCAGGCTCCCTGTTGAGGTCTGCCGCGAGCTGTCCGCCGGACTCAACGGGCTCTGCCACAATCCGGTTATGATAGCCTGGAAACTGATCAAGGGTCAGGTCGATATAGTCCCTGGCAGGGGCGGCAATGACGTGGCCGTATCTGCCAGGACCATTATCCCACTGCATACCGACAATACAGGAGTACAGGTTGCTGCCGTCTTCCGTCAGATAATCAGTCAGCGTCTGGCTGGCCAGCTCGCTGCAACCGGCCGGGAAATCCTTCAGGTGATCATACCCGGCGGTGAGAGAAGCCTCACAGGAAGTCAGCTCCAGAGCATGTCGGAAGGCCTGCAGGCGGGTCCAGGTGTCCGCATTCACTTTTTCACCTTCCCGTCATGACGGGCCAGGGACTGAAGTTTACGGACGTCCTCCCGGGATCCTTTCAGCTCAGCTTTCGTATCCAGCAGCTGCGCCGCCAGCGGTCTTTTTCCCGGGAGCCGACTTTCCTGGCACATATTCTTTTCGCAGTTATCCCCAGAATCTGTGGATAACTGTTGCTCCTCTTTTGAGAGAGAAGGCTTTACTCACCGCCTGAATGCGGCAGATATGTCTGGACGATATATCTGCATACGCCGGTACTGCTTCGTCAGATTGCACGGCAGGTGAATTGCCGGGCTGGTACCATACCATATTTGCGCCGAACCCGTCCGGGGCGGTGCCGATAACAGATGTTAAATGATTGGTCGTTTTTACATCTGTAAAAGCAACAGGGCCCCATGATTATATCATGGGGCCCTGTTACTCTGATTCTTCGCAATAGATTGCTCTGAATTAGATGCGCCTTCTCCATTAGACTAACAGTTCTATATTATTTTACCATCTTTAAATGTGTAAGAGTTTTCTGTTTTTTATTGGTGTTTATCTGTATTTTTTGTTTTAGGAACGTTTTTGTAAGAATTATCTTTTATATTTGAGGTGATATCTTATTGTGGTTGTTGTAATAGTTTAGAGTCGTAATAAATATGATTGATCGCCACTTTAAATGAAGTTAATCTACTGGAGATGAAGTAACTTCATTAATGCGTCATAAAAATAAAAATTCCTGTTTTGGGAAATATGAATGTGTCTGTCCCCTCCTTCGGGAGGGTGTTTTTTATCTGGAAACTGGTTTCTGGTTCTGATTTTTCTTTTTGTATTATAGCGAGTTACGCATATTTACCAATCGATGTCTGGCAAACAGAGTATGGCGATGGTGTGATTTGTGTTTATTGGTAAAAAAAACACCCCCGTAGTGGGGGTGTTGAAACTTCAACCTATGTACTCATTATCCTTGGATGGATGAGTAGCGTGCGATATTGAATCATATTCAGCAGGAATAATAATATTCGCAAAAAAATGGATGTGCAAGGAAATTTTTTATATGCTTTTGTGTGTGGTGGTTAGGTAATCAAGAAGATAAATGATGAAGTGTGCCAGTTCAGGATCAATGTTTCCATGGGAAAGCCATTTATTAATAATATCAATTAAGTTCGAAAGCTCAGGGAAGATTTGTTCAATGTTTTCCTCTGTCTCCCGCACAGTCATATAGCGACGTCTCCTTGGGGATTGAAAACAAAAACAATAATACAACAAGTATGAAACAGAAGGTAGGTGGCAGGGGCGGAACAGGAAAACGCATGAGGGCGCTTCCTGGGGGAGATGCCTGGTATCTTTAGGGTTCAGTTTTGAGATCGGGAATTTTTGTACATTAAGTGCATTATTTAATCAATTGAAACGCGTAATGGATTGATTTTATCAGCAACTATCGCGTTTAAGTTGTCGATCATATTTGAGTTGTCTCATTAAGGTCGAATCCCCTGAAAGCGGCGTATAACGTAGGAGTTCCCCTCTATAGCAATAGGTAAGGCTGTTCAAAAAAGGCTTACCGTACAATAATTCGCTATATCCAGACGGCCCCCCTTGTCATACAAGCTCGTAAGCGGCCCTGACGGCCTGTCAATGCGGTACTGCCCTGTCGGGACTGCTCTACCCACATAAGTTTCTACATAGCTTGAAGCTGGATGGGGAGGTATTACGGCTTTAGCCGTAATACTTTCTTCGTCCTCGCAGCGCTGACAGTTTTCAGGGATCAAATTTAGGTCCGCCATACACTCCGTAAAGACTCTGTCAGTTCACAGGTATTACCTAGTGAAGACGTATCATAAAATGAAAACTGTAGTTGGGTAGTTGCTCCCCCTCACGGCATGCAGGGGCTGAGGGGGAAAATTTCCTTATCTTGTTGTTGCTATTTCTGGCTTAGTCAGTTTTGAATTTTGCTTCCTAAGCAATAATCCCCTCACCGCAACAATCGTTCTTCTACACTAATAAGATCCGAAAAAAGGTAGTTACGGATCTTCCTCTCCCTCCGCACAGCGTTACATCCCGTCAGCACAGCATG
>ENA-UOZQ01000068-UOZQ01000068.1-food-metagenome-genome-assembly--contig:-NODE-68-length-37818-cov-9.101157_pt1 | contig 37818 bp, 32 predicted proteins | sample MGYA00249876_ERZ772739 | MGnify/ENA primary metagenome ERZ772739 (study PRJEB29005, sample SAMN08379460) | food metagenome | isolation source: cheese spiked with Escherichia coli O103 | study: EMG produced... | reverse complement strand
TGTTACCGCAAAAACACCTACTCGCTAGGAATTTATCAGAGGAAATAAAAACATGAAAAAAGCACGCTGTCCGACAAATTGAAGTGTTGACAAATGTTGTCATAAAAAATACTACAAATTACTACATAGAAAAATCGGAGAAAATAAAATGAGCCAAAATACAAAAACAATCTTATCTAACCTTTTTACACTTACAAGTGAACTTTCAGAACCCACTTCAAAATTGATTAATATTGAGGGAGCAAACGAAACGCCAGCGACTCAAAAAGACTTATTGGAAGGATTGCGCGAGAACCTAGTCAACCTTACAGAAGTTTTGGGCTTATCTGTGGACGAACTGACAGAAACACAGGAAGACGAGCCACAAGAAACAGTAAAATCAATCATTAAGGAAATGCAAGAGCTGACCTTTGCGCCTCATGAAATATCAGGCAATGACACGCAAGTCTTTGCGGACTTACTGACGGATAGTATTGAGCGTTTGATTAAGGCGTTAGGATTGAATGAAATGAGCCTTTCAGCAGAGAGTAAAAACAAACCGCATGAATTGGCACTCAAAACACAGTTACAAGACTTGCACGCGCTCAATCATTCCATGTTTAAAGAAGATATCCACGAAGTGCCACGGTTCACAGACGGTACAATCATCACAGCGAAAGATTTAGCAGATATGAATATCAACGCGCTGGATAATATCGCTGAATTAATCGGCTTTGAGTTAGAAGAATAAACAAAAAGAGCCTAGTCAATGACTGGGCTTTTTTAACGTTATGTGGAAATAAAAAACTTATAAAACTTATAAAACTTGTCTTTTTACTTTGTTATAATCAAAAGGACATATAAACAGAAACGAGGGGAAACAATGACACCTAAACAGCGTAAATTTTGCGACGAATATATAAAAACAGGAAACGCCACGCAGTCGGCTATTAATGCAGGGTATAGCCAAAAAACAGCGAAGTCGATAGGAGCCGAAAACCTGACTAAACCTGACTTAAAAAAATACATTGATAGCAAGTTAAAAGACATTTCAAACAATGCCATAGCAACCGCAGAGGAGACTTTAACCATATTAACACAGATAGTACGCGGAGAGCATACAGAGCAAGTGATAACAGCAGAGGGTGATGTCATAGACAAACACCCTGACACTAATCAAGTCATTAGGGCGAGTGCTGAAATCTTAAAACGTTACCCGCTTACCCAAGACATTAATATCAAAGGGAATTTAAAAGTTAGTAACCCTTTTGAGAATCTAACAGAGGAAGAACTTAGAACCTTAGCAAGTAGAGAGGGGGAAGCGTGAAAGATAAAACAGATAGAATCATAAGCGATTATATTAACGGACGCACACAAGCCAAAATAAAAGCAATTGAGAGCCGTTATATATACAGGGTAAAACAGGACAACCTAGGGATTAGAACAGCTTACAAAGGCACAGCGGAGCCAGAGGGGAACACATTAGACAAGGAACGCATGGAAGAGGATAAAGAGCTGATAGGATTAAGGCGAACACTTGAACTTTTAGGAGCTTTATACAATACTTTAACAGTATCAGAAAAAAGAATCATAGAGTTAAGGTATAAAGGGTATAACGGTTATACGTGGTATCGTGTCGCTATGGAGTTAGAGAGCGCAGGCATAGACATACCTATCAAGAGAGCGAAAAAAATATACTTTGCTTTCAAAGAAGATGTATCGCGTGTTTTGTAGTGTTTTTGTTTGGAGGGTGATACTATGAATAAAACAGAGTTTAATATCAGGTTATATCTTTCGGGAGTTATGGAGTCATGGACTGACAGGATAGACAGCACAGGGGAAGAAACGCCACAACGCTTTATACTAAACGCAATGACAGAGCTGTTTGAATCATTGAGTGATGATGACATAGAGTTGATACGTTTGCGATACACGGAACGCTTAACACTCTCAGAAGTTGCAAGTCGTTATCTGTTAAACGAACGTACTGTTAGAAACCACACGAACCCAGCTATTAAACAAGTGAAAGAGATTATAAAGAAAGCCACAGAACAAGCACAGCACGCGCGTGAGGTTGATTGAATATAAAAATTATTATTAGACAATAAAAAAACTCACAGCGATTAAACCGTGAGCTTCTGTGATTGATTTACATTATTAATCTATAATATTTTTGCGATAAGCTCGAATGATTAGATTATTTTTTAAACACCCCCGCCCGTATCTTTTCACAGGGAAACCACACACATAGGTATCATCTTGCGTGAAAGTCCATTTTTGAAAATTTTTATATAGGGGGGTCAAAAATCTAAAACATTGATATAATCAAGTTTATAGGCAAAAAAAGGGGGGAATTGCTTCCCTTTCTTGCCTTTTTTTAGACTGATATATATAAAAAAATATATTAGACATATTTCCAAAAATATGAATCGCTCAACCGTGGGAATAGAAAAATCATTTTATTACGAGTTCCTAAAAAAGAGACAAAATAAAAAAGCCGTATATCCGAGATATACAGCCCCTTGCCTGACAAAAATTTACTATTTTTTTATTACGAGATTTATTACGAGTTCGTTTGGTTCTAATGGGTTCTGGTGGGTATCAATTTTTAAAGAATCGCTTAAAACCGCACTTCTTACCCTCTATTAAGGTCTGCTGGATAGCAAAAAAACACTGATTGAATGCCGTATGCTCTTCCGTGTATTGAACCCGCTAAAACGCCAGGTGGGTGTTCTCGCTTCGCATCAGCTTCCCCTACTTTCGTTCGAGGTATTACGCTACCGAATGTCTCATGAACCCCTATGCAATACAAATATAGTCGGTCAAAAAAATGAAAGAGCTCGCACATTCCAGTGCTTTTTCTATGATTATATAATAACACTTTTTATCTTTTTTTTCAATAGAAAGCGGTTAAATTTTGAATCATAAATTGTATTAATAAAAAATCATCATCTCTACCAAATTTTATTTTTTATAGTGATTAATAACCTTTTCGATTTCCAAAATCAACTTTTGATTGCTTAGACCAGTCACTTCTTCAATGAGCATTGGGAGTTCTGTTATTTTTAGTTTTTCTTGGAGTTGAATGGCTTGAGCATCATTTTCATCATGGTAAGCAAAAATTTTTCCAACAATATCTAGATGATTTTGATAAGAAAGCTTACGATCGTTTAATTCTCTTATTGGACGAATAAAACGTTCATCATATCCTAATTTCCGGATAGGTGTTCTTGCCACGCGTGACACTTCATCAATAATTTCTGGATTAGAAAAGCGAGAAATGATTAGTTCATGATATTTAATTAACTCATCTTGCTTAAAATATTGAGCCCATTTTGCTAAAAGTAAAGCGCGTGTTTCTTTTTGAACTGCTTTTAGGATATTCAAAATTTCTTCATCCTGTAAACCTTCTAATATTGTTTTATAACCTTTATATGCGCTAGAATAGGCAACTGCAGCATGTCCTGAGTTTACAGAAAAAAGTTTACGCTCAATAAATGGTTCGAGGTCAGTTGTATAATGAACTCCTTCAAGTTTGATTTCTTTATTTTTTAAATGACTTGCATCTATTACCCACTCACTAAAAGGCTCTACCTCAACATAGAGAACATCTTTATGTTTTTGAGCAGGAACAATACGGTCAACTGCAGCATTAGGAAAACCAATAAATTTAGAAAGATAAAGTTTATCAGATTCCGACAGATAATCGGACACTTTTTCTTCCAAAAATTCAGAGCCCCCTATCATATTCTCACAGGCAATAATATCTAACGGGCTCTGAACCTTTTCTTCCTTACGTTTCTGAAGTCCTATTGCAATAAGCTCAGCAATATAAGGCAAGACATTAGGACCAATCGCTGTTGTTAGAATATCAGCTTTTGCAATTGCTTCAATGACTGCCTCAGGATTCTCACTATTGTTAATACCAGAGACAGCTTTTACAGAAATTTTTTCATGTTCACTACTTGCAATCCCAATTTCATAGGAATGCCGATTATTAAGTTCGTCAATTATAGATTTATTTGTGTCAACAAAGTGAATATCAAATCCATTTTTACTCAAAATTTCACCTATGAAACCACGTCCAATATTTCCTGCACCAAAATGTACTGCTTTTTTCATCTTACTTACTGCTCCTTTATTTAGAAAGTAAAAGTTCAAATAGAATTCTCTAAAATCCCTCTATATAAGTAATTGTAAGCTTTTACATTATGCTGGTAAATATAAAAAATGGCACTAAAAGCTGTGCCATTTTTTAATTAATTTTCAAAGTATTTTGCAATTTCTTCGATTGTTTGAGCATCAGCAAGTTTTACAACATTGTCAACGTCCGCGCAAAAAATTGAAATCTTTTGAATCAGCTCAAGATGCTCCTCTTTAATTCCCGCAATTCCAAATAGCATTGTTGCTATCTTAGGATTTTCTACTGTTCCAAAATTTACACCACGAGGAACTTGAACAATGGCTACTCCTGTTTTTAAAACTTCTTTTTTTGATTCATCAGTTCCATGAGGAATTGCAATAAAGTTTCCCATATAGACTGACAATTCTCTATCTCGTTCAATCATCGCTGAGATATAGTTAGGTTTGACATAACCTCCATCAACCAACAAACTTCCACAATATTTTATGGCCTCTTCTTTATTTGAAAAGTTTTGATTAATTTTAATCAGACTTTTTTGAATTTCCATTTAAAAACTACCTTTCTTGGTTTACTAGGTTTACAACTTATGTAAACCTAGTCATCATAATGTTTAACAGCTTCGATAATTATCTCTCTTAGTAACTCACTTACAATTTCATAATTTCCGGAATCGTATATCCTAGTATAAAGCTTGTTTTCAATAATTGAACTTGAGATTTTACCTAATAAAAAGGAAACATACTCTGGAACTTCTGGAGGCGCTAATAACAATAGAACTCGTCCAATTTGAATAGCCTGATGATCCATTGCTATTCCTTCAATTGGTTGACTTAAGTCAAAGATTTTAAACATTGGACTTGAGATTGATGAATGAACTGCGTGAAAGAGAGCAATTTTTGTTTCTGGAATTGCTAGATGTGTTTCTTTAAATCTTTCTTCCACCAAATGAACGAGTTCTCCACTATCCTCTGGGTTTACTCGCTGAATAATTTGTTTTACAGTATCATGTAATTCTGCCTTATTTTCAAGAGATAGGATTTCAAAAGATTTTAATATTTCATTGCCTATTGAAAATAAGTCATTGAGATTTAAAAAATTCTTTTCTTTTTCTGAATCAGAGGTAAGTGCTCGTGATTTTTGTTGAATTAACCTCAGCTGGTGACGAATATTTTCCAAATTCTTTTGATCTAGCATTGGATTGATGTAGATGTAATCTAACTCTTTCTCTGTTGTAAAAATGACGTCATATTTTTCCTGAGTGATATGGATTGAACTTTGAATAAGTTCTATCTTTTTTAAGAAGGGAAAATTCTTTCTTAAATTACTCATGATAAATTCGCAAGAAATTCTTCCACGACTGCTGACAAGTACGGCACTTAAAGGTAAAACTAGGTCACTGCGTTCAAGAGTCGCCACAAAGTGAAGACTTATAAAAGCAATTTCCATTTCTGAAAAATTCTTATCAAAGACCTCCCTTAATGATTCTTTGACTGTTTTATAAATTTCAGGATTATCTTTATTTATCTTTTTGATAAAATCATTTTCTTTTTTAGGAAAGAGGACTGGTAACATCTCTGATTCTTTGAGATGAGCATATAGTAAACCATATAAACGGTCATCTTTCCCAAATTCTATCTCAAGAATTGTTGAAACTTTATCAATGAGTTGGCGAATTTTATAAGAAAAATCGGTATCAAATTTTTCCATAAATAGCAGCTCTCTTCCAAAGCCAAAATATAAAATATCATAAACTGATGCAAGATAAGTGATCTCAGAAACAACAAATTTTGTTACTGGCAACTCTGTCAGTAACTTATTGACAAAGTTTAAGGCTTGCTTACTTGGTCTGCCCAGAGTTTCACTACTGACAGAATCCCCCTCATCCAAACGCAGCAAAACAACTAAGCAAAAAAGTTGCATTAAAACTTTGACTTTGTCAGTCATTTTTTCAGGTAAATCTATACGTTTAAAAGCCTCATTAACTTGCTTAAATTTATTTAAATCTATTATTCTTAAAATTTTATTGTTAGAAAGTTGATTAAGAAGTAGTTCCTGAATGCTTGCTGAATTATAAATCACTGCCACAAATACTGGACGAATATTTTCTTCTGCCCCTTTAAGTTTTAAGCCACGATCTCGGATTAGTACTAGTTCATTTTCAAACAGAGCTTGCTCAATTTGCTTCAAATCACTAGTTACTGTCGGTTGACTAATTCCAAAATAATCTGTTAGAGAAGCGATAGATGCTTTATTTTCAATTAATAAAAGCAACTCACCATACAAACGTTCACTTATTGAATAGTCTATTAATTCATGAGCTTGAGTAAGTTGATTGATATCCCCTTTCAAAAAATATCCTTCATCAGTATTTTCCAAACTGATATTTTCTGGTAAAGACTTTTGTAAATTGTTCAAATCGCGATAAAGCGTTCTGCGACTTGTATCTGTAATTTCCATCATTTCTGCTATCGTAAGCTTTCCACGTTTCAAAAATGTCTGGATTAATTTTTGCTCACGACTTGTTAAAAACATAAAAATTCCTTTTTTAAAATTCTACTCATAACTAGACTGCCAATTAACAGCTAGTATTTTATTTGTTCATCCGTTTCACCATATTGATGTATTCAGGAGTAGTAATTAATGACTCAACAAAAAGATGTTGAGCATTTGGAGCTTCGTTTTTTACACTTGTCGTAAATTCTTTTGTTGAAACAATCATGATATTTTTGGCATTAAATGCTCCTAAACCAATAAATTCAACATCAGAAATAGGAATTTTAACACCATGCATCTGGAATATTGCTTTTAATGTTTCTTTGCCCATTGTATTTGAACCAATATGTAAATCATCATGAGCAAAGACAACTTCATCAATTTGGTTCAAGTCTATCTCATTTTTACTGACAGGTCTGTCAGTAATTATTGTTTGATTTGTATCATTATCAGTAGTCAATAAACTACTGATAATTTCATCATAGCGAGGTGAATTGAGGAAATTAGCCACTGAGTATCTGATTGCTTCAGGAGCCATTATCGCAGCTCGTGGAGCAAGTTCATCTTGTGTCACAACAATTGTGTCAGAACCTGCTTTTAAGTTAGCTATGGCGACATTAGTAACATCTTGTAGCAAACCTGCTTTCTTAGCTTTATTCCTCAAAATAGAGGCTCCCATTGCTGATGAACCCATTCCTGCATCACAAGCAAAGATAATATGATTAATCGTAGAGAAATCGACTTGGTCAGTAATATTATTGCTGACAGAAACTTGTCCTTTACTGACAGCTTTATCTGCAGCTACACCTACTTTTGCATTCTCAAAAGCAGAATCATCAATCATTGATTTATCTCGCTTTAAAATAAAAGATGCAACTAGAAATGAAACAATTGCTGCCACAGCTATTCCTGACCAGACACATAAGACATTTACAAAACCACCCGCTGATTTAGCTGATGCCATTCCTGTGATTGCAATAATTGAACCAGGAGAAGCAGGAGCCGCAAGACCCGAGCCTAGTAAATTATTTGTCAAGGTTCCTGATACCCCACCTGCCATCACAGCAAAAAAGAGCGCAGGTTTCATCATGACATAAGGAAAATAGATTTCGTGTATACCACCGACAAATTGAATCAAAATCGCACCAGGTGCCGTCGCTTTAGCTGAACCCTTACCAAAAAGCATAAAAGCAATCAGAATTCCAAGTCCTGGTCCAGGATTTGCTTCTAGTAAAAATAGAAGTGATTTTCCATTTTCAGAAACTTGCTGAATTCCCAATGGCGATAAAATCCCTTGATTGATTGCATTATTTAAAAATAATATTTTTGCTGGCTCAATAAAAAGATTAGCAAGGGGAATCAAATGATTAGCAATTAAAAAGTCGACCCCATGTCCCATCACGTCGGTTAAACAAGCTACAAGTGGACCAACCACTTTTACAGCAAAAAGTGCAAGTCCAAATCCAACTAAACCAGCTGAGAAATTATTAATCAACATTTCTAGACCTGCTTTAATATGCGGTTGAACATAGTCATCAAATTTTTTTATTACCCAAGCACCAAAAGGACCCAAAATCATTGCACCTAAAATCATAGGAACGTTTCCATTAGTGTTTAGACCTCCTAGAGAAAGACTAGCTGTGGCAATAATTGAACCGAAAGTCGCAATTGCACCAACCACTCCTCCACGATGTTCATAAATATTTTTTCCACCAGTGTAACCAATCATTAGGGGAATAAGAAAAGCAAGCATCGGACTAACCATTGCTGCAAATGTTTTATTAGGGGTAAAACCATCAGGAATGAAGAACATCGTCAACACCCCCCAGGCAATCAAAATAGGAATATTTGGCATTACCATATTTGATAATGCGGTACCAAGTTTTTGCACTCGTACTTTTAAGTTTACAGTATCAGTCATTTCAGACTCCTTTACATAGTAACTAGTATAATTATATTGTAACCGCTACCAATAAAGCTGTAAATAAAAACCTTGACACAAAAAGGCGTGCCAAGATTTATTGATGATATTTATAAAATAAAAAAAGTCACCCTTAGGTGACTTAGTTACTGCGGATGTCAGACTCGAACTGACGACATCATGATTAACAGTCATGCGCTACTACCAACTGAGCTAATCCGCAATGTAAACTTGGCATCGTCTTTATCTCCCAGGGGGCAACCCCCAAGTACTTCCAGCGCAAAAGGACTTGACTTCTGTGTTCGACATGGGAACAGGTATATCTCCTATGCAATAAATACCAAATATGGGAATTCCAGGATTCGAACCTGGGACCCCTGCGTTATCAACACAGTGCTCTAACCAACTGAGCTAAACTCCCAAAATATTAAGTTAAGCGGATGACGAGAATCGAACTCGCGTAGCCAGCTTGGAAGGCTGGGGTTCTACCATTAAACTACATCCGCTAAATAAGGAATGGCGCGAGACGGAATCGAACCGCCGACACATGGAGCTTCAATCCATTGCTCTACCAACTGAGCTACCGAGCCAAAATTGCGGGAATAGGATTTGAACCTATGACCTTCGGGTTATGAGCCCGACGAGCTACCTAGCTGCTCCATCCCGCGATAATTAAAAAGGAGGATGTGGGATTCGAACCCACGCACGCTTTTACACGCCTGACGGTTTTCAAGACCGTTCCCTTCAGCCGGACTTGGGTAATCCTCCAGATATAGTCCGTACGGGATTCGAACCCGTGTTACCGCCGTGAAAAGGCGGTGTCTTAACCCCTTGACCAACGGACCATATATTGTTGTGCTGTCTCAAACAGTACTTTTCTATTATACACTTTTATATTTTTTTGTCAAGAATAAACTGTGTTATCTTTTCAAAATAATATTTTAGATGAATAATAAGAAAGTCAGTCGTCTCAAACGACAACTATTTAATTATATCAAAATATTATTTTTTGTCAAGAATAAACTAGACCACTTATTCTAAAACATAAAAAAAAAGAAAAACAGCCTTATTCGGCTGTTTCATCTTCTGATTTTTCCTTATTTTCTTCTGGTTTAGAATCTGTTTTTTCATCACCATTATAGATATTAATGTTTGAAAAATCATCAACATTCGCATTTGCATCTTTGAGAGATTCTTCAAATGTTTTTGGTTCTGGTACTTCTGCTGCCGCTGCTTCATCAGGCATTTTTCCTGTTTTGAAGAGTGACATGATTTGTTTCGCATCAAGTGTTTCATATTTAAGCAGAGCTTCCGCAATTGCTTTATGTTGCTCACGGTGTGTTTCAATTGCTTCTTTAGCACGGTCATAAGCTTCACCGAGAATACGACGCACTTCATCATCAATCATAACAGCAGTTGCTTCTGAGTAAGTCTTAGTTTGACCATAGTCGCGACCAATAAATACTTGATGGTCTCCTTCATAAGATACCATACCAAGTTTCTTAGACATCCCATATTCAGTTACCATTGAACGAGCAATGTGTGTTGCTTTTTCGATATCATTTGATGCCCCTGGAGTAGCTACACCAAAGACAATTTCTTCACCAAGTCGTCCACCCATAAGGCTGGCAAGTTGGTCTTGAAGATGGAAATTAGTTGGTTGCATGATTTCTTCATCTGGAAGAGCAAGCATGTAACCACCGATGCGTCCACGTGGAACAACGGTAACTTTACGAACAGTAGATCCATTTTCAAGAACGAGTCCAACAATAGCGTGACCTGCTTCGTGGTAAGCCACGATTTCACGTTCGCGCATTGATTGAATACGATCTTTCTTAGCTGGACCAGCCATTGCACGGTCCATTCCTTCATCAATGTCAGCAGCATTGATTTCTTTTTTATTTTGGCGCGCAGCAACAAGTGCAGCTTCATTCAAAACATTTTCCAAATCAGCTCCGACATAGCCTGGAGTTTGTGTAGCAACATTGTGCAAATCAACATCACTTGCTAAAGGTTTGTTTTTAGCATGAACTTTAAGAACGGCTTCACGACCTTTAACATCTGGAGCTCCGACCAAGACTTTACGGTCAAAACGACCTGGACGTAAAAGCGCTGGGTCAAGCACATCTGAACGGTTAGTTGCAGCAATAACGATTACTGAGTTGCCATCATCTTGGAAACCATCCATTTCAACGAGCAATTGGTTAAGGGTTTGTTCACGTTCATCGTTACCACCACCAAGACCTGCGCCACGTTGACGACCAACAGCATCAATTTCATCAATAAAGATAATTGATGGTGCAGTCTTCTTAGCATTTTCAAATAAGTCACGGACACGTGAGGCACCGACACCGACAAACATTTCAACGAAATCAGAACCTGAGATACTATAGAAAGGAACTCCTGCTTCACCGGCAACAGCCTTAGCAAGCAATGTTTTACCTGTACCTGGAGGGCCTTCAAGAAGAACACCTGCTGGGATACGAGCTCCTAAATCATGATATTTTTTCGGATTTTTAAGGAAATCAACAACTTCTACAAGCTCTTGTTTTTCCTCTTCAGAACCGGCAACGTCAGCAAAACGAACTTTAGATGTTTTACCATCTTGTTGTTTAGCACGAGATTTACCGAAGGACATCGGATTTCCACCGCCGCCTCCGCCACGAGCGCCCATTCCGCCCATCATGAGCCAGAAGATACCAACAAATAGAAGCATTGGAATGATGTATGAGAGAATTTGAACCCACATACCACTTGATGAAGCTTGAACAACACTAAGTTTTACATCATTACTTTTAGCTGCATTTTGGATATCCTTGACAACACTGTCAGTTGGAATAATATAAGCTTGGAAGTTTTTAACTTCACTACTAGAATTACCTAAAAGTGGGAAATTATTTGTTCCTTTTACTTTTACAGGTTCTTTATATTCACCTGTTACAGTAATTAAGCTATCAGAAGGTTGCATTGTGACGTTTTCAATCTTGTTACCGTCAAGTTTCGTCATCAATTGTGAATAGCTAATTTTATCCACGCTTGATTGATTACTACTGAAGAAGAAATTGAAACCGACAACAACAACAATAGCCAAGATTACCCACATCAAGATATTTTTTACAAAATTTCCTTGTTTTGGTTGTTTGTTGTTATTCATATTTTCCTTATCTTTTGTTTATTTATTATTAGAAAAGCCAAGAATTTACTTCTTAGTATCACTGGTAATAAAGGATACAGGCTAGTCAATAACAGCTATACCTAGTTATAGCATATTTCCTTTTGGAATGCTAATAGTAAGTATTGGTCAGAGATTTTTTCATACTTTAGTCTGAGAAAAATTTTAGATGACTAAAATCAACGAATTATTTGTTATAAACTTCTGGTTTTAAAACTCCGACATATGGAAGATTACGATAGTTTTCTTCGTAGTCCAAACCAAATCCAACAACAAATTCATTAGGAATTGTAAAACCTGAATAATCTGGTTTAATTTCAACAATTCGTCCTTCTGGTTTGTCAAGAAGTGTTACAATTTTTACGTTTGCCCCACGATGTTCCAAAAGTTCTTTTAGATATTTTAAAGTACGACCAGTATCGATAATATCTTCAACAATTAAAATATCACGACCTTTGACTGCTGTATCAACATCTAGGATTAATTTTACTTCACCAGAGGATTTTGTTCCGCCGTGATAACTTGATACAGTCATAAAGTCAGTTTCTAAGTGACAATCAATATGTTTGATTAATTCAGCTAAGAAAGGAACTGAACCGCGAAGAATTCCTAAGACTAATGGATTTTTTCCTTCGTATTCTTTTGTTAATATTTCTCCAAGTTCTTTGGATTTTTCTATAATTTCTTCTTCTGAAACTAATACTTTTTCAATGGCCTTATCAAGATTTTTTTCGAGCATCGTTGATTTCCTCTCCTATACTGGGTTTGACCCATAATATTCTTCTAATTTTATCATTTTTGAGCATTTTACTCAAATCAGAACACGCAAGACCGACAATGGCATAGAGTTTTTTATCAACGAAGATAAGTGGATTCTCTCGAGCCTTTAATGGAACTTTGTTATCAATAAAAAACTTGCGTAATTTTTTATGATGACCATTGATTAGAATTTGATCCCCAGGCTGGCGTTTACGAATTTCAATTTCCCCTTCAAGAGGCAAATAAACTTCCATAAATGATTCATCTTGCGGATTTTCACTTACAATCTCTACTGAATTCTCCCTTTCAAGTTGAATTTTTTCAAGATAAAAGAAATCTTTAGTCTTCACAAAATAAAATTCCTTATTCAATTTTGCGAAATATTGTTGAGGACGATTGATAATATGAAGTAATTCTGCAAATTTTTTCTTACTTACTTCTATTTCTGGATATTGAGCAAAAAATGCTTGTAAGATAAAATGTTGTAATTCTTTTGTTTGTGAGATGAATTTTTTAGATGATATTTTTTCATCAACAATTTCAAGTTCCGAAATTTTTTGATTAATTACTGCCAACGCCTTTTTAATTTCCGAGCTCAAATCACTGATTGATTGTGAAAATTGAGGATTTTCTTTTTTTAATTCTGGAATTAGTTGATTACGTATTCTATTTCTAAAATAATCTAGTCCTTGATTTGTTGAATCTTCATAATAGGTTTGTGCATCAAGTTCTTCTTTTGTAAATTTCAATAATGGTCTGATTAATTGCCCACCTGCAAAAGGTTGACGGTCAGCAATGCCCTGAAGACTTCTCAAAGGACGTCCTGTAATTTGACGCATTAATACCGTTTCAACAAGGTCTCCTTGATGATGAGCTGTCAGCAAAATATTGTAATTTTCTCCTATCATTAGCTTTTCAAAAAACTGATAACGGAAATCACGTGCATTTTTTTCTGTAAACTCTCCTGTAAACTTGTCAACATAAATTGGTACTTTAAGTTTTGTTGCCATTTCTCGAAGAGCAATTTCTTCAAACTTTGACTCTTCTCGTAAGCCATGATTAATGTGAGCCAGTCCCAGTTCAATACCGAGAACTTCTTTTAAATCATAGAGCCAGTTAAAAAGAGTCATTGAGTCTTTACCACCTGATAAAGCCAATAATATTTTTGAATCTTTATCAAAATAGTGTTCATCTTTGACTATTTTTAAAAATTTACGTTGAGCTGGTGTCATTTCATAACTCCATAAACATCTTGAGAAATTGCTTTTATTTCATCATCTGTTGCCCCATCAGTTTCAATTACCAAAAGATATGGTTTACTTGCAAATACAATGGCTGCATCATGATTATCTGTATCTGCACCACCAATTTTGTGAGCAACCGATATATTTTTAGGAACGCCTGCTCTAATTTTAACATCATCAAAAGAGGTATCAAATAAAGCGTTAAAGGAAGCCCCTCCTTCATTATAAAGAGCTTCTAGCATTCTACCTACCATTTGAGCTGAGGCATTTCGCTCTTTTGGATTCCACTCTTGTCCAGCAATCCTATTTATTTCTTTTTGATAGTTTGGATTAAACTCCTGGGTTTCATAATAGGCGAGCATATTACTTCCGACATTGTCTGAGAGTTTGGCTGTTCTATTGATAACATCCTGAAGACTGTAATATTTATTATCTGCTGTTTTTGGTAAATTTCCAGTTCCTTCTGGTTTATAACTTCCATAAAAAGTATTAATGGCTGGGGTGTACAATAGTTTGTCATCAAGTGAAGCCAAACCTTCATTAAGTCGTTTTTGAGTCCAATAAAGAATTGGAATTTTAGAAAGACTCGCTGAATACATTTTCTGTTCTTGGTTTACACCAGCTGTAAACTTATCGTCAAGTTCTTTGACATAGATTGAATACTTTTTGTCATTATATTTCTGATTCAATAATGCCTGAACTTGTTTGATTTTGGGATTTTCCAAAGAAATATCATTTTCTGAAACCCAACCCTTTTGGCCATTATCCAAAGATACTTCGTAGTAAGTTCCCCAGTTAGTCTTAGCCATTTTATCAGCAGAAAGTTGATGTGTACCACTTAAATTTGTCATTATTTGATTATCATAAGTGGTTACGGGGTTGTAAAATACATTGACACTTTTATCAGTATATATTGTTGTATTTATTGACTCTCTAGAAATTGTAAGATCTGATATCACAGCTTTTTTGTCAGTAGAAATATACTTTCCTGTCTTTAACTTAAAGGATTTCCCAACGATTTCGGGAATATCTAATTGTGTCTTAGCTGGAATTTTACCAACTGATTTAGTAAGGTTTGAGTCCTCATAAGTTGTTAATTCTTGATAAGCCACTGCTCTTTGGGGGATTGAAGTCCAAGTTTCAGTTTCTTTTTCTTTGTCTGTAACTTTGTCAGCTGCAACAATATTTTTTGATTTACTGACCTTTTTGTCAGCAAAATATCTTGTTTGTGAAAAAGCAAAAAAGCCTGTGATAATCATTAAAAGCATCACCAAGGCTACTCCACTATTAATTTTTGTTCTCTGTTTTTGCATGATTAAAACCTTGCCCAACATCTTATCCATTCCATAGAATAATTTCTGTTGTAATCTTTATCTTTTTAATTCCTAGAATTTTTCATAAAATAGGTGCTATTTTTAGTCAATAGAATAGTCAAAGAAAAAACTAAATAATATTTTTTCTTTTTAATTATTTAGTTCAATTCACGATTTTTTTGCTCAAGTTCTGTAAGTCTTTGGTGACTTGTTTCTAAAAATTCGGCATAGACATTTTTAAAAATTTTTTCTTGATAATTTAAATCAACCTTACCATCTTCATGTATATTTGAAATTTCAACACCAATCAAATCTCCAATTTGTACTTTGGGTACATTTTTAGGGATTTGTGACCAACGCAAAAGTCCTCTATTTTTACTGACAGCTTTGTCAGCAAGTTTTTCTGTACTTTCGTCAAGTTTGTCAGTAGAAATTTTTACAAAAAGTCCAAATCTTGTAATGTTTTCAACTTGTCCAATCATTATTTTGACCCGTTACTTCCAATCAAGGGACTGTCAGTAGTAAAAACTTTTTCATCACTTTGTGAATATTCTTGACCGTCACTCCGAGCAAATTTTTGGAGATAGTTAGGATCCTGAAGTTTTGATATTTCTTCTTTTTTAATCGTTACTTCTTTAGAAAGACTCTCATATTGTTTCTTTGCACTTTGTTCTAAAGCTACTTGACTGTGCAAAGTTTCATATGATTTTATCAAACTCATACTTGCTAAACTAAAAAGTAAAATTGCCACGATCAAAATAAGCCCTAAATGTTTTCTTTTTGGTACTGGGTTTAAATTTCTTTTTTTTTGCTTCTGAGTGTACTTATTATTTAGTTGAATCACTTGCTTTGCCATGACAACCTCCAATCTATTTTGATGATAATTACTCAACTTCTTCTGTAATACGAGTTTCGCTAATCATTTCATACATTTTATCAGCATCTTCTTTACGTGTAAACTCTTTTAATTCAGCAACCCGAACTTCAACAATTTTATTTCCGAAACGAATTTCAATTGTGTCATTAAATTTTACATCAGATGAAGATTTCGCTAATTTTCCGTTAATTTTAATCCGACCTTTGTCGGCAACTTCTTTCGCAACTGGACGACGTTTAATCAAGCGCGAAACTTTTAAAAACTTATCTAATCTCATGGTTTGATTATAACATATTTCATTTTGTTTGAAAATGCCTTTATTCATAATAATAAGGCTCCATCATTAGTGACAGAACCTTATTAATTTACTGACAGCCCTGTCAGTAATTTTTTTATTATTTTGAACGTCTAAGTTCTTGATATTCTAGCCTTGCTGCTTTGGCGTCTTCTTTCATTGTTGGATAAGCTTTTTTTATATCATTAGCTGAAATAAAGAAGAAAACAATCGCAATAATTTCAATTGGAAGTAGAATAAGACTTGAAAGTCCTAAAGCAATATTTCCTGTCCCACCCGCTGAAACTTCGGTAACTAATAAAACCATAAGAACAACTCCTAATCCTTGAGTTACATACATTAAAATTGGTGCCACATGTTTTCTTTTTCTTACTAAATCCAGTTTACTTGCCCAAACATGAGCAAAAATCACAAAAACAAAAACGATTGTTCCAAAAGTTCCTTTATTGTACCCCACTAAAGATAATAGAAAAACAAGAATAATAAAGATTGGAATAATAAGATAGTAAGAATAAGTTTGATAGGGTCGGCTTTTTTCTCTCAACTCCGCTTTTGCTGCTTTTAAATCCACTTTTATAAATCTCCTTTAAGATATGAGTTTAATTTTATAAATTACATCTTGAGAATTTTTTCTCTTTATGTTTTTTATTTCCATAAAATTATTAAACTCTATTTTTTATAGTTTTATATAAAAGCATTGTATCATATTTATCTTTTTTTACAAAACAATTACTTGTTTTCGTAACTGTCTCGTATTTTTGATAATTCTTCAATAAAATTCATTATTTCGCTCAAAAGAACAACGGAGTTTCGATTTTCAATTTTAAAGCGGAAAGTCATTTTACCATATTTTTCCCCCACAGAAGCTTTCATGCTTGTTTTAGCCAAGGCTTTGAAATAATCTTGTGGGTCATAGGTGGTATTAGCCACTTTTTCCAAAGTAACAGTTGCTTCAAATCTCGATTTTTCAATTTTTTCAACTAAGACGTTATCTGCAAAGGGTTTTAAGAGACCAATTTCCAGAAGATAAGCGACTTCATCTGGATATTCTCCAAAACGGTCAACCAATTCTTCTTGTAGTTCTTCATAAATCTCCCGACTATCAATTTGACGAATTCGTTTGTAAATTTCAATTTTTTGACGTTCATCAGAAATATAATAAGCAGGAATAAAGGCATCCAATTCCAAAGAAATTTCCACATTTGAAGTCCGTTTTTGCTTACTTGTCCCAAGTTTAGCGTGAATGGCTTCTTCCAACAGTTGTGAGTACAAATCGAAACCAACAGAATCAATAAATCCTGATTGCTCACTTCCCAGTAAATTACCAGCACCACGGATAGACAAATCACGCATGGCAATCTTGAAACCTGAGCCTAATTCTGTAAAGCCTTTGATAGCTTCCAAACGTTTTTCCGAAACTTCAGACAATATTTTTTCAGGTCGATACATGAAATAGGCGTAAGCTACCCGATTTGAACGCCCCACTCGCCCTCTTAATTGATAAAGTTGTGACAAGCCCATCATATCCGCATTTTCAATAAAAAGCGTATTCGCATTTGGAATATCAACCCCAGTTTCAATGATTGTCGTTGCAACAAGCACATCATAATCACCTGCGATAAAGGCAAGTAAAGTATTTTCAAGTTGTACTTCAGTCATTTGGCCGTGTATAAAACCAATTCTTGCTTCAGGAATTAATTCTTCTAATTGAGAAACTTTTTCCTCAATCGTGTCAACCCTATTGTAAACATAGTAAACTTGTCCACCACGAGAGATTTCTCTCAACACTGCATCACGAACCACACCGTAGTTTGTTTCCATGACATAGGTTTGAACTGGATAACGGTTTGTTGGTGGTGTTTCAATAACTGACAAGTCACGAATTCCAAGCATTGACATATGTAGAGTCCTAGGAATAGGTGTGGCTGTCAATGTCAAAACATCAACCTGGGTTTTTAATTCTTTCAAACGTTCTTTATGCTTAACTCCAAAACGTTGTTCTTCATCAATAATCATCAAACCTAAATCAAAAAATTCAACATCTTTTGAAAGTAAACGGTGGGTTCCAATAATTAAATCAACTCGTCCTTTTTTCAATTTGGCTAGAATTTCAGTTTGCTGTGTTTTCGTTTGAAAACGGCTGAGAACTTCGACATTTACACCAAAGTTGATAAAACGTTCAGTAAAATTATTAAAATGCTGCTCAGCAAGAACAGTCGTTGGCACAAGAACTGCGACTTGTTTCCCGTCATTTATGGCTTTGAAGGCTGCTCGCATTGCAACTTCGGTTTTACCAAAACCAACATCACCAACTAACAAGCGGTCCATTGGCCGTTCAAGTTCCATATCATGCTTAATTTCATTGATTGAACGCATCTGGTCTTCAGTTTCAACATATGAAAAACCAGAATCAAATTCTTCTTGACTGGTGTCATCCGGCGAGAATGCAAATCCTTTTTTCGCCTGACGTTCAGCATAAAGTTTAATCAAATCATCTGAAATATCTTCAACTTGTTTACTGACAGAAGACATGGTTTTACGCCAACGCCCATCGTTCAGTTTATTGATTTTAGGACTTTTTCCTTCACCAGCTGTATATTTACTGAGTAAATCTAGGTGATCAACTGGAACAGAAATTGTATCCCCATTTTGATATTGAATGGTCAGATAATCACGATGCATTCCGCCGACTTCAAGCGTTTGTAAACCTAAATATTTCCCAATCCCATGATTCTTATGGACAACAAAATCACCAACAGCGAGTTCATTGTAATCTTTTAGTCTTTCTGCATTTGTAATATTCAGTTTGCGTGCCTTTTTCTTACGCATTTTACCAAATATTTCATGCTCAGTCATGACGACTAATTTTTCATCAAGGAAATTAAAACCATTGGATAATTGCAAATCAATCAGATTGACTTTACCCACTTGAATAGATTCTCTGTCAACCTCTTGTAAACTTAAATCTAATTCATGGAGTGATTTACGGAGTTTTTCTGATGATACAGCTAAAACAACTGTAAACTCTTGCTTAATAAATCGTTCAACTTCAGTGTAAAAAAGTTCTAATTGACCGAAAAATTGTTGCATTGAATGTTGTTTGAAATTATAAAGTTGTTCAAATCTGAGATTTCCGAGCCCTTTTTGGAAATTTGAAAAGAAGGTAGCAGGCTTATAATTTCTAACTTTTGCCATTGTATCTAGCAAATAAGTCTGCCCTTCAAATCCTCTTTCCATTGCTTTTTCAGATAAAATGAAATCTGCTAATTCCATTTCTAACTTATTATTCATTTCATTTACTTTTTGAAAATCATCAATGAATATTTGAACATTTTTTGGAAAATAATTTAAAAGTGAAGTTTTTTTATCATAAAAATACTCCGCAAATTTTCGTAAATCTTTGTGATAATAGTGATTTTGAGCTGCTGAAATCACTTCTTCCATATATGATTTTGCTGACGGGTCTGTCAGTAAATTTGTCATTTCTGTCAGTGATTTTGCACCCTTGTCAAATTCTTTGTCAGTCAAAATAAAATCACTGGCCGGATATATTTCCAAACGTTCAAGGCTTGTCAGTGAACGTTGACTCTCCACATCAAATGAGCGAATCGTATCTACTTCATCACCAAAAAACTCTAAACGTACCGGATTTTCCGCATCTAAAGGATAAATATCAACGATATCTCCTCGCATTGAAAATTCACCTGGCGTCATCACGCGCTGTGTCTTTTCATAACCAGCTTTTGATAATAAATTAACTAAATTTGATAAATCATACTCATCCCCAGAGGTCAGTAAAAGATAATTTTCTAAAAAATTTTCGGGACTTGGTAAATAGCTCCGTAATGCCAAAAAAGGTACGACCAAAAATCCTGTTGACTTTTCGTCAAGTAGGAAATTAAGTGCCTCAAGTCGATAAGCAACTCGATCTTTAGATGCAAGTGCGAACTCTGCGTAGATGTTATCGTCAGAAAAAAATTGAAAAACTTTTTCTTCACCAAGCAAAGTTGACAGTTCATCATAAAGTTCATTCGCATGAAACTGGCTGTCAGTAACAATAATATATTTGTCAGCAACATTTTCATAAGCATTTGCCATCACTAAGCTCTTTGCTGTTCCTGACAATCCTGTCAGTAAAGTTCGCTCACGCTTTGAAAAACCTTGTTGCCATTTTTGTAGTTGCCAATTTTGGTCAAAAAATTCAATAATATTCATTTAGTTAAATTTATTCATTGTCTTTTGAAAATCACCATTTTCAAGATAGAATTTCATTGCATCAACAGCTTTGAAAATTCCATCTTGAGCGATTTCCTTATCTTCATTGTCAAAACCAGAGAGTACATGATTCCCAACTGTCATCCCATGTTTTGGACGGCCAATCCCAATTTTTACACGGTTAAAAGTTTGACTTCCCACATGTGTAATGACTGATTTTATTCCATTTTGTCCACCTGATGACCCTTTTTGTCTTAGACGCACGCGCCCGACTGGTGAATCCAAGTCATCATGCATGACCGTTAAATCTGCTTCGTCTATATTATAATATTTCAAAAGTGGCGCCACCGACCGCCCAGATTCATTCATAAAAGTCAGAGGTTTCACGAGAAACAATTTTTCACCATTCACAAACGTTGACGCGACAAGCGACATAAAAGGTTTTTCTTCTTTAAAATCAACATTCAGTTCTTTTGCCAGTAAATCAAGTGCCATAAAGCCCATATTATGTTTTGTTTTTTCATATTTATCGCCTGGGTTTCCCAAGCCAACAATCATTTTTGTCATTTTCTATTCTTTCTTCTCTATTTTTGAAAATTTTTTATAAATTGCCGAATTTCTCTTTTATTGTGTAAAACAATTTTATTTTTTTGAGCATTTATCAGTTCACTCCGGCCATTTTTTTGCCAGATAAACATCTGTTTTAACATCTGTAAACTTGGTCGATAAGTTGATTTTTCAAGTCTCAATTTTTGTTTTACATAGCGCTTAATTATCCGATATTTCAGTAAGTTCTTAGGTAAATCTAAATAAATAATCTTGTCAACTTTGTCTAACAATGGAATAAATCGTTCGCGTAATGTATCTTCAATGATAAAACACTCATTCTTAAAAATACACTCAATTGACTCGAAAACTTCTTTATCTGTTCGATTTCTTTCACCTTCATGAACGATATTATCCAAGTGAAACACGCGCATTGAGTTTTTTTTACTTAATTTCCTAGCCAACGTTGATTTTCCAGAACCAACTGTTCCGACAATATAGATTTTCATTAGTTTAACCTACCAAAATTACTGACAGACTTTTCAGCTGTCCTATTTTTATCTGTCAGTAAATATTTCAATAAAAGCCAAAAGGCCGATTCATAAAAATCAGCTTCTGACATTATTATAACATGTTTATTTACCTAGAGGAGCAAAAAAAAGACCCAATATTTCTATTGAGCCTATTAACTTTTATCATAGATAATTCATTATTCACCAATCTCAATAACCAAATCACTAACTTCTTTCAGGTAAGAATCATGTGTCACAATGACAACCGTCTTTCCCTTATCAACTTCTTGACGCAAAAGAGCAATCACTTCATTTCTATTTTCTGTATCAAGCGAACCTGTTGGTTCATCTGCCAAAATCAGCTGACTTTCTTTTAATAAAGCCCGTGCAATTGCTACTCTTTGTTTCTCTCCACCAGAAAGACTATAAACTTTTGTATTTAATCGATGATTTATGCCTACTTGGAGTAACAATTTCTTCATCTTTTTTCGTTTTTCTTTTTTTGAAATTCTAGAATAAATCAGTGCTATCTCTAAATTTTTTTCGATTGTTTCATCTTCTAATAAAGCAAAGTTTTGAAAAAGATAGGAAATTTTATTTCTCCTCATCTTTAAAGCTAAGGAACTATTAAAAGGTGGTGCAAACTGACCGTTAAAATAATATTTCCCATCATCATAATCCTCAATTAAACCAATAATATTCAAAAGTGTTGACTTTCCCGCACCACTTGTCCCATAAATTGCGGTCATTTTTCCTTCCGGAATTCTTAAATTTAATTTATCAAAAATAATATGCCCTTTGTAACTTTTTGTCAGTTCTTCAATCTCAATCATTCTATTCTCCTTTCAAGACATTCAAAAATAGTCCTTTTTGTAGTTTTAGCAATATCAAAATAATAATCAAAATTTCTAAGACAAAATAAATTCCCAGTCCCTCCAGTGTGATGTTAACATCTCTTTGACTTAAAGCAAAAGCAAAATATAAACTTCCCTGCACTAAGACTATTGCAAAAAGAGTTTTATAAGTTACAAAGAAAGAAATTCCATATAATCTTTTGACCGCAATTTTCTTTTTGTATGTTTCAAAATAAAAAACCGTAGTTGTCAGAATCATTGATAAAAATATAAGAATCACTAAACCATTAGTAACAGCATAATTATAGGGATTTCCAACCGTACTCAAATTATCCGTTTTACTTATATCGTCTATCTTAATCATGGAAGGGTGAGTTTCAAGAGCACTATTTTTCTTCAAAATAGGAATAAGTGGTTGATATGTTTTTTCTATTGTTCCCCTAATTTTAAATTTCAAAACAGTATTGTGTTGAAAAGTAACATTTCCCTTATCAGTAAAATTTTTTCTCGTATAAACTTCTACTAAATCTGGAGATATTTTGGTACTATTTTCGTCTAGTAAGTCTAACTTTTGAGCATCTTTTATGAAATAGTATTTTATAGTTGAACCTTTAAAAAATGCCAATGAATCAGAAGAAGCATAATATTTTTTTATCTTAGAAAGTTGAGATTTATATTTTTCCGAAACCAAAATAATCCCCGAATTTGTATCAGGATTTATTTCTACTCTTTGATTGTCCTGGGAGTATATAGCAAATTTTGAAAGATAGTTATCATTAATTTGTAAGTCATTCAGACTATCATTTTCTACAATATCAATGCTTGAATCAGAAATATAAAGTCCATCATGTTCCTCAGCATAAACAAATAAATCAATGCATGATAGATTTAGGGGCTGACCTCCGTCATAGCCTGAAAATTCTGGGTAAAGTATGGCATATTCTTGCCCAATTTTGGAAGTTATTTCTAGCTTAGCATTTACAAAATAGAGTAGAGTTGCTGTTGTAGAAACTGTAATCAAAAATACAAATGCTTTGACCGCATAGAGAACATAGTGACTATACTTAAAAAATGACTTAGAGTTAATCTGATTGGCAAGTGAAAAGCTAGATACAAGTACTATGGAGATATAGGAAACTATGATAACAAGTAACAGCATAATAAACATTTGCAAACTAAATTGAAGATTAAATCCTCTGAAAACTAAAAAACTTGAAAATATATAAGCCAGCAATGTCACTATAAAAAATTCTTTCAAAAATAAACGCAAGCCTATCCTATGAGCGCTGACGCCATTCAAACGATAAGTAGCAATTTTTTTATTATTTCCAACTAACCAAACAAATAAAAAGATAGCAAAGAAAACTATCGAAATTCCTATAAATAAAGATAAATTATCATTAGTTAAACCAATGAAACTAGTATAATTATTAGGATAAAAATCACTAGGACGAGTCGTTAATTTTTTAGAAGTAATATGAGTCCCATATTTTTTATTAAGAGCTATTAAAAAGTCTTGGAGAGAAGTTTGGATATTTTTATTTTTTATATAAACATCACTATTTTCCTGTTCTACAGTCGTAATATTCTTAAGAGGCTCACTCCATAATTGACAGCTAAAACCGTGAGATACAAAAGTTTTTTTATCAGATGTTTGATAGTTTGTCTTGTAAAACACCGCTTTACTATCCATTTTAAGCAAATCCGCATGACCTTTCCCATCGTTCTTTACTCCACCATACGTACTCCTAAAAATAAAAGATGCCCCAGTTTTAGCCGACACACCTTCTACAAGGGAAATTAAATTCTTGTCGCTACTAATGGATGAAGGAAGATAAATTTGTGTAAAATCTTGAACATCATAATTTTTTTCAATTTGCTTATCTACAAAATTATTTTTTACTATATTGGCAGAAGATATTGAAATAACAATAAATAGAACAAGAAGAACAAACTTAATAACCTTATTCATATTAACTCCCTATTATAATTTGACAAACCAACCACTATAACCAGCATTCCATGCCCCAATAGCTTTCGCCTGTGCAATCTTGTTAGCTGATACGGTATTACTAAAAGCTGTTGCACTTTTTCCGACTTTTGCCCAGCTATAATGTCTTTGATTTATTTGGGCATTATCATGCGCAGTAGCTTTAGTAATCGTCGGATTAAATCGTTCGATATAATTCGTATTCCAACCACCAGAAACGAAAACCTGTGCCGAAGCAAAAGCTGTTCCAGAGATAAGTGCAGTCCCCAGTACTAAAACCGATACTTTTCTCTTTAGATTTCTGCGTCTAATCAGAGCGCGTGTCATTGTAAGTTCCATTGTGTTCCTCCTTTAAATATTAATAAGCTAGCTAAAGTCTCCATCAGAGCGCTAGTGCTTTTTTTCTGATAAGACAATGTAATACTTTTTGTTTGCGCTTTCTTTATTGTGATTATAGTCTTAATTAACTTGTTTGTCAATATTTTAATTTTATAAACACTTTTATTTATTAAATGTAATTTATGAACAAGTGTAGTATTCAATCAATTACTTTCGCTAAACAAAAAAAGACCAAAAAGGCCTTTTTATTTTCATCAAAATAAATGTAAAATAAATTTTAAAGTAAAGAGAAATGGAATGATAAATCCCCAACCCACCTTATAAATTAACTTCAATGTCCGTTTGTCATCAATTTCATGTTTTGCTTTTTCTTCCATCTTTTTGTCACCTTTGAGCAACGTGTCCAAAGAACAATCGAAAATTTCACTAAGTAAGATAATTTGGTCTGTTGTTGGTAGTGATTTTCCTGTCTCCCATTTTGAAATTGATTGACGAGAAATATGCATTTTTTTCGCCAATTCTTCCTGACTGAGATTTTTCATTTTACGATTTTCTTTGATTATCTGAGAGATTTCCATGTTGCCTTCCTTTCATGCTTTAAGAGTATCGTTTTTTATTCTTCAACTCAAGCATTTTTAGGTTGCAAAAATGCACCGATTCGGTGCATTTCTTCATTTCATTTACAAGGTTTACACGTTGAAACGGAATTCCATAATGTCGCCATCTTGACCAACATATTCTTTTCCTTCTTCACGCAAGCGACCGGCTTCACGAACAGCTTTTTCTGAACCGTATTTAAGCAAATCATCATAAGACATAGTTACTGCGCGGATAAAGCCTTTTTCAAAGTCTGTATGAATAATTCCTGCCATTTGTGGAGCTTTCATTCCACGCTTGAAGGTCCAAGCACGGACTTCTTTTTCACCAGCAGTAAAGTAAGTGGCAAGTCCAAGAAGGTGGTAAGCTGCACGAGTCAACATATCAACACCAGATTCTTTTAAGCCAATTGCTTCCAAAAATTCTGCTTTTTCATCATCTTCCAACTCTGAGATTTCTTCTTCAACACGAGCAGAAATCACAGCAACTTCAGCATTTTCAGTCGCCGCAAACTCACGAATTTGTTTCACGTATTCGATATTATCAGGTTCGCCTACTTCATCTTCTGAAACATTAGCTACATAAAGAACTGGTTTACTTGTCAATAAGAACAAGCTTTTAAGAACCTTTATTTCATCTTCGTCAAAGTCAATTGTTCGTGCTGATTTACCATCTTCAAGTACCGGTTTGAGCTTTTTCAAAACATTAAATTCTGCGACCGCATCTTTATCTTTTGCCGTACGAGCAACTTTTTCAACACGCGCATAACGTTTATTGACTGATTCTAAATCGGCCAAAATTAATTCAAGATTAATTGTTTCAATGTCTGCCATTGGATCAATAAAAGCATCTTCACGATTATTTTCACGCATTACATTTTCATCATCAAAAGCTCGAACAACGTGAATGATGGCATCTACTTCACGAATATTGGCAAGAAATTTATTTCCTAGACCTTCTCCGCGTGAAGCCCCTTTAACAATCCCAGCAATATCTGTAAATTCAAAAGTTGTCGGAACAGTTTTCTTAGGTTTAATCAACTCTGTTAACTTGTTTAAACGTTCATCCGGTACTTCTACCATCCCAACATTTGGGTCAATTGTTGCAAAAGGATAGTTTGCAGCTTCTGCGCCTGCTTTTGTAATTGCATTAAAAAGAGTTGATTTACCAACGTTTGGTAAACCAACGATACCTGCTGTTAAAGCCATGTTTTATATTCTCCAAAATTAAGATTAATTAGTTCTAATTATACTGTAAATCGCCTAAAAACACAATAAAGGCAAGGAAAATCATAGAAAATCTCTAAGTTTACAAGTTTACACAAGGCTCGTAAACAATAGAGCATGTCATCACTAGCCTTTATTTTAAAGGCTTGCCACAAAATGTTACCCTAAAATACCACCTATGTTCTTGCTTTTAACTTCGCTTTAGTTGATAATGAAATCAGAAACAAATCACTAAATCACCCATTTAAATTTAAGGAGAAAAAATGCTCGGAGAAAATTTACAAAAAGCTCGTCTTGCCCAGAAGCTCACACAAGAAGAAGTTGCAAAAGAACTTTATTTTAGTAGACAAGCCATTTCACGTTGGGAATCCAATAAAACTGAACCAAATTTTGAAACATTGATTGCCCTAGCCGAATTATATGAATCAGATTTATCAGCTTTTGCTCAAGGAATTGAACCACAAAAAAGAAAGAAACATATCAACCTCTTTGCTGGTTTTGGCTTAGTCTTTTTTAACTTCGTTCTTGGTTTCTGGTTGATAATTACTACTGCTTTGATTCTTTTGGCTCTCTATGCTATTATATTAGCTTTATTCCTTGCTCCATTTATTATGATTTTCGCTGTTGCTACTCATAACCCACATATTACTTTTGGGAATGCGAATGGAGCAACAGGTTTTGACTGGTGGTACTGGTTAGTTGCGATTATCGCTTGTTCGCTGATGGTTCTTGTTAGCCCTTTGATTTGGCGATTTACAAAGTTACTTTACTTTTGGCTTATTAAATACCTCAAATTTAATCTCAAATCGGTTTATAATTAAAAAAAGGGCTCACTTGAGCACCTTTTTTATTTTTTTATTAAAGTCAAAACGACTCATCATCACTTCATGATTGCAGTTTGTACATCTTATCTTGATATCTGCACCCAATCTAGTGATTTCCCAAGCATTTGCTTTTTTACCAGTCGCCTTAACAGTGCAGGCATGAGGTTTCTTCATCTCGACAATTGAACCTAATTCATATTCCAGCATTATCTATCCTTTCTATACAATCCCTGTCATTATAATCTAATCATCTAGTTTTTCAACAAAAACTTGCTGAGGGCCTCCTAATAAAATGAGATACTTGTCAACTTGGTTGACATCGTAGGCTTTTTTCAAAGCCTCACTATAAAGATTCATCTGATCTCTATAACGCTCTTTTATTTCAGAAATAGCTGAAGAACTTGTAAATCTATCCGTCTTATAATCAAATAGAACGATTTTATCAGTAAGTTTAACAAATCCATCACAAATTCCCCGAACAATATACTGCTCTTTAGCAAATTCATCTGTTCTCAACATTGAAAATGGTGCTTCTTTAACTGTTTTATCAACATTTTCCGATAAAAACTGACCGAAATCTGTATCAAACAAAGTCAAAATTTTAGCAATATCAATTTGATTTTTTATTTTTTCATCAAATCCCATTTCATCAAGTGTCGCTTGAAAACTAAATAAATCTGCTTGAGAAAAATCTGCATACTGCATAAAACTATGAGTTGCCGAACCGATTTCTGCAGCAGTAACTTTCTTAGGACCAAAATCAGAAAAATCTAGCTTTTTGACCCGAGTAAATTCACTTTTCGGTTGAATTTCACCCACTTGTAATTGTTTTTCGTAGCTTCGTTTTTTAACCTGACTTGGTGTTTGAATACTTGAAAGCTCTGTTGCTGCTTGATGTGGATATTCATAATTCATAATTTTTTGAGCTTTTTGTATTTCATCAGAATGGGCCATGATATTATCAAATTTTTCCGATTCTTCGACCAATTTTTTGAAATCAGGTTGACTTGTAAATTCAAGTTTTTCTGCTTCCAACTCTTCTTTTGTGTAGACATTGAGTTTAATCGGAAGTTTTGTGGCATTTTGAAGCGCCAATATCCAGTGTTGAAAACCGCGACTTGAATTACGAAATTTATCTTCTAAAATCTTTCCTTCTAAACTTGCATTATCATAAAGGTCAAGTCCTGATTTTTTATCTGTTTCTTTTATTTTTCCGACAAGATAAAGTTTTTTCTTTGCTCGTGTAAATGCAACATATAAAACACGCATTTCTTCTGAAAGAGCTGCTCTTTGTTTTAAGTCTTTATTCACCATGTAAGGGAATGTTTCCATTTTCACTAAAGCATAAGGGAAATCAGTTATAACATCTGCTTCATCCTTTAAATCGGCAATAAGCTTCATTCCTAAACCATTTTCACGACTTAGGATAACATTTTCTTTCAAATCACGATCGTTGAAACGAGATTGTAAATTCATTAAAAAGACATAATCAAATTCTAATCCTTTTGATTTATGGAAGGTCATCACTCGAACAGCACTTTGAGGAAGTTTTATATTAACAGAAGCTAAATCATTATTTTGTTCCATAAATTTGTTGATTAATCTTACAAATTTAAATAATCCTTTATAACCAGAACTTTCATATGATTCTGCTCGAACTGCTAAGGCTTGTAAGTTCGCTTGACGTATTTCACCATTTTTTAAGGCACCAACATAGTCGAAATAGTAGGTTTCAGTATATATTTTCCAAAGTAAATCATGAATTGCAACTTGGTTTACAAGTTTACGCCATTCTGTAAACTTCTTATAAAATGCTTTAAGCTTGTTCTCTAAGGAAGGATTGATAAGTTCTGGATTTTGTCCTTCTTTATTAAGTGACAAAAGAATTTTATCCCAAAATCGAAGGTCATGGCTTCCTTGAGTACTGATTCTAGTTAATTCATCTTCATTAAATCCAAATAACGGAGACCTTAACATCGCAACCAATGATAAATCATAGAGTGGATTATCAATTGCTCGTAAAACATCTAACATAATTAAGACTTCCATTGATTTCAAAAAATCAACTCGTCCTTCATCAAGAACGACCGGAATATCGTAACTAAGCAGAATATCCTCAATTTTATTATTATTTGATTTAGAACGAACCAAGATTGCTATATCTTTTGGTTCAACTCCAGCTTCAATCAATTTTTTTATTTCTTGAGCTGCTCCTTTAATCTCTCCATCCGAAATTCTTACTTCGGATTCATCTGTTTCTTCATCACTTGTATTTTCTTTGTATAAAAGAAGTTCTGGATAAAAATCTTTCTCAGATTCAACTGGATAATCAGTAATATTTCCTTGAACTAAGGCTTCTTCTTTGCCATAAGTCATCTCACCTAATTTTTCATCCATCAGGTGTTTAAAGATATCATTTGTAAATGTTAAAACCTCACCACGTGAACGAAAGTTTTCTTTTAAGCGAATTAATTGATTTGGATTTTCTGTCTTGGCATAGTCTTTATATTTTTCTAAAAAGAGGCCAGGGTCAGCTAAACGAAAGCCATAAATTGATTGCTTAATATCACCAACCATGAAGAGATTATGTCCATTCGATAAAAGCTCCAGCATTCGCTCCTGAGTGTGGCTGGTATCCTGATACTCATCAATCATGATTTCATCATAATGTTCTCTTAAAGTTTCACGTATATCTGGATTTTCCTCTAAAATTTCGATGGCAAAGTGTGCGATATCAGAGTACTCAAAGGCATTTTCATTCTTTTTACGTTCTAAATAACTTTGGTAAAACTCAATAACAAATTTTTGTAAGTTTTCTGCGATTTCAAATGCTTGATTTTGATATTTTTCAATCAACTGACCATGTTTTATTTTATCAACAAACTTCCGAATTTCTCCAGGTTTGGATTTCGAGCCCACTAAGTCTTGTTTTTGTACTGAAAAATCTTTTTTCAGAGCCGAAAGTATTTCATCTTTTGAAGAACCCACTCGAATATCTGTATCTATTGATAAAAATAGTTCTGTGAAAGTTGCAAAATCTTTAGTGGTTATTGCTTCTAAGAGTTCATTTTTATTATCTAAAATAAGATTGGCCTTATCACGTCCAGCCCCTTTTTTAGCAACTACTCCATTGGTTAATGAAGTTTCTAGAAGTTCAAAAAATATCAGTAAATTCTCTTTTATATCTGCTGAAAAATCTGCTGACAAGTCTATCAGTGATTTATATGTTTCAAAACCTTTTAAAAATTGATTTTCTAACCACTTTATTGGATTTTCAGTTGCTGACGCAAAACGGTAAATAGTGTAAACTACTTTTTGAAAACCAGCAATATTTCTGTCTTTAGAAAAATTTTTTATAAGTTCTTCAAATTTTTCTTTTGAAATATTCAATCCATCATCTCCTGATAGATAAGACTCAACCAATTGTTCAAAGACTTCTTGTCTAATTAAATCACTCTCTGTTTGATCAGCTAAGATTCGGAAATTCGGGTCAATATTTACTCGATTGAAATTCGTTTTTGTCAATTTTTGGGTGAAACTATCCATAGTTCCAATATCAGCATTTGACAGGTTCTGTAAAGCAAGTGTCAACCTACAAGCTTGATTTTCATCAGAACTTTCTTGTCTGGCTTTTTTTAAATCTCGCTCAAGCCGCATCCGTAATTCGCTTGCTGCTTTTTTTGTAAATGTGGAAATGAAAAGTCGATCAATTTCAATTCCTTGTTTGACTTTCTCGACAATTCTTTGAGCCATAACAAAAGTTTTTCCGGAACCAGCACTCGCTGAAACTAGAATATTCTTACCAGAACTATGAATGGCTTCATTTTGCTCTGGAGTTAATTTTACTTCACTCATTTCGCCCTTCTCCTTTTAATTCTGCTAAGATTTCTGCTTGAGATTTTTGACCAATTTCACGACTGTGATCATTCATGTGTACATTTGCTTCAAATCGACAAATAGATTTAAGCGGACAGTAGCGACAACCTCGAACATTACCTGTTTGATCAATCCCTTCGGAGCGTTTCATAATTGGATTTATTGCAATCTGACCACTCTTAAGTCGCTGACCAGCATGCTGATAATGATTTTCATTCAATTTTAAAAGCTGTTCAAATTCTTCTTGATTGTAAATATTAGATTTTTTTACAGTAATATTTTCTATTGCTTTAATTTGGTCAGCTGCCTCTTCCAAAACTAAACCATCATAGCGCATTGATTCTTTCAATAAGCCAGCAATCTCTGATAAATGATTGATTTCTGATAAGTTAATTGGTTGATTTTTAAATTGTAAATAAAGAGCACCCCATATTTTTTGATTAGGAAATGCTTCTTTAATCACGTCTAAATAGGTCATAAATTGTAAACTCAGACCGTCATAAGCATCCTGTAATTTAAAGGAATGAGCACTTGATTTGTAATCTATAGCTCCTAAATAATCAGAAGAAAGTTGGTCCAAACGGTCAATTCTTCCTCGTAAGTAAATATCGTCAACAGAAAAATTACCTAATTCACTTTTTGGTAAGCCAAAACTACTTTCTGTCAGTAAAGTTTTAAGTTCATCAGTAGAAACTGTTTCCTTTAAAACTGTTGCAGTCTGTCTAACAATTTCTTCTAAATTGGTCCAAGTAAATCTTGCTGTTGCATCATGAGTAAAATAACGAGAGTAATTACTGTCAACATCATGTAAAACTTTTGTCAATTTTTCATCAAAATTTTCAGCTGACAAAGCTTCTTCTTGCATGACTTTTTCAAAAACTTCATGGAAAAAGTTACCGACAATTTTGGAATTTATATCAATATTTTCAAAAGTTTCCAGACCCAAAGTGGTCTCTAAAAAGTACTGATATTCACAGTTATAAAAGCGTTCAAAAGAACTGACAGAAGCATACAGTTTATCACCATAAATTTGGTCTAAGGTTTCTTTTGATAAATTGACCGTATCAATATCTTTAGCTAAATCCAATAATATTTTTTGAAAATCAGGATTTGACTTAACTAAGATTCGGAAAATACTAGACCAAAAAACTCTTTTGTCATCATTTTTTTCTTCAGTTTCAACAAGTTCACGCTCAATTTTTCCAATCATAGAAATCACTGAACGACTGTTTCCAATGTGCTCTAAGCTTTCAAAAAGATTGACTTCTTGAATTTTTTGAAGAATTTTTTCATCCGAATGATTCAAAAATAATTGGAAAACTGGTGAAAATTCTCCTTGCTCATTTGCCATAATTTGTGGCATGGACAAAACTAAAGTTTCTTTTGCTGAATTCACTAAAGAAAGGACTGTAAACTGATTTTTTTGATAGTTGACAACATTCAACTGTTCAATAAACTGATTTTCATCAGTTGTTTGATTGATTTCTAGTCGTTCTTCATCGGATAAAAGTGTTGAATTTTTCTTTATTCTTGGAAAATTGGTTTGACTCAAACCAATGGCATAGATATATTTATTAGTTTTAGGTTCAACAAGTTCATAATCTTTGATGTTTACAACATCAACGTTTGCTGGAATTTGTCGATATTTCGCATTTTTCAATCCTGCTAATAAAATATCTAAAAACTCCACACTTTTCAATTTTTCATCAGAAAAAACGGCCAAAAACTCATTCAATATCGAAATAAGCATTTGCCAAACTTGTTCATGTTTATCAGCCATTTGATGCTTATTTTCAGATTCTGCTTCTGAAAAATAAGTGTTCATATTGGCCATTACATTTCCATTTTCAAGTAAAACTTGTAAATCAGAAACCCATTTTTTTCCTGTTTTTTGTCGATTTGTCCCTAAAAAGACTTGTAAAGGAGAATCATTTCCCAATAAGTTTTCGCGAAGTTGATTCACTAATTCAATTTTAGAAAACTCACTTTCATTGAATGCTTCCGTAAATTTTTTTCGACCAGAAATCTTATATTTTTGAACATAGTATTCAAAGTAATCAATGACTTCTTCATCAAGGTTGACATCAGTGTAAACCTTGCTTTTTAGAAGATTGACAACATCATCTGTCCCATAATTATTCTTTTTAATTGAAAGTAAACTTTCAAAAAAGATAACCAAAGGATGCTGACTCATTGATTCTTCTTGGGCATAGAAAAACGGAATTTCATAAAGTTCAAAAATTTCTTTCAAAGTAATTTCATAAGCAGCTGGGTCACCTACTAAAACTGTAAAATCTTTGAAAAAAGCCCCCTGACTTATTTTTTGTCTAATTTCCTTTGCGACACCTTCAATTTCAACTTTTTGGTTTTCGGCTTCCCAAATTCTGAAATATTTTGCATCAGCAGAATTTATTTCAATATTTTGATCAGAAATGGCAAATCTTGAATCTAAATCGAGTAATTTTGTCAACTTATTGTAAACTTCATTGACGGATGAAAAAGCCATTTTTCTTAGTTCTACTGGAAATTTACTGCGAAAACGCCCAATCATTTGACTCGTACTGATATAAATTGTTTCAGATCCGGCTGTCAGTGAATTTTCATCACTATAAGTTCCAATGACAAAACGTGCCACTCTATCTTGAATACTTTCAATAAAAAGCTCTTCTTCCGCAGAAAATCGAGTATATCCATCAATGACAATTGTCACATCTTTGAGTTGAAAATCAAATTCCCCATCAGCAAGACGACTAGTAAAATCACCAAATTCTGAGTAGTTAGCATAGTCATTTGCTAATTTTTCTTCAAATCTACTTAAGATTTTTTTTAATTCTTGATTTTTAGGGCTGTCAGGTAAATTTTCTACTGACAGATTTGCTGTCATTAACTCTGTTCTTAACTGAATTAACATTTCCAAAAAACCAGCAGAATCCTGTAGAGAAAAATACAGCGGAATTTCTTCTTTTGAAAAACTCCTCAAAACACGTCGAAAAAGCATTGAAAGGCCTGCTGTGCCTAACTCTGTCTTTGTTGTCGCTTTTTCCCGCTTATCAAAATAATAAGGCAATTGCTTAAAACGAGTGACGAGTAAGTCAAAAACTGCTGAATCACTTCCCTTAGCCAAGCGCTCTAAAATTTCTTTCTCCTTCTCAAATGACATTGAAGAAGGCACAATGTAATAAACTTTTCGATTTTTTTCAAGTTCTTCAAGAGAAATCTCTAATAATCCCTCTGTTAAATCTTGTGTAATTTCAGTATATAAAATTTCCATAAAAAATAGACCTAACTTTCGTTAAGTCCATTATAACAAAATCTAAATTTACTGACAGACATTTTCGTCAGCAAATCTAAGCTGACAAAAGAGCTGTCAGTAAAACTAATTTGTACGTACTGGTGTAATCAATTGAACAAATCCAGATTCTTCATTACGTGGCTGTAAAGTGAACGGACGAACATTAGAAATAAAGCGAATACGAACTTCTGGTGCTTTAATCACTTTCAAAGCATCAATCAAATATTCAGGATTAAAGCTGATTGCTAAGTCATTTCCTTCTTTTGATAAGGCCGTCAATTCTTCATGGACAGAACCTACCTCAGGAGAGTTGGCTGTGGTTACTACAGAATCACCAGAAACCGTTAATTTTACAGTTCCATTAGTTGTCATTACTGTCAACAAACGCGCACGATCCATTGTATGACGCAATTGCGCAGCATCAAAAACTAAATCTAAAGTATAATCAGCTTCATTTGGAATTAAACGATTAGTATCAGGATAAGATCCTTCAATCAAACGACTATAATAACTAATTGTTTCATTTCTAAAAAGCATTTGGCTTCCACTAATGAAAATTTCAATCTCTTCTTCATCATTTGTGAAAACATTTTTAAAACTATTGATTGATTTACTTGGCAAAATAACATCAAATTTTAATTCTGAATCTTCTAAAGGCAATAAACGTTGACTCATCCGATGTGAGTCAGTTGCGACTGCTTTTAATTCTCCAGTTGATAAAGTTTCTAAATGAACACCTGTAAAAATTGGACGATTTTCTTGAGTACTTACAGCAAAAACTGTTTCTGTAAAAATTTCTTTAAGTACTTTAACTTTCATTTTCAATGAAGAGCCTTCGGAAATTTCTTGTAAATGCGGATAGATTTCTGAATCCAGGCCTTTTAAAGTAATTTCTGACTTACCAGAAGTTAACAAAACTTGCTTTTGTTCTTTTTCAGTAAATTCAAGAGTGACTTCTGGTAATTGACTTACCACATTTTCAAAGAAAGCAGCTTCTAATAAAACTGAACCCGTTCCTGAAATAAGCATACTTGCATCTTTATTATCAACAGGTAAAAAATTCTTGATTGAAATTTGACCATTTGAACCAATTAAAGTAATTCCATTTTCTTCAACTTCAATTTTTAACTTTGTTAAAGCAGGAATTGTTACTTTAGAACCAATTGCTTGTTTGGTAATTCTCAAAGCATTTTGAAACGCATTTTTATTAATTGAAAATTTAATCATGAGATTCCTTTATAATTTCTTTTTATAAATATAATAGTAATAGTAGTAGGTCCTGTGGATAATCTGTATAAGACAAATCCACTTAGAAGTATATGCTTTTCCCCTGTGGATAATTAAAGAATAAACATTTTATAAGTCCTTGAGTTTTCCACAGGTTTAAAATTTACGTTTAATGCTGTCGATGTCTTTTTGAACATCCATATCATTTTTCATCTTATCCGAAATTTGTTTATAAGCATACATTACCGTTGTGTGGTCACGGCCACCAAAAGCAGTTCCAATTGCCGGAAGACTTGTACCTAAAAGTTCTCTGACAAGATACATCGCAATCTGTCTTGGAAAGGCAATTTCCTTAGGGCGCTTAGGACCAACAAGATCTGAAAATGAAATATGATAATAATTAGCAACTTCATCTTGAATTTTTTTAATAGTAAGATTTGATAAAGATTGCTGAGTTGCATTTTTTAAAGAACGCAAAGCCTGACTTGCTGTCTCAATATCGACCACCGCAATGCCATTTGCTCGAGCCACAAATTCGACTCGATTTAGAGCGCCCTCGAGTTCTCGAACGTTTGAATCAATCTGACCAGCAATATAAGATAGAGTTTCACTCGGAAATTCTAAACGACTTGATTCAGATTTAATCAAAAGAATAGCCATCCGAGTTTCATAGTCAGGAGCCGTAATATCAGTAGTCAAACCCCAAGAGAAGCGTGAAACCAAGCGATCTTCCAAATTATTTAATTCTTGCGGAATACGATCAGAAGTTAAAACAATTTGGGAACCTTTATCATAGAGTGCGTTGAAGGTATTGAAAAATTCATTTTTCGTCCCCTCTTTATCACTGAAAAATTGCACATCGTCCAATAGAAGTAAATCTAAATTACGATAAGTATTTTCAAAATTCTCCATTTGGTTTTTTCGCGTTGCATTAACATAGTCGTTAACGAAATTCTCCGAAGAAACATATTTAATTCGAGCAGTCGGATTGTCAGTCAAAATCTGATTTCCAATTGCATGCATTAAATGCGTCTTACCTAGACCAGCTCCACCATAAATAAATAGTGGATTATAGGTATCACCAGGTTTATCAGCAACAGCAATTGCCGCAGCCAAAGTCCAACGGTTACCAGGACCTTGCACAAAATTTTCAAAATTATATTTCTCGTTGAGACCACTAACCAAAGGAGAAGCGGGTTTAGCAGTAGAACGCGGCTGCTCTTCAATAGAAGATTGATTATTTAAACGATGAAGTTCCAGTTCAGTTAACTCATCATTTGCATAGAGTTCATAATCAATCATCCGACCAAAGACCTCAAATCCCGCCGTTGTGATCAAATCGGACTGTTTTTTCCAATAATCTTTTTTCATTCCACTATCAAGCAAGATATTGGCAGTATCTTGCTCGACAGACATTAATTGAGCAGGCTCAATAAAAAAATCATAAGCTTGTTTACCGATACTCTGCTGAGCTAGTTCGGTTACACGGGCCCAAAATTTTTGATTTTCATTAAGGGATGCCATATTACTCCTTTACTTTTTAGTTTGTTGATAACTCATTATATCATTTCACATTATATTTTTCCACAGTCTGTTGAAATTAACAAAAGAAAGTTTTCCACCATAAGAAAAAGTTATTAACAAAACTGTGGATAATGTGTAAAAGTTTTCTTATCCACAGAAAAAAATGAGTAATATCAAATGCATACAGACTTATCCACAAATCAAAAAAAGTCAAATTTATAGATTATTTACTGTGGAAAAAGAAAAAATTAAGAAAAATTTACCACAGCTTTTAGACAGTCTTTTCTATCTTTGGGGATATTTTATCTCTAATGTAATAGAATCTAAGAATTTGAAAATAGATTGTTAAATTTTAAGCTTTCTACTATATAAAGACGGAATATAGAGACAAACTATTTGCAATAAAATAAAAGAGAATTCAATTTTCTACTATTTATAATAAAAATTTAGTTAAGTTTAAAAACATCATTTCTACGTAAAAATCAAAGAATTTTATTCTCATAAGGTAAAGAAGACTAAAATAAGCACCTTATCTTATTAAAAAAAGAAAAAAGCAAGTTAAAAAAGACTAATTTTTTTAATTTACCAAAGCTAGTGGT
>ENA-UOZQ01000054-UOZQ01000054.1-food-metagenome-genome-assembly--contig:-NODE-54-length-44052-cov-6.057595_pt1 | contig 44052 bp, 38 predicted proteins | sample MGYA00249876_ERZ772739 | MGnify/ENA primary metagenome ERZ772739 (study PRJEB29005, sample SAMN08379460) | food metagenome | isolation source: cheese spiked with Escherichia coli O103 | study: EMG produced... | reverse complement strand
CAGTAAGCGCGTGCCCAATTTTTAGAAAAAGAAAATAAACTTCCAGATGCTTTAGTAGCTTGTGTCGGTGGAGGTTCAAATTCTATGGGACTTTTTTATCCCTTCGTTAATGATGAATCAGTTGCCATGTATGGTGTTGAAGCCGCTGGCCTTGGGATTGATACACCACATCATGCGGCAACAATTACTAAAGGCCGCCCCGGTGTTCTTCACGGAACACTCATGGATGTCCTTCAAGATGAAAATGGTCAAATCTTAGAAGCCTTTAGTATTTCAGCCGGTTTAGACTATCCAGGAATCGGACCAGAACACTCTTATTTCAATGCTGTTGGACGAGCAAAATATGTTGATATTACAGATGAAGAAGCACTTGAAGGTTTTAAAATCTTATCTAGAACTGAAGGAATTATCCCAGCACTAGAAAGTTCTCATGCTATCGCCTATGCAGTCAAATTAGCAAAAGAATTAGGAGCAGATAAATCAATGATTGTTTGTCTTTCAGGACGTGGAGATAAGGATGTGGTTCAAGTTAAAGAACGACTTGAAGCAGAAAAAGAGGTGAAAAAATGAAAACTTTACAAATGACTTTAAGCAATAAAAAAAATAATTTTATTCCTTATATCATGGCTGGCGACCATGAAAAAGGCTTAGAAGGTCTTAAAGAAACCATTCAACTGCTTGAGCAAGCTGGGAGTTCCGCTATTGAAATTGGCGTTCCATTTTCAGATCCGGTTGCTGATGGTCCAGTCATCGAACAAGCAGGTTTGCGTGCGTTAGCAAGAAATGTATCACTTTCAAGTATTCTTGAAACCTTAAAAACAATTGATACAAAAGTTCCTCTAGTAATTATGACCTATTTCAATCCCGTTTATCAGTTTGGAATTGAAAAGTTTGTTGCAGCTCTTGAAAAAACACCAGTTAAAGGCCTTATCATTCCTGATTTGCCTAAAGAACATGAGGACTATATCAAACCATTTATCAATGATAAAGATATCTGTTTAGTTCCTCTGGTCTCATTAACCACGCCACTTTCTCGGCAAAAAGAACTTGTAGCCGATGCTGAAGGATTTATCTATGCCGTTGCAATAAATGGAGTAACTGGGAAAGAAAATGCTTATAGTAACCAGCTTGACCAACATTTAAAAGCGTTATCTTCATTAACGGATGTTCCTGTTTTGACAGGATTTGGAATTTCTACATTATCTGATGTGGACCGTTTTAATAAAGTGTCCTCAGGAGTTATTGTTGGTTCAAAAATTGTTCGTGATTTACATGAAGGTAAAGAAAACGAAGTTATTAAATTTATTGAAAACGCAATCAATTTTTAAGATAATTGAAAAATTAATAAAACCATATATCCTTGACAGTCCACTTTACAAATGGTATACTTTTATTAAATAAAACGGTTACAAAAAATTGGATAGTGATTATTAAGTTAAGCTAGACCTTATCAAACCTATAGTTATAGGGGGATAAGGTCTATTTTTGTGAAATGGAGAAGAATGTGAAAATCAAAAAAGTTCTGAACAATAATGTAGTCATTGCTCAAAATGATAATGAAGAAACCATTCTTATGGGCTTAGGCTTAGGATTTGGGAAAAAAGCAGGTGAAGTTGTTGAAGACAAAAAAATTGAAAAAATTTTTGCATTGAAAGTAACTTCTGAGCAACAGAATTTTTCAGAATTACTTTCGGAAATTCCAAGTGGAATCGTAGAACTTTCGATTTTAACTTTAGCAAAAGCAAAAACAAAATTTGATAAAACAATTTCTGATACCGTTTTGGTTGCTTTCGCTGACCATTTAAATGCAGCAATTATTCGTGAAAAAGACAATATAACTATTAAAAATTTTCTTTTGTGGGATATTAAGAGATTTTTTCCAGAAGAATTTGCACTTTGTCTTGAAACACTTCAAAAAGTTCAAGAAAAACTTAATATCTCACTTCCAGAAGATGAAGCAGGTTTTCTGGCCATGCACATTGTTAATGGAACCCTGGGAAGTGGTCATGAATATGCAACGGAATTAACAAAATTAATGGAAGAAATATTAACAACTCTAAAGTATACTTTACAAGTAAACTTTAATGAGCAAGATATTTATTTTCAAAGGTTTATTACTCATCTAAAATTTTTCACCGAAAGAATACTTTCTAATACAAAAAGTGATGAAAGCACCGATGAAGACTTATTCCTTCTAATAACCAGAAAATACCCAAGAGCATATATAGGAACAAAAAAGTCAGTGAGTTTCTTAAACAGACAAGTTCGTACGAAGTTTCTCAAAATGAACAAATATATATGACCGTTCATCTAGCACGTATTTTAGAAAAAATACAAGATTAATTTTTAAGATGACTTTAGTCATCATCAACTATGGTAACAATTGGATCGTGACATTAAGTTGGCGAAACCTCTAAAAAATATATTATTTTGGAGGTTTGTAATGGGCAAATATGAAGCTCTTGCAAAAGACATTGTAGCAAATGTAGGTGGCAAAGAAAATGTCATCTCAGTGATTAACTGTATTACACGGTTACGTTTTAAACTCAGAGATGAGAAAAAAGCAAATACCGATGTCCTGAAAAATATGGATGGTGTAGTTACAGTAATGCAATCTGGCGGCCAATACCAAGTCGTTATTGGGAATCATGTACCAGAAGTGCGTGCAGATGTAGATGCTGTCCTTGGGGTACTTGATACCTCACCAGCAGACTCTACACAAAAAGGAAACCTTTTCGATCAATTTGTGGAATTGATCTCAGGAATTTTCCAACCAATATTAGCTCCATTAGCAGCAGCGGGTATGATTAAAGGGGTTAATGCAATTTTATCCTTTGCCTTGGGACAAAGTTTTCAAGCGTCTGCAACCTATGCTGTTTTTAATGCAATGGGTGATGGTCTATTTCTCTTCCTACCAATTTTCATTGGATATACTTCAATGAAAAAATTTAATGGTTCACCATTTGTTGGAATGATGATTGCCGCAGCACTTGTTTACCCAGGTTTCGTAGACGGAACAGTTGCAAAAACATTTGCAGAAAGTGGCGGATTAAGCCTCTTTGGAATTCCTTTTTCAGTACCAACTGCTGGCTACGGGTCTTCTGTAATGCCAATTATTGCCATTACAGCATTTGCAGCATTTTTAGAACACCAGTTAAAGAAAATTATTCCTGATGTAGTAAAGCTTTTCTTGACACCATTCTTTACGGCAATCATCTCAATTCCTCTAGGCTTCCTAGTTATTGGACCAGTAATGAATCTTGCTTCAGATGCTTTAGGCAAAGGTTTACTAGCATTACAAGGATTTAATCCTATTATCTTTGGTTTAGTGCTAGGATTTGCTTGGCAAGTCTTAGTCATGTTTGGACTACATTGGGCAATTGTTCCATTTGCAATTATCGCATTAGCAAAAGGAGAACCAACCGCGCTTTTAATTGCCGCAAGTGTTGCATCGTTTGCGCAAACTGGAGCTGTTGGAGCAGTGATGCTAAAAACAAAAGATAAACGACTTCGTGAATTAGCAATACCAGCCTTTATTTCTGGTTGGTTTGGTGTTACAGAACCAGCAATTTACGGAATTACCCTCCCTAAGAAACGTCCATTTTGGGTTTCATGTATCGTAAGTGGAATTTTATCAGCTGTTGCCATGGCCTTGGGAATTAAAGCCTACACAATGGGAGCTTTGGGAATCTTCAGTTTTACATCTAATATTACCCTTACAGGTGAAGTTTCAGGCGCGATTAAAATGATGATTGTATCAGCTGTAGCAGTTATAGCAGGCTTTGTAGTAACCTATCTTGTGGGATTTGAAGATGATGTTATTGAAAATCCAATCCCTGACAAAAAATTTAATAAACAAAAAACGAATAAAGAAATAATTGGAAGCCCTCTTGAAGGAAAAGTTATTCCACTATCACAAGTTAAAGATGCAGCCTTTTCTGCAGGTGTAATGGGCAAAGGAGCAGCGATTGAACCAACACTAGGTGAGGTTCGTGCTCCATTTGATGGAATGGTTATGATTTTGTTCCCAACTAAACATGCAGTAGGTTTAATTTCAAATGAGGGAACTGAACTTCTCATTCATATCGGAATAGATACTGTCCAACTTGAAGGAAAATACTTTGAAACCTTTGTAAAACAAGGACAGAGTGTAAAAAAAGGTGACTTACTCCTCAAGTTTGATATTGAGCGTATTCAAAATGCGGGATACAGTACTCAAGTTCCAATCATTGTAACAAATACTCAGGATTATATGGACATTTTAGTTACAAATCAATCGACGATTCATCAAAATGAAGTGTTACTAACTGCAGTTAATGCACAAACAACTGAATTAGTGGCAAATCCAGTTTAAAATAGCATTGATGAAAAACTTTAAAAATTAGATAGGAAAATTATAAAATGACATTTAAAACAGACTTTTTATGGGGTGGAGCAACGGCAGCAAATCAATTAGAAGGTGCTTATGATATAGATGGTAAAGGGCTCTCAGTAGCAGATGCAATGCCAGGAGGTAAAGAAAGATTGGCAATTCTTGCAAGTCCTGAATTTGATTGGACGATTGATATTGAACATTTTACTTATCCAAATCATGATGGAATTGATCATTATCATCATTTTAAAGAAGACATTGCATTATTTGCAGAAATGGGATTTAAAGCTTACCGTTTTTCGGTAGCTTGGTCAAGAATTTTTCCAATGGGAGATGAAACAACTCCAAATGAAAAAGGTTTGCTTTTTTATGATCAGCTAATTGATGAGTGTTTGAAATATGGAATTGAACCAGTGGTTACAATTTCCCACTATGAAATGCCACTTAATTTAGCTAAAACATATGGAGGATGGAAAAATCGCGAACTAATCGAATTTTATGTCCGTTTTGCAAAAGTTTTGTTAGAACGTTATCAAGACAAAGTGAAATATTGGATGACTTTTAACGAAATCAATTCAGCAACATTCTTTTCAGGTTTAAGTCAAGGACTTGTTCCATCTAATGGTGGAGATGACAAAACTAATGTTTTCAAAGCTTGGCATAATCAATTTGTTGCAAGTGCTCAAGCTGTAAAATTTGGGCATGACTTGAATAAGAGTTTACAAATTGGTTGTATGAGTATTTATTCAACAACTTATTCGTTCGATGCAAACCCAGTAAATCAATTAGCAACACAAGAAAGCATTCAAGAGTTTAATTATTTCTGTAATGATGTACAAGTTCGAGGAGCCTATCCCGCATTTACGAATCGACTTCACCGTAAACACGGAGTAAATGCAGATGCACTTGAAATTTCCGAAGAAGATCTAAAGATAATAAAAGAAGGAACAGTTGATTATATAGGATTTAGTTATTATATGTCGACTGTAGAATCAAAAACAGGGGAAGGCGTTCAAGCTTCAGGAAATATGGTTCTTGGAGGAGTTAAAAACCCCTTCTTAAAAGAAAGCGAATGGGGTTGGGCAGTTGACCCTGACGGACTTTGTTATGCCCTTAATGATTTATACGGTCGCTATCAAGTTCCGCTCTTCATTGTCGAAAATGGCTTAGGCGCAATTGATAAAGTAGAAGAAGACGGAACGATACAAGATGATTATCGTATTGATTATCTCAAAAAACACATTCAATCAATGAATGAAGCAGTTGAAGACGGCGTTGACCTAATGGGTTACACGCCTTGGGGATGTATTGATTTAGTTTCAGCATCTACAGGAGAAATGAGTAAGCGTTATGGATTCATCTACGTTGACTTAGATGACGAAGGAAAAGGAACAAAAAAACGTTCTAAGAAAAAATCATTTGATTGGTATAAAGAAGTAATAGCTTCAAATGCTACCAACTTGTAAAAAAATCCTCATCTTTTTGATGAGGATTTTTTCTATTTTGCATTTAAATATAAAAGAGCTATTTGAATAGTTCTTTTTTGTTTGACTTAAGTAAAAAAACAATGATGTAACGTAAAAGTAATAAAGCAGATTGAGTGGCGTATAAAGAATACCCACTACCATTAGGCCTTGTGGATAAAGCGATAAAAAGCAGGTGTATTCAAAGAAATACCATAGTAATTTATATTAAAGGAAAAACAAACAAGAGAAATGTATTGAAATAAAAGAAATAAAGTTGTATAATTCAATCTAAGGAATTTTTTGTATTCCCTAAAAGGTCTTTATTATCATTTATAACCATAGAAGAGAAAAAGACCGAGTTATTGAAGCAAATAGTTGGATTTAGTTAAAAAAGAAAGGAAAGGATAAAGTAGTGAGAATGAGAGCTATTACTATTAGAGGATTTCCAGCCTTTGGTAGAAGAAAAATAGAATACTTAATTCATAAACGAAAGTTCTGATAACTTATCCAGAATTTTTTTATAAATAAAATTGTCGAAATATTCGATAGTTATAATGAATAAGCTGTCATAAATTATTATTATTTTATTGTTAGGAGCGAAAAATAAAAATGAATAAAAAAAACCTAAAAATCCCTGAAAATGTCCATGTTCATGAAAATTTCAGAACATGGAAATCAGGAAAACAATGGCTTTACGCCTCGTCAGTTTTAGCCTTGATTGTAGCTGGAGGAGCGATTGCCGCACCAAGCGTAAAAGCTGACCAAGTTTTACCAGGCCAACAAACTGGAGCTGATAACACTGCAACAGGGGCTCTTGGCTCAAATGCAGGATCTTCTGGCGCAGGAAGCAATAATGTAAGCCTTGCTAACTCTGCTAACAACGTAAATTATAGCTCAGCTCAGTCTGCAGCACAATCTTCAGTTGTGGTCTCTAGTTCAGCTCAGTCTTCAGCTGTAGCTTCTAGTTCTAATCCTTTATCTGCGAATCCAAGTTCTTACACTGATGGTTCAGTAGTAAATTCCAACTCTTCTCAACTCAAAACAGATAGTGGTGTAGCTGAAAATTCTGTTGCAACAAACACAAACGGGTCTTATGCCGTTCAAGATTTAAATTCTTCTGGTGTTGCTGGTACTGCAACAGGCTCTAGTGCTCAAGCAAGTTTGGCAACACCTGATTCATCTGATGCCATGTTGAAAACATCAGATACCAACTTGAACTCAAATGGAGCTGTAACAGCAGGTTCTGGTGCCTCATCATCAGTAAGCTTTGACATTAAAGATACTCAACAAGTTCCTGGTGCATTAAATATTGTAAATGGTGCAACAGGTTCATATTCTTGGACGGTTTCAGCACCATCAGATTTAACGAATGCAGGGCTTTCTGTTGCTAATGTAAACGTTGCTTATGATGCTTCAAAAGGTGATGGTGCGCTCAATGTCAATGGTAATGAAGCTTACTATCAAACAGCTGGTGGTGATTATGTCATTGGGACTGAAAATGTACCTGGCTATCCTACAGGTTCTAGTGCTGCATCTATGTTCACGCCAACAGAATCAGCTGCCTCTATTATGGCCTCAGCTTCTTCAGTAGCTGCTTCATACTCTGATGCTAATATAGCATTGGCTAGCCAGTATGCCGATGCTCAATCACTTTATAATTCTTATTACGCTGCCAATGGTTTTGATGGTACCGCAGCTTCTTACGCCAATAATTTAGTAGCAATTCAAGCATCAATTGCGAGCAACAATAATGCAATTGCTGCTTTAGATATCGGTTCAACACCTGGTTATCTGCGCTCAAGCGTTGCATCACAAGCAGTGGTTAATATCACTTATACGACAGACTCTAATGTTGCATCACAACTTAATACAGCCTTCACTGCAGCTTGGGGAACAGTTGTTGCTGGTCCAATTCCAGGAATTGCTCAGGGGATTTCTAATGTCATTCAAGGGATTGCCAATAACCTTGGAAATGCCTTGAACGGAAACATCGTGTCATCATTGATTACAACTATTGCAAACGGTGTTTTGCAAACTGTTACGGCGGTAACAAATGGTTTAATCCCTACTGATGTCATCCAAAACTTTATCACAAATACTGTAAACTCAGCTTTTGGTAGTACAAATATTTCATTAAATGGTTTGTTATCTGGCGGAACGTCAGTGATTACAAATGCTTTGAATTCAATCTTTGGTGCTCAACTTCCTATTATTAACCAATCAATTGGTCAATTGGTAGGAGTGAACGTTTCAGGAATTACACAAGGTATTCAAACTGGTATGGGACAAGTTTCTAGCTTGATTAACACACTCGCAACTGCTCTCAATGGCTATGCAGCAAATGTTCAAGCTTCACAAGACCAAATGACTGCTCTTGCTAAAGAAGTACCTAAAGTAATAAATGCTAATGGTACATTTAATGAATCTTTCCTCGCAAATGTAACCCAAAATGCAGATGGTACTTATACTGTTTCGGATACGGGTTCTCACAGCCCTTTGACTGCTTTGACCAATAAAGTGGCACTTGTTGTCAATGGCTATATTCAAGCCACTTCAGTAGGGTTGAAAACTATTGTAACGATTCCTCAAAACCTGATTGATGCGATTGCTGGATTGTCAAACTTTAACCTTGGACTTAACACGGGTTCATTCTTAGATGGTGTCTTCAATACTGTAATTAATGGAGTAGTTAACGGCGTAGGTTCTTTTGCTTCATCAGCTATGCAAGGCTTAAACTCTGTTACAGCTGGCGCTTCTGACCTTGTCAATAATACATCTAACTGGGTCACTCAATCAACATCTAATATTGTTTCACAAGTAGTAAATAGTATTGCAAACGCTTCGGCAACGGGGGTTGCAACGGTTACTGTAGGATTCACAGCAGCAGACCCATCTTCACAAATCGCAACAAATCTTGCAACGGCTAACCATTATTACCAAGGACAATCTGCTGCAACAACTCAACGTCAACTTGATAACGTTTTCGTTCCTGAAACATTTAAAGTGACACCAACTGCGCTTGCAGGTCAAACAAATACGACAACAGACTATACTTCAGTTGTTTACCAATACAACACAAATACAATCAAAGGAAGCATTGTTCCAGTTGATTCAACAGGAAAAGCAATTGCTAATGCAAAAGCAACTGCCTATGAAAAATACAGCGATGAAACAGTTAACGCTCCAACAGCACCAGCAGGTTATGTTCTTAACGATGTAAATAACAAAGCAGTATCTGTTGCCGATGCAAACGGTGTGATTAACTTCGTTTATGATGCTATTCAACCAACATTGACAACAAAAGATTCTACGATTGACGAAGGTTCAACGTGGACTGCAGCAGATAACTTCACAGGTGGAACAAGTTCTACTGGAACTGTATTGACAATTAATGATGTGACTGTTACTGGTACTGTTGATACTTCAACACCAGGTGTATCTAGCGTAACATACACTTATACTGACCCAACAACGGGTGCAAGTATTTCTAGCGTGGCTAATATTACTGTTAATGATTCAAGTAATACAACTAACCCAACCGACGGCACAGGTGGCGGAAATACAACTAACCCAACCGATGGCACAGGTGGCGGAAATACAACTAACCCAACCGATGGCAACACCATTGTGCTTCCAGGACAAGATGGAAAGTTAGGAACAGCAGATGATGTTACTGTAACTGGAGATCAACCATTGTCACCAGGTTCAGACGGAAGTGTTACACTTCCAAGTGATGGTGGAAAAGTTGACCGTCCTGATGGCTCATACAATGTCCCTGGAGGAACAGTAGTAGACCCAGATGGAACCATTCATCTCCCAGGAGGTACTGTTATCAACCCTGGAGGTTCTGTTACTGTTCCAGGACCAGATGGTAAAACAGGAACAGATGATGATACAACTCTCAACCCTAATAGTCCAGTTGTCCCAGGAGACAACGGAAGTGTTACATTACCTGGAGGAGGAACAGCTTCAACACCAAATGGTAATATAACCCTTCCTGGAGGAACGGTAGTAGACCCAGACGGAACCATCCATCTCCCAGGCGGCGATATCGTTAATCCAGATGGTACGATTACATTACCAGGACAAGATGGTAAGACAGGTACAGGCGATGACGGTAAGGTTAAACCAAATGGTCCATCTATTTCAAATCCAGATGGAAGTATTACTCTCCCAGGTGGTGGTACAGTTACAACACCAGGAGGAACGATTAATGTTCCAGGCGGAAGTGTCGTAGATCCTGACGGTACAGTTCATCTCCCAGGCGGTGGCGTCGTTAACCCAGATGGCACGATTACATTACCAGGCCAAGACGGTAAAACTGGTACAGGGGATGATGTTAATATCAAACCAAATGGTCCATCTGTTTCAAACCCAGACGGAAGTATTACACTTCCAGGTGGAGGTACAGTTACAAACCCTGGTGGGACTTATAATGTTCCAGGAGGAACAGTAGTAGACCCAGATGGTACAATTCATCTTCCAAATGGCGAAGTAATTAATCCAGATGGTACGGTTTCAGGCAAGAATTCAAATACACCGACGCCAAATAATTCTGGAAGTACATCTGGATCAACAGCCAAAACACTTTCAAGTAATAGTGGCTTTAGTACACTTAATTCAAATAATACAACATTACCTAAAACAGGTGATGACAGTATGAATAGTGCTGAAGCAATTGCACTTGGAATCAGTGCATTACTTGGAGTTATGACTCTTACTGAAGTGAAACGCCGCAAAGAAAATTAATTAGTATTAAATTCTTTTAGATAAATTTTGAAAATAGCTTCTCTTGCAAAAGTTTTATACTGCAAGAGAAACTATTTATGTTTTTTGAAGTTTAGATGATTTAGCCACTGTTTTAACAATTGCCAATAAACTTAAAAAGACTAGTTTTATGAAAATGAAGAAATAAGAATCTGAATATCATACTAATCAATGATTTACGGGAAGAAACAAAAGATATGAAGAAAGTAAGTATTATTATCCCTTTTAAAGGACAGACAGAAGCTGAGTTAATGTTGCCACTTTCGTCCATTTATAATCAAATTGGAGTTGATCTTTCTCAACTAGATATTCATCTTGTTAATGATGGTGGGAAGACTATTGACCTTAGTAAGTTTGATGTTTTGGCAGATAGGTTAGAAATTCATTACCACGAAATTCCCAATGGTGGTCCTGGTGTAGCTAGACAATACGGTATTGATAACAGTATAAGTGAATATATTATGTTCATAGATGCTGATGATGTTCTTTATTATGTAGGAGCATTATTGCCCTTTTATAACGCTTCAAATCAAGGGCATCAAATGATTAGAGCGAGTTATTGGGAACAAATTGCGGGAAATCCTTACACCTACACAGTTCATGGAAATGGCGACCGCAAGGCAGCATATGGGAAGTGGTACAAACGAAGTTATATAGAAATGTTAGGCTTACGATTTATGCCTGATTTACCAATCTATGAAGACACTTATTTTGTAGGTTTGGCTTGTGAATTAGCAACAGATACTTGTTTCCTTGAAGAAAAAGTTTATATGTGGTTAGCAAATCCTAATTCTATTACTAGGACTGTTGAAAATAAGTTTAATTATCAAGCACATATTTATGCTCGCGAAAATAGATATTGGTTTGAAATGATTCGCAAATGGAAGCCAGAGTGTTTAGTAACGGATTTTGAAAATTATTTGACAAATATGTATTTAAAATCTCAAAAATATCCACCGGTCGATGAAAAAGCATGGTGGGAAGAGCAACATAAACTAATTACTAGCGTTTCTGATATTTTTTCGGGCTGGACACAAGAATTACAAAAACAAGTAGAAGATAAAAGTGCCAATCCTCAAAACGAATGGCATGGAATTGAAACTGATGGTTTTAAAGAATGGGCTACTCAAAGTCTCCCTTGGTAACAATAAAGGATGTCTAAAAGATTCAATAATCTTTTGAAACGATTCCTTTTCTAAATTTTAGGCAGATAGGTAATCAATCTATCTGTCTAATGCTATTATTTTTTATTATTATTTTATAACTTTATTTATTAGAGAGGTTAGGTTCGTTGATGAAGAAACAAGGTAGACAACTTAATATTTTGAATGGTTTGTTCTTGAAAAATACGAAAGAGCAAGAAGAGAAAGTACTATCAGCGGAAATTCAGAAAAGTCAAGTTGATTTGAAAGACAAGAAAGAAACATTACCAGTAAGACAAAGGGAAGTGGAGCTTATGTTAGGAAGAAATTCATATTCTTCAGGATTAAGAACATATAAGCAGTTACTTGAAAAATATCTTCAACATTCCGAAAAATATTCTGTTGATTTAGGAGAATATAAAAAAGCTTATCTTAAATTAAACAGTAATTTGAAAGATTTTAATCTACTTTCTCAAAAAATTGCCGATAAGAAACAAGATTATAACTCGGAAATGATTAAGTACGAGGAAGTTAAGAAAAAGTACGAGCAAAGTCTGAAAGAATATCAAGAAATTACTAAAGAGTATGAAAATGTTATTAACGATAGAAAAGCTGCCCAAAAGAAGTTTGAAGAAAACTCTTTAGCTCTGAAAAATATTAATGATGAAGTTCAAAACCTGATTGATAAAAAATCAGTGAAGAATGATGCTTTTATAGAAATAAAAGAAAAATTAGCGGTAGAACAAGAGGAATTTAAAGCTGCTGAAAGTCAATTAAATGGAATTGTCTCTGTCTATGAACTTCTTAAGAAAAATTATCAAGAAAAGAAAGCAACATTTGAAGAATCTCGAAAAAAATATCATCATGCGAATACCATAAAAAATGATTGGGAGATGTTGATTAAAGATTTTGAAAAAACAAAATCAAACAAAGAAAAATTCGAGCAAAATCTTCAGGCTATAGATGACAAGGTAAAAGCTACAGAGGAAGAAGCCAATATCTCAAATGAAATTTATAATTTTGTTGAACCTTCTTTAGTAGCTATGACAGAAAAATACAAAGAACACAAAAAAGTATATGAAGCAGCAGCTATAGCCTATAATATTTCCAAAAAGGGTTATGATGCAGAATATGCAAAGTTTAGTGAACTTAAAGAAAATTTTCAGGAAATAAATAGTCTGAAGAATCCAAGTCAGACTGTCATTGGATATATCACTCGGGATATGGAGGCTGCCAAAAATAGAGTTGATAATTTGGCGAAAGACTTTTATCCGCTGGAGGAAAAGTTTAATCTACAAAAAAATATTTTTGAGCAAATCAGCACGAGCTATGTTTTGGTAAAAAATCTTGTAGATGAAAAAAAGGGTAAATCCAAAGTTTCTAATGGAACATTAACTGAAACATTGAACGCTCAGAAAAAAATTACAATGGTTTTAGAGGTTTTAAAATCAAAATATGGTCTTCTTAATCATCAGCGTGGGCAATCAGAAGAAGCATTTAAGGTTATTTCTCAACAATATGAAGAGCTAGAAAAAGAATTTCAAAAAGAGCAATCTTCTTTTAGTAAGATAAAAGAGGATTACACAGCTTTTGAAACTCGGTATAATTCAACTAAGGAATCTTACGATATTGCCAAAGAAAAACTTGCTCAAAGTGAGGAAAATCTAGAGATTGTAAAAAAAGCCTATTCTGATATAGCAGGTCTTCTCAGGGTTGCTACGGTCAATAAAGAATCTATTTTAGAGGAGTATAAAAATTCTGAAAAAGAATTTAATAGATTGACAGATACAAAAGAAGGCTTTGAATTTGAAGTGCAAAATAATTTTACTGGTTTAGATGAAACTTACCAAAAGGGAGAGCAACTTTGTTTGAATTTAACAGAACAGGCAAAAACTTGGCATGATGACTATCCTCAATATAGTCATTCCTATAAGACAATACTACCTGAATATACAAAGGTGAATAGTCAGCTAGAAAAGCTTAGTCAACAATCTGAAGTTGTTTTCAATGATTATCAAAATTTGAATAAATCTAGTGAAATTGTTCGAACGCAATATCAACAAGAGATGCAAAGATACAATGCTGACCAAGAATTGTATAATCAGGTAAGCCAAGAATTTAATCATTGTCTCGATTTAAGAAATGTTGTACTCAAAAAAGATAATGAATTTGAGACTGCATTGAACAATTTGAATCAATTTATCTTCAAGAATAATACTTTAACTTTTCCAATTGGTGAGGCGACAGGTTCTAATTTTATAGATGAATTTAATATTCCAGAAATTGAAGTTAGTGAATCATCTTCTAAATTAACAAATAAATTTGAACTCTCACAATGGACAGAAACCTATCAAAATCTGTATGCATTAGTTGATTCAATTTCTAAAGAGCTCAAACAAGCATTAACAGAATATCAAAATCAACTTTCAATCTTTATTAAGGTTGGTGGTAAACGGGTGATTGATTTAGGAAATAGTGATATCGCCTATCGCGGAACAAATATTGAAAGTTACTTAGAAAGACTAGCAATTAATTTCAAAGAATGGCAATCAGAGTATGTCAAAAGAGAACAGGTTTTTTCTCTATTAGTTAAAAATTATCGTCAATATTTAGAGGAATCAGTTAAACTAAATGAAAACATTGCAAGAATGTCGGAATCTAAAAATGGTTTGCAAGAGATTATTAATGCAATTAATTCACTCCCTAATTATATGGACATATATAGTACTTCCTATCGAAATGTTGAATTGTTAGCTAGTGCTCTTGGTGCTGAGGTTTCTGATTTAACGCATTTGCGAAATATTGACGAATTAAAAGAGATTATTAATAAAGTTTATTTTGAACACGTTTTAGCTCTGATTGATGAAAACTTAGAAAATACAATCAATCATTTCTCAGAAATTCGTTCTAGTTATGACCAAAGCATTATTAACCTGAGAAAACAGTTGGATGAAATGGAAAAAATAACGGGGATTCCAACAAGAAAAGTTATGATTGAAAGTTCTCTACCTAATGACCTTGATTTGAAGAGCTATTTTACAGGAGCTTTAAATGAAAATGTAAAACAACTGTTTTCTACAATCATTAGTAGTTCATCTTTTATTAATAGCGTGAAAAAGGTTAATCAATTTAAACGTGTTCAAAATCTTTTATCGGTAAATGAAGGAGGAAATGCAATTATTCTTCCTGAAGTTCCAATTGCTTTTGATAAAAAAGAACTTGAGTTTTCACTTGTTATAGCCACTATAAAAAATATTGATGCACCAGTCAAGGTTGAGAAGTTAGAATCAGCTTATGTAAAACCAGAAAAACCAGAAAATCTTGCTGATAAGCCTAGCTATGTTGAAGATATCGTAGAAGTAGAAAAAATTGAAAAACAACATCAAAAGATAGATACAGAACCGTTAAAAGCTCTTGCTTAATATTTGTTTTAACAATTACCTAAGAGAAGGACACTGATAATGAATTATTTTGTAAATGAGAATATTTTTACTCTAAATTCGGGGACAGAATTTTCGGCGATTAAACGTTTGAAAATGTTTAAGAACCATCAAGTTGAGGCAAAAATTCTAACGAGAAACTATAACTCTCAATTATCCGGAGATTTGAAAAGAGTAGGACTAACTCATGATGATGTCATAAATATGTATGATTATTTTCAAGAAGTTATGAATGTTCCTGAAAAAGATGTTGATGTACGCTATACAGAAAAGATTGATAAAAGAAAATATCATATTGAAGGAATTGACGCGAATGAATCACTGATTAAACATGCGGGACAAACGATTGCGAAAGTCCTCATTGCACCAGCTACTGTTGGATTAGTAGGCGCAATAGAATATAATGATTCAATGAATCATGTGGTAGCCAAAGATATCTGGGATCGCAGAGGATTTCTTTCTTCCACACAATATTTTCATCCAGATGGGACACAAGGAGCGCAAATGTTTTTTGATATTAATGGAACTCCTAAATTGGAGATTACACATATGAATATCCAAGGAGTTCTAAATCCAACGATGTACAAATTATTGAATTATAAAGGGAAGAATAGACGTTTTAATCGCGAAGAAGAACTTTTTACATTTTTTATGAGCGAATTGGCGAGTCAAGAACCAAGCGTTTTTATAAATGATCGTCCATCGCTCATTCCCGCTGTTGCAACTGTAAGTGGAGCAGTAGGAAAATGGCAACTTTTACATAATTCTCATTCTAAAAACAATCAACAAGCGGGAGCCTCTCGATCAGTTGCGGGTTATCTTCAAGATTTTTTCTCTCTTTATAAGGACAATTTTGATGGGTTGATTGTTGCTACCAAACAGCAAAAAGATGAAATTAGTAAATATTATGATTTTAAACATATCGTCACATTAACCGATACATATTCTAAAAAAGTTAAAAAATCCATTTCACGAGATAAAAACAAAATTATTTATATTGGACGTTTATCATTGGAAAAGAAACCAGCTGATGTTCTAGGAATTTTTGCCAAAGTTCATGAAAAATTTCCGGAAACTAGCCTTGATTTCTATGGATATTCATCACCTTTAGAGGTTCAAAAAGATTTAGAAAAACTTGTAGAAGCTAATAATTTAAAAAAAGTCGTTAATTTTAAAGGCTATCATTCTGGAGAAGTGATTGAAGCAGCTTTAGATAAAGCGGGACTTTTACTTAATACATCGGAGGGAGAAGCTTTTGGGATGAACGTTTTAGAAGCATTAAATCATGGTGTACCAGTTGTGGCTTATAAAGTTAAATATGGGTTGAATGAACAAATAGAAGATGGGGGAAATGGTTATCTTGTTCCTTACGGTGCGATTCAAACCGCTGCTGATTCTGTTATAGAAATTATACGTTCGAAAGCAAATTGGGACAAATTTTCTCGTTCTGCTTATGCGAAAGCTAAAGAATACAGTGAGGAAGCTGTTTGGTCGCAATGGCTCAATGAAAAAATCATTGTCGATAGTTTATTCATAAAGTAATCAAATTAAAGGAATGGTGAATCATGTTATTTTTTATTAACTCAACATTTAATCAAAAAAATTCAGGGATAGAGCATGCGCAACTGAAACGTGCATCTTTATTTCGGGAGCATAAAGAAGCTTTTAAGCTAGTATTTCGTGAATGGAATCCTAGTATTCATCGTTTTTTAGCTGAAGCAGGTGTTTCTGAATCAGAAACTCTCTGTATGTTTGATTATTTTCAAAAAACAGAACATGTTGAGGAGAAGATACTTCATGTCGAAGATTTGGATTTTGGTGTCGAGTCTTTGACTTACAATAAGGAACCAGAACAATCTAGATATCTTGTTTTTCAGGGACAACAGCTTATTGCGCGTGTCCGATATTTTGGAGAAGACCCACTTGAACGAGTAAGTGCTGTCGAATATTTTGATGGATTTGGAAATCTTTATCGAGTTGATTTTTATGATTTTCGTGGTTTTTTAAGTTTATGCCAGTGGTACACACCTGATAATAAGATTGGTACGGAGGTTTGGCTGGATATTAATGGTAAACCAGTACTAGAAACATTTAATAAATATGATGGAAATATGAAATATGACAAAACTGGTTGGCGGTTGCTTAGTTCTGAAGGCGCAATCTATAATTTTGCTAACATTGATGAGTTAACGCTTCATTTTCTTGATTTATTAAATGAGGAATACTGGCAAGGTGATAAAGCAAATATTTTCATTATGGACAGAACTCATTTGGCAGATTGGGCACTATTGAATTTAGAAAGACCTGCCTATACGGTACTTCATTTGCATAATTCACATGCTGGAAATGCCCAAGAGCCCATGCATTTGGTCATGAATAACTTTTATGAGTTTGGATTGATGAATTCAAATGGTTACGATGCTATTGTTTCAGCAACAGAAAAACAAACACTTGATGTTTCAAAACGATTTAATCCTCAAAGCAAATTATTTACTATTCCTGTTGGAGTTGTTCCAAATGAAGTTTTTTCAGAAAAGCGAATTGATATGAAGGAGCGTAAAGTGCATAGCGTTTTGGTGACTGCACGTGTTGCACCTGAAAAACGAATTGATCATATCATTAGGGCGATAGGGATTGCAAGACAAACTGTTCCAGATATTACGCTAGATTTTTATGGTTATGTTGATCATCGAAATGATGATTCAGCACAAAAGGCCATTAATGCTGCGATAAAAGAATACCATATGGAAGAAGCAGTGCATCAATTTAAGTATGCTAATAATGTTGGGGAGCTGCAAAAAGAGTTCCAAGTCTATGCCCTAGCTTCAATCATGGAAGGTTTTAATCTATCTCTCATGGAGGCAATAAGTCATGGGATGGTTAGGGTAACTTATGATGTAAACTATGGACCAAATGAGTTGATAGTGGATGGAGAAAATGGTTTTGTTGTTCCTTATGAGGGAATTCAAGAAATGGCTGACCGTTTAGTTGAACTGTTTACTCAGGAAGATAAACTACAAAAAATGTCTACTCAGTCTTATGAATTATCTAGACGTTATTCTGAAGAAAATGTGTGGAAAGCTTGGCAAGCTCTCATTAACGATGCAAACAAAAAGAATATTGCTTATCGTTCACCGATTACAGAGGGAATAGGGGATCAAAGGATTTACTCTACAAAAAAATCTAAGTAGAAAAGGAAATGTTATAATAATTGTTGTTATAGCTTCTTTTTGTTAAAAATTTCAGCTAAAAAAGGATTATTAAAAATATATTTGGCTTAGGAGTTTGAGAAAACTTACTAAATGGTATAGATTGAAAAATAAATGATAAAGCGCTATAATATGAAAGAATTTCATTTTGTTCAGGTAAAAATAGATTTTTAATGACTTGTGATGAGGAGAATTAGATGCGCATAGCGAGACAACCAAGATATCAGCAGATTGCATTACAAATTGCTGAAAGAATTGTACGTAATGAACTTAAAGTTGGACAAAAAATATACGCTCGTTCAACTCTTGCAACAACTTTCGCTGTCTCACCCGAAACGGCACGTAAAGCAATCAATGTTCTAAGTGACTTGGGAATAGTTGACCCTGTTCATGGAAGTGGTGTAAATATTGCTTCAAAGCAAAAGGCACAAGAATATCTGGCTCAATATCAAGAAGTGGAAACAATGCAAGATTTACGGACACAAATCATGCAGAGTGTGGAGAGTCAGAGAAGAGAATTAGCTAATTTTTCATCCATCTTGGATAAATTGGTTGACCAAACTGAGCATTTTCAAAAAATAAACCCTTTAACTCCTATTGAATTTGAACTGGAAAAAGACTCTGAAAAGTTCGGACTGAGCCTAGGAGAAATGAATCTTTGGCAAAATACAGGGGCGACAGTTGTTGCCATTTTGCAAAATGCAGAATTAATTGTTTCGCCAGGACCGTATGCAACTTTAAATCAAGGAGATACCTTATATTTTGTAGGTGCTTCTGATACAGGACAAATTGTCCAAAATTTCTTTTATGGCAACTAAGACATCGTTTACAAAATGATGCCTTTTTTTTAAGCTTAAGTTTAGTTATTTGACATAGTGACTACATATTGTTATTATTGAGTGGTCACTTTAAATAAGAAAATCACTTGTGAAACTTAAAACTTCTAATTATTAATTAACTTATTTATTTAGAATTTATATTTCTAAAAAAGTTTTAAGCTTCCTTGTGTTAGAGTAAAGGAGAGCTATTTTGCCAGTAAAAATAAAAATTGAACATTTAACTAAAATTTTTGGCAAACGGATTAAAACCGCATTAACAATGGTTGAAAAAGGTGAGCCCAAAAATGAAATTTTGAAAAAAACCGGTGCAACTGTAGGGGTTTATGATACAAATTTTGAAATCAATGAGGGTGAAATTTTTGTCATCATGGGTCTATCTGGTTCAGGTAAATCAACTTTGTTGCGTTTGCTTAATCGATTGATTGAACCAACGAGCGGAAAAATATTTATTGACAACCAAGATGTTGCTACATTGAATAAAGAAGATTTGCTTCAAGTTCGCCGTAAAACAATGAGTATGGTTTTCCAAAATTTTGGTCTATTTCCACATCGAACAATTTTAGAAAATACCGAGTATGGTTTGGAAGTTCAAAATGTACCAAAGGAAGAACGACGCAAACGCGCAGAGAAGGCCTTAGATAATGCAAACTTGTTAGACTTTAAAGATCAGTATCCTAAACAATTATCTGGTGGGATGCAACAACGGGTTGGGCTTGCGCGTGCCTTAGCTAATGACCCAGAGATTTTGCTCATGGATGAAGCTTTCTCTGCTCTTGACCCTTTGATTCGTCGTGAAATGCAAGATGAGCTACTTGAACTTCAAGCAAAATTTCAAAAAACAATTATCTTTGTTTCTCATGATTTGAACGAAGCCCTTCGTATTGGTGACCGCATCGCAATCATGAAAGATGGTAAAATCATGCAAATTGGTACTGGTGAGGAAATCTTGACCAATCCAGCAAATGATTATGTTAAAACTTTCGTAGAAGATGTAGATCGTGCAAAAGTTATTACAGCAGAGAATATTATGATTCCAGCTTTAACTACTAACATTGATGTTGACGGACCAAGCGTTGCCTTGAAGAAGATGAAGACTGAAGAGGTCAGCTCTCTAATGGCTGTTGACAAAAAGCGTCAATTCCGTGGTGTTGTTACGAGTGAACAAGCTATTGCTGCTAGAAAAAATAATCAACCATTAAAAGATGTGATGACTACAGATGTCGGAACAGTTTCTAAAGAAATGCTTGTAAGAGATATCTTGCCAATTATCTATGATGCCCCAACGCCTTTAGCAGTTGTTGATGATAATGGATTCCTTAAAGGTGTATTGATTCGAGGAAGTGTTTTAGAGGCCTTAGCTGATATTCCTGATGAGGACGAAGTAGAGGAGATTGAAAAAGAGGAGGAGAATAAATGATTGATTTAGCTATTGGACAAGTACCCATAGCAAACTGGGTGTCATCGGCAACAGATTGGATTACTAGTACTTTTAGTTCAGGATTTGATGTGATTCAAAAATCAGGAACGGTATTGATGAACGGTATTACAGGTGCTTTAACTGCTGTTCCATTCTGGTTGATGATTGCTGTTGTTACTATCCTTGCCATTTTGGTTTCAGGTAAAAAAATTGCCTTTCCTTTATTCACTTTCATCGGTCTTTCTTTAATTGCTAACCAGGGCTTATGGTCAGATTTGATGAGTACAATCACACTTGTCTTACTTTCAAGTTTATTGTCAATCATCATTGGAGTTCCTTTAGGGATTTGGATGGCCAAATCTGATTTAGTGGCTAAGATCGTTCAACCGATTTTGGACTTTATGCAAACGATGCCTGGTTTCGTTTATTTGATTCCAGCGGTTGCATTCTTTGGAATAGGAGTTGTTCCTGGGGTATTTGCATCTGTTATCTTTGCACTCCCACCAACAGTCAGAATGACTAACTTGGGAATTCGTCAAGTTTCAACGGAATTAGTTGAAGCGGCAGATTCATTTGGTTCAACTGCCCGTCAAAAGCTTTTTAAATTGGAATTTCCTTTGGCTAAAGGAACAATTATGGCTGGTGTTAACCAAACGATTATGTTAGCTCTTTCTATGGTTGTTATCGCTTCTATGATTGGGGCGCCTGGCTTAGGTCGTGGTGTACTTGCAGCTGTTCAATCGGCTGATATTGGTAAAGGGTTTGTAAGTGGGATTTCATTAGTTATTTTGGCTATTATTATTGACCGCTTTACACAAAAACTTAATGTTTCTCCTCTTGAAAAACAGGGAAATCCTACAGTTAAAAAATGGAAACGTGGAATTGCCTTAGTTTCATTGTTAGCTTTAATTATTGGTGCCTTTTCAGGAATGTCTTTTGGGAAAACAGCCTCTGATAAAAAAGTTGACTTAGTTTATATGAACTGGGATTCAGAAGTTGCATCAATCAATGTTTTGACTCAAGCGATGAAAGAACACGGCTTTGATGTTAAAACGACAGCTTTAGATAATGCGGTGGCTTGGCAAACAGTAGCCAATGGTCAAGCAGATGGAATGGTTTCTGCTTGGTTACCAAACACGCATAAAACACAATGGCAAAAATATGGTAAATCTATTGATTTGTTAGGTCCTAACCTTAAAGGGGCTAAAGTTGGGTTTGTTGTTCCAAGTTATATGAATGTTAATTCAATTGAAGATTTAACAAATCAAGCGAATAAAACAATCACAGGTATTGAACCAGGTGCAGGTGTAATGGCTGCTAGTGAAAAAACGCTTAATAGCTATGATAATCTTAAAGATTGGAAACTTGTTCCTTCATCATCAGGTGCAATGACTGTAGCTCTTGGTGAAGCAATCAAACAACATAAAGATATTGTCATTACTGGTTGGTCTCCTCATTGGATGTTTAACAAATATGATTTGAAATATTTGGCTGATCCAAAAGGAACAATGGGAACTTCAGAAAATATTAATACCATTGTTCGTAAAGGTTTGAAGAAAGAAAATCCAGAAGCTTATAAAGTTTTAGATAAATTTAATTGGACAACTAAGGATATGGAAGCTGTCATGCTTGATATTCAAAATGGTAAAACACCAGAAGAAGCTGCCAAAAATTGGATTAAAGATCATCAAAAAGAAGTTGATAAATGGTTTAAATAATCAACGAAGATTTAGATTTAATGAAAACTTTCTAGCATTATAGTTAGAAGGTTTTTTATTATTTCATTCTAAGTTTATTAATTTTAGATTTATAACATTTATGTTAAAATGATTTTGTAGAGTCGAATGAGGAAATTTTACTAAAGTTTTATTATTTGGCTGTTTATCTATAAAACTAGGAGGAGAGACAAATGAATCGTACATTTATTAAAGGCTTTTTGGCAGGGAATGCACTTTTGATAGCTGGACTTGCTGCCACTGCTATTGGCATTAAAGCAAAAGTTATCAATCCTATCAAGAAAAAAGAAGAACAAATTGAAATGGGTAGAAAACGAGCAGCCAGAAAACGGATTGCGCCTTAAGTTAACAAACATAATAAGAAAAACGTAAATCGAAAGATTTACGTTTTTTATTTTGTTCCTTTAAAAATAAGCTCATTGATTTGAGTGCTCATAAAAAAGATAAATTTTGGACGAAATTTTTCATATGCAATGGGAATATCGGCTTCTAACCAAAGAGTGAGAACGGTAATAAGTTGAGCGTTAAAGTATCTTAGGAGTTCTTGAGCTGTAAAATAATTTGCTAAACCATGTTTTTTTATAAGAGAGTTAAAGTGTTTTTCAGCCCACTTCCAAGTTCTATCACTAATTGGACCAATTAACCGGAAAGGAAGTTGAGAGCCAAAAATAATATGAGCTTCTTCTTTATGTTGCCAAAGGACCGGAAGTAGAAGGTCAGCAAGGAGTTCAATAGTAACATCTTCACAATTATATTGAAGTAAACGTTCATTGACTTCATCTACAATATTCAGATAGATATATTCGACAATCCCGGGCACGCCTGATTTAAAATTATTTTTAATTGTTGTACGGGTAATGTGTGACCGTTTAGAGATTTCTTCAATGGTTACTTTTTGAGATTCGGAGGCGATATTTAAGAGAGTGCGAATAATAATTTCTTTCGTATCTTTTGTCATGATGCTTCTATTTTATACTTGGAGGAGTATAAAATCCTTTCTTTTTTAAAATTATTTGCTTAATAGGAAATAATTAAAAATAATCTATTATAGATAATTTTTTTAGTATTTGAAATAGTATATCATTATTTTATTAAGAAATTAATTGTTTTGATTATTTTTTAGTTTCATAAAAACTTTTACAAAGTCTTTGCTTTCTTGTAATATATAATTGTTGATAGTTTTAACGAAGCGCTTTGGAAAAATGAAATCAATAATGGAAAGGAAAGACGAGGTGAAAGTTTATCAAAATGAAAATGTTTATGAAGCATTTAATCATCGACTAGAATATATTTGTGGTTATTTTGACCATCTGATTATTTCCTTTTCTGGCGGTAAGGATTCGGGTTTGATGTTGGAATTGGTTCGGCTTTATTATGAAAGTCATGATTGGATGAAAAAAGGGATAAAAGTTTCTGCTTTTTATTTGGATTATGAGGGAAATTATCAAGAAACTAAAGATTATATTGAACGTTCAATGGGAAAATATCCAGAATTTGATTACTATCACGTCTGTCTTCCTGTATAGGCTTCTTGTGGAATTTCGATGTCACAATCGACTTGGTTGCCTTGGGACCCAGAACATCATGAACTTTGGTTGAATTCAATTCCTCCAGAAGCTATTTGTTTAGAAAATCAAGAATTTCCATTTTTTAAAGTTGGAATGTCTGATTATGAGTTTCAAAGTAAGTTTTGCCAATGGCTTCATCGAGAAAAAGAGGTCGTACGAACGGCTGTTTTGGTGGGAATTCGTGCTCAGGAAAGTTTAAATCGTTATAATGCGGTGACGCGCGAGGAGACTTTTTCTCGTTTTGGAACGACTAATTTTAGCCATCGTATTAGTCAAGATGTCTTTAATTTTTATCCAATGTATGATTGGTTATTTGAAGATATCTGGCGAGCTAATGCTAAATTTGAGCTTGATTATAATCATCTTTATGATTTGTACTATCAGGCGGGAGTTCCTTATAAATCAATGAGGGTTGCTAATCCTTTCCATCAGTGTGGGGTGCATTCATTAAAACTCTATCAGGCTTTAGAGCCAGCGACTTGGGGAAAATTAGTTGGTCGTGTTAATGGAGCAAATTTTGCAGCGCTTTATGGTGGAACTGTAGCAATGGGTTACCGTGGAGCTGTGCTACCTAAAGGACATACTTGGAAATCTTATGTTGAATTTTTACTTGAGACATTGCCAGAGGAAACTCGAAAGGTTTATCTTAAAAAATTTAAATCTTCAATGGATTATTGGATGAAAACTGGGGGAGCTTTACTAGAAAATGTGATTGATGAGTTAGAGGAGCTTGGCTCGGACTTTGAACGTTTGGGTCCACCAACAAATAAGCGCAAATATAAGCAAAGATACGAAGTGATTCGCTTTAAAGATTATCCAGATGATGTGCCAATTAAAAATTTTAGGTTGGTTCCTTCATACAAACGCATGTGTATCACGATTTTAAAGAATGATACTTCTTGTCAGTATATGGGATTTGGTCAAACGAAGGATGAATTACAGAAAAAACAAGAGGCAATGGAAAAATGGGAGACATTTTTATAAGTCCAGCTTATGATATCAGGCGAGTACCAATTGAGAAGATTAGAGCAAATGCTTATAATCCAAACCGAACAGCACCTCCTGAATTTCAACTACTTGAACGGTCGATTTTGGAAGATGGTTATACAATGCCTATCGTTTGTTATTACGATAAAGAACAGGATTTTTATGAAATTGTGGATGGTTTTCATCGTTATCTTGTTATGAAAAACTCTGAAGAAATTGCTAAACGAGAAGGCAATTGTTTACCTGTTTCGATTATTGATCGTCCACTTGAAGATAGAATTGCTAGTACCATTCGACATAATCGTGCTAGAGGCACACATTCAATCGAATTGATGACGGAAATTGTTCAACAATTGGTAGAATCGGGGTTGAGTGACCAGTGGATTATGAAACATATTGGAATGGATAAAGAAGAGTTGCTTCGTTTAAAACAGTTGAGTGGTTTGGCTTCCCTTTTCCAAAATCAGGAATTTTCTCGGGCTTGGAATTGGGAAGAGGATGAAGAAATCAGTGAAGAGTGAATTTGAATGTTTCTTTGAATTTATTTTATTCACTTATTGAAAACTTATCTATAAAAAATTAAAAAAGAAGGATTATTATTATGGAACATGAATATTTATTTGTTTACTCAAGATTAAAGTTGTTGATTAAAGATGCTCATAAATCTTTTAATCAAGTAGAGCGGGAACTTGGTTATCCTCGGAATACTTTGAAAAATTATAAGTATAAGAAAAAACCGAGTGTTGGTCGTGTTTTTGAAATGGCAAATTATTTTAATGTATCAATTGAATTTTTGTTAGGAATCGAAGAAAAAGACAATAAAAATAGTTTAGCTTACCGTTTAGAAAAATTGGATCGTGAGAAAAAGGAACTTGAAATCTTGATTTTAGAAGGTCAAAAATAATAAGAAACGTTTAGATTAATTTTTCACTAAAATATTTACGTTAAGGGATTGACACTTTTTTGTAAATGTTGTATTATTGTTTTAGTTGAGTGAAATTTCATTAGTGGAATTCATTTAACTTCTTTTCTTACATAGTATTGAGGATAGGTTTTGATGATTTATTCTCTTGAAGGTTCTTTCTTTGTAGGAAGAGCCTTTTAGTTTTCTTTATTTTTGACTTAAAAGTTACAAATTAAATCTTAAATAAGGGCTTATGTTATAATTAAGATAGATTGAATAGGAAATGAGAGAGTTATGGAAGAGAAAAAATCTTCAGGGATGTTTGCGGTTTTTGCGGCACTTGGGGCTAATGTTCTGGTTGCAATCAGTAAGTTTATTGGATTTGGTTTATCTGGCTCAGCAGCGATGCTTAATGAAAGTATTCACTCAGTCGTAGATTGTGGGAATCAGATTTTACTTTTGTTTGGCGACCGTCGTTCAAGACAAGCGAGCACTAATCTCCATCAATTTGGCGAAGCTAGGGCAAAATATTTCTTTAGTATGATAGTGGCAACATTCCTCTTTTTTGGTGGGGGTGTCATTGGTGTAATGGAGGCCTATGATAAGTTGGTTCACCCAGCACACAGTGTTGAAAATGCGGGCATTGTTATTGGAATCTTGTTGATTGGCATGGCAATTGAAGGTTCATCATTAAGAGTGGCTTTTAAAGAAATTAGCGAATTGAATACAGAAAAATTACCAATCTTTAAGTTTTTGCATGAAAGTCGTCACAGTGAAATTTTAGTTATTTTTGCTGAGGATTTATGCGCAATTATTGGTTTGCTTTTAGCGCTTTTAGGAACTGTCTTGACGATGGTGACAGGCAATCCTATTTTTGATGCAATTAGTGGGTTGTTGATTGGGTTCTTGCTTATGGCAGCAGCGATTTTCTTGACAAGAGAATTTTATAGTTTAATTGTTGGTGAACGTGTGACAGATAGTGATTTAGAAAAGATTTTGACAGCTTTTGATCGTCCTGAAGTAGAACGAGTAATTAATGTTAAAACGGTTCACCTTGGCCCAACAGAGATTTTGATTGCTGCAAAAATTGATTTGGTGAGTAAGCTTGTTTTAGAAGATTATGAAATTATTAATCAAATTGAAGCGGAAATCAGAAAAAAAATTAGTGATAAGAAGTGCTATATTTATATTGAAATTGACGAATTCGTTCAGGGCTATGTCCAATCTTCAGATTTATAAGCCTAATTTACTGACAGAAATATTTTAAAGATGAGACAAGAAGGAGAGTGCCTATGAAAAATTTTTTTAATCATATTGAACTGAAATTTGCTAATCTATTATCGAAAATTAGTTTTATGTTGCTTATGGTAGTAGGGCTTTTGATGGTTTATTTTCTATTTAGAGAAGTTTATAATCTTGTTTTACTTGCTTTTCTTTCTGAGAGTGAGGTTCATTATTATGATATTTTGGAAAGTATTCTCTCCTTCTTTATCTTCTTTGAATTTTTAACTTTGATTATCACTTCATTGAGAAATAAAGGACATGTGTCATTAATTTTCCTCTTATCACTCGGGATTACTTCACTGATTCGACTGTTGTTAACCTATCATGAACGATTAGTTGGAGTATTATTGATTGCTAGTGCTATTCTGATATTAATTATTGGTGTCTTTGTCTTAAAGAAATTTGTTTTTCCAAATGATGATACAGCAGATTATTTCTAATCTTGTCTGACAGTTCTGTCAGTAAAATTGAAGACAAAAAATACTGACAGATTTGTCAGTATTTTTTTAGAATTTTTTCAGGTAAATTTTGTCAATATAGTGATTTTCTGTTTTGTGGAGAATAATTTCTGCCCGATTTCTTGTGGGCTCAATATATTCTCTGAGATTGACACGATTGACACGTGCCCATATTTCACGGGCTAGATTGATTACTTTATCTTCTGGCATTTTTGTAAATTGATGATAGAAGTTTGTCGGGTCATATTTAGCTAGTTTTAAAAGGCTGTCAAAACGTTCGAGGTACCATTTTTCAATGAGTTTTTCGTCAGCATCGACATAAATTGAAAAATCGTAAAAATCACTGATATAAAGTAGTTGATTTTGTGGATTTTGAAGCACATTAATTCCTTCTACAATAAGAATATCAGGGCTGTCAATGATTTGACTTTGGTTAGGCAAAATATCGTAAGTTTCATGTGAGTAAATCGGAACTTCAAATTTTTCACCATTTTTGACGTGATAAAGAAAACTTGTTAATTTTTCCATATCATAGCTTTCGGGAAAACCTTTGCGGTCGAGAATCCCCATATTTTTTAAATCATTAGTCGTGTACAAAAATCCGTCGGTTGTCACTAAATCAACGGTTAATTTTGGAAAGGCACGTGAAAGGAGAAGCTGGAGAAGTCTTGCAGTCGTTGATTTTCCAACGGCGACTGAGCCGGAAATCCCAATGATGAGTGGGGGAGTTTTGACAATTTTTTGTAGGAAAAGTCCTTTAGAGTAACTCATGTCTTCTAAATTTTTTTTATATAAGCGAAGAAGATGAATCAGTGGTAAATAGACGTCCTCCACATCTTGTAAGCTGATTTCATCATTGAGTGAGCGGATTGACTCTAACTCATCATGAGTTAAGGGAGCAATCGAAGTATTATAAAGATTTTGCCATGTTTTTCGGCTAATTTCGTCAAAATTAATGAATTCATTCATGAAAAATATTTTATCATATTTTTGGCTTATCAAGGTAAAAAAACTAATAAATCTGTAAGCGTATTAAATAAGTTACTGACAAGATTTTTACACTTCTGTCAGTAAAAGTGTAAGAGATTACAAAATAAGTAGAAGTTCTAAAAATTTTTTTAAGATAAAAAAGGGCTTTTATGTTAAAATAAAATTAATGGTTAAAACAAATATGTATTATGAAGACAATCAAGATTTATCGCATGACTTCCAGACCTTAACAGTTGAATTGTTAGGTCAGTCAATGCGTTTTAAAACAGATCGTGGTGTCTTTTCAAAAAATGGAATTGATTATGGTTCTCGTGTTTTATTAGAAAACTATCAACCTGAAAGTGCAAAAAGTCTTTTAGATGTTGGGTGTGGTTATGGAACATTAGGGTTAACCTTAGCTAAAAAGTTTGATTTAGGTGTGACAATGGTTGATGTGAATAGTCGGGCACTTGATTTATGCCGTCAAAACGCGATTGACAATGCTGTCAGTAATAGTAAAATTGAACTTTCAAATATTTATGAGTCTGTCAGTGAAAAATATGATGCGATTATCTCAAATCCGCCAATTAGGGCCGGTAAAGAAGTGGTCCATGAAATTTTAGCTGGTGCTTTTGGTCACTTAAATGATGGAGGGCATTTGACGATTGTTATCCAAAAGAAACAGGGTGCCCCGTCTGCTCAAAAGAAAATGGAAGAAGTATTTGGTAATTGTCAGCTTGTAGCCAGAGATAAAGGATACTTTATTTTAAGAAGTTATAAAAATATATAATTATTGATAAGATAAAACGAGGAGGAGCCTATGACCTATCGGATGGTTGATCTCATTCAAAAGAAAAGAGATAGTGGTGAATTTAGCCAAGCTGAAATCGATTGGATGATTGAAAATTATGTCAAAGGAATCGTGCCAGACTATCAAATGTCAGCACTTGCGATGGCAATTTATTTTAAAGGGATGACAACAGTAGAAACTGCTTATCTCACGATGGCAATGGTTCATTCAGGAAAAGAATTTGATTTGACTGATATTTCCGGAATCAAGGTTGATAAACATTCTACTGGTGGAGTGGGCGATAAAGTAACACTTATTTTAGCTCCGCTTGTAGCGTCATTTGGGGTTCCTGTTGCGAAAATGTCTGGTCGTGGGCTTGGACATACGGGAGGAACTTTGGACAAATTGGAGTCAATTCCTGGCTTCAAATTTGAAAAAACGGAAAAAGAATTTATTGATCAGGTCAAAGAAACAGGAATTGCCATAATTGGGCAATCCGATGAACTTGTTAAAGCCGATAAATTACTCTATGCTCTTCGAGATGTCACAGCAACTGTTGATATTATTCCTCTAATTGCTAGTTCTGTCATGTCCAAAAAAATTGCCGCAGGCTCTGACGCCATTCTACTAGATGTAACTGTAGGAGATGGGGCTTTTATGAAGTCAGTTGAAGATGCTCGCCTTCTCGCTCAAACAATGGTTGACCTTGGTAAATCCATAGGACGAGAAACCGTCGCTGTCATCACAAATATGAGTCAGCCTCTTGGTTTTGCTATCGGAAATCGAAATGAAATGACTGAAGCAGTTCATACTCTACAAGGAAAAGCGCCAAAGGAATTCCAAGAATTTATTGCGGTACTTGCCCAAATTATGCTGCAACTTGCGGGACTTGAAAAATCAATTCCTGAAATTTTAGAGCATTTTACTAATGGTTTAGCTTACGGAAAATTTGTTGAAATGGTCAAGGCCCAAGGTGGTGACCCAACTGCCTTTGACTATTTGACAGCTCCTCTTCAAGTAAAATATCAAGTGGAAATTAAAGCAGATAAATCAGGATTTATTAGTGAAGAAAAAGCCTTAGGAATTGGTCTTCTTGCTATGAAATTAGGAGCAGGACGTGCAACTAAGACTGATGATATTGATTTTGAAGCAGGTGTTACTCTGACGAAAAAGGTAGGAGATAAGGTGAGTGCCGGTGAAGTCATTGCTCAGCTTTATTCCAACCGCGAAATTCCTGACGAATTAGTTGCTGAATTTAATGACAGTTTGGTCATTAGTGATCAACAAGTTCATCAAAAAGAAATTCTAGAAATTATCAGATAAGATGAAAAATGATTTAAAAATCCCAACACCTGTTATGGCCCTGCAAGTTATCTTGTCAGCTTTGGCTGGAGCAGCGACCAAATTGTACTTACAAAATTTTGGTTGGCTTATTCAACTTATTGCTTTTATCATTATCTTCGTTGTAGTCTATCTCATCGTTGGAATAATTTACTTAAGATTAAAAAAATAGAAAGAACATAAAATGCAAATTAATAAATATATTGACCATACTATTCTTAAAGCCGATGCTCCAAAATCTAAAGTTCAACAAATAATTGATGAAGCAAAAAAATATGATTTCATGAGCGTTTGTATTAACCCCACATGGGTAAGTTATGCCAGTCAAGAACTTAAAGACTCAGACGTTAAAGTATGTACAGTAATTGGTTTTCCTTTAGGTGCTAATACTTCTGAACTCAAAGCTTTTGAAGCTAAAAACGCTATTGAAAATGGTGCTGATGAAATTGACATGGTCATTAATATTGGCGCAGCCAAATCTAAGGATTGGAATCTTGTTGAGTCAGATATCGCAGCTGTCAACGCAGTAAAAGGTGATAAACTTCTTAAAGTTATCATTGAAACAAGCCTTTTAACTGACGATGAAAAGATTAAAGCTTGCCAAATTGCTAAAGCAGTTGGTGCTGATTTTGTCAAAACTTCAACAGGTTTCTCAACAGGTGGAGCGACTGTTCATGATGTAAAATTAATGCGTCAAACGGTTGGCCCAGATATGGGAGTTAAGGCTTCTGGTGGAGTTCATAATCTTGAAGAAGCAAAAGCAATGATTGATGCTGGTGCAACACGTCTTGGTGTTTCGGCTGGTGTTGCAATTATGGAAGGTCTGACTTCAAATGACAACTACTAAAAAAATGATTGCTGCCGCACGCGAAGCGGCGAGTTTGGCATATGTTCCTTACTCTCATTTTCCTGTAGGAGCAGCTTTTCATACAACTGATGGTCGAATTATCACAGGTTGTAATATTGAAAATGCTAGTTTTGGACTTTCTAATTGTGCTGAACGAACAGCTATTTTTAAAGCAATATCAGAAGGCCTGAAAGATTTTGATGCTCTTTATGTATTCGGAGAAACAGAAGAACCAATTAGCCCTTGTGGTGCTTGTAGACAAGTTATTGCAGAATTTTGTCCAGCAGATATGCCAGTTTTTTTGATTTCTAAAAATGATAATGTAAAAGAAACTTCAGTTGAGGAACTTTTACCATATTCTTTCAAAAATCTTGATTAAAATAAAATTGATATGCTATCAACAGGTAGCATATTAATTTGTAACTAAAGTAAGCGCTTTATCTTTTTTCTTTTAAAAAATGTAAAAATGGTAATTACTGATAAATATGAATAATTCTTAGTAATTGATAGGTTATTTCCGAACATTTAGCGAGAAAAAGGGATATTCAGCTTATTTGGACTTGCAAAAAGGCTAAATATATCTTAAAATAGACTTAAGCTATATTTAGCCAAACAAAACTCGGAGGATACCCTTTCCATGAAAAAACGTGTAATCGCAGTTAGTGCTCTCGCACTTGCATCAGTCGCAGTCCTTGCAGGATGCCGTTCACATGACGCAGCCGGATCAGGTAAAGCAAAAACTGACCTTAAAGCAGCAATCGTCACCGAAATCGGTGGTGTAAACGACCGTTCATTTAACCAATCCGCTTGGGAAGGTCTTCAAAGCTGGGGGAAAGAAAATAACCTGAAAAAAGGTACAGGATACACTTATTTCCAATCTAACTCTGCTTCAGATTATACAACTAACTATAACTCTGCGGAACAACAAGGCTACAAACTTTTGTTTGGTACCGGATTCTCTTTACAAGATGCAACATCAGCTGCAGCAAAAAATAATCCTAAATCTAACTTTGTAATCGTTGACTCAGTCATCAAAGACCAAAAAAATGTGGCATCAGCAACTTTTGCTGATAACGAAAGTGCCTACCTTGCTGGTGTAGCTGCCGCAAAAGCAACTAAGACTAACAAAATTGGTTTCATCGGTGGAATGCAATCAGATGTTATTACACGTTTTGAAAAAGGTTATGAAGCTGGAGCTAAATCTGTAAACCCAGATATTAAAGTTGATGTTCAATATGCGGGATCTTTCTCTGACGCGGCCAAGGGTAAAACAATTGCTGCAGCTATGTACGGTGCTGGTGATGACGTAGTTTATCAATGTGCTGGTGGTGTAGGAACTGGTGTCTTCAGTGAAGCTAAAGCATTGAACTCAACTAAAAATGAGGCTGACAAAGTTTGGGTTATCGGTGTTGACCAAGACCAAGAATATCTTGGAAAATACAAATCTAAAGACGGTAAAGATTCTAACTTTGTACTTGTATCAACAATCAAAGAAGTTGGTAATGTTGTAAAAGATATCGCTGACAAGACTAAAGATGGTAAATTCCCTGGTGGAACAATCGTTACTTATGACCTTAAAAATGGTGGGGTTAACTTAGGACTTGACAGTGCAAATTCAGAAATCAAAGATGCAGTTGCTAAAGCAAAAGCAGATATTATTGATGGAAAAATCACTGTTCCTTCAAAATAATTGAATACTGATAAAAGATAAAATAGAGTTAGTTATATTAACTAATTCTTTTTTTATAAATTAAAAGCTAATAGAAGATAAGATTTGCGATTATTTTAAATGTTCTTTATTTGTAAGTCATATGAACTGTGATATAATGGTAGACAGATATTAAAGTGGTATATATTGTTATTATTTAGTTAGGGGGAACTATGGCAAGAAAATCAGTACCGAATTATGTAAAAATACATGATGCCTTAAAAGATGAAGTTGAAAAAGGCATCTGGAAAATTGGACAACGTCTTCCAAGCGAACGTGATTTGGCCGACCGTTTTACTGTCAGTCGAATGACAGCAAGACAAGCGGTAACAGCTTTGGTTGATGAAGGAATTCTTGACCGTCGTGTGGGTTCTGGAACTTATGTTGCTAGCCGACGTGTTCGCGAAAAAATGCGTGGAACAACTTCCTTTACAGAAATTATCAGCTCACAAGGTAAAGTTCCTTCAACAGAAGTTTTGAGTTATATTAGAACGGCGCCAAATGAGGTTGAATGTGAAAAACTAAATATCACCAAAAAGGATTCCATCATCCGAATGGAGCGGATTCGTTATGCGGATAATGTTCCAATTTGTTATGAAGTGGCAAGCATTCCTTTCAAATTGGTCAAATCTTTTGATAAAAAAGAAATTACTAGTAACTTCTTTAAAACTTTAGAAAGTCACGGACATGTGATTGGTCGTAGTGAACAGATTGTTTCAGCTAAAAGAGTCAGTACAGAGGTTTCAGAGTATTTAAAAACAAGAGTTGGAGCTGCTATTCTTGGTTTAACTCAGGTTTCTTATTTAACAGATGGTACAGCTTTTGAATATGTCTTATCTCAATATGTTGGTGACCGTTTTGAATTTTATTTGGAAAGATAAAAAGGACTTAGTGAAGTCCTTTTTTTGCTTGCCGACGATATTTGTACTGACGAAGTTGAAAATGAATCCAACATCCTATACAAAAACCACTTAAAGCAATAGAAGCGGCTAGAAAAACAAAAGCTGCAAAGATTATTGCTAAGATAGGATGATTAGTGATTGAGGAAATCAAACTAGCACTTAATAGAACAGTAGCGATAATCTGATTGAAGCGAAGGTCTGATTTATCTTCGAGCACGTATTCTGAAGTTTTCTTTTTTAGAAATCTTTTGGCGATTAATATAATAAAATTTCTCTCGAAAAGAATGCCAGATAGTCCAGCGAGAATAGGAAGTAGGAGAATCCAATAGAAGTGAGTGACAACTGCCAAAATAACACTGAGAACAATAAAAGTTTGATTAGTACGAACGAGTGGGCGAGGAATGCCCTGAAATGTATATTTAGCTATAAAAACTCTCCAATCTTGATAAATTGATTTTATCTTAATTGGAGAGTTTTGGTTATAAGATTTTTTTAATTTGATAAGTAAATTTGTTGAAGGCTTCGATTAAAGATTGACGGTGAAAGTTGTCCCTTTTCCAAGAATGGATACAACGTCAATTGTTCCGTGAAGCTCTTGAACATTTTTCTCAACGATAGCAAGTCCTAAGCCTGTTCCACTAACTTCTGCACGACTTTCATCAACCCGGTAGAAGCGGTCGAAAATTCGCTCTTTTTGAATTTCACTAAGACCAGGACCATTGTCAGTTACACTGAAGATAACTTTATTTTGTTCAAGATGTAAGCTGACAAAAATTTGTCCATTTGCTGGAGTGTATTTAATTGCATTTTCAATCAAATTCTCAAAAATGCTGTGAACCATTGGTTCGTTGGTTTTAAAAGTGATTTCTTCAATTTGGGATTCTAAATGAAGTGATTTTTCATTAATTTGTGGTCCTGAGCTTTGGAGAATATTTTGTATCAAAGTTGTAAGATTAATTTTCTTTTTATCAATTCGATGATTTTGTTTGGTCAAAAGCAGTGTATCCTGAACTAAATTCATCAGGCGTGAACTTTCTTTATTGATAATAGATGCGAAATTTTTTGTGTCAGAACTTGAAATTGAATCTGTTTCCAGAAGTTCAGCGAAGCCTTTGATAGAAGTAAGGGGAGTTTTTAATTCATGAGAAACGTTAGCAATAAAAGCATTGTGGGCATCCACTGTTCGACGATAAGAGCTAACATCCATCATAGTCACCATAAATCGACTGTCCAAATCAGGTAAAGGAGTGATACGGACTTGATAATAAGCCCCAAGTTTTTCAAAATAGAAAAGTTTTTCTTGAATATCAGGATGTAAAATTTTATCAACAAGAAAATTTAAGAAATCAGCATAGGGGCTGAAAATATCTAGATTTTCAGTATCTGAAAATTCATTTTTGAAAGAAGCATTGGTCCGACGAATTTTTCCTTTATTATTATAAATGAAAATCGGAAATTGGAAAAATTCAATAAATTCGTAGAGATTTTCTTTCTTTTCAGTATGAGAGAGCGCTTGTTTCTGAATTTTTTCGCCCAATTTATTGAGCTCAGTTGTAATTTTATCGTCGTTCTCATTCATCAAATAGCTTTGAGTCAATGGGCTGCGCTCGATATTTTTAATTTTAGCAACGGTATTTTCTCGAAAAACATAAGCTCTCTGAGCAGAACGTAAAACTTGGATGGCGACAGCCAAGTAAAATAAAATTGCAAAAATGATAATGGCAAAATCTGTAAAGAAAGTAGAGGTACGATTTTCTGTAACCTTTAGATAACCGTTAATTTGACCCTCGCTAAATATGGGACTGGTCACGGTTATTTCTTGAGAATCTAAACTACGTGCGTAAGTCGCACCCTTTTTAATTTTTTTAGTATCCGAATTTACTGTATTCTTTGGAAGATGTTCAAAATTATCTGGCAGAGGATTATCAGGATGTTTTTCTAAAAAGAGTTGTATTTTATCTATTGTTTTTAATACTCGATTTGTATCATTTTCTAAGATATTTTGGTTCGATAGAATCACCAGACTTAAGGTCGCAATAATATATAGGACCGTCATAAGCATGATGTGTTTAAGTTTCATTTTCTTCAAAATAGTATCCGAATCCTCGTTTTGTTTTGATATAATGATTATTTAATTTTTTACGAATTTTAGAAATGAGCACATCAATGGTGCGGGTTTCAGCAGTGTCTGAAATTCCCCAAAAATGTTGCAGGAGTTCTTCACGACTGACAATTTTTCCCTCTCTTTTAGCTAAGAGTTCAAGGATTTCAAATTCTCGTTTGGTTAAATCTAAAACTTTTTCGTCAAAAGTGACTTCTTTTTTTATAAAATCAATGACCAATCTGTCAGTAACTAATGATGAAGGTCTTTCATCTAAAGCTTCACTGACAGTTTCGGATGGTGCTTGGTTATACATTTGATTTCTGCGAATGAGCGCATCGGCTCTGACAATGATTTCTTTCATTGGAGTCGTTTTATCTAAATACTCATCAGAACCTGCTGACAGCCCTGTCAGTTTCATTTCATCATCATCTCGAGCAGTTAAAATTAAAATTGGTGTAAAATTATCTTCTTTACGAAGTTTTTGGGTGACTTCAATTCCGGAATATTCGGGCATCATTAAATCAAGTAGAAGTAAATCAAAGGGATTTTTACGAGCTTTGTCATAAGCTTTTTTCCCGTCTGATACAATAGTTACTTCGTAATCATTTTGCCGAAAATTATAAGATAAAAGGGTCAAAATTGCCCGATCATCATCAGCAATTAAAATTTTTTTCATACTTTTAATTATAACGAAAACAGGGAGTTTTGTATAGAATAAATTATTATTTTTAGCTAAAAAAATAATGGATACTTAGACTTTGATAAAGATAAAAAAATTACATTTTATTATTTTAAATCATCAATTAGAAAATAATGAATAAACATAAAAAATGATATAAATTTTGTTATAATAGAGCTTATGGAAATCGAAAAAACGAATCGAATGAATACTCTTTTTGAGTTTTATGCGACACTCTTGACTGATAAACAAATGAATTACATTGAACTTTATTATGCCGATGATTATAGTTTGGCAGAGATTGCTGAAGAATTTAATATCAGTCGTCAAGCTGTTTATGACAATATCAAGAGAACAGAAAAAGTACTTGAAAGCTACGAAGAAAAATTACACCTTTTTAGTAATTATGTGGTTCGTAATCAATTGTTAGAAGAGCTAATGAAAAAATATTCAACTGACCAATATTTAATCACTAAACTACAAGAAATTCAACAAATTGATGAAGAAGAGTTTTAAAGAATTTACTGACAGAAATTTTTTTATTACTGACAGCTTTGAATCAAATGATAAAGGAATCTGTCAGCTCACCTTTCTCATATAAAATACATACTTTAATGAAATTTTACTGACAGAAAAGTTAAAATATGCTATAATTAGACTTCAAGGTTCAAAGAATTACTGACAGAATAATCAGTAGGTATCTCCTTAAATTTGGGGGCGTTACGGATTCGACAGGCATTGTCGCGCATGAACTGCAACTGCTGAGGGATCAGGATAATCATCCGCAGATAAATATAACTGCTAAAAATAATACACAAACTTACGCAATGGCAGCCTAAACAGCACCATGCGTGCCTGATTTTTGCTCTCTGATGGCAATTTGACGGCCTAAACTTTTAGTCAGATACGTTGTTGTGGAGGCTTGACGCAGCAAAAGAGATTTAAAGCCCCGCAAAATGTCGCTGTTTGAGACTGGCTTTGGCATTTTGTTAAATTTGAGAAAGTCCTATGGTTGTAGACGTTGATGTAGCAAGGTGTTTGGACAGGGGTTCGACTCCCCTCGCCTCCATTGAATGGATTTTATAGAATCCAATAGTATTAGAAATCGCTCAATAGAGCGGTTTTTGTTTCTTGGAAATAGTTGTAGATAGTTAAAATACAAAAAAAGGTAGACCCAAAAGCAGACCCAAAAAAATATAAAAAACTAGCTATTTTTAGCTAGTTAAAAGTCGATGTATGCAGAGAATTTATCTCCGATATTATTTTTAGTGAATTCTGTGATATGCTTATAAACATTAATAGTAGTTTTTTAATCAGAATATCCTAATCTATATTAAACTTGTTTAAAAGTCATACCTGAATCAAAAAGTAAGCTAGCATGAATGTGACTAAATGCATCAATTCTGATAGGTTCAATGTTTTTTTCTTTGAATATCTTAAACCGAAATTTGATGAATTAAAACAAATGGAAAAGATTACTTTAAAAGTAACGAGTATAGTTTTTATCGTGATATTATTTTGGTTCTTATAAAAAAAATCTATAAAGAATTTATTCAAAAGAAATTCTTTCAGAAATACTTCCAAGCACCACCTGTGGTGCTTTTTATGTACGGCTTTTGAGTTTTTGTATTGGTTTGGTTACGAAATGGGTTTGTTTTTGTAATGCTTAGCTTAAAGTGATATACTCTAATCGTTGAATTCTTAAAGGACTCACAATATTTTTGAGGATTCTTGTTTTATTTATATATAAATGTGATGTCTAGGAGGATATTATGAAAAAAATAGGTTTAGTAATTTTAGCAGCAATGGCATTTATAATGGGAGGGGTTATTAATGCACACCAAGTTTCTGCAGATACAGATCCACTTCACGAAAGATTATATAGAGTTTATAATCCAAATTCAGGTGAACATTTACTTACACCTGCTGGTTGGGAGGTTCTAACTTTAGAAAAAGCGGGATGGAAATCTGAAGGAGTCGCATTTTATATCCCATTAACTGAACCTCCATACTCAGGATATCCAGTTGTGCAACGTTTATATAACCCGAATGCAGGTGACCACCATTATACAACAAGTGATTTTGAAGCTGCTAGCCTTCTTTCTATTGGGTGGAATAATGATGGAACAGCATTTAGATTCCCAGTTGCTAAAGCGAATACTGGAGTCCCTGTTTATCGTCTTTATAATCCAAATGCAAAAGTAGGTTTGCATCACTTTACAATGAGCTCTTTTGAAAGAGATTCTTTGATAAAAGCCGGCTGGAAAAATGAAGGAATAGCATTTAACGCTTATACTAAATAAAAAAAATTATTAAAAATAACCCTGACTTCGGTCAGGGTTTTATTTTATTTTTTTTATAACAATGTGGCGAAAGCAATAACTAATATTCAAATGATTGTGCAAGTTAAGTTATCTAGCGATTTATTAGATATCATCGTGTAAACAAAAAGTACGAGAATAATTGGGCTTATACTTGCTATAATCAAATATAGCTGCTGTACTTCACCAATATTTCTGTGCAGTTTATTCCGTGTTACCTATGAAATACACTAATTCATATTAAAACAACAATAAATAAGTAAAAATGAACAGATAAAATTATACCTACAAAGTTTGATTTAATCTAAATAAAATTAAAATTCTGAATATAATGTCAGTCATCTGCTGCCATTTTTATTTTTATAATCGACCATTTTACTTGAAAATATCTATACAACTTCATATAATTGAATTATCTATACACCAATTTCTGTCTTATAAAGTAATTTATTCTATAAGATATTTCAGTGTGTAGCAAGACGTTTAAATTAATTAGACGTCTTTTTATTATTCATTAAGAAAAGAAGTGTGTAATGAATTTATTCCAGTCGCCTATCACTTTAGACGCTTTTTTATAAAAAAACCGCTAGAATTTTAAAAACTAGTGGAATTGATGTGTACCAGATCTTTTAAGTTAAAAATAAATCATGATTTCTATATTTTAGAATGGTACATTATAATTCTATCAATTTTAGCTTAAACGAATAATAAGTTTTATAAAATTAGTATGATATGATACATCTTCTTAGACACTATTTCTAATTTATTGATTGAGATTTTTTAAGCATTGTAATTACAAAATAATTGGAATTATAAGAAGGATAGGGAAATTCAAATACTAGTCATCAAAATATAAATTTAGTTCACAATATATTGATGAAGAAAATAAAAAACCTCTACTAGACAACAAAATAGTAGAAGAAATTATTTCAAAATTGGCCGGATTCTGATTATAAAAAGATAATGTGTAAATAGCAAATATAGTCAATAAAATAGTTTTCTTTGGCCATGATTATTATAACACTAGATAAAATATTTTTTCGTTAACAAAAGCTAACAAAAAAACTTAAACTTACTAAGAATGAGAGGCCAGTAAATGAGTAACAATAAAACTAACTCGACTAGCTTTATTAAACTAAAAAATATTTTAGCACTAATATTATTACCTATTATTACCTATTATTACCTATTATTACCTATTATTAACTAATAATAGCATTCCTTACGCTCATAATTTGATATTAGGGTTCCACAGTGAACGAATGATAAACTTAAAATAAAAAATTATCTCGATTAGTAAAAACTGGTTCATGGGAAAAGCTGATATGATAGAAGAGGAGCCTAAGAATTTGATAGTAAAAATCTACAGAGTATTAGATAAATATATTAAAAACTCCTCATTACAATAAGGAGTTTTATTTTTTTTGAATTAAATATATCTTTAATCACAAAATTTAGAAGTAGCTATTTTATGCTGGAAAATTATTTACTGCATATTGAGCTTCTTTAGCCGTAAATTTTCGCCAGCTGCAGAATATTAGCTAAAGGTTTACCGATTGAAAATAGGAGGTCAAAAGATTTTTATGTACAGATAAAATTTCTTTGTATTGTATTGGGTGCCTAATTGGTTTGTTTTTGTAACAATAGATAAAAACGATATACTTTATTAATCAATGGAGGATTACCCAAGCCTGGCTGAAGGGAACGGTCTTGAAAACCGTCAGGCATGTAAAGGCGTGCGTGGGTTCGAATCCCACATCCTCCTTAGACAGCCAATGTATATTGGTTATCTTATCCATCATCTTCCTATATGAAGATTTCTTTAAATGGCCCGCCAATGGTGGGTTTTTCATGTTATTATTGCCCCTCGCCTTCTCATCGTTGAAAGATGGAATAGTCAACTGTCAACTAAGAGAAAAAATATAAATTATTATATAATATGTTAATAAAAATAAGTGGAGTATTATTATGAAAAAAGTATATTTTCTTTGTACAGGTAACTCTTGTCGTTCTCAAATTGCCGAAGGTTATGGGCATAAAAATTTGGAAGGGTGGGAGGTTCGGTCCGCAGAGATAGAAATGCATGGTTTAAATCCCCGTGCAGTTAAAGTAATGGCAGAAGAGGGAATAGATATTTCTTCTCAGAAATCTGAGCTAATTGATTTAGATTATTTTAATGAATGTGATTTGATAATTACTTTATGTGGAGATGCTCTTGATAAATGTCCGATGATTCCTAAAGGAGTTAATCACGAACACTGGGACTTACAAGACCCTGCTTGTGCGATAGGGTCAGAAACAGAAATTTTGGCTGAGTTTAGAAAAACAAGAGATTTAATAAAAGAAAAAGTTAAAATGATTGAAAAATGATTTATTTTATCTATTAAAAAGGAGTAAAAATGAAGTATAAAATCGGACAATTAGTAAATTTACCAGAAACAAGATATAAAGGAATTATCGGTACAGTAATCGCTGAAAACAAAGCAGGAATCTTAGTTAGGTTTAACGGAAGTCAACAATTGTATTTTAAAGAAGAAGAACTTAAAGCATATAAAAAATAAATAAGTTTTAACTGATTTCGGTCAGTTTTTTATTTTCATTTATTATATAATGTTTATCGCTTTCATTTTGTTAGTGATAGTATTATAATAAAATTATAAGAATAGGTGGAGGTATTATTATGGCGAAACAGTATAAAAAAATATTAGTTCCTGTCGATGGTTCTGACCAAGCTTATAATGCGGTTCGAGAAGGAGTAATGTTAGCGCAATGGTCTGAAGCGGAGTTAATTGTATTGACCGTTAAAGATTTAGTGCGATATTATGGCATTGCTAACTATGGTATTGTTGAGACTCCAGGATTGGATAAGTTGGCAAATGATATTTTACTCAAAGTAGGCTCTATTATTCCAGCAGAATCTAAATTTAAAACGCAAATTTTATCGGGTTCTCCAAAACGAGAAATTGTTCAATATGCTAAGGAAAACGATATTGATTTAATTGTCATGGGGGCAACAGGAGCAGGAGCGTTTGATAGATTACTTGCAGGATCTACGACGAATTATGTTGTCAATCATGCACCTTGTGGTGTAACTATCGTTCAAGGATAAGAATCAGTTTATAATAAAAAGACCTATCATTAGTGATAGGTCTTTTTATTTTTTATATCTAATTTATACTGATATAATCTAGTTGAGGAGAAATTTATGATATCACTTATTTTAATAATTATTGTAGGAATAGAGCATTTATTGTTTGGATTTATTGAGATGTTTGGAGGAATAAAGTTACAAGCTGACGCTTTTGGTTTTGATGAATCTGAATTAAAAAATAAGACATTACAGGTTGCGCTCTCCAACCAAGGGATTTATAACCTTGGTTTTGGTTTGATGATTATAGTACTAGCCATAATGAATGCAACTACTATCGTTTTTATTATTGCGATGCTTTTTGTCATCTTAATTGGAATCTATGGTGCTTTGACAGTGACGAAAAAAATATTATTTGTTCAAGCTTTACCGGCACTTGTAACTTTAATAGTTCTTTTGCTATCGCTTTGAACCTAAAATTAACTTCTTTAAGGATAAAAAACGCTGCGATTAGCGTTTTTTTATTTCAAATTTATTTAGTGGTTTAGTAAGTGACCAATAATAAATAAAATCCAGATATGAATTGGATAAAAACCATAGAAAAAATATTTTTCAAAGGTTGAAGAGCGACCACCCTTTTTGCCATTGTATAGGTAAATAAAAGGAAGAACGGTGATGATTAGGAATTCTGGGTTAAGAGAAATACTTTGCCAAAGTGACATGGAAGTGTCAAAAGAAAAGGCCTGTAGAAGAAATAAGATTGATAAAAGTAGTGTACCAATATAAAGAATCCAATCTTTTCCACTTTTACGTGATGCGTACATTAAATATGGAAGGATTAGAGCAACTAAACTTGCTTCTGTAAATATTGAAAGAGCTGAAACGAAAATGAGCGGAAAAATCAGCAATATTTTCTTCTTTTCTATAATAGTATCAAGGAGCCATACAGCACCAAAACCACAGGCTAAACTCAGAAAGATATTTGGATTAAGGATGGTAAAAAAGCTTATGGAGACATTCATGAGATAATGTATGACTAAATTTCCGAGAGCCATGACTGCTCCAGCAACTAGAAGGCGTGTTAGATATTTTTTTCGACTTCGGGTATAAAAGAACCCTTCAATCATTAGAAAAAAGAAGAGAGGAGAGACGAATCGGGATGCCATATCTAAGATAGAAAAATCGGGTATCCCAGGAAGTCCTAGAAGAACTTCTAGGTAAATATGGTCAAGTAGCATGAAGATGATTGCTATTATTTTAAGTTGATAGCCAGATAAACCAAAACGTTGTTTCAAAAAAGTACCTCACAAAAATATATTTTACTTATCTATTTTAATATGGAAAATAGAAGGTATAACTTACGTTTATGTAAGGTCTGTTTTGAGGAAATACTCATTTATATTTCAGAAATAAATTGTTTGGAGTCAAGAAATCTATAAATCGCAAAACGGTAATAAAAAAAGCGTTGTTTAGACGCTTAATCAAAATTGCTATGTCTTCCCCAATTTATTGCCATTAAAATAGTCACTATTGGCAGAGCGTACAACCAAACAAGTGATATCAGAGCTCCAGGTAGTAAAAAGACTAGAAAGATTTTAATTCTTTCCAGATTTCTCTTTCGAAGAGTAGCACTCCCATTGTATTGTTTATAAATTATTTGACCGCAAATTGCAAGTCCAAGTTAGCCAGCCAAGCTCATCTCATATGAACTCTT
>ENA-UOZQ01000047-UOZQ01000047.1-food-metagenome-genome-assembly--contig:-NODE-47-length-48843-cov-9.263958_pt1 | contig 48843 bp, 77 predicted proteins | sample MGYA00249876_ERZ772739 | MGnify/ENA primary metagenome ERZ772739 (study PRJEB29005, sample SAMN08379460) | food metagenome | isolation source: cheese spiked with Escherichia coli O103 | study: EMG produced... | reverse complement strand
TCATCGACAATTAATACATTTATCACGCGATATTCCTCTCGCTATCCCAGGGGATGTGAACAAAAAATTGGGTAAAGACGCCAGGCTCAGACTCCACGGAGATCTCTCCGCCCAGGTTCTGAATCTGCTGGCGAGCAAGGAACAGCCCAACGCCGCGGTTTTCACCTTTCGTTGAGAAGCCCTTAGTAAAAATAGCCTCCAGCTGAGTGGGATCAATGCCGGGGCCATCGTCGCTGACTTCGCAACTGAGCCAGCCATTCTGATAATGCAGCAGCAGGCCGATCTCGCCTTCCTGCTGTCCTTCCATCGCGTCGAGCGCGTTTTCAATCAGGTTACCCAGCGCGGTGATCAACACCGCGACCTGCTCTTCGCTGGCGGTATCCGGTATCTGGCTTTCGTCCGCCAGCGTCAGGGTGACGCCCGCCTCTTTTGCCCGGTTGATTTTACCCAGCAGGAACCCGGCAATGACCGGCGATTTTACCTTGCTCTGGATCGTACCGATATCCGTCTGGTAATTATGCGCCGTCTGGATGATGTACTCCTCCAGCTTGTCGTAGCGCTTCATATGCAGCAGGCCAAGGATCACATGCAGTTTATTCATAAACTCGTGCGTGTGGCTGCGCAGGGCATCGACGTAGTTGACCATGCCATCAATGCGCTGCATCAGCTGGCTGATTTCCGTTTTATCGCGGAAGGTGGCGATCGCCCCGATGACCTGCTCCTGGCTTTTGACCGGCACCATGTTGCACAGCAACAACCGACCGTTACAGCTGATCTCCTGATCCTGGCGCGCGACGCCGGTTTTTGAAATCTCACGCAGGCTGGCTAAAAGTGGTGCGCTGGCGTTTTCCGTTTGCTTGCCGGAGGGCAGGAGTAAAATTTCTCTGGCGGTGTGGTTGATCATCGTCACGCGCCCGTGAATATCGACGGCCAGTACGCCTTCGCGAAGCGACTGCAGCATTGCCTGACGTTGTTCGAAAAGGGCGGATATCTCGTAGGGTTCGAGGCCGAACAGAATGCGCTTCAGCACCCGCACCAGGCCCCAAATCGCCATCGAACTCATAAAGATACTGAATAATATCGTCCAGAGCGCATTCAGCCGCCCGCGGGCAATCTGGTCTTCCACCTTTTTGAGGGAGATACCGACCACCACCACCCCGATCTGATCGTGCTGGCTGTCATAAACCGGGGTAAAGACGCGAAGCGCTTCGGCGAGGGCGCCCCGGTTAACCGAGACGTTCTCTTTACCTTCCAGGGCGGGTTCCAGATCGTTGCCAATAAAATGCAGGCCAATCAGTGCTTCGTTTGGGTGCGAGTAGCGAATACCGCGCATGTCGGTCACCACGGTGAGCAGCAGATCGTTACGTTGGGTGACCGCTTTGGCGATGGGCTGAATGATGTCGGCCTGCGGGGACTGCATCAGGCCTCGCTGGATCTCCGGGCTGTCGGCCAGCGTGCGGGCGATACCCAGTGCGGTGTCTTTGACATCATCGCGGGTGGCCCGGGTGATCTGAACGGAGTAGAGCGCAAAGACCAGAAGCAGCACAGAGGCAATAATCGCGCATACCATCAACGTGACCAGCGTGTTCAGTTTCATGGGGCGCTTGCGCGTCAGAAGGAAAGGCTGCAAATCGCTCATCAATACTCCGCGATGATTAACAAAGGGGTAATTATCGCTGATGACGCGCGTTTCTTAAAGCCATGTAAAGGCGTGGATTTGGTCCTCTTTTCGTGACCCTCCTCGCAGGTCATCCATATAAAACACTTTATAGTGTGTGGGTACTCATAATAAGGAGGCTGTTTATGAGCATTATGCTTACCGGTTCGGTCAAGGAAAGACGGCACGCCAGCACGATGAATATTGATAGATTGTCCACGCTGGACATGCTGAAGGTCATTCACCAGGAAGATGCACTCATTTCCGCTGCAATATCCCCCTGTTTAACGACGATCGCCCGCGTGGTGGATAACGCCGCGGCGACGCTTAGTCACGGGGGCCGTCTGGTCATTGTCGGGGCGGGGCCGTCTGGCCGTGTCGCACAACAGGCTGCCGATGAATATGCGCCGGGCAAAACCCCTGTGATTGCCGTGACGGCACAGGAAGGGGAAGGGAGCTACGAGCGTGGCGTTGCCGATCTGCAGGCCATTAAGTTTGGTGAACACGATATGATGCTGGCGGTCACCGTTAGCGGAAAAACGCCGTGGGTCTGGGGTGCAATGCGCCATGCATGGTCGCTGGGCTCTATGGTCGCCATCATTACCGGTGATGCACAAAGTGAAGCGGCGCAGCTGGCAAGCATGGTGATTGCCCCGGCGCTGGGGGCTGATGTGGTGGCAGGCTTTAGCAATACCAAAGCGGGTATTGCGCAAAAAATGATCCTCTCGATGGTCACCACGGGGCTGGCCGTGCGGACCGGGCGCGTTTACAGCAACCTGCGGGTGGATCTGGAGGCACGCAATACCAAATGGGCCGAACGACAAATTGCCATTGTGATGGAGGCGGGGGGCTGCACCCGGGCGCAGGCAAAAGCCGCGCTGGAGAGCTGTAACCATAACTGTAAAACGGCAGTCCTGATGGTACTGACCGGGCTGGATGCATGGAAAGCCCACGAACTGCTGGCGCAGAATAACGGGTTTATTCGCGTGGCGTTGCAGGAAGCGCCGTAAATTCGGCTCTTATAAATGAAAAAAAGCCCGCGAGTGCGGGCTTTAGTATTTTTGGGGAATTAGAACTGGTAGGTCATGCCTACGCCAACGATGTCGTCGGTAGAGATACCGTACTCATCATACAGCGCTTCATCCTGATCCAGCATGTTGATTTTGTAATCAACATAGGTGGAGAAGTTTTTGTTGAAGCTGTAAGTCATGCCCAGGTCAATGTAGTTAACCAGATCCTGGTTGAAGCCCTGACCATCCAGGTCTTTACCTTTTGAGTAAACCCATGCCAGGGAAGGACGCAGACCAAAGTCGAACTGGTACTGTGCAACCGCTTCAAAGTTTTGAGTCTGGTTTGCGACACCAACGTCACCGAATGGCGTCATGTTGCGGGTTTCCGCATACATCATCGCCAGGTAGATGCTGTTTGCATCGTATTTCGCGCCAACAGTCCAGGCTTCGGCTTTTTCGCCATCCGCAAACCCGACACCTTCAAAGCGTTTGCCGTTTGCAACCTGCTCATTGGTACGGTCAGAAGACGAGTACGCCGCACCCAGGCTCAGGCCGGACAGGTCGCCAGAGAAATCATAGGAGGTAGACATACCGAAGCCGTCACCGTTCTGGAAACGTACTTTGCTATGACCGTTTTTGGTGCCTTCCTGATCTTCATTCGCGTTAGCACCTTCATTCGCACCCTGATACTGCAGCGCGAAATTCAGACCTTCAACGAGACCGAAGAAATCACTATTACGGTAGGTTGCCAGACCGTTAGCACGGCCGTTCATGAAGTTGTCGGTCCAGGTGTAAGAATCACCGCCGAATACTGGCAGCATATCGGTCCAGGCTTCAACGTCATACACCACGCCATAATTACGGCCATAGTCAAATGAACCGTATTCGCCATATTTCAGGCCAGCGTACGCCAGACGGTTGAAAGAGTTACCACCTGCGTTTTCAGTATCGTTGGCGTAGGTTTTATATTCCCATTGGCCGTAACCCGTCAGCTCATTAGTAATCTGAGTTTCGCCTTTGAAACCCACCTGTACATAGGTTTCATCGCCGTCGTCACCAGGGTTGTCAGAGAAGGTATGACGCGCATCAACTTTGCCATACAGGTCAACTTTGTTGCCGTTTTTATTATAGATTTCAGCCGCATTTGCTGCGCCAGCCATTAATAATGCGGGTACCAGGATTGCCAGAACTTTTCTTTTCATTATATATTCCCTTTAAAGATAATTTATATGAATATATGTAATCACCCTCCGTAATTACGATTTTGATACTATTCTATGGATTGTTATTTTGGTTCAAAAATAAATGTAATTAAATCGGTAAAAATATTGCAAAATATTTCTAAAGCTCTCATTATTTTTCATGTGAATTAATGGACTGAATACATTGCGCATAATTATTATTAAGTATTTCTCATTTCTATTTTTTAAATCATTTAATTCGGCTGTGTTATAATCCACAGCCTGTTTTCGTCACAGGATAGAATGATGGAACTCGTACAGTGGCAGCAGCGTTTTGAATCCTGGCTTGATGAACATCACGCCAGCGAAGACAGTGCGCATGATATTTCGCACTTCCGACGCGTCTGGATGACGGCCCGCAAAATAATGATTCATCATCAGGCCGATCCGCTGGTGGTTCTGACCGCCTGCTATTTTCACGACATCGTTAGCCTGCCGAAAAATCATCCTGAACGCAGTCAGTCATCGCGTCTGGCGGCGCGCAAAACGCGGGACATTCTGCACCGCGATTTCCCGGACTTTCCGCCGGATCGCTTTGCCGGCGTGGAGCACGCCATCGAGGCGCACAGTTTCAGCGCGGGTATTGCGCCGCAAAGTATCGAGGCCAAAATTGTCCAGGATGCCGATCGTCTCGAAGCGCTGGGCGCGATTGGCCTGGCGCGCGTGTTTGCCGTCTCGGGTGGGCTGGGCGTGGCACTGTTTGACGCGGAAGATCCCTTTGCCGATGCGCGCCCGCTGGATGACCGGGCATTTGCCCTCGATCATTTTCAGACTAAGCTGCTGCGCTTGCCTGATACAATGCAAACCGACGTCGGGCGCGAGCTCGCGCAACATAACGCCGATTTTCTCGTTCACTTTATGGCGAAACTCAGTGCCGAATTACAGGGCGACTGCATCGGGCTGGATAGCCAGATTCAGCACCGCTTCTGTCGCAGTTTGCCCAACTGAACTGTGGTAATCTGTTCCCAGTCTTTATTCTCCGGTTAAAAGAATGCAGGAAAATCGATCAGTGACAGGGCCCGCGCCAGAGCAGGCTGAGAAATCAACGGCAACGGTGCAGGCATTACTGCGCCAGCTGCTGGATATTTATGATGTCAAAACGCTGGCGAACCAGCTGATAGCGCACGGTGAGAGCCACTGGAGCCCGGCCATCCTTAAGCGACTGCTGACCAGCGAGCGGGCAGGGCGCCGCCTGAGCGACGGTGAGTTTCGTTATCTGCAAAACCTGCTTCCGCGTCCGTCTGCCGCGCACCCGGACTATGCATTCCGCTTTATCGATCTGTTCGCCGGTATCGGTGGGATCCGGCACGGTTTTGAAGCCATCGGCGGTCAGTGCGTGTTTACCAGCGAGTGGAACAAACATGCGGTACGCACCTATAAAGCGAACTGGTACTGCGATCCGCACGAACATCACTTCAACGCCGATATCCGTGATGTCACCCTGAGCCATAAAAGCGGCGTCACGGATGAACAGGCCGCCGGGCATATTCGTCAGACGATCCCGGCGCACGACGTGCTGCTGGCTGGCTTCCCCTGCCAGCCTTTCTCGCTGGCCGGCGTATCGAAAAAGAATGCCCTCGGTCGCGCCCACGGTTTCGCCTGCGATACGCAGGGAACGCTGTTTTTTGATGTGGCCCGCATCATTGACGCCCGCCGTCCGGCCATTTTTGTGCTGGAAAACGTCAAAAACTTAAAGAGCCATGACGGCGGAAAAACCTTCCGCATTATTATGCAGACCCTGGATGAGCTGGGTTACGACGTGGCCGATTCTGAGGATATGGGCGCGGATGACCCAAAAATCATTGACGGGAAACATTTCCTGCCCCAGCATCGCGAGCGCATTGTGCTGGTCGGCTTCCGCCGCGATCTCAATCTGAAGGGAGATTTTACCCTGCGGGATATCCCGTCTCTGTATCCCGAGCGTCGTCCAACCGTCGCCGACCTGCTGGAGCCTGTGGTCGACGCGAAATTTATCCTTACGCCCGTTCTGTGGAAATACCTCTACCGCTATGCCAAAAAGCATCAGGCAAAAGGCAACGGCTTTGGATTTGGCATGGTTAATCCTCACGATCCGCACAGCGTGACCCGCACCTTGTCCGCCCGTTATTATAAAGACGGCGCGGAAATCCTGATCGACAGAGGCTGGGATAAAGCGCTGGGCGAGAGGGATTTCGACGATCCGCAAAACCAGCTCCACCGTCCACGACGCCTCACGCCACGGGAATGTGCCCGGCTGATGGGCTTTGAAACGCCCCAAGGCTACAGTTTCCGTATTCCGGTGTCGGACACTCAGGCATACCGTCAGTTTGGTAACTCGGTGGTGGTGCCCGCGTTTGCGGCGGTGGCAAAACTGCTGGCCTCACGTATCCGGCAGGCGGTGGCACTCCGCCAGAGTGAGGCCGTCAATGACGGACGTTCACGATAAGGCAACGCGCAGCAAAAACATGCGTGCCATCGGCACGCGTGATACCGCCATTGAAAAGCGTCTGGCCGGATTATTGACGCAGGCGGGGTTTGATTTCCGCGTGCAGGATGCCGCGCTGGCGGGGCGACCGGATTTCGTCATCGACGCGTATCAGTGCATTATCTTTACCCACGGCTGTTTCTGGCATCATCACGACTGTTACCTGTTTAAAGTTCCGGCAACGCGCACCGATTTCTGGCTGGAGAAGATTGGCAAGAACGTTGCGCGCGACGCGCGGGATCTCACCACGCTTATCGCGCAGGGCTGGCGCGTGCTGATCGTCTGGGAGTGTGCGCTGAGAGGGCGGCGAAAACTGAACGATGCCGATCTGCGCGAACGGCTGGAAGAGTGGATCTGCGGCGGCGGACACACCGCGCAGATCGACACACAGGGGATCCACGCGCTTACGGTTTCTCCACCCCGCAAGGCGTAATCACGGGCTTCGCTGGCAGTAAATATTTGCCCAGCGTGACCAGCACGACGGCAAAAACAATCACCCCTAATGCTAACCACTCAACCGGAGAGAGCGTTTCCCCGCCGAGCCCGGTACCGAGCAGCACGGCCACGACCGGGTTGACGTAGGCATAGCTGGTGGCAACCGCCGGAGACACATTGCGGATCAGGAACATGTAGGCATTGATTGCAATGAGCGAACCAAACAGCGCCAGATACCCGACCGCCAGGAAGCCCGACAGATCCGGCATGGTCGTCAGCCTTTCCCCCGTCAGCATAGAGGCAATCAGAAGCACGATCCCCGCGGCAAGCATCTCAATCGCCCCCGCCATCATGCCGGTTGGCAGTTCGATACGCGAACCGTATACCGAACCAAACGCCCAGCTCATTGAGCCGATAAGAATAATGATCGCGCCCCACGGATTGCCGCTCAGGTTACCGCCGCTGTTGAGCAGAATAATGCCCGCCAGGCCGATGCCAATCCCCAGCCATTCCAGCTTGCGGGTACGGATGCCAAAAAGACGGCTGAAGCAGAGGGTAAACAGCGGTACGGTGGCAACGACCACGGCGGCGATCCCCGACGGTACGTTCTGGTGCTCGGCAATGGTCACAAACCCATTCCCTACCGCCAATAGCAGCAGGCCAATCAGGGCGGCGTTGAGCATCGGGCGCAGCGGCGGTAGCTTATGACCGCGCAGCAGCAGAAAGGCCAGCAGCAACACGCCCGCCGAGAGGAAACGAATGCCCGCCATCATCAGCGGCGGCCAGCTTTCCACGCCGATGCGAATGACAAAGTAGGTCGAACCCCAGATGATATAAAGCGAAAAAAGTGCCCCGATGAGCGGTAGCAGTTGCCGGAAACGCATAATCCCTCACGACGAAATAAAAAGGTCGCTGATAGTAAACGCGAAAACTATCGTGCTGGCGAGCCCTTTAATTGTGTAGTTGATGTGAATTTTTTGTTGACGTGAGGTGCCTGTTTCCGCGTTTGCGCTTTTGCTCCATACTATTCACTTAATTACCAAAAAAAGAAGGATCACGATTTTGGCAGGAAGTAGCTTATTAACATTGCTGGATGATATTGCCACCTTACTGGATGATATTTCCGTGATGGGGAAACTGGCGGCGAAGAAAACCGCGGGTGTGCTGGGGGATGATTTATCGCTTAACGCTCAACAGGTGAGCGGTGTACGGGCTAACCGCGAACTGCCGGTGGTGTGGGGCGTGGCAAAAGGCTCGTTTCTGAATAAAGTGATCCTGGTGCCGCTGGCGCTGCTGATCAGTGCATTTATTCCCTGGGCCATCACGCCGTTGCTGATGATTGGCGGGGCATTTTTATGCTTTGAAGGCGTGGAGAAAGTCCTGCACTCCTTCAGCGCACGCAAGCAGAACGACACGCCGGAGATGCGCCAGCAGCGTCTGGACGCGCTGGCCGCGCAGGATCCGAAAACCTTCGAGCGCGATAAAGTCAAAGGCGCCATTCGGACCGACTTTATTCTCTCGGCAGAGATCGTCGCCATTACGTTGGGCATTGTCTCCGATGCGCCGCTGCTCAATCAGGTGTTGATCCTCTCCGGCATCGCCATTCTGGTCACCGTCGGCGTGTACGGTCTGGTCGGATTGATCGTTAAGCTGGATGATATCGGCTACTGGCTGGAGGAGAAATCAAGCGCGGTGGCAAAAGGCATCGGTAAAAGCTTACTGACGCTGGCACCGTGGTTGATGAAGAGCTTGTCGGTGGTTGGCACCCTGGCGATGTTCCTGGTGGGGGGCGGTATTGTGGTCCACGGCATTGCTCCGCTGCACCATGCGATCGAACAGTTCTCCTCGGCGCAGGGGAGCGTGGTGGCCGCTATTCTGCCGACGCTGCTTAATCTTGTGCTGGGCTTTATCGTTGGCGCTATCGTGGTGGCGGCGGTGAAACTGGTCGAGAAAATGCGCGGTTCGGCGCACTAATTGTTACCTGTTGTGGTATGCAAAAAGACTATTCCTCGTCTAAATTGAAACAGTTTCACCCTGATACAGGAGGCAGGTATGGTCTTTTTGGTCAGTGATGAAGTTAAGCCTAAGAAAGGTGGCCCACGTATGATTGTCACCGGGTATTCCAGCGGAATGGTGGAGTGTCGGTGGCACGATGGCTATAGCATCAAGCGGGAAGCATTTCGTGAAGATGAGCTTCAGCCGGGCGACGGGCAGCACAAGCGGGACAAGGCTTAATCACATAACGCCCGGCTTTGCCGGGCGTTTTTATCTCATGTACCGGGTGTAAGGCAGTAATCAGGGAGTGTGTGTGCAGCGCGATACCTTTGTTGTAAAACAATCTTTTCTGCAATGGCTGCATAAGCGTAGCAATCCGGGGTTAATCGTTAATCTCTGTTTTCTTGTCGTCCTTGTCTTTTCCACCCTCCTGACCTGGCGTGAGGTAGTGGTCCTGGAAGAGGCGTATATCTCCAGCCAGCGTAACCATCTCGAAACGGTCGCCACGTCGCTGGACCGTCAGCTGCAGTACAGCGTGGACAAAATGCTGTTTTTTCGCACCAGCATGCATGATGCCTTACTGACCCCCCTGGGGTTTGATGTCCTGCACGATGCGGTGTCTCGTTTTAGCGCTGTGCGGACGGATGAAACCTGGCAGCTGGCCGTTGATAAAAAACGCACCCTTCCCCTGAACGGCGTGTCAGATGCCTTCGTTGCAAAGTCCACGCTCCTTAACCGTGATAGTGAGCGTATCAGTAATGAGATTTCTGCCGCGCTGGAAGTGGGGTATTTACTGCGCCTGGCCTCGTCGGGTGTGCAAAGTGAAGAGCGGATAATCTACGTTTCCCGCGCGGGGTTTTATCTTTCGACAGACACGCCTGACATGGCTGACGATATCAGCGCCCGCTATTACTTTCTGGTGACTCAACCCTGGTTTACCTTACACTCAGAACGCCACAATCGCGCGCGCGCGGTGCGCTGGTTTATTTCGGCGCCGTCGCCCTGGAGCAATGGGGAGCGCACGATAACGGCGAGCGTGCCCATCTATTTTGAGCATTACTGGTATGGCGTGGTAGCGATGGATTTCTCCATACACACCATGAAACGCCTGCTGACTGAGGCGACGCAGGACCGGACGGAGGGCGAGTATCAACTGTATGACACGCGTCTGAACATGATTGCCACGTCAGAAGTGGACGGCAGTCAGGTGAACCGCTTTGACGAGGTTGAAACGGCGCAAATTGCTCACGCGATTGAGCACGACACCCGAGGCGGTATTCGCCTTGGAAGCCGTTTTATTAGCTGGGAGCGACTCGATCATTTTGACGGGGTGATCTTACGCGTTCATACGTTGCACGAAGGCGTACAGGGTGACTTTGGCAGTATCAGTATTGTGCTGGCCCTGCTGTGGGCGCTCTTTACCGCCATGCTGCTTGTTTCATGGCTGGTCATCCGCAGGATGGTCAGCAATATGTACACCCTCCAGCACTCCCTGCAGTGGCAGGCCTGGCACGATCCCCTCACGCGTCTGAATAACCGCGGCGCGCTGTTTGAGCGCGCAAAAGTGATTGCGGAGAACTGTCGACAACAGGGGCAGCCGTTTACGGTGATACAGATCGATCTTGACCATTTCAAATGCATTAATGACCAGTATGGGCATCAGGCGGGTGACAAAGTGCTGTCCCATGCCGCAGGGTTGATTGCCAGCGTGCTGCGCAAAAATGACGTTGCCGGGCGCGTGGGCGGGGAAGAGTTTTGCGTCGTCCTGCCGGGGAGCAGCCTGGAAGAGGGGAGAAGGGTCGCGGAGCGCATCCGGTCACGCATCAATAGCAGGGAGATCCTGGTGAAAAAGAGCACGACTGTACGCATCAGCGCCTCCCTGGGCGTCGCCAGCGCGCAGGAAAAAGAGAACTATGTTTTTGAACAGCTGCAGTCTGCCGCGGACGACAGGCTGTATCAGGCCAAGCAGAGCGGGCGTAACCGGGTGTGCTGGAGCGATCAGGAGAAAAAGTGATCCATCCCTTCCCGCCAGCCTAAGGGACCGCTCTGCTGCGTGTGATAAGCCCGTTCAGGGCTATCATTCTGTAGCGTAATGCCCTGGCGGTTTATGCTTTTAATCACCACGGCGAAGTCGACGCTGTCCAGCAGCGGCGCATCGTTTGGGCCATCCCCCAGCCCCAGGGTGGTGGGGATAATATCTTCCTGCTCGCGGTACTGCGCAATCAGCCAGTTAACCGCCACGTCTTTACCGCAGCGTGCATCCAGAATGTGCCAGAAACGAGCCCCCTGCAGACATTTCAGACCCTTTTGCGCCAGCGCCTCTTCAAAGCGGGCCATTGCCTCGTCGGTGTCACGCCAGATGAGCGTGACAGAGGCGTCGTGTTTGCGTGCAAGCGCCGCACGGTAGCGCGTCAGCCCGGTCCATTCGCTGATGACGCGTTCGTTCACGTCATCAAACGTGACGAATTTAAAGCCTGCCTGCTGGCGGATTTGCTCAATAAGCGGATGAATTTCCCGATGCGTCATCCCTGTGATCTGGCGCTGCCCCCTCTCCCAGCGCACATCAGGCTGAATGACCGCGCCGTTCTCAGCAATAAAAGGTAACCCCTCCAGGCCCAGATCCTGTTGGATATCCAGCATCTCTGCGGCACTCTTGCTGCTGCACAGAATCACCGGCACCTGATAATCCTGCAGTTTGTCCAGCCATGGCATCGCGGGTTGCCACTCGTAGGTATGAATGTCCAGAAGCGATCCATCCAGATCGGAAAAAACCAGCAGGGGACCCTGAAGTGAAAGCATGATGACTCCTGAAAGCGCACGCGCCTCTACCTAAGAATATTCTTAAAAAAATACTGAAGGGAAAACCGTCTTTATAAGACGCGATTCAGCCAAAGCCGCATTCACCGTGCGTTATTGCTCATAACAAAAATGATTATGTTAAAAATATTATATTCGCCGTAAGAATATATGCTTGTCAGACAAAATCGTTGGGGATAGTGTGGTTTGTACATCAGATTTCCTGGTGTAACGAATTTTCAAGTGCTTCTTGCATAAGCAAGTTTTGATCCCGGCCATCCCCATGACCGGGATTTTTTTCGCGCTATCGATTGGCTTCAGACACGCTAAAGTCGTGTATATCAAGCTCGAAGGCCTCCGCCAGTTCGCGGTAGGTATGGTAATCCCTCCCGTTCACCATCACCCTCTCGGAATCATCCTCTGCGCGACGTACTTCGGATTCACTGATCTCATTGATGGCGGCCAGCAGGGCATCGACATCCACTTCGACTTCGCGCTTGATGGTGTCGCTATACGCTTTGTTGGTCTTCATTACGGGGTACCTCATATAAACGTGTCCACGGTTAAGTATAGACCGCACACAAAAACGGCATTCACATCCGTCAGCGATGTCAGCGCATGCGTTTTGTTCTACACTGGCTCAAAACCAGAGGAGGAATGTATGAAGGTCAACGATCGGGTTACCGTTAAAACGGACGGTGGGCCGCGCCGCCCGGGGGTGGTACTGGCAATTGAAGAGTTCAGTGAGGGGACAATGTACCTGGTATCACTGGAAGACTACCCGCTCGGCATCTGGTTTTTTAATGAACTGGGGCATCCGGACGGCATTTTTGTCGAAAAAGCGGAGTAACACAGCGTCGGGTGGCATTGCGGTTGCCCGACAACGCCCACATAAGCAAAAATCTCTGGCCTGGCCAGAGATCAAAGGTAGGGTGCAAAGGGGTTTAAGCCACTAACGCATGTTGACGAAAATCCCGTTCGTCACATTATCGGTCAAACGTACCACGTGATAGATCACTTGCTTATTATGCGTTTTAATTTTCCTTTTAATATTTCCTTTATGTGATGAAACGGTTTTTGCTTTAATATTCATCTGGTCAGAGATCTGAATAGTTCCTTGTCCTGCCATCCACATTCGCAGCATACTTGATTCAGTCCTGCTTAATGATAGGGTGGGTAAGTTAACCGCTCCTACATTTTTAACTTCTTTATTCAAATAATCACCCAGAATGTCATCCAGCGACTCGGGCTTAATCGACTTAGAACTGATCAATAAATTTTTACGGACCAACAAATACTCATCGAAATGGATATTCGCGATCGCCATAAAAACAATAAACAGAGTTTTTGGATGCTGATTAATGATTTGCTTAATGTGCTGACTGTTGGCTGGATCGTGAATGAAACAGTCCTCATTAATAAACACCACGCCTGGTTTTAGTTCGTCACAAGCGGCTGCGAGTTCGTCAACGGTGTGTGCATCGTTGATGTCTCTCTTTCTTACCCCTCTGCTTGCCAGGTACCCGGTTAACCCTAGCCGGGTGTAGCTGCATAAATCCATAATGATCGTTGACATGGCATACCCTCACTCAATGCGTAACGATAATTCACCATCTGCCTGAGAGCTCAAAACAGCCATACGGGATGGAAAAAAATAATAAACCTGTGAGCATGACAAAGACTTTCAGGCGGACTCACTATCCCGTAAAGTTACGTATAATTTGCCAGGAATCTTCTTAAAGTAAAGTAAATATTAAGTATTGTGAGGTGGTTAGAAACAATTAAACCCCGTCAGATATATCCTGGAAGATGTTTTTCATGTTTTATTTTAGGAATATCCTCAGAAAGACAATATCAATCGTGAGGACTATTATTTACGTGGCAGCTCGCTGACAATATCTGCTAACAGATTGAATATCTCGCCGAATAAGTGTTCACAGAAGGGGGCGATAAGGGGCATCAGTAATGACATTAATAAAATTCCGACCGTCAACGTCAGCGGAAAACCGATCACAAAGATGGAGAGCTGCGGTGCCATGCGGTTCAACAGACCTAATGCCAGGTTGACGGTCAGGAGCAGGGTGATAATCGGCAACGCCAGCATCAGGCCATTGAGGAAGATCAGCCCCGCCGCGCGGGTGAGCGCGAGAAAGGCATTGCTGTTGACCGGGTTTTCACCAATCGGCAGCGTATGAAAAGTATCCACCAGCATGGAGATAAGCCACAGATGACCGTTAAACGACAGGAACAGCAGCATGGCGAGCAGATCGATAATGCGTGCCAGCACCGGCATGTTGAGGTGGCTGCCGGGGTCAACAAACGTGGCGAACGATAAGCCCATCTGCAGGCCAATCAGCTCCCCGGCCGTGCGAACGGCGGCAAAGGCGAGCTGCATGGTAAAGCCTACGGCAACGCCAATCATCACCTGCTGTAATGCCACCCACACCGCATTCGCCGAGAAGATCGGAATATCCACCGGGGGAAGGGAAGGGGCGACGATGATGGTGATGATAATGCCCAGCCCCACTTTGACACGCTTTGGGATCGATTTCTCGCTGAAAATCGGGGCGGTGGTGATCAGCGCCAGAATGCGCAGCATCGGCCAGAAATAGACGCCGAGCCACTGAACCCACTGGTCGCTGGTGAAGTGCAGCATCGTCAGGTCAGCCGATGATGTACGGCAGATTGGTAAACAGGTTGCGCATATAGTCCAGCAACAGGTTCAGCATCCACGGTCCGGCCACGATAATCGCCACAAATACGGCGATGATTTTCGGAATGAAGGACAGCGTCATTTCGTTAATCTGCGTGGCGGCCTGCAGAATACTGATAATCAGACCGGTAACCAGCGCGACAAGCAGCAGGGGAGCGGCAACGGCAATGGCGATTTTCATCGCTTCCGTGCCCATCATCATGACCGATTCGGGTGTCATTGCCGTTCCTTAACTGTAGAAACTCTGCGCCAGCGAACTGACCAGCAGCTGCCAGCCATCGACCAGTACAAAGAGCATGATCTTAAAGGGCAGGGCAATGGTTGCGGGCGGCACCATCATCATCCCGAGCGCCATCAGGACGCTGGCGATCACCAGGTCGATAATCAGGAACGGAATAAAGATGGTAAAGCCAATCTGAAACGCCGTTTTCAGCTCGCTGGTGACGTAGGCAGGCAGCAGAACGCGCATGGGTACCGCTTCCGGCCCCTGCAATTCGCCGGTATTGGACAAGCGGACAAAGAGTGCCAGATCCGCTTCGCGCGTCTGGCGCAGCATAAATTCCCGCAGCGGCTGTGCGCCTTTATCCAGCGCCTCCTGCATGGAGATTTTATCTTCGCTGAACGGCTGGTACGCGTCGGTATAAATCTTATCGATGACCGGCGACATAATGAAAAAGGTCAAAAACAGCGCCAGCCCCAGCAGCACCTGGTTTGGCGGCGCGGAAGGGGTACCGAGCGCGTTTCGCAGCAGACCAAAGACGATAATGATGCGGGTGAAGCTGGTCATCATCAGCAGGATGGCCGGGATAAAGGTCAGCGAGGTGATGAATACCAGCGTCTGCACCGGGAGCGACCAGCTCTGACCGCCACCGGCAATGGGCGTTGAGACCAGACCGGGCAGTTGCGCATAAACCGCGGGAGCAAACAGGCCAATGCCCGCAAGCGTAAGGGATAACAAACGGCGCATCAGGATCTCCCGGAACGCTTAAGCAAACTCTTCATGACGGACTGAAAATCCGCAGGGGCTTGTGCGCGCTCCTCCACCGTGACAGGGGCGGGCGGCAGTTTATGTAATACGTTGATGTTCGAGGCGGTGACACCCAAAACCAGACGCGCATCGTCCACCTCGACGATAACCACGCGTTCACGCGGCCCCAGCGTGGTGCTGGCGCTCACCTTCAGGCCGCGGGTGCCGGCGGTTTTACCCGCCAGACCAAAACGCTTCGCCAGCCAGGCGGCGATAAGAATAAAGGCAATAATACCGAACAACGCCCCGCTCACCTGGAGCAGCGGGGAACCGGGAACGGCAGACGGTTGCGATAGTGTTGCCTGGGTTTTCATACTTATCGGCTCAGACGACGCATACGTTCAGACGGGGTGATGATGTCCGTGATACGCACGCCGTATTTATCGGCAACCACCACTACTTCACCCTGGGCAATCAGATAACCGTTGATCAGAATATCCAGCGGCTCACCCGCCAGACCGTCAAGGGCCACGACGGAACCCTGCGTCAGGCGCAGCAGCTCTTTAATGGTCATCCGGGTGCGTCCCAGTTCAACGGTCAGCTTGACCGGGATGTCCATAATCAGGTCGATATCCTGCAGCGTGCCGCTGACGTCACCGCCGCCGAGTTGCTGGAATACCGCATCCGCTGCGCTTTTCGTTGGGGTCGCTTTTTGTTCGTTTAACGCGTCAGCCCACAGATCGTCCAGTGCTCCGCTGTTTTCATCGGACGGATTGTTCATGTCACTCATTTGGGCTGTTCCTCATTCAGCGAATTCAAAATCGGGTTGATCAAGTGCTCAACGCGTAACGCATACTGACCGTTAATCGTGCCGTACTGGCTTGTCAGCACGGGGACACCATCCACATGGGCAATAATGCGGTCGGGTTTGTCTATCGGCAAAACGTCGCCGGGTTGTAATTTCAGGATCTGGGATAACCGCATTGAGATGTCGGCAAAGTTAGCCACCAGCTCAAGCTGTGAGTGCTGGACCTGGCGAACCAGGTTTTCACGCCAGTTCTGATCTTCGTTGCGTGAGTTTTCCAGCGGCGGGTTAACCAGCAGCTCGCGCAGCGGTTCAATCATGCTGAACGGCAGACAGATATTGAACTCGCCGGTCAGGTTACCGATCTCAACGTGGAACGGCGTGTTGACGACGATATCGTTCGGGGAGGTGGTGATATTGGTAAACTTCACCTGCATCTCGGAACGAACGTATTCCACTTCCAGCGGGTTAATCGCTTTCCACGCGTCGCTGTAGGACTCCAGCGCCAGCTTCAGCATGCGGTTGATGACGCGCTGTTCGGTGTGGGTGAATTCACGACCTTCTACTTTGGTCGGGAAACGCCCGTCGCCGCCGAACAGGTTATCCACCGCAATGAACACCAGGCTTGGCGAAAACACGACCAGACCGGTGCCGCGCAGCGGCTTGAGATGAATCAGGTTAAGGTTGGTTGGCACCGGCAGGTTGCGGGCAAACTCGTGATACGGCTGAATGCGGATCGCACCGACCGTGATATCCGGGCTACGACGCAACAGGTTGAACAGCCCCATACGGAACTGACGTGCAAAACGTTCGTTAATGATCTCCAGCGCCTGCAGACGTTCACGAACTACGCGGCGCTGGGTATTCGGATCATAGGGACGAATATTGTCGTCACCCGTTAGGCCCGGTTGCGGATCATCGTTTTTATCGCTGTCGCCGTTGAGCAGCGCATCGATTTCTGCCTGAGAAAGAATACTGTCGCCCATGTCGTTACCGCAGAATGAAGGCTGTATACAGAACGTCAGTGACTTCCTGCTTAGGTTGGCCGTTTACCAGCGGAGTGGCCAGCGTCTCTTTGATGGCGTCGACCAGCTTTTGCTTACCCACGTCGGTGGCCAGCGCGGAGGCGTCCTGACGAGAGAACAGCAGAAGAAGACGGCTACGCACTTCCGGAAGATAATCATTCAGGCGCGCGCGGGTGGCTTCATCCTTCAGGCGCAGCGTAATACCGACATACAGCACACGATCCGCATCACCGAGGTTAACGGTGAAGGTGTCCAGAGGGAAAAAGACCGGCGCCGGCGGCGGTGCGGGTTCGGCTTTGGCGGCAGCGGTTGAAGGTTCCTGCTGCATACGCCAGTAACTATAGCCCGCGGTAGCGCAGGCGGCGAGCGTGATCAACACCAGCAGCGGGATCCAGATGGAACGCTTACTTTTTTTGGTGATAGCGGAGTCTGTCATCTGATACGAGCTTCCTGTTTCGGTACAGCTTAATAAGGTGATTATCCCGTGTCCTGCCGTCGTCAAAGCGTGGAAAAGACGGGGATAATCACGCTACCTCTGGCGTTTAGGCGAAGATGTCTACGGCGCTGTTACCGCGCGCCGCGGATTGCAGGGCGGCAGGGGTGGGCAGTAGCTCCTCGCTCTCTTCATTAAATCCGCCGTTGTGACCGGAACGTGAAGCCTGATGCTGCTGCGATGAGGATTGCTGTTGCCCGGCAAAGCTTTCGCTGCTGACGCTGCTCTGAGAGAGCTGAATACCGTTCTCTGCCAGTGACGTCCGCAGGACAGGCAGTGCCGCTTCCAGCGCCGCGCGCACGTGGCTGTGTGCCGAGACCATCTGCAGCTGCGCCTGGTTATCATCCAGTTTAAGCGAGATTTGCACCTGGCCCAGATCTTCCGGGTGCAGGCGCAGCTCCGCAGTCTGTTGCCCCTGCTTAGTGAACAGCGTGATGTGCTGGCTCAGGGACTGCTGCCATTCGTGAGTACCCAGCGGCTGGCTTAACACCGGCGCGGTGGCAACGGTGGCGGCAGGCTGGCTGGTGGCATGACTGGACATGATCGGCGCCAGGGTAGCCGTGGGTGAGGATGATGAAGAGGAACTGGCGAATTCCTGCTTCTCTGCCGCAGCGGCCACGACCGGAGTGACTGGCGCATTGGCGGAGAGATCCGGGCCGTTGTTTTTCGCCTGACTCTGATAAGGTGCGGAAAGCTGCGCTTTATCGTGGTCTCCCGCTGCCGCGTTCAGGGGGGAGTGGCCCGCTGCGTTTGGCGAAAGCGTCGCTGAACTCAATGTTGAGGTTGCGGAAACGCCGTTACTGCCCGCCGCGTGAGGCGTGCTGGTCTGCTGGTGCGGCAGCATTGCCATCAGCGCGCTTAATCCGGCCAGCTCTTCTTCGCTCAGTTCGCTTTTGCTGTCATCCTTGCTGTTGGCCGCATTGAGCGTTTTCAGGGCATCGCCCTTTGACAGCGGCACCAGCCCGGAAATCAGGGTTTCAGGCGTGGCAAGCTGCGCCGTTTCATCGCCACTCAGGGCTGGCTGACGCGCGAGCAGGTCGGCAATTTTGGCCTGCAGCGCGGTATCGCCTTTGGCGTCCTGAGCGACTTTTGACAGCTTACTGCCAGCGGCTTTCAGGTCAGCCAGGGTCAGCGGCGCATCTTTGCCCTTGCCCGTCGCGTCCGTCAGGGCACCCGTCAGCAGGGAGAGAAAGTCTTGCGCACCGTCGGTGCCTTTCCCTGTTTGCATCCCGCCCGACAGGTCGCTGTCGCTCATCAGCAGTTGTTGCAGTGTGATCATTCCGGTTTCCTCATTGATGCGCGCTGGGCAAACTCATCCATTTTTTTCTGATCCAGACGGTTTTCCGCCAGGGTCGCGGCTGCGATCTGCCGGTCCTGTAAGGTTTGCCAGGCCTGCAGCCGCTGTTTTTTCTCACGCCAGAAATTCAGCGCGGTATCGACTTTTTGGGTCCACTGGTTAAGCTGCTGGCGGTGCTGCTCTATCGCCTTCTCCAGCGTCTGGATAAACTGCTGATAGTTAATCCACCGCTGGCTTCCAATGCCCTGGGTCATATCGGTATTGAGGTTGGTGCGATACTCATGCTGATAGTCGATTAACATCTTCAACTGTTCTTCAGCCTGCTGGCACCCGCGTCGCATTGCGCCAAGCTGCAATGCGGCATCATCAACTTCTTTTTCAGCCAGATCTTTCAGCGTTGATAACGCGCTGTTTTGCGCCATGACCTTCGCCCTCCACCTGTGTTACACCTGCGGGAAAATCAGTTCCAGAGCCTGGATTGAATCTTCCCAGTCGGCACGTTCAAAAATGCCCTGTTGTAAAAACGCCTCCAGCTGCGGCCACAGGCTAATCGCTTTGTCGAGCATAGGATCGCTGCCTTTGGCATACGCCCCCACGCTGACCAGATCGCGGTTGCGCTGGAAGCTGGAGAGGAGTTGTTTAAAGTTACGCACGCGGGCGTAATGCTTCTCGGTGATCAGCGCCGTCATTGCGCGGCTGATGGATGCTTCAATATCAATCGCCGGGTAGTGTCCGGCTTCAGCCAGACGACGCGATAACACAATATGACCGTCGAGAATGGCGCGCGCGGAGTCGGCAATCGGGTCCTGCTGGTCATCGCCTTCGGTCAGTACCGTATAAAATGCAGTGATGGAGCCACCGCCGCTGATGCCGTTCCCTGCGCGTTCAACCAGCGCAGGAAGTTTGGCAAAGACCGAAGGCGGGTAGCCTTTGGTGGCCGGTGGCTCACCGATAGCCAGCGCAATTTCACGCTGCGCCATCGCGTAGCGGGTGAGGGAGTCCATGATCAGCAGCACGTGCTTGCCGCGGTCGCGGAAATCTTCGGCAATACGGGTGGCGTAGGCGGCACCCTGCATACGCAGCAGGGGGGACACATCCGCCGGGGCGGCGATTACCACTGAACGGGCCCGGCCTTCCGCACCCAGAATGTTTTCGATGAAATCTTTGACTTCACGGCCACGCTCACCAATCAGCCCAACGACGATCACGTCGGCCTGGGTATAACGCGCCATCATGCCGAGCAGGACCGATTTACCCACGCCGGAGCCGGCGAACAGACCCATACGTTGTCCGCGTCCTACCGTGAGCAGGGCGTTAATCGGCCGTACGCCGGTATCCAGCACATGCTCGATAGGGGTACGCTGCAGGGGGTTAAATGGCTGGGTGATCAACGCCCCGGTTTCGGTGGTGTCCGGCGCGGGCAGGCCATCCAGCGGTTTCCCGCTGCCGTCGAGCACGCGGCCGAGCAGGGCCGGGCCAAGCGGCAGCTGTTTCCCGCTTTGCAGGCCGTCGCCGCTGATGTTTTTCGCGTAGACGCGGGCGCCGGGGAGAATACCTTCCACCTCTTCAAGCGGCATCAGGAACAGTCGCTGACCGTTAAACCCAACCACTTCGCTTTCGACTTCACGCGTTTCCTGACCATCCTGACGCTCAATCACACAGGTTGCGCCCAGCGGAAGCTGCAGGCCGGTGGCTTCCAGTACCAGACCGGTCGCGCGCGTCAGTCGTCCATAACGACGAACGGAGGGCAGTTGCGCCATCTTCGTCTCAAAGTTGTCGAGCGTGTTGAGCCAGCGGGTGAGGCGTGCGGTCATCAGACGACTCCCGGAGCCGCCAGACGGCACAGTTCCTGCCAGCGAGTGGCGACGCTGGCATCCAGGTCACCTTCGTCGGCAGAGACTTTGCAGCCGCCGTGGTGTAAAGACGGATCGCCGCGCAGACGCCAGCCGTGCAGGCTGAGGGTTGCCCCCAGGCTCTCTTCAACGCGCTGCAGATCGTCCGGGTGAACGCGCAGCTGCGGTTTGCCGCTGAACAGCGGCTCTTGCTGCAAAAGCCCCTGAATCTGTTTGATCAGCGCCGTGTTATCCACCACAGGCGTCTGGCCAATGACCTGACGCGCAGCTTCCAGCGCCATCTGCATCAGACGGGACGCAATCACGCTGTCCAGCGCGTCCAGCGTGTGCTGGAACTCGCTGACCAGCTGCTGCATGCGGGCGTGGATCGGCGCCTGCTGCTGACGCGCCTGGTCGATACCGTGCTCTAATCCTTTCGCCAGACCTTCCTGATAGCCCAGATCGTGACCTTTCTGGCGGCCTTCATTCAGACCGGCAGTGTAGCCCTGCTCATGCGCCTGCATTTGCAGCTGCGCCAGCATCTGCGCTTGCTTCTCCTCCTCGCTCAGCTCGGGCTGCCCGACGTCGACGTCAGGCTCAGCGGGTGAGACCTTCGCGGGCGTGAATTCAGAAAGGGGAGGGGCCAGATCGTCTGGCGTCCAGCGCTTCCACGACAGCTCATTAGACATAGGTGTCGTCTCCGCTGCCAATCACCATCTCGCCGGTTTCCGCCAGACGACGAACGATAAGCAGGATGGCTTTCTGTTCGTTCTCCACCTGAGACAGACGAACCGGACCGCGGTTGGCAAGGTCGTCGCGCAGGATATCCGCCGCACGCTGAGACATGTTGCGCAGGAACTTCTCGCGCAGCGGCTGTTCGGCACCTTTGAGGGCGATAAGCAGCGATTCGGAGTCCACTTCCTGGAGCAGGCGCTGGATGCTGCGATCGTCCACTTCGACCAGGTTTTCGAACAGGAACATCTCGTCGATAATTTTCTGTGCCAGCTCGCCGTCGAATTCGCGAACCGCGGTAATAACCGCTTCTTCCTGCTGCGTTTTCATCAGGTTGATGATTTCCGCCGCCGTTCTCACGCCGCCCATTTTGCTGCGCTTGAGGTTCTGACCGTCGAGCAGGTTGTTCAGTACTTCGGTCAGCTCCGCCAGCGCGGCCGGCTGGACGCCACCGAAGGTTGCGATACGCAGCATCACATCGTGACGCAGACGCTCTTCGAACAGGGCCAGAATATCGGCTGCCTGACCCCGTTTGAGGTGGACAAGGATGGTGGCGATAATCTGCGGGTGCTCGTCGCGAATAAGGTCGGCGGCACTCTGCGGCTCCATAAAGTTAAGCGTTTCGATCCCGCTGGCGGTATCGCGCGTTTCCAGAATGTCTTCCAGCAGGCTGGCGGCACGCTCTTCGCCCAGCGCCTTGACCAGGACGGAGCGCAGGTAGTCGTTGGCGTTGACGTTGAGCGCGGCAAACTGTTCGGCTTCCTGCTCAAATTCCGACAGCACTTCGGTCAGCTGTTTATTGGAGATCTGACGCACGTTGGCCATGGCCGCACTGAGGATTTGCACTTCCCGCTGGGAGAGGTGCTTAAACACCTCTGCCGCGCGGTCTTCGCCAATGGTCATCAGCAGGATGACGCTTTTATCGGTGCCTGTAAGCGTATTACTCATGTTCGTTACCCATCCACTGGCGGATGACCAGCGCCACGACGCGCGGATCGTTATCTGACATTTCGCGAATGCGCTGGCTCATCACTTCGGCGCCCATGCGCTGGTTAGCCCGACGCTGCTGCATCTGCTCATCTTTGCTGAGGCGAACTTCAACCGCTTCTTCCGTTTCCTGACGCGTAGACATCTGTTCGCGAGCGGCTTTTTCTGCTTCAGCACGACGCTGGAGCTGTGGACGAACGCCCTTACGCCACAGCAGCCACGCGACAATCAGCACCAGCAGCCAGCGTCCTGCGGACATCAGCTGGTCGATAAACGCCTGCTGTTGCCAGAACGGCAGTTCACCGCCGGTCTCTTCAACCGCGTTGAACGGCGAGTTCACCACGTTAAGGGTGTCGCCACGCTTCTCGGAGTAGCCCATCGCTTCGCGGGTCAGGTTTTCAATCTGCTTCATCTGCTCGGCGGTTAACGGCAACGGTTTGCCATCCGCCAGCGTTTTGTAGTTCACCACCACTGCAACAGAGAGACGCTGAATATCGCCCACGTTGAGTTTAGTGTGGCGGATCGTCCGATCCACTTCGTAGTTCGTGGTTTCGTTACGGCTACTGGTGCGTGGACCGGCGTTACTGGTCGTTGAGGTGGTCTGCTGATTATTTTGCTGACCGTTCTGCTGATTGGCCGGCGGCGTGGAAATCGGTGCCGCGTTTGCCGGAGCCGGCTGGTTAGAGAGCGCACCCGGCACGCCGCCAGGGTAGGCGCCGCCCACCTGTTCGCTGGAGTTGATCTGACGCGAGCGCATCACCGCCTGAGCCGGATCGCCGTTCGGGCTGTATTGCTCTTCGGTTTGTTCTTTATTAGAGAAGTCAATCTGCGCGGTCACCTGCGCATGCACGTTGCTGTTACCGACAACCGGGCCGAGGATCGCTTCAATGCGACGCTGGAGACGGTTTTCTACGTCTGCGGCATATTTCAGCTGCGCGTCGTTCAGGTCACGCCCGGCGGTATTGGATTGGGTCAGCAGGTGTCCGCTTTGATCGACCACCGTCACGTTACCCGGTGGCAGACCGGCGACGGCGCTGGAGACGAGATGCGTCACCGCGCTGATTTGCCCTTCGTCCAGCGCGCGGCCAGGTTCGAGGTTCACGGTCACGGAAGCTGAAGGGGATTTCTGTTCACGAACAAATAAAGAAGGCTTAGGCATCGCCAGATGCACACGGGCACTCTTCACCGGGCCTAACGTTTCAATGGTGCGGGCCAGCTCACCTTCCAGCGCACGCTGGTAGTTCACCTGCTCGCTGAACTGGCTGATACCGAACTTTTCCTGATCCAGCAGTTCAAAACCGACCGCACCGCCCTTCGGCAGGCCCTGCTGAGCCAGACGCAGACGCAGCTCGTGGACCTTATCAGCAGGCACCTCAAGGGCACCGCCGTTATCGGCAAAGCGATAAGGGATGTTCATCTGGGTAAGCTGGGTGACGATGGCACCGCCATCCTGATCGGAAAGGTTGCTATAGAGCGTGCGGTAATCAGGGCTTTTTGCCCATAAAACCATCGCTACAAGGATGGCAATAGCGGCAGCGCCTGCCACGATCAACGGGATTTTAGGATTCGCGCGAAGGCGGTTCATCCACTCGAGTGATTTATTTTGCGGCGCTGTCGATGCAGTTGCACTCATTGCGCACCTCTTAAATCCTGGTGGTTTACGTTATTCGTGTAGAGAAACAAAACTGACTCCCGGGTCGGCAAACACGACAAAAGTTCCATATTGATGGCCCTGCCATTATTTGATGATTCCGGATTTTCTATGCGTCAAATAACCTGGTTTTTTCACGCTATTTACCGCCATTATCTTATTGACAAGCTGTTAGTCTTGACCGCGTAAAAAACCATCCAGGGGAGAGTCATGGCTATACAGGGCATTGAAGGGGTAATCAGTCAGTTGCAGGCAACGGCGATGACGGCCCGTAATCAGAATGTGGCAGAACAACAGCCGACCATCAGCTTTGCGGGGCAACTGCATGCCGCTCTTGACCGTATCAGCGATACCCAGACCGCGGCGCGTACCCAGGCGGAGAAATTCACCCTCGGTGAGCCGGGCGTGGCGCTGAATGATGTGATGGCCGATTTGCAGAAAGCCACGGTTTCCCTCCAGATGGGGATTCAGGTGCGAAATAAACTGGTGTCGGCGTATCAGGAAGTGATGGGCATGCAAGTTTAGGCTATCTAACCTATTGATATTTATAATTAATAACCATCCGATCCCACGGCGTGGGGCATGGATGGGGCAAACTCACTCAATTTCTGGTTGAGGATGAGTACCTGGTCCTGATTATTTTCAGCCATCCAGGATCCGTACACCCGGTAAACCATTTGCGCGTCGGTGTGGCCCATTTGCTTCGCGATGAAGTTCGGGTTTGCACCGGCAGCTAACGACCAGCATGCATACGTATGTCGGGACTGATATGCTCTGCGATAGCGAATCCCGGCGCGTCGCATTGCCGCTTCCCACGACTGGTTAATCGACCCCACTGCGTAATGATGCCCGGCACGGCCATTACGTGATGCGATCTGAGGGTTGAACACGAACGTGCAAGGATGCACATCAGTACGGCCATACTCGCGCAGTTTCACTTCAACCTGATACTGCTTACCCAGGCGCGTTAATTCCGCCTGGCTCTTCAGCACGTCGATCGCCGGCTGAATGAGGTTGATGATGCGGTCCGTTCCGGCCTCCGTTTTTGGAAGGGTGAACTCCTTCGTTAACGTGTGGTTCCGGCGGATCATCATCGTACCCGCTTTCAGGTCGATATCTTCCCAGGCCAGCGACACAAGCTCTCCGTGGCGCACGCCGGTGTACACGGCCAGCGACCACATGTTTTTCAGCTGCTGGTGGGCGCAGGCATTAATCATCCTGACGAACTCCTCACGCGTCAGCGGGTCTGGCTCGCATCGAGAACGCTTAAGCATGGCGATCCCGGTAAACGGATTCACCCGGACATACCCGCTGTCGGCGGCAAACTTAAACATCCCGCCCATGATCTTCATGTAGTTGTTGACCGTTCTGACAGAGCGGCCTTTAACCGGCGTTTTCTGTCCTGCCTTCAGGGTGTGATAACCGGTCAGCAATTCCTTTCTTATAAACAGCAGGTCTTCTTGCGTCACCGCAGATACCAGCCTGTCACCGCCGATCCTTGGCACCATGTTGCGTGCTATAGATGCATAGCGTGACATCGCATTGGTGCTGATCTCCATACGCTTCAGCTCAAGCCACTTGTTCGCCAGCTCCACCACGGTGATTTCCTTGCTCTCCACCCCAAACCTTTTCAGGTTAGGCGAGTCTGGGAACTGCGCGGCATAGTTGAAGTTGCCGGTCTTAATCGAAAAGCACACCGACGCGCGCAGCTCGCCAGCGACCTTTCTGTTTTTTGGTGTATCCGGCACACCGAGGCTTTCACGCACCCGGCTGCCTTTATAGATGAACCATATGCGGAGCGTACCGCCGTGGTTCTCCACGCCTGTTGGGTATGCTGACTTAGCCATTATTCCCTCCTGACGTCCAAGAGCCCGCTAAGCATAAACGGATCTTCATTGGCGCGCACCCGGCTGTTTCTTTGACATGCTCTCAACCCACTGGTCGACAGCCTTTCGGTTGTACATGCATTCGCTGTTTTCTTTTGGATTACCGTCTGGTGCAACGTGAAGATATTCGCGCCCAACCATCCAGGACTTTTTACGAGCTGCCTCGATAGTTCCCGGGCGAAGGCCGGTAATCTCGACGAGCTTATCTTGTGTTACCCAGTCGTTGGGCACGATTAAGGTCATTTCGCTCATGGTCGCTCCTATGACATCGTTTTATAAAACTGCGGGCCGTCTGGCGTGGCCGCGCGTAATTCGTTTTCCGCGTGCACTGAAAAATTCCCGTCATCCCAACGCACCCAGGCCTTCGGGTGATCGCCTTCCGGCTCCAGTTGGCTATCCACCACGCCATGTATACCGCCGGTCTTCTTCTGGACTAATGCGCCCACATTAAAAGCAGCCATTGCACACCTTCCGGTTCGTGAAGAAATGAGATGAGAGCGCCCAGCGCCATAAGTGCGGCGATGAGCCAGGTCATGGGGTTTGATTGCATGGGGCGCTCCTGCTGTAAAAGTGGTTAGCGGATATCGATGTCAGGGATGATTACGGAAGGTTTGAAGGTGACGCGATAATGGTTCACGCTGGCGTTCGTGCCGCTCAGATCTTCCATGAACCAGGTCACGTTATCTGATAGGCCGAGCATGTGCTTTTTGTAGACGCCCGGCCCGGTCTTGCAGATGACTCCCAGGGTACGATCGGTGCTGGTATTGTCTTTGGAGCAAAGTCCGGTGATCTCCAGCATAAATTCGCCGGTAATGCCGTTATAAAAAACAAAGCGACGCTGAGCTTCGAAATTGTCCGCGGCTTTGCTGACGTTGCGGCTGGCCACATCCGCATCATTCACATCACACGCTGACAGCGCCAGAACAGCCATTAGCAGTAAACCTTTTTTCATTTTGTCACCTGTAAAAAGAACCCGGCGCGGGGCCGGGCAAAAGGGATCACGAGGTGGCGCTTTCGCACCCAATAGCCAGCTCATAACTGGCTATCAGTTGCGTCAGTCGTCTTCATCTTCGTCCCAGTCCCCGTCGTAATATGGTGATGCGAGAAGTGGGTTTGTTGCGGAATGTATTTCACCAGCGGCACCCTGGCGTTGAAGTCGACGAAGCGCTTCGTATAGCTCGAAAGCCTCGGTTCGCTCATCACCTATATCGAGGGAGCACGCCACTTTGTGCGCCTCGGTGACCAGGGTTGATAGCTGGTTTCTTATGTCCTGAATGGTGCTCATAATTCTCCTTACGCCGCACGCTGGGCGCGCAGCGATTTAATGTGCTCGCTCGTCTCCAGTTCGGCGCGTATCTGTTCCGCCTCTCTGTGATCAAGGTGCTCAAAGTCATTGTTGAATCGGTCGATTGAAGCGGTGTTTATCCGGCCCTGTCGCCAGTAGCGGACTATCTGTGATGTGCAGCTGTGGATGATGACGGGCCAACCGTGCTGGTCAGCGTAAATCTGACCCCGCTGAATTAGCTGGAACATTGGCTGACTCCTGCATCATGAGGAAGACAATCATTGCGGCGCGAAGTGGGTTATCGTTAAAGCTATATGCATCGTTGGGATGAAAAGCCTCGGCCCCCCAACCGCCTCTTTTGTCCGCTTCGCTCATTGCGTAAATGCTGATTTTATTTGCGGTGATAATCGGCCATGCATCTGCCGGGTCGCTTGTAAATGAAAAACCATATTGCACGCGCTTTGGTGTGCCCTCGTTTATTACGAAACACGCCCTTCCAGAAACGTCATAACAATTCCAATTTTTTATATCTGGATGAATGCAAATGGAAACTCGTTTGTTAATTTCAAAGTCGCTTAGCTTGCTGTAATCCATCACATCCCCCTCTGCTTATTCCTCAATTCGATAACACCCTGGCAACTGGCGCACGTCTGGCAGCCGGGAACGGCAGCGCTCCGAGGCTCGGGAATAAGTTCGTCGCATTCTTCACAACGCTCAGCTGATACGGCGTTGCGGTCGATGCGGTGAGCGGAAAGGGCAGCGTTACGTTGAAGCTCTTCAATCTCTGCTGCTGTGTCGATGATGTCGGCCATGTTAAGCGTCCCAGTTGATGCCAGCAGACACGAGCTGTCGGCAATGTCTGATAATTTGAGCGCGGTTGACTATGCCAAGGCGCCACGGAGAGCAATAAGGAGTGATGTCTATTTCTTCATCCCAGCCAGCTTTATTACGGGCGTCCATCTCGCCTTCATGGTCGTGCGTCAGCATAATTAAATGGTCGTGGAGCACGAAAAAGGCATCGTAACTATCGCACTCGCCAGTCCAGTAATCAGGGGATCCCCAAAGGTGCCATTCGTCGTAATAAACCGTTCCATGACGGCCTTCGAAATCGCCATACTCAAGGGTGAAATCTGCGGCGTTAATGCTTCTTGGCCTTAATTGAATAAGCAACTCCATTGCCGATTTGCTGAACTTCTTTTCAATACGAGCTTTACGGTTTGTGAACTTGTAGCGAGCCATGGTCAGTTCTCCCGGAACTGTCTGTTAATTCTGTTGAAGGTGAACGCCAGCAATAAAAAAGGAGCCTTAAGCTCCCGGGTGATTAGTGCCTTCATGCAGCACCGCCTTCATTCTTCTCGGCTTCGACAGCCATATTTTCAAGCCGTCGAGATAGCTCGGCGGCCAGCGTCTGGAATTCTTTCTCGGTCGCCACCGGGATCGGCACAAAGCGAATCCCGATGTGCGCGAGGTTATTGGCAATTTCGAGGCTTTTTCTCAAATCAACTGGTGAGGCTCTGTTCATGCGGCGCGCTCCGCCATTATTTCGGCCTTCTGCTCATCGTTGAGCATGTCGTCAGAGACGATCGCCACGCGATTGCTTGCGCTCCACGATACTGGAGCACTTTCTTTCAGCGCCTTATTCAGCGCCTCAGCAGCATCACGCACAGCTTGCGGCAAGCAGTAATAGTCATCACCATCAGGTATTATCTCTTCGCAGTGCTGCTCCAGATCGAACTCCGGCGGGTGGTTAGGCTCGCAGATCATTAACTGCAGCTCGCTCGGCAGCAGGGAGTGCTCATAGCAATAATCAGCCAGCGATTCAGCGTCGAAAAAGTACTGGTCACTGTCAAAGATAACGAGCGGCTCTCCGGCCCATACCGCGCGCTCAAAGGTAGAGAACTTCGCCTGTCGGCTTTCGCGGTGGCATTCTTCGCAATAGCCATGAGTGCTATGAATAGGGTGTTCGTCAGGTTTGTTTTTACACTTGCGATGAGTAGCGCCGCACCAGCGTGCCTGGTGCTCGTCACCGCCCCAGAAACGACCTTGGCGGTCCACCCAGCCAGTCACAGTTTGGATGCTGGCCGCTTCATCGCTGTCCATCATCACGATTTTTTCAGTTTTCATATTCATTGTTCAGCTCCAAACCGCCCGTTAAGGCGGCCAGTTTTGACGACGAACTCCAGGAGGCTAACTCCCAGAGCTTCAATTTTCTTGTGATGCTTGTTGATGATGGGAGGCACCGTATCGTTCCAGTTAGGCTTTGGCTTCTTGCGCATGGCCTGCTGGATTTCCTCGGTGCAGCGGCGGCAGGCGGCGCGGATGGCGTTTTCATTTTGTGGCGTCATGCGGCCTCCCGACGGGCGAGAAGTTTCGCCCCGAAAGCCATCAGCTCGTCCCGTTCCACAGTTGCGAAGTGGCAGTGTGTACGCGGATACGGTCGCCAGATGATGAGCATCGACCCTTTGTTATTTCCCGATACTGGCTTACCGGTGACCGGGTTGATAAATGCCAGCCGCCCGGCGGTGATGAGGCGAACCTCGCTGGCGGTCTGGATAGCCTCCTTAAACCAGCCAACCGAAGTGTCAGACGGTACCAGCATGACCGTGCCGATCTGATTAGCGCTCTCGGAGGCGGCCTTCTTAACGAATGGCGTGATGTCGCTGTATGGCGGATTAAGCCAGACGTAGCCCGGAATACTCAGGTAATCAGCCCACGGCGTTTCCAGAGTGTTCTGCTCGGCTGTGATGAACTTCCGGCACAGCGCGTTATGCGGCGCCGCGGCGGCATCAAGCTGGAAGCAGAACTCAGCATCAAGTGAGGCGAAGAGGGCTGGTGGAGTGCGCCAGAGGTCGCGCTGATCCGCTGGGGTATTACTGCCTGTGAAATCCGTCATACATCCTCCCGCTCCGGATCGTTAACATCCCAGCCATTACGCTCCATATTGGTTTGCAGCCGCTTATCTCCAACCTCTTCAATGCTGCGGCCGGTAATCTCCGCGACTTCAGCGTTTGAGTGCCGCCACAGCAGCGCCAGCTCTTCGAGTGACCACGCCTTCATAGCACTGACTCCATTTCGTCGATGTAGAGGCCAGCGGCAATCAGCCGGCTACGGCGGGCGGCGCGAGCAATGCACTCCTGCCGTCGGCCTTCCTGCGATTGCTCAATGGCGCGCCGGGTGAACAGGAGTGATTTGCCTTGCGGCGTTACGACCTTTGGCTTCGTGACCAGGTTGAACGTCCGATCGCAGATTCCATCCTCGTTGAGCCAGGTTTCCGAAGCGACGAGTTGCGCTATCTGCCCGGCGCCGCGGGTGATGCCGTTAGCGACCCGGTTAAACTCGATGAGCGTTACGCCAAACTTCTCAGCGATTTCGCTGCCGGTGACCGGGCGTCCGCGCGTCTGAATCATCCAGATAACGCGTTCACGGAGGCCGGAGAATTGCCCGGTTCGCCCGGGCCTGCGGTAGAATGGGGTGCGTTTCATGCTGCACGCTCTGTGATTTTCTGAATTTCCGATTCCAGATCTGCAAGGAAGCTCTTAACCTCAGACTCGATTTCGCGCGCCAGCTCTTCATCGAAGTGAATTCGCTTCTTGAAATAGGCGAGGTCAGGCGGCAGGCGATCATCGAAACTAACGAAATCACACCATTTCCGCCCGGTGCACATCATCTGCGCATGCATTTGCAGCATGTACTGGCGCTTTGGCTCGCCAGTTTTCAGCGTTTCAAGATGGGTCCAGGTGTTGGGGCATTTGATTTCGATAAGCCCGTCGTCGTTGACAAGTCCGTCCGGGCTGGCTGCGAATCCGGGTATGGTTGGGTGATCGATGAGTCCAACTTCAGTGATTGCCGCATCGAACTCATTCAGGGCGTACATTTCGCGCGCCACTGGCTCAAGTTCAGTGCCGCGCATCATCGCGGCATTCGAAAACCCTTCCTCCAGCTTCCCGGTCAGCCGTTGGCAAATCAGCTCGGCCATGTAGTTCTGGCGGCTGGTGGAGTAGCCCGACTTAGTCCGGGCCATGACATCAGCCAGTCGACTGGCAGTGACCTTGCCGCAGCGCGCAGCAAACCATTCAGGGGTGCGTTGCTCCATTATTCAGCCTCCGCATCTGCGACATGGACAGGTTCGGCGTTGTCGACAGCAAGACTCATGTCATACATGCGTCGCTTCTCAACTGCGCCGATCACCTGCTTCTCCTCAGCGCTCAGCGCTACCCAGAACTCCTGATACTTAACGGTTCCAAGGCGTGCGGCAGACTCGCCTTTTGCGATCAGATCCGGGCGACGGCTATCTGATTCATGGCCCGCATGAACCTCTGCTGTTGTTCCTTCAATTACTCGCTCTGCCTCATCCTGGTCGAAGATGCCAGCGAAACCAAAGGCCAGACGCGCACACTGGATCAGCGTCTTGTGGCGAAGCATGCGGGTAGGGTGGGACTGCCATGGCTGAGTGTTGCGTTTGCACTCGCCCATATACTCGGTGACGATTGTCGGGTGCTTGCGGTCTTTGCGGTAAATCTTGCAGGTGCACGCGCCTTCCTCTTTGTCGTAAGAGAACTCCATGCCGTCAAACTGAGGATGTTCGTTGATAATGCGAGCCCATCCATCAACGCCTACGACCGGGACAATTCCGCCTTTATCTGGGAATGCGTAAATCTCTTTGGTCCATGGGTTCAGGCCGTACTGGTTGGCGACGATCAGCAGGGCTGTGAATTGCTCGTCCGTGACGTTGCCACCTTTGAAAGCTGTATTCTTCAGTGTATTCATCAGGTCTGTGCCGGCATCCATGCCGAGGCGTGCGGCCAGTTTCCCGGCCATGGTGGAAAGTGCAGTGCTCATTGTTAATCCCCTCAAAAATTAAAACGGACAGCCGGTACGGTGTTCCCAGTCGTATTCCGCCTGGGCGTAAGCAACTGCCGAAATGAAATCGTTGTAGGCCTCGCCAGCTTTATCGCTGCGAAGTCCTTCGTATGGGCTGGAGTCAATCGGGACCGAGAAGTGGAAGATGCCGGACGGCTCTTTTGGCATCATGTCGATGATTTGCTGCGCCCTGTCGTCGATCCACTTCTCTTTCTCGTCGGTGAGCTGCTGCTCAACCCACCGCCGATCTTCGATGCGGTCGTAAGTGAGGTATGCGTTCATGGTTGCCTCAATATTTGATGTGCGCGTCCTGCACTTTGCCGCCAGCGAGCGCCAGCATTGCTTTCTGCGCGAATTCTTCTGGTATGCCCTGAGCTATAAGGTCGGCGATGACGCGACGGTTGACGGTGCGACGGTGCTCTTTGTCTGCGGTGCGGCGCGCTTCTTCTTCCGCTTTACGCTGCTCTTCAGCCAGACGGGCGGCTTCTGCCTCTTCCAGGCGGCGGCGCTCGGCGGCAACGGCTTCTTCTTTTTCGCGTCGTGCACGCTCTTCCGCTTCCTTCTTCTCACGTGCTGCACGCTGCTCCGTTTCAATGCGCTGGCGTTCTGCTGCTTCAGCGCGAGCCTTCTCATCAGCTTCACGGCGCGCTGCGGCTTCAATCTCAGCTTTGTGCTTAGCGTCGGCATCGCGGCGGGCTTGTTCTGCCGCTTCACGTTTAATGCGTTCTTCGTGCTCACGCTGTGCCTGTTCCGCCTTGCGGCGCTGCTCTTCGCGGTCACGGTCAAAATCCTTATTCATCAGAAGGGCCAATTCGTGGTCCGCTTCAAACTTGGCCGCCAGCTCTTGATCGAATTTGATGTTCATTTCCAGCGCTTCGGCGTGCATCGCGTTCATCGCTTCTTCAGCCTTAATGCGTTCCTGCTCGGCTTCCCACTCGTCGCGGGGCTTAAGGATTGCGTCACGAATGGCATCGCACTCTCTGGTGAATACTCGCAACTCCTCTTCAGCAGGCTTAACCGCCTCTTTCAATCGCTTGAGGTATTCACGGCCAGGCTTCTCAATAGCTGTTTTGCTGGAGCCAACCATGCGCGCAAGGCTGCCAATACGGTCACGGCCTTTTTTAGTGGTAACGTCTGGAACTTCTTTAGCCAACTCGCGGATTTGCTCGAGAAAGCCATTAAGTCCACCCGCGCTGTAAAGCACTGGCGCCTGCTCCGGCTTTATTTCGATGACAGTTAAGTCCGTTACTTCGCTCATGGTTTCTCCTGAAATTTGGATGTGCAGATCCCGCCCGCTTAATGCTAGGCCGATCGGTTGAATAGGGTGGTTAGTGCTGCGCGATGGATTTCGCTGGGAACTCGCCGTTGCGGAGGATGCTTTCTACCGGCCAGCACTCAGCAGACACTTTCTGCTCTGAAGCCGCCTGGCTGCATTCCTGCGGGCTGTCGTATACGCCGAGAATGACATCCTGATAATCACCGTTGGTCATTGCCACGGTCAGGACGAGTGCGAATAAAGTTTCCATCAGTGAAGAGTCCTCCCGATGGCGACGGCGTAAAGGCGCTTTGCTTCTTCCCACGCCGGAGCATTGCGATGGAGTACCGCGAACGACGCGAGCCGTTGGGCCTCTCTGATCTGCTGCTGGTTTACCATGATTTCCTCTTGGCCTTATCGCGGCGAACGGAACGGTTAATACAAGACTTCAACGCATTTATTCAGTGTTTCAATGGGCGGTGGATGGCCGCCAGTTGTCATAACTAAGCCGCCTCTGTGAAGCGACTGAGGTATGAAAAAAGCCGCTGGTTAGGCGGCTTTAGCTTCAATGTGATGAATCAGTTTCCAGTCGGAGCTGGTTGAAGAGTGCTGGTAGTAGTCCCAGCATTCATTGTCTGCTGTGTTGGCGTTACATGTTTCTGCGTAACTGATGGCTTCTTGCTCATAACCAAAAACATCGTTTGAATACCGGCATTTGCCATCATCGTGGACAAACAAAACATCAAACCTTGGCTCGTCATAATCAGCAGAGATATCCCGAACATTGAAGCCCTTTAAAATCTCTTGTCCGCTACTTGTTTTCATCGCCTTACCCTCTGTCGTTACCCGCTGATGCGGGAGAAATGCTTTGGTGGTGTGGTGGACTGGCACTGAGTCGCCACTCTCACTTACTTCCTGACGCCCTGTTTTCTGTATTGGCAAACAACTATCTGCCCAGCCGGTTTTCAGGTCTTATCACACTGCTAGCGTTGCACCTCGCTTGAGGACACCGCCACCACACCCCAAAACATTCCAGTTAGTGCCGGGGTATTTATCCGCGCCCGGCGCGCGCTTTCCTTCACTTTCCACAGTCAAAGGAATGCCGTAGACTGGATATTCCACAGTCAATAAAAGGATTTCTTTATGTCCATGAATGTATTTGCAGGAAAGAGAACTGAGGAATCAGTGGCATATGATTTAGCGCTGGCGCTTGCAGTAAAAGACCCATCCGCCAACACGCCAGAAGCTTTAATTGAGCGCATTGCTGATTTGCTTCCTGCCTGTCGTGAAGCAGCAAAGGAAAAGTACAAAGCAGAAGCACCTACGCCTTTTGGGATCGCTATAAAACGATAACTGATGCCAGGGCAGTCTCCAGTGCTGCCTTTATCAAATTCTGCCGATACCAGTGGTCATCTGATGCCCCTTTAACCGCTTCTTCAGCAGCAGCATAAGCTGCGTCAGCTGCTAAAATTACGCCATTGTTGCTTTTAAACATCGCTACTTCATCGTTTTTTATATCCATCACCATCACCTCAAATAAGTGGAGTAGATTTGCCGTCAGCCCCTCGCAAAGAGCTGCTGGTAAATCGCTTTGCCATAATTGCCGCTCTTCCTGAGCCCGCCTATGGTCCGACGCATGGTTTACTGTCGCGCCGTTCGACTGACCGAATCTCCACTTCGCCGCTGGCTAACTTCGCTCAGCTATCGATGTTTCGTTTCGATGGGGTAATTAAACATCATGTGGATTTATAGGTCAACACCTTGTGGATTTATTTTGTTGATTTGATCGTTTATTGTTGATTTTTATGTTGATTTATTTTTTGGCGGTATAAGTGCTACGCTTAAAAAAACAGCAGGAGGGATGTGCATGGTTCTGGATGAAGAGCGTATAAGCATGAAAATTCAGGCGATGGGGCGGGCGGTCATGGAGTTGTCACTGGCAGATTTACCTATGACCCAGCAAAACATCATCGACAAGCTGAAGCAGTACCGGAAGGAAACAGGAAACGTGATAGGCAAGGGTGTGAACAGGGATGCAGCTGAGATAGTGCGGAAAGGGCAATAAAAAAGCCCGCACGGGCGGGCAGGTAGTGTTGCGATAGTTATTGTTATCAGCTTCAGGCTGAATAGTTATCGGCAGAATGGGGGATAGCTTTATGGGTGGGCAATAAAAAACCCGGCGCGGTGGCCGGGTTATAGATAACGGCTAGATAAGGTAAGGAGGAGTGGGGGGCCTGAAAGGTGGGTGAGACGAAAAATCAACTATCTTGATCTCGCCTGGAGTAAGCTCATTCATATAGTGAAGAACATACTCAGACGTTCTATCTCCAAATGGCTTAGTCATATCGTAAGCATCAATCCCGATATGGTAATGCCAGAGTTTATACTGTAGCGCCACCTTCACTTTATTTACGAAGTCTCGATCATCTTTGGATACGCTGTCAGAAGATTTGTTTCTTCCTTCAAGGGCATTAAAGCCGTTGGCTTTAAGATGATCTATGAACGCCTTAATTTTTTTCCTGTCATCAGCAGGAAAGTTTAAGACCTCTTTCGCAAATAGAACTCCCACATCCACTTTCAACTTTGTGACACCTTCCTAAGCCAGTCATCAAAATCGTCAAGTGTTTCAAGGCCATCAGGCACAGTCACAAAGTCCCCAGACACCATTTTTTGCATACGATCTAGTTCAAAGTTGAAGGGGAACTCAGCCTGAGACATAAATCGACCCTCTTCAATTACAATGCATTCTTTCAACAGCTTGTTGTCCAAAACAGCCTGTTCATCACCAGCTTTGGCCCAAGCTGAGCCAGGAAGGTGAGTAAGGCGGGATAAATTAGCAGCTGTCATATGACCATATACAGTAATTATATTATCAATAATGCAGCGGAAATCCCCTACCTCATCGACAAACTCTGGTGTAACTGTTTGGAAACCACCATCTTCTGTGAATTCAAGCGTACTTATTAAGGTAGAGATATGGTGATTTTGATAGTCCTTTACAGCATGGTACAGCTGAGGTTGTACAGGACCATAAGTCCACTTAGCAAAAAAATCTTCCACTAAAGGCTTATCTAATATTTTCAAGCTCCACGACTGAGCAAAAAATACCAGTTTTTGAAGCTTCATAGGCGTAAGATCAGTGATCTTAGCCCCTTTAGCTCTTTCAATAAAGGCATTAGCTACTGCAATTGTTGAGTAAGCCATCACATGCCCCCTTTAACAAAATTATAACGACAAAAATCTTCTCCAAAAGTGAAAGCTTTCAGAGATACTGTATGGATAACCAGTTATTAAAATACACTGAGTTAACCATAACGTCTATCTTAAATGTAATATCGGTTTACGTCACTGCAAACTGGATAGCATATCGTGCTAATGATTAAAAAATGATAGCACGATAGATCTGTATGCTACCCAAACGTCTCTTCAGGCCGCTACCAGCTATGCGTCGACCAGAACACCTTGCCGATCAGACCAGCCGCATCTTCGCCTCTACAGCAACACTGAATACCAGAAAAGACGTCCGATTATTTCAACATCATCAATATCAGCTTCTTCATCAGGGTAGGCCTCATTGTTGTAGCTGCGGATAATCAGTTTTCCACCTGGTTTTCTGTAAAGCTGTTTAATTCTTTTGAGCTGCCCTTCACCACCATCCCCTTGTCCAATGGCGTAAAGCTTTCCATCGACTATGCGTTTGTTATTTGTATCCACAGCCACTGTGGTTCCATCTGGAATCATTGGCTCCATGCTGTCACCGGTGGCAGGGAAGCAGAGAACGCCTGAGCCATCGGTGTTAGCTCCCACCCGGCGAAGCGTTGCTTTGGAGAATCTCAGTTTAAAGCCATTGTGATCTTCGCTGTGAACTCGACCATCACCACACGCAAACTCGATATCTTTCAGGAACGGTACTTCAACCTCGTCAGCAGGAAGCGGAGTATTTTTGTCCCAAGCGTCAACAGTTCCCCACTCGGATTCAGGCGGGATGCTGCTTTCCAAATCCTTTTTTGGCGAACCAGTCCCGTTCAGTAACCAGTCAAGAGAATAAAAAAACTTTTCAGAGATTTGCTGAGCTGCCTCACGACTTAACGCGTCTCTCTTTATCCAGTTGTTGACGGTCTGAGGGCTAGTCGATAAAGCCTCAGCCAAATCCCGCTGCTTCAACCCTTCTTTTGCCAGTAAAAATTTAATTCTTTCAGAAATGCTACTCATAAAATCCTCCGCTCCATGCATGGTAAACAACATGTGGATTTTTTCCATCACCATAATGTTGATTTAATCCACATCATGAATTAACATGGTGTTGATTACACATGAGCGGAGCAAAACATGATCAACAAAAAATCCAGCGCCAGCACCCCGCTTGAGAAAGCCATTAATGCAGTGGGAGGATCTCAAAAGGTGCTTGCTGAAAAGGTCGGCGTAACGCCGCAAGCCATCAACATGCTCAAAAAGCGAGGCGGAAGCCTTCCAGTAACAAAAATGCGTAAGTACGAAGAAGTGACGGGACTTCCTCGCGAAGTTCTTTATCCAGGTATCTTTGCCGCCTAACCGGCGGCCCTAACCACGAAAGGGAAAGCAATGCATTCACTTGCGTATCAACAAGGTAACAAATTTTCGCCAACGGCGATGATTTACCAGAATCGCCGGGAACCTGATTCCTCGGCGTTAAACATCGATGGGATCCGCGCAGCTGTACGCGCCTGGGCAGCTGATTGCCGCAGCCGTGAATTTGTCGCAGCGCTGATTGTGGAAGAGTGGCGGGCTACCGGCGGCACCGGACTGGATATCCCGACTGACTCGCACCGGCAGATGCAGAAGGTTTTCCGCTGGATCGACGGCGACACCGAATATGCCACCAACAACATTCGACAACTGGCGCCGGCAATCATGGCCGTCCTGCCGCTGGAGTACCGCAACCGACTGGCGCCGCAGAACGACACGATGTCGCTGATCGCCTATGCGATGAAAGAGTGCGCCGAAGCTAAGCAGGCCGTGCTGCTGGACGCTCCAGAGCATCAGAAGCTGAAAGAGGTAAGCGAAGGTATAGCGTCGCTGTTCCGCCTCATGCCGGAGCAAGTAGGCCCGCTGATGACGATGGTCACGTCGATGCTCGGCGTCATGTAACCGGAGAAAGCCATGAACCACATCGAATTTATCGAGAAGCATGTGCGCGATGAACTGATCAAGCAGGGATTCACCGTAGCGGTGGCTCAGGGGGGGGCATTTCAGGCCGTCGATATGTACAAGCGTATGTCACAGGCCAGTCGTAAGGGGAGGATTTTCGATGACGTGTTACGACACGCAAAACTCTGGGCGGAGAAACAACAGGTTCCGTCAGACAAGTTCGAAAAGAAGCGCGTTAAGCGTGTGCAGCAGCAGCCAGGTCTGCTCTGAAAAGGCGAAAGCCGCGCTGTTGGTAGCAGCAACGGCTTTCAAGACACTGTGTTACGCCAAGTAACGGGAGTAAGTATGCCAGCAATAAACGAAAAGGCAAATCAGCACGCAACTCATAAATGCTCTTTCTGCGACAGAAGCAATATTGATAGCGACGTGAAAACCATAGTTGCCGGTCCAGGCGTTGCTATCTGCGATAACTGCATTCTGCTTTGTGTCGAAATTATCTTCAAGAAAGGCGGGGAGGCTGCTGATGAACTTAGCAATTAACAATATCTCACCAATCAGGCCTGATTTGCAGGTCGTGGAGCCGCGCGTGGCAGATCTTGATGATGGCTATACGCGTATTGCCAATGAACTTCTGGAGGCTGTCATGCTGGCAGGATTGTCTCAGCATCAGCTGCTGGTCTTCATGGCTGTAATGCGTAAAACATACGGTTTCAACAAAAAATCTGACTGGGTTAGTAACGATCAGTTATCTGCCCTTACCGGCATTCTTCCGCACAAATGCTCTGCTGCTAAAAGCTCGTTAGTTAAGCGTGGAGTATTTACCCAAATCGGGCGTTCTGTCGGCATTAACAAAACGGTTAGTGAATGGGTGAAATTACCCAAAACCGGTAATGAAAATAAACGTTACCTGAAAGAGGTAAATTCACCTGAATCAGGTAAGGAATGTTTACCCGAATCAGGTAACGACACTTACCCAAATAAGGTAAACACAAAAGACAAACATACAAAAGACAATAAAGACAATATTAATAAACCCCCTAAATCCTCCAAACCGGCTTCGTTCGATCCGGCTGGTGTTGACCTTCCTGAATGGCTGTCAGTTTCAGTCTGGAAGTCATGGGTCGATTATCGTCGTGACCTGAAGAAACCGATCAAGTCTCAGCAGACGGTTACCCAGGCCATCAACCTGCTCGAGCGTTGCAAGTGCAGCGGATATCAGCCCGAAGAAATCATCAACCAGAGCATTGCGAACGGCTGGCAGGGATTGTTTGAGCCGAAAAGTGCCAAGCAGCCTGTACGAACTCCGTCTCGCGTATCCGAGAACTTCGCTGGCAAGGACTATGGCCAGACTGAAATTCCGTCATGGGCGAGGGACTGAGTATGGAACTGCTCGAAAAAATCGACGCTATCGAAAAAATGCTGGAAGTCCTTGGTAGACCTCCAGAGCAGCTCCCTAACTGCGAGACCGTCTTCGAAACAGTGCTTTGCGAGAAACATGGCGAGTACGAACAGCGTAAACGCGTGCTTACCAGCAGCCTGATCAAGCTGCCGTCGCCGCCGACTCGTTGTCCGGGCTGCCTTCGCGATGAGCTGACCTTCCTGTATGACGAGAAAAAGCGGTGGGAAGACCGCACGCGCCAGCAGAACATCGATCGCCTGCTGCGCCAGCTCGAAATCCCTGAGCGCTTTGTAACGTGCACGCTGGAAAACTATCAGCCGGTGGGGAAGGAGTCAGAGCGCGCGCTGCGGGTTTGCCAGGCGTATGCCGCGAAGTGGCCAGAGCGCCTGAAGCAGGGTGGTGGCCTGGTGATGTGCGGCAAGCCGGGAACCGGTAAAAACCACCTCGCCCTGGCGATCGCCCGTGATGTCATCGAGAAACACCAGAGCCCGGTAATTTTTACCACCGCGCTGAAGATTGCCCGTGAGTTCAAATCAACGTGGTCGAAAACTGCGACGCGCAGCGAGAACGACGTGATTGCGCACTTCACCACTCCGGACCTTTTGATCATCGACGAGGTTGGCGTCCAGTTCGGCAGCGAGGCCGAGAAGCTGATCATGTTCGAAATCATCAACACCCGGTACGAGCGGATGAAGCCGACCATCCTGATCAGCAACCAGACCAAAGAAGAACTGGCAGCGTTCATCGGCGAGCGCGTTCTTGATCGCATGAGCGATGGCGGCGGGTGCACGCTGTCATTCACCTGGGATTCTTACCGTTCCAAGGGGGCAGCATGACCATAACAATCCGTGAGCAGGTGCTGGCGGCCCTGCGCAATAACCCAGGGCTGAACAGCGTGAAGATGGCCGAACTTATCGGCATGGACACCAAAAAGATATCCGGGACGGTGAGCACGCTACTGGCCGACGGCCTGATCCGATGCGAAGGCAAATACGGCCAACGCCTTTACAGCCTGACCAGCTACGGCATGCGCTTCGCCCCTGACACGATACCGGGCATGAAGCAGGGCAAGTCGAAGTTAATTCAGCGGACGGACACGAACGTGATCTGCCAGGAGTGCCGCAACAGTCCGGCGATGAGAAGGGTATTGATGGTTTGGGGGAGGGTAGGGGTATGAAACAGAAATTTATCGAGTGGTTTACCAAGAACAACAACGGCTGCTCGCCAGCGATGGAAGACGACAGAAGCTTTGTGTACGAGATGACGCAGCACATGTTCGAAGCGTACCAGGCTGGCGTGGCTGAAGGTGAAGCCAGATGCGCGGCGCTGGCTGCGGAGCTGAGTGCAGTTGAAACAATTCACAACGACGCCGTGTTCATCACAGACGAACACTATGAGCAATGCCCGCCGGAAGTGCAGAAAATGATTCGTTCACTGGCGGTGTTGCAGATTCCTGCGTACCAGGCTTTCCTGGCTGAAGTGCGAGCCGCCGCGGTAGACGAAGTTTGCCTGAAAATTAGCAACGCAATTATTAATTGCTATCAAGATGAAATGGTCGGGCTTGATGAAGCAGCAACTATCTGCGGTGAATTCGCCGCCCAAATTCGCAAAGGAGTGCAGTCATGACACATCGCAAAATAGTCAACCGTATGCGCAAGGCTCAGCGTGTTAGCGCTTCAAAAATGCATGAGCTTAATGAGGTCGGCATGGTCGGCGTACATGGAGTGAAGGATGTGGAAATTCACAATATCTGCGTGGATGCCCACAATGTGCATGTTGGAATCTGGAATCAACTCCAGCGCTATATCAACCAACTAACTCGCAAGCCCGGAGCCGCCCAATGAGCAACATCGACAAACAGGCGCTGCGCAGCACATCCGATCTGGACACTGGCGACATGCACCATTTCATGTGCCAGGTGGAAGGCTGGTGCGCTCAGTTTGGCCTGGTGCTCACAATCCCTCAAAGCAGCGAATTTCAGGTGCTGCGCGATAAGCAGGAGGCCTGATGTCAACTCCACTTTCCCGCGTCATCACCAACGAAATCTTCCGCGTTCCGGCGCGCCGCCAGCGCAAGCCCGCGGTTAAGCCGTCCGACGTCCCGACCTTGAAAGGCTACACCGCCCGCCTGGTGGATCAGAAATGGCTGCGTCTCGCGGCACGGAGGAATCATGCGTAAACCATCCCGCCGTAAGTGCAAAGTATGCGGTGAATACTTCGTGCCGAAATTCCACGACATCCGGATCCGCTGGTGCTGCCCGGAGCACGGAGCAATTCTCGCGATGGAAGAACGCGAGAAGGAGAAGGTGAAAGCCGCTGCTAAGCGCATTAAAGAGCAGAAGGAGGCAGAGAAGGCCGGGCGCAAACGACGTAAGGAGAGGCTGGCAGAGCTACGGCCAGCAGGTTACTACAAAGCGCAGGCACAGCAGGCTTTCAACGCCTACATCCGTGCGCGCGACGCCGATTTGCCATGCATCAGCTGCGGAGAGACCAATCCCCCGGATCTGCACGGCGGCCAGTGGGACTGCGGCCACTTCAAAACGGTCGGCGCTAACCCTGAATTGCGCTTTGAAGAGCGCAACGCCCATAAGCAGTGCAAATCGTGTAATGCGGGAGCGGGCAAATACACCGCCAAAGAGGCGACGGTCGCGCAGCAATACGAAGCTGGCCTGGTCGCTCGTTACGGCCAGGAATACGTCGACTGGCTCAATGGCCCCCACGAAATGACCAACTACCGCCGTGAAGATTTCATCCGGATCCGTGATGAATACCGCGACAAGCTCAAAGCACTCAAACAGCAGGAGGCCGCATGAACCACGCCGACCTCCTCCAGTACCAGGCAGAAAGCGTTAAGCGCGCCAGCCTGCCGCCAATAGCAAAGCACAGCCAGACCAACACCAATCAGCCACAGAAGGAAGCCGCATGAGAAACATTCAGCAAGTTTTAGAACGTTGGGGGGCGTGGGCTGCCGATAACAGCGAGGATGTTTACTGGCCGCCGATTGCAGCAGGTTTCTCTGGACTCATACCGTCGAAGGTGCGCACACGCCTCAAGTGCTGTGATGAGGATGGTCTGATTATCTCAAATCTGATGGCTGGATTAAGGTCAAAGCATCCTGTGGCTCACGATCTGCTTTTCGATTACTACGTGTTCGGAAAAACCTTCATGCAACTGGCGAATGCTCATCATTGCTCTGACGGGCACATAGGCAAAAAACTATCCAACGCTGAGGGTATCGTAGATGGCCTTCTTATGGCGCTGGAAATCAGGCTGGAAATGGACAGAGAGGTAAGGATTTTTCCGGCAGCATGAGCAGATTGCCCACTCAGGTGGGCTTTTTGTTATTTATGGTCCAAATATCCCATGCGGCGACCAAGTATCTCAGCAAGCCGCCTCGCGTGCTCTTCTCCCTCGCGAAGAATGTCTGCCGTGAACGGATCCTTTTTCGCAAGGTCACTTAGGAACTGCTCTTTCTCTTCTACTGTCGATGCGGCATTAAAAGCGGCTTGAGTTGAGTCGAAATCAACAAGGTCGCTTTCAGAAACAGCCTTATCGGTATCCAGCGTTTCTTGAAGTATCTGCACAATTTCAGAGTTCATCGACCTGCCATTGCGCTTGGCCCGCTCAGCTATAGCGTCACGCATCCCATCCGGGAAGCGTAGGTTGAACTTGTCGTAATCTTTTACTTGTTTTTCGGCCATTGCAAATCCCTCAAAAAAACAATGGTGCCATATTGCCATATCATTTCAATGGTGGCATTATGGCCTTGTGGTGGCATTATGGCCCCTAAGGAGATAAGAGTGGAAAAGAGTGAAGTAAAGACGACCCTGCGTTATCCGCAGAAGTTGAAAGAGGAGTTTAAACGCATAGCCGATGAGGAGGGGCTTTCAGAAAATGCAGCCTTGGTCCAAGGATTGGTTTGGTGGCTAAAGTACAGAGAGAAAATGCAACATGCGCTGTAAAAACAGCGAAGCCCCAATGGCTGCAACCATTGAGGCTTCGATATCAACAAATCTGATTGGGAAATATTGACATGACAAGTTTAGCAATTGCAGATCGCACAATCAACGTGCCTTTCTATGGTAATTCTCTTTTCGTTGTTGAGCACAACGGTGAGGCTTATACCCCGATGAAGCCAATTGTGGAGGGTATGGGGTTGGACTGGAAATCGCAACATAAGAAGATTTCTCAACGCTTTGCAAAAGGTATGGTCGAAATCACCATACCTTCGGCTGGCGGGATGCAATCTATGATTTGCCTGGCGTTACGCAAGCTAGCTGCTTGGCTGAACAGTATTAGTCCGAACAAGGTCCGCCCGGAAATCCGCGATAACGTCATTCGCTATCAGGAAGAGTGCGACGATGTGCTTTACGAGTACTGGACGAAAGGCGAGGTTAAGAACCCGCGCAAGGCTAAAAAATCACTACCCGGAAAAATCACCTCCGAGCAGCAGGAAGCCATTAAGCAACTGGTAATGACTCGCGGTAAAGCGTTGCCGAAAGAATGCCAGGCCAAAGCGATGATCACAATGTGGTCGTCACTTAAATCCCATTTTGGTTGCAGCTACAAGGAAATCAGCGAAGACCAGTTTACTGAGGCGCTTTCTATTGCGGCTCGAGTGCCGTTGGAAGGGGAGTTCATCGGAAAGCAGGAGTCGCTTCCTGCACCGAATCTTGACGTTAACCTGCCCCTCCAGTGGTGGATCGACAATAATCCAGTGGTACGCAGCGGTAATCTGTCGTTCGGCAATTCAAAGTGCGCTCCTGCCCTTGATGTCACTATGCCGATGTTATGTGGTGATAATTCAACATCATCAGCTATTCGCTTGATTAATATTCTTGAGGCGGCGGGATTTGATGTATCTGCACCCAAGGCTGAAATCGTAGCGATGCGAAGCCATCTGGCTAATGTTGAGTATGGAATGAAGGCTATAGCTGACGCTTGCCGCCGGGCGGGGAGTAAAACCATCTCCTTTCGTGGTTCTAAAGCAGAGTTCGTAATCAACTAAATACTTTACGTACGTAAAATCCTGAATATCATGGTAAGAGTGGTCACTTCGACACGAACTTAAGAATTCAAGCCCGAGGTTAACGCCTTGGGCTTTTTTATTTGCGGTACGCCGCACACAGAACCCACTACCTGGGACCCTTCGGCCAACGAGCCGGCATTGCCTTACCCCCATATTGCCCGCCTGTCGCGGGCTTTTTTATTTTCAGGCTCCGGGAACCATCATCGACATGCCTTCTTGTTAAATCGTCCCGAGGGCCTGATCCCTTACTACAAACAGCACCCCGTTTTTCGGAGGTGATATGGCTAAACGTATGCAAGATAAAGAAAGCATTGCCGGAGTGTCATGGCTGATTGTCCTTGCTCTGTCATGCTGGGGCGGCCTGGTCCGATACCTTATTGACGTTAAGCAGAACAAAGCCACCTGGAGCTGGATCAACGCACTGGCACAAATTGCAGTGTCCGGCTTTACCGGTCTTATTGGTGGCCTGATCAGCGTAGAAAGTGGGCTGAGCCTTTACATGATTCTGGTTACGTCTGGTATCAGCGGGGCAATGGGCTCCGTGGCACTGACGTACTTCTGGGAACGACTGACGGGGATGAAGAATGCAAACCAGTGATAAAGGCATTGCCCTGATCAAAGAATTCGAAGGCTGCAAGCTCACCGCGTATCTGGATAGCGTCGGAGTCTGGACGATCGGCTATGGCTGGACTCAGCCTGTCGACGGCAAACCAATCCGCGCCGGGATGACGATTAAGCAGGAAACAGCAGAACGTCTGCTGAAGACCGGACTGGTCAGCTACGAAAGCGACGTGTCCCGCCTGGTCAAGGTTGGCCTGACTCAGGGGCAATTCGACGCCCTGGTGTCATTCACGTACAACCTCGGCGCCCGGTCACTGTCGACATCGACCCTTCTGCGAAAACTCAACGCCGGTGATTACGCTGGCGCTGCCGATGAGTTCCTGCGCTGGAATAAAGCTGGTGGCAAGGTCCTGAATGGGCTGACCCGTCGGCGTGAGGCGGAGCGCGCTCTGTTCCTGTCGTGATTAGCGCACTGGTTAAGCATTACTGGCTGCAGTTGCTGGTGGTGGCGTTAATCGGCGTGCTGGCGTTCTTCGTTAACCACTACCGCGACAACGCCATCACCTATAAAGACCAGCGCGACAAAGCCACCAAAAGTCTCCGCCTGGCTAACGCCACTATCAAAGACATGCAGACCCGCCAGCGTGATGTCGCTGCACTGGATGCCAAATATACGAAGGAATTGTCCGATGCGAAAAAAACCATTAACGATTTGCGTCGGGATGTCGATTCTGGCGCTAAACGGCTGCGCATCGCCGCAACCTGCCCTGGAGTGCCCAAAGCCACCTCCACCTCCGGCGTGGATGATGCAGGAGCCCCCGAACTTACTCCAGACGCTCGACGGAATTATTTCGATCACCGGGACGGAATCGCAACCGCTGACAAGATGATTCGCGGCATGCAGGACTACATCAAAGAGCAGTGCCTCAAATAACAGCCTCGCATCCGCGGGGCTTTTTTGTATCCGAATTTCACCGCGCATCTCACGCGCACTTCACCACTCAGAACCTTTCAGGATGACCCTTGAGGATGCCGGCTGGCTGTCGGAGCCTCTGAGGGCCGGATTTCCTGTGAGACAAGGTTCATCACTAAAAGGTAATTACCGACATGACAAAACAAACCGTGAATGTCTACGGCATTTCTGTCCGGGTTGACTCCGCAGGGAGATATAACCTGAACGATCTGCATGCGGCAGCCGTTGCCAATGGTGAGGCGACAGAATCACAGAGGCCGAATAAATTCATACGAAGTGCGGCGGTAAAGCGCTTTGTTTCTGCACTGGATTCCAGAGGACAAAAATGTCGTCTGGAAGAAAATCAATCACTTAACATTGTGAATGGTGGTGTTAACCAAGGCGTCTGGGCTGCCGAGTTGTTAGCTATTCGCTATGCGGCATGGATTAGGCCTGAATTTGAAATCCGCGTTTATGAAACATTCCGCGAGGCTGTGCTTAATGGGCTTAGCAATATGAACCGGCTCAATCGCCTCGACCTGCTGATCGCCAATGAGACCAAAGAAGTGAGCGACTGCGCCCGGGCAATGAATAAGTGGGGAGTCGGTGGTCGTAAGAAGCTTCTGAATTGCGCTCGTGAGCGGATCGTCAGCCAGATGGACCCTGACATGATCACGCTTATGGAAGCGAAAGCAGGGTAGCCAACGCAGAATTGCGTCGGCAAATAGCGGCATTACAGAAGCCCTTCACTGAGGGGCTTCGATAATGATCTGTGTAACCCCGCAAGGATGGTGATCACATCTTGCTGACGGGTAAGCCGTAAGTGGCTAAGCACTTCTGAGAAGCAGGGCAACAGCTGCGACACGTGGAGAACAAAATGGCTACCGTCTACAAAATCACAATCACCAAAAAATCCAAAGAGTCCTTTACGGGACTCATGACCCGCAGCCAGCCAGAGATCGTCAATGGTTATGTCGCTCTGGCAATGGATGACGGCAAATGGCGCTACTTCAGCCAGGACAGCATTGATGACTTCCTGTTTGAACCTGTAGAGCAGCCAGCAGAAAAAACAACGGAGTAACGAAACTATGGCGACCAAATCAAAGACTGGCCGCCCTTCTGATTATCTACCAGAGGTGGCTGCTGACATCTGTTCACTGCTTGCCGATGGGGAAAGCCTGCGCAAAGTTTGTGACCGACCAGGGATGCCTAACAAGGCGACGGTGTTCCGCTGGTTGGCGCAGCATGAAGAGTTTCGCGACCAATACGCGAAAGCCACTGAGACACGTGCTGATGCGATTTTCGAAGATATGTTCGATATTGCTGACGGTGTGAATGAAGAGGCTGCCGCAGTAGCTAAAGCACGTCTTCGCATCGACACGCGAAAATGGGCCCTGGCCCGCATGAACCCGAAAAAGTACGGCGACAAAGTCAGCCAGGAAATCGACCACAAATCTTCAGACGGAACTATGACTCCTAAGCCGACTGTCATCCAGTTGCTTCCCGTTGAGCCGAAATCATGAGTGAAGCCGTTCAACTGCCGATCCCCGCCAAGCTTGCGCCGCTGTTCACTGCGGTGAATAAGCGCTACCGGTGCTCGCATGGTGGGCGTGGCAGTGCCAAGACGCGCACTTTTGCGCTGATGACAGCCGTAAAGGCGTATCAGTCGATGATGAACGGAGAAAGCGGAGTGGTGCTCTGCGCGCGTGAATTCATGAACTCTCTGGAAGAGTCGAGCATGCAGGAGGTGAAACAGGCGATCCTGTCTGTCCCCTGGCTGGCTTCCAACTTTGATATCGGAGAGAAGTACATCCGCACCATCGACAAGAGCGTTAACTACGTGTTCTGCGGTCTCCGGCATAACCTCGACAGCATCAAGTCGAAAGCGCGCATCCTGCTTTGCTGGGTAGATGAGGCTGAATCAGTCAGCGAAATAGCCTGGCAGAAGCTGAGTCCTACTGTACGTGAAGAAGGATCAGAGATTTGGGTGACGTGGAACCCGGAGCGCGACGGTAGCGCCACGGATAAGAGGTTCCGTAAAGAAGCCGGCGACGACTGCATCACCGTTGAGATGAACTACACGGATAACCCCTGGTTCCCAGACGTGCTGGAAGGCGAGCGCCTGAATGACCAACGCCGCCTCGACCCGGCAACATACGCATGGGTGTGGGAGGGTGCTTACCTCGAAAACTCTGATAAGCAGGTGCTGGCCGGAAAATACCGGATCGCTGATTTCTCGGACCAACTATGGAAAGAGGCCGATCGCCTGTTCTTCGGTGCTGACTTCGGTTTCGCTAAAGACCCGAACACTCTGGTGCGCTCGTTCATCCTGCATAACCGGCTGTACATCGAATACGAGGCATACGGTCAGCAGACAGAGCTCGACCATA